>SDBU01000210.1_pt1 | contig 82977 bp, 61 predicted proteins | sample 2277071 | NCBI WGS metagenome assembly SDBU01 (sample SAMN10397929, study PRJNA504765) | marine sediment metagenome | isolation source: marine sediment core GS08_GC12, 126 cmbsf | place: Arctic Ocean: Gakkel Ridge, Loki's castle | collected 2008
CAGAGACCCGAATGCTTATGGCAATGACGTAGCCAATTGGAAAGCGGCTTTACCTTCGCCCGGCGTTGTCAATCCCTAAAATTCTGAGGGACGAATATATCAGATTTTCAAGCCACGAAGTATGGGCTTTTTAATTTTATCGATTTGTCAGAGAACAGCTTCACTTGTTCAGAATAGTGTTAGTAAACTGTACGATTCCTGTGTCGCTACTTTTCTATTAATGTCTCATCGACCTGCATACCAAAGTGTCTGCCGATCTTTTCTATGTGGCCCAACACCTTATCGCCAGTTTTCAAGCTTGTAATCGAAATCGCCCCGCCCTCCGGCGAGACCAGCCGAATCGTCTCGGCATTTTGCAAAACCAGGCTTATCGGCTCACCTTCTGCCTCAGCCTCGACGAGTATCATAGGCCTTTTTTCAATCTTGTTTCTGCCCAGATAGGCGGTTTGGCTCTTGCCTTGAAAATCGACCAGCAGCACTTCGTCGCCGGATTTCAAATCCGCCAAGTACTTCGTTTTGCCTCCCACAACCAGGGTATATGCGTGCACAGCCCCGGCATTGACGCGGAACGGACGGGATGCCACGTAAGGATTATCGATGGATTCAGAATGCACTAAGAAAAAGCCTGCGGCCGTGTTGCCGACGAGTATGCCTTCGCCTAAAGTCATTTGAGTGCATGTGTCAAGGCAGGCCCGGTCCCCCATGCCGAGCTGTTTTGTTTTCGTAATAGTGGCCGTTACAAGAGTGACGTTTTCGCTTATACCGTGAATAATTTCAGCGGTCTTTTTAATTTCGTTAATGTCGGTAGTGTTCAGCAAAACGCCGTCAACACCTTTTTCAAGTATCTCGGTCATAAGCCTGGCCTGCTCGCTATTTTCAACCTGCACCATGATATTTTTGCCTCGCCGGGCGAGCAGGTTTTCAATCGGGATAATCGTCCAGTCGAGCATCTTTACAACGACGGTTTTTCCAGCCGGCACCGCCGCCGCTTTGTCTTCGTCACCCTTGCCTGCTATATCAATAAACTCGACATCGACGCCCGGCTTGATGTCGCCGTTTTTTTCGACCGTTTTGATTTTGCCGAACTGCCGTACCTTGTCGCTGTCGCCATCAGGTAACACAACCGCTTCAGCACCGCTTTCGAGCGCTGCTATAGCGATTTCTTTATTATATGGAACGGCATTTATCCACAATTTCTTCATAATGCGAACAGGGCCTTTCTGATTTTTTAGATTTAACGTTAATTGGGCCAACCTGTCAACGTATTTCAACTCGTGATGCCCCATTTTTGCAAGGTAACGTTTGAATCCGGCTTCGCCAGAGGCTACGCAGGACAGGTTGGCTTTGATTGGGTTCGTTTTGGGTTCGTTTTGGCTTTGTTTTGGCATTATATTGGCTTTAATTGGGTTTGATTGGCTTTGAATTGGCTTTGATTGGCTTTGAATTGGCTTTGTTTTCCCAATTGACCAAGTATCCATTTGCTCGTAATCCTTTGTTAATACTTTGTTTACGTTCAACTTGACTTTTCGGAAATTGGCTTTGTTTTGCATAAAAAGGTTGATTTGTAAAGATCTCTCTATATCTGTAGAGGAATCTCTACAGATGTAGAGCACCCCAAGCCAAATGATTAATGATAAATGATTATTTATTTTTGACTGTATCATCATATTGGGTAAGGAGTTATCTTGTAGACTGAAATCCTAAATTCTAAGCTCTAAACTCTAAACAAATCCTAATTACCAAAATAAAAATGTTCAAAACTTAGGCCTGCTGGCCCTAAGTCCTTGCCACTCAGTGGCTTACGACATGCAAACTGAAATGTCATCTTTGCCTGCTGGCGGTTCCCTTCGACCCGTTCGACTTCGCTCCCTTCGACTGCGCTCAGGGCAGGCAGGGCAGGCAGGACAGGTTACGTTTGCCTGCCGGCGAACATATAAGTATTTTAACAGATTTTCTAACAATAGACAAGAAAAAAATGAAAAAAAGTGCTTTTTTTGGCCAACCGGCACCTCGTAGCGCCGCAAGGCTCCTCAATCGCTTATTCCCCAGAATTCACCGGAACAATGATGTGAGCGGCGCACGGACGACAACCGAGAACGCTTAAGGACACCAAAGACGCTGAGACAACCAACAACTGTCCAAGACCCGCCTACGTAGTGTGTCCGCTCCATCGACTTGTTATGCGCCCTCGCGTGGAACATCAGTGCTGGCCTCCGTCGGCCACATGTAGCAGACCAAGAAAGAAAAAGTCTGGGTAATCGCTGGGACTCGTCAAGGAACGTACGGAAAGTGGAGAGAAGTTGGTATTGAACAGATCGACTCCAGCCCTCCAATCTTCGGAACCTGGATTCGGGGTGAAAGGCACGAGCATGAACTTGTCATCATCTTTAGGTCTCGTCAGTAGCTTCTCAACATCACGTCTGATACAAGAGTCGTTGTCAACCCTAAAATATGAGCTGCTGTCGTAACGTCGATTATTATAATATCCTATACAGTGTTTCAACTCAACCCACGAAATTGGGCTCAATTTGTCGAATTGTAGCACTATGTCTGTCCGCTCACGACTTTCATCATCGCCCGACTTCTCTCGTTCAAAGTTGTGCAAGCGGCCTGTGCGGTTTTCCCGGTCAAGGAAGCAGAGCAGTTCGCCCTTAAACCATCCCTCAACCTGTGATTCGTACTTATGAAAGCACCGAAGTTGTTGTTCGGATCTTCTAAGGTATTCCGCGAGCTTGGAAACTAAATCTTTCATTTTTTCGCACATTTTAGAACCTCAAATCATTAACAAATTATTTTTAACACACATATTCTTATGTAAAGAACTTCACAGCCTGTAATGCGATTAAGGTATAAACATATTCATAAGTTGCAAAGCTTCTATAGATGAAGGTGATATTTCTCCATTCACGTTTGCTTCTGTAATTATACATACGTTACTGCCGTGGGGAGAAAAGAAAAAAGACGCATTTAACTCTTTTGAAGATATTTTTACAATTATATTTGAATCATTCTCTACAATTTTTAGTTTTGTCGTTTCCTTCAAACCGTTTGACAGTTGTTCGAGCCACCCGCCCAACGTGAGCCCAGTTATAGTTGGCCCCACGTCGGACAAATAAGCTACCTGCATATTTTTGAAACGTTCTATGTCATTGTTAGTTATTTCTTTAGAATCTACACTATCTTCTCCTTTCTGCCCTATAAGACCTTTTTCCCAAAGTTCATTATACACTACTGGGTCAATGCCATGCCTACGCAAATAAGTTTCGAGGGACGATTGGCTCATATATGGGTTGAGTCCATCTGCATTATATTCCTCTACAGCATCATTACCTCGCTTGATATAATCGTCCAAATCCACAAATGTACTCGAAAAAGTTGGATGCTTCTTCGCAATTACTGTAAAATCATTACTAAAGGTCACGACACGGAAGAATAAACAGAAGATTATCAGTCCAGCCGTGATAACTCCGAGAACATACCAGAATTTGCTTTTCTTTCTTCTGCTTTTTAACACAGCCATCGCATCCTCTCTCGCCATGCTTTGGTATTCTTTATTTTCTTCCATTATTTCACTACCTTTCAAGAACTCACCCTCATATTTATCGAGCAACTTAGCTTTTCCGCTTAATATCTTCTCTCTTGAGAACAAATACCATGGGAAGAAAATAATCCAAAGTAATAACACTGCTGCAAACACACCACCTCCACCATATACTGTGGAACCTAATGACGTCTTGTATTTTTTGAACTCAATCTTATGCGCATCGAAGCCAGCCCAGATTGATGTTGCTATAAGCGGTATTACGATACTGACAACATCAGGTAGTCCCAGAGCAGTACTGACTACGCCAAATACTGCCCAGAGAAACAAAGTTCCAATTGTGGTTAAAATGGCATAATACATTGGTATATTTATCCCTTGTCAATTGTTTTTTTAATCTTCTATTTTATCACCGTTCCCAAGATGTTCTTGCGTTTTGTTTTCTACTGCCGTTTTGTCCGGCTTCAAAACCGTTTTCCTGATGTGTTTCGCAAATTTTTCCTTATCATCCTCTCGTCCAGTTTGTTTAGCCACTAATTGTTTAAGAAAAGCAAGAAAGTTTTTCAGGCCATCGTTCATTTTAGACTCCCTTAAAAACCACAAGTTTTTGTCTTGACAATGGGTAGGGGTATAAGGTAAAGCTTCATTTGTGATATATCACGCTTCATCTGCGGCATATTAAACTTCACTTACGTCAACTTACTTCTAACGGGCAAAATCGTTATTATATAGCCGTTCCCGGCTTGTTAGATGTTGATAATAAATCCGCTTTGCGGATTTAGTTCGTAGTAAGTAGTTCGTAGTTAGCCAGCCAAATCGGCGTTTTTAAGAGAAATTCCCAGTTGTCAATCAAGCCATTAGGGGCAGAATAACATAAACAAATCAAAAATCAAAGTGAAAAGTGCAAAGGAAAAAGAGTTTATCAGGTAATCAGGCAAACAGGAAGTGGGTATCAGGGGAACAGGGAATCAGGAAATTGCCATCCCAAAACGAAGTTTTCCGCTTGGGGACGCCTTTCGGCGGAGGCTGCCACCCAAAGGAAATGATTAAGGATTATTGATTAATTTCCGCGTGTGCAAAAACGAAATTTGCACACCCTACGCGCTAAACAGAAAGAGAACCCCGCCACGTGGTGGCGGGGCTAACCGATGCTTTGCATTGTTTCGGTCGAGATGACATTATAAGTTTTGTTAGGCGTTTTTATTCCTGCAGTATTTTAACTGCTTCTTCGACACTCGCACCTTTGTGTACCATTTTGCAAAGGGCCTCAATAATTTTGTCTGGTTTTTCGTGTTGGAACGCGTTTCGGCCAATCGATACACCCGCAGCGCCGGCGCCGAGTGCCCCATCCACCATTTTGAATATATCCTCGTCGCTGTCCATTTTTGGCCCACCCGCAATCACCACCGGCACCGGGCAGCCCTGCACAACTTCGATGAAACTTTCCTTACTATCAGTAAAAGGCACCTTGACAATGTCTGCCCCTAATTCGGCTCCGACCCTGGCGGCGAGCTTGACATTTTTGACGTTGTATTCGTTTTTGATTTTAGGGCCGCGTGTGTACATCATCGCAACGAGCGGCATTTGCCATTGTGAACAATGTCTGCTTACAAGGCCCAGTTGCCGCAGCATTTCCTTATCGGTTTCGGCGCCCAGATTTATATGGACGGAAACAGCGTCGGCGCCGAGCTTGATTGCCTCTTCAACGGTGCAGACCAGCTCCTTAGCATTCGGGTCGGGACTTATTGATGTCCCTGCTGAAAGATGAATAATCAGCCCCACGTCCTTGCCCGTACCTCTATGGCCTGCTCGGATCATCCCTTTGTGCATCAGGATGGCGTTTGCTCCGCCGGCTACGACTTTGCTTACCGTCGCCCGCATATCCGCCAGACCCTCAATAGGGCCGACCGTAACACCGTGGTCCATTGGAATAATGACCGTTTTATGAGAATTGCGGTCGATTATTCGTTCGAGTCTTATTTCTTTGCCTACCATATATTAAACCTCCAATTGTTCATTGCGAGCCCCGTAAGACCAACAGTAGCTTACGGGGCGAGCGCAGCGAAGCAATCTCATATTTTGTTCTCAGGTTTACTTAACGATATTCTATTCGTAAAATCTACCGTAAATAGCCGAAAACGCAAGAAAAAAACATACATTTAGTTTCCGCCTGCGGCGGATTCGTAGTGTGCGGTTCGTGGCTGCGGCCAATTATTGATTTTCAAAGCTGCCATTGCAATATCGTTCTCGACAACCTATTATATGGTCTGTTTGTTTTTATATCTCGCAGAAACGAGCCACGAGTCACGAGATACGAGTAAAAAATGACATATTTAGCCGTTCCCATATCAGCATCGAATTTAGACCAGGCAAGGCGGCAAATCAAAGCGGCCCTGGCCGCAGGTGCCGAAATCATCGAGCTGCGGACAGACTATCTCGAAAACCTCAACATAGATTTGGTCAAAAATTTAATTGCCGAGGCCGGAAACGTCACTAAGCAATCGTTGCCTGTGATCGTAACCTGTCGTGACCAGAAGCAGGGGGGAGCGAGGGCCTATCCCCAGCAATTGCGAACCGAAATTCTCGCAGAAGCTGTCAGAAACGGATGTGATTTTATCGATTGTGAGTATGATAATTTTCTCTCCACTGAGGTACAGGATAAGATAAAACCGGTTTTGGCAGAGAGTCCGAATACGCGGTTGATTCTTTCGGCCCACGATTTTAAATCCCGGTTTGAGGACATTAACCGGCTTTATCAAGATATCCTGACAGTCTGTCCCACCGCCATCCCAAAGCTGGTTTACACCGCGAACCATATCAACGATTGTTTTGAGGCTTTCGATTTATTGCACAACGCAAGCGGCGATTCGATTGTATTTTGTATGGGCCCCGCCGGCCTTGTCAGTAGAATCATCGCAAAGAAGCTGGGCAGCTTTGTTACCTTCGCAAGTATTAACGCCGAAGCTGCGACCGCGTCCGGGCAGTTGACTATCGAACAAATCAAAGGATTATATCGCTATGACAATATAGATGCTGATACAGAGCTCTTCGGCGTAATTGCCAATCCCGTTGGCCATTCTCTGAGCCCTGCCATCCATAATGCCTGCTTTGCTGATGAGGGTATGAATAAGTTGTATTTACCGCTGCTGGTAGAAGGTGGCCGGGAGGAATTTGACGAATTCTTAAATAATGTTCTTGCCAGAGAATGGCTGGACTTCAAAGGTTTTAGCATAACAATCCCGCACAAACAAAATGCTCTGAATTTCGTCAGGGAAAGGCAGGGCTTTATCGAGCCGTTAGCAGAAAAGATTGGCGCTGTTAACACATTAGTAATCGGAAATCGAGCATCGAGCATCGAGCATCGAGTATCTATCAACGCTTACAATACCGATTACGCCGCTGCATTAGATGCGATCACATCGACAATGGGTATAACACGAGCTGACTTAATGAACTTACCTGTTGCCATTATAGGCGCAGGCGGTGTCTCAAGGGCGATAGTAGCCGGCCTTTCTGATGTTGATGCCGGAATCAAGATTTACAACCGCACCGTAGAAAAAGCCGAGAAACTTGCAGCCGAGTTTAACTGTGATTTTGCAGGCTTGAGTGATTTGTCGAATGTCGAAGCCAAATTGCTCATAAATTGTACCAGTATTGGAATGCATCCGAATATTGATGCAACGCCTTTCCCGCAAGAGGGCTTGAAAAAGGATATGGTGGTCTTTGATACTGTTTATAATCCTGCGGAAACTATGCTCCTAAAGCAGGCTAAAGAGGCCGGCGCGAAAACAATTGACGGCATTTCAATGTTCGTCAACCAGGCCCTCGCCCAATTCAAACTCTTCACCAATACCGATGGCAATGCCGAACTTATGCGAGAAACCATTTCTGATTGTCTCTCTCTCCGGTAACTTATATAATCTCGCTTTCGATTTAAGAACGAACCGCGTGTTGCAAAGTCCAGAGTGTTATTGATGTTCCACAATTTAATTGTTGCTCTGTGGCGGCGATTATTGGTATATTAAAAGCGGCACATAACACAAGGGTTTATATATGGACGTTCAGAAACAGATTGAATTCTGGAAAGTTAGTGCAGAAGAGGACTTTGCGGCTGCGGAGTCGCTGCTGGAAAAAGGACATTTTCGGCATTGTCTTTTTTTTGCACACCTTGCTGTTGAAAAGATGCTCAAAGCGCATGTGACCCGGCAAACGAGTGATATTTCGCCACGCATTCACAATCTCGTTCGTCTTGCTGAGATTGCGGGTTTAAAGCTTGAATTGGAGCAGGAAAACTTCCTGCGCGAGTTTGGCATCTACCAGTTGGAAGGCCGTTACCCGGACTCCGAGCAAATTTCGCCTGATTTGGATGCCGCCCGGGAGGAAATTTCAAGAGCCAGGGAAATGTTAAAATGGTTGAAAACACAGTTATAGAAGCGGTGAAGAAGTATCTCGCCGAGCTTCCACGTGTGGGTATTCATGCCCGCAGGGCCATCCTGTTTGGTTCTTTTGCGCGTGGTCAAGCTGATGAATATAGCGATATAGATTTAATTGTGATCGCCCCGGAATTCGATGGCTCGCGGGAAATCTCATTGGTTAAAGGACTTTGGCGAGCAACTGCCAGCGATAACCGGATCGAGCCTATTCCCTGTGGCGAACAGGAGTGGGAAACTGACCAGAGCCGTCCTGTTCTCGAAATTGCCCGGCGCGAAGGCATTATAATTGCTGCGTAAAATAGGTTATTGATATAGGAAATATTTCATAATGGTGGCGATGAATCAGATAGAAGAGTTTGGCCAAGGGATTGGCCGCGAGTTTGGGGCTGAACGGGTGATACTATTCGGTTCTTATGCGAGAGGTGCGGTCACCGATGATTCAGATGTGGACTTGCTCGTAATCATCCCTTTTGAGGGCAAGAGCGTTGATAAATCTGTGGAAATTCGGATGAAATTGCGTCCTCAGTTTCCCGTGGATCTGCTCGTACGCACTCCTGAAAAGGTTCGCCAGCGAATAGAGATGGGCGACGGATTTATGCGAGAGATTGTTGAAGAAGGAAAGGTGCTCTATGAAACCGATAGCCGCTGAGTGGATTGCCAAGGCCGAGGGAGACTTTGCGATGATGGAGCGCGAGTGCAAGGTCCAGGATAAGGCCAACTATGACGGCATTTGCTTTCACGCCCAACAGTGTGCCGAGAAATATCTCAAGGCCAGGCTTTGTGAAGCGGATATTCCCTTCAGCAAAATCCACGACTTGGTTGCTCTGCTTGAACAGGTCATTGTTGCTGAGACGGCATGGGAGACCTTTCGGCAAGACCTTGCTTACCTTTCGGATTTTGCCGTGACTTTTCGCTATCCCGGTGAATCCGCCGACAGAGAATCGGCACTCGACGCCCAAAGTCGCTGCCGGATATTTCGCAATGCTGCACGCAAATCACTAGGCCTGGGAACATAAACTTTTTAAGGTCAAGCTCAATAGTGCCTTATGTGCCGTATTGACATTTAGGGATTTAATTGTTGCTCTGCGATTAAATTCCCTCCCTTTTCCCTGACTTTTCATTGTTCTTGTGCCAAATCTTTTGTATAATCCGGCCTTGTGACAGTATTTTTTCGAGGTAAAGAAATGGCAAAGGCCGAAAAAGTTGTGTTGGCATATAGCGGCGGATTGGATACCAGCGTAATCCTGCCGTGGCTAAAGGAGACCTACGGCTACGAGGTGATAGCATTCGCAGCCGAGCTTGGCCAGGGCGATGAGCTGTCTGGTATTAAACGAAAAGCGCTGACAAGCGGGGCGGTTAAGTGTGTAGTAAAGGATCTGCGTGCCGAATTCGTCCAGGATTACCTCTGGCCTCTCCTTAAATCCGGTGCCGTTTATGAGAAACTTTATTTGCTCGGTACAAGTGTTGCCCGGCCTCTAATCGCAAAGCATCAAGTCGAAGTTGCTCACGCTGAAGGAGCAACAGCCGTAGCGCATGGTGCAACCGGCAAAGGCAACGACCAGGTCCGCTTCGAGCTGACCTATATGGCGCTGGATCCCTCGTTGAAGATTGTCGCTCCCTGGAAAGACCCGAAATTCACTTTGACTTCTCGTGAAGCGGCCGTCGATTACGCCAAAAAGCACAAAATTCCCATCGAGCAGACAAAGAAGAAGATCTATTCTCGTGACCGCAACCTCTGGCACATCAGCCACGAAGGGGCTGAGCTTGAAGATCCTGCCAATGAGCCAAAAGACGATGTGTTTGTAATCTCTCGTCCGCTCTCGAAGACACCCAATAAGCCCGATTATGTCAAGGTCGGCTTCAACAAAGGAGTGCCGGTAAAACTTAACGGCAAGAAGATAGGCGGCGTAAAGCTAATTGAGCAATTGAACCGGCTCGGCGGCAAACACGGCGTCGGTCAGGTCGACCTGGTTGAAAATCGCTTGGTCGGAATAAAATCACGGGGCATTTATGAAACACCCGGCGGTACGATACTGACAACCGCTCATAATGCTCTCGAGTCTCTGACTCTTGATAGAGAAACTATGCACTACAAACAGCAGCTCGCCTTAAAATACGCCGAATTGGTTTATTACGGTCTGTGGTTTTCCCAGTTGCGTGTGGCTCTTGACGCTTTTATCGATGTTACCCAGCGAAATGTTACCGGTGAAGTTAAATTGAAATTGTTCAAGGGCCGCTGCAGCCCGGCCGGCATAAAAAGCCCGAACAGTTTATATCGGACCGATTTGGCCAGCTTCAAGATGGGTGCTGAATACGACCCAACTGATGCAACCGGCTTTATACGCCTGTTCGGTTTACCTATGAAGGTCGCCGCGGCAATCAAAAAGGGAAAAGGAAAGTAACGCCCAGCTATGTATCCGCTGTTATTTTCGCTCAGGGATGCTCGGGCGGATAAATAACTGTGGATGTACTGCTTTTGCAAAGGAGGCATTGTGGCAGTACCAGATTGGATTTGGTTTGTCTTTATCTTTGCGTTTGGCTGTTGTATAGGCAGTTTCCTCAATGTAGTCGTCTATCGCTTACCTCGCGACAAGTCCCTGGTAACTCCGCCTTCTGCCTGTCCTGCATGTAATAAGCACATCCGTTTTTATGACAATATACCGCTGGTTTCATGGCTGCTTTTGGGCCGAAAGTGCAGGTTCTGCAAAGCCCCTATTTCGCCACGGTATTTTGTTATTGAGCTGCTGACCGCCTTGGTTTTCATCGGCATATTTGTCCTGTATTTTCATACCGATTTGCGTCCGGGCGTGGATTCGTTTCTACAGGGCGGCTGGTTAATTTATCTGGTTACCATCATTATGTTGGCTGCTTTTATTGCCGCTTCGGCAATTGATTTGGAGTTGTGGATTATTCCGGTCTCAATCTGCTGGTTTGTTACTGCCGTTGGATTAATTGCCTCGGCGCTCGGCGTTTATATAATTGAGCCTGCCGACATTACCAGCTTTGCTCTTTTGCCCAGCACCAGGACAGCTTTTTTACAAGAATCTACAATTGCCTCTCTGGCCGCCGGTGCTGTAATAGGATTGGCCATATCCCTGCTGCTCCTCGTAACCGGTCTGATTAAAAGAAGTTATGAATCCACTACAGAGTCCTGCCAGCCGGAATCAGAGCCCGAAACAAACAGTGAGTCACCAGATGCAAACCACGAGCCGCAGTTCAACGATCGCCTGGAGGTTTGCAGGGAAATGCTTTTCTTACTGCCGATTATCGTCTGCTCAGTGGCTGCTTATTGGCTTGTCAGGCAGCAGTCCTGGTGGGTGGATTTCTCACAACACCCTGTCATTGCAGGACTTCTGGGCAGTTTCTGGGGCTACTTTGTTGGCTGTGGGATTGTCTGGGGCACCCGCATTTTAGGCACCCTGGCCTTTGGAAAAGAGGCAATGGGTCTTGGTGATGTGCATCTAATGGGGGCTGCTGGGGCCATCATCGGTGCCCCGTTCGTTATCGTGGCATTCTTTATCGCTCCTTTTTTTGGCCTGGCCTGGGTCGGCTTCCAAATGTTTTTTAAAAAAATTCGACAAATTCCTTATGGTCCTTTCTTGTCTTTGGGCGTACTCGCTGTTATTATCTTACACTATAAGATTTTCAGTTACCTGAATTCTGTTTTTTGGCATTAAAAGATTAAAAAAATAGGAACCTAATCGCCGATGTTAATAAGGAGATATCGAATGAACGCTGCTAACAAAACCGAAAGATTTGTTTCTGACAGGCTAAAGACAATCGCTCTGTTGACCTGTCTTGTCTCTGTTACTCTTTTTTCCGGCTGCACTGATTGGCAGAAGAAGTACGAAAGCCAGCTTGCAGTAAGCAAGAATCTGGAGGGTCTGCTTTTCCGCGAAAGGACGGAAAAGGTCCAGATCGCCGAGGAGAGCCAGAAAACAATTGATGAGCTCCAAAGACAGATTGCCGGGCTCAACAGAAGCCCGGCCGAAGCCACTGGTTTTGGAGAGGGCTATGATGTTCGCTTTGACCCTTCGGCCGGTACAATCACCGTAACCCTTCCGAACACAATACTTTTTAGCTCCGGACAAGCCGCGATGAAAAAGGCAACCAGTAGGGAGCTTGACCATATTCAGTCGGTATTGCAGCAGAAGTATTCTAACAGCCGGATAGATGTTGTCGGCCATACGGATACCGACCCGATAAAGAAATCAAAATGGAGAGACAATTGGCAACTTTCGGCGGAGCGTGCTCTCGCTGTGGTTGGATATCTCATCAAGCGGGGGGTCCCGGAAGATAAGATTCGCGCCGTGGGCTGCGGGGCCGCAAGGCCGGTCGCTTCAAATGCAACCGCCAGCGGTAAATCGAAAAATCGAAGAGTTGAAATCGTTGTTTATGTCAGGTGATTCGTGGCCGTGATTTGATGCCCGGTCCGCTGAACTTCATTGACGTTTTGTAAATGTAGTGGTTCTTATCGTACCGTCTTTTTTGACGCAAACCGTGATAGCTCCGTCCCTGGCCGTATAGAACGACTTCGCCTTGTCTTTTCGCTTGATTGCCTGCAGCCTTTCGTATTGTCTTTGGCCGCTGCTACATATCGAAATACCAGCCTTGAGTCTTTCAATAAAATCGGCTTCCAACGATTTTACTGAACTGTGATGAGGAACAACTACCACATCAGCTTTTAGGTCGGGAAAAAGCTCAAGAAGTTCACGTTGTGCAAATTTCTCAATGTCCGAGCATAAAAGTATTTTTCTGCCCGCAAATTCAATCAATGAAACCACCGATTTGTCATTATCACCCAGCGTCTTATCCTGAGATATCTGTTCAGTAGGCCAGAGTATCTTTATCGTTGCCTTGCCGCCGACGTTTAGATTTTTGCCCACCGGTCGTATCCCGAGGCCCTTTTCATTTAGCCAACTGCTGAGAAATTTTGCTGTGCCCCACTCATCTGTCTTGCTTAAAAATGCCTCATTAGTATAAACACTGCCGACTTCGCAGTATTCAACAATCTCAGGTATTCCGTTAATGTGGTCTACATCATTATGGCTTATGATAATTGCGTCGATTTTATTTATTCCCTTGTAGTGTAAGAACGGTGCGACGATTCGCCTGCCGATATCACTTTTGTACAGCGAACCCGCATCAAATAAAACGTTGGCTCTGCCGGGCAGTTGGGCCAATATTGCCTGTCCATGTCCGACGTCCAGACAGTGAATAACCAAATCGTTCCGGTACGACCTTTGCCATTTTGTAACGCCCAGGAAAATGATTATTGCCAGAGCCATCGCTATACAGATTGCTTTTTTTATTAAGGGACGTCGAACATAAACCAGGCCGGCAAAAAGAACAAGGCAGTAATACAAAATTATTGGCACCAGCGACACCTGGCCGACAAGTATCTGTGAAATGTCCAGGTGTGCAATGAGTTCTACAATCCAAATAAGAGCATCGCTTAATCCGGTTACTATTATGCCCAACACCGACGCTGCAGTTGGCAGCAGGAAAGACAGAATTATTTTCAAATATCCGATAGTCAAAATCAAGGCCACAAATGGAAAAGCAACCACCGTCCAGAGGCTTGTGAGGGGATTAATCGTGTAAAAATGGTATAACAAAATCCCGGCTCCGCCCACCCACGCGGTAACACCTGTGGAAAATAATTCCAATAAAAATGGCCCCGGTCTCGAAATTATGCGGAAAAATGGCCTTGTTTTTGGAGCTTTCTTGGCCCAGGGCAGACGTGTTATTGTTTCATATAGAAAGAAGAGGAATCGCTGGCAAAAAAGTAAAATCCCAAGCACCGAAGCGAACGATAATTGCCAGCCGGCTTCGAATAGATTTGTCGGCCTCATCAGCAAAAGAATTATTGCTGCCAGTGAAAGTGTATTGATGGAATTGGAGCGCCGGCGAAATAAAAATGACGCGCAGAAAACAAAACCTATAATAGCCGCCCTTAATGTAGGTGCTCTCGGCGGGACAATCAGCAGAAAAACAACTATCGCAATTATACAAATGATTGCTCGCCCACGTTTCATCAAACCTGCTGTCTTGCACAGCCACCAGATAATCCCCACTAAAATACCCAGATGCATCCCGGAAAGGCTGATAAAGTGCAGCAGGCCCGTCCTGCGAAAAGCCCGGTAAGTGTTACTGTCGATATTCCCTCTGTAGCCCAATAGCAACGCCTCCAGCAAACCTCGGCTCCTGTCTTCCGGCGATAAGTCACCCAATAGCGCTTGTGTAGTTGTTTCCCTTAATTTTCTTTTTATCTTTGTAAAGATACCCGCAGGGCTGCTTTCCAACAGTTCAATGCCATCTCGTGATTCTATCGATGTCGCGATAAAGACATTTTTCCGGGCCAGGTATTTTGCTATATCGAATTGACCGGGATTAGTGGCTTCTTTGAATCTGTCCAGCCAGCAGTATGCCTGTATGTAGTCACCCGCCTTCAAGTCCACCACCGGCTCACTCACCTGGACTCGTACAGTCCCGCTCACCTTTGTCCAGCCGTCAATTGTTTTTATCTCGTCCATCTTAAAATAAAAACTGCTGGTAGGGTCGGTGTACTTAAACCTTGCGAATTGCCATTGTTCGTTTTTTTGAATATATGGCTCAGTAATTATTACGCCACGAATTGTCGCCAGCTTGCGCTCGTTACCGACAAGATTGCGGATGTCATTAGGCTTCGGCTGATGAAAGGTAATGAGTCGAATTGCCCCCAGACATAAAAAACATAGCAGAGCTATATACGCAATTATATAGGGGAGATTTTTTTCTTTTACAAGATACGACTTACGAGACGCGAGATACGATACAACCACGGCTAATATGCAAAGGACAAGCAATATCTGCCAAAAGCCAATGGATATTGTTAATGCACTTTGCACGAAAATTCCTGCTATCAAGCCAATGACAACGAATAGCAGGGGGGATGTGCTTATGATTTGCTTATGAATATTTGCAGCACCCCAGGCTAATTGCTTATCAATCAAGGCTAATTTCCGCTGTATGTCGTCCATGGCAAAACAGACTACAGACTCAAGCCCCAGGGCTCAAGTGCAATTTTGCCACAGAGAACACAGAGATTTGCCCTTATGTTGTTCCCGGTTTACTTTTTCCATCCTGGTCCGCGCACAACGCGGCCGGGTGTAGCGCCTGTATGTTCGCCGTTCTTGAGCACTTGTGTGCCGTTTACGAAAACATGGATCATTCCTGTTGCATACTGGTGTGGTTTTTCAAATGTCGCATGGTCAGTAATTGTTTCAGGGTCGAAAATGACAATGTCTGCATAATATCCTTTTTTAAGTTTTCCCCGCCGGTCGAGCTTGAGATTATCTGCCGGCAGTGAAGTCAAACGCCTAACCGCCTCGGCCAGCGTAACGAGCTTTTCCCGGCGAACATATTTACCGAGAAGCCGGGCAAAGCTCCCATATGCACGGGGATGTACGTTTGATTTTAAGAAGGCCCCCTCAGGGGCCAAAGACGCTGCATCTGAACAAAAGCTGACCCAGGGAAGCTTAATTTGCCTTTTTACATTTTCTTCCGACATTAAAAAGTAGACCGCTTCGACGCGGCTGTTGTCTTCAATGACAAGGTCTATTGCAGTTTCTGCCGGTGATTTTCCTCTCATCCTGGCAGCTTCTGCAAGAGTTTTGCCGATAAGATGTTTGAGCCTTTCGGTTTTGAACCCCACTAAGAGAACATTTTCCGGCGCACCTGCTAAAAGATACAAATTCTCCCATTCGTTAGTAGGCGTAGTCATCTCCTTCAAAAGCCTCTTCCTGATTTTCGGATCCCTGAGCCGTTGTACCCATGCCTCGTGCCCACCCTCCTGAACCCAGGGAGGCATTGTAGCATTGAGGCCTGTTAAGCCTGCGGTATAGGTGTACATATCTGCCGTGATTTTAAGACCTTCAGCCCGTGCCTTTTCAATCTTTTTAACCATAGCATCATATTTATACCAATTTGATTTTCCGGCCACTTTCATGTGGTACATTTCAGCGGTGACATTCGCTTTTCGTGCAGTTGTTATAAATTCGTCCAACGCTTCAAGTAAGCTATTACCCTCGCTGCGGATGTGCGAAATATACATTCCGCCATATTCACACGCCACCTCTGCAAGAGCTATTAACTCATCAGTATCAGCATAAAAACCCGGAGTATAAATCAATGCGGAACTAACACCTAATGCCCCCTCCCGCATCGCCTGGCCTACGAATTTACGCATCTGCTCAAGCTCTTTACGAGTTGCCGGACGGTCCTTATATCCAATAGCATAAACACGAGCATTCGTTGCGCCCACAAAAGAGGCCACATTGGTCGATACTCCTTTTTTTACAAGGTATTCGAGATATTCTCTAAGTGTATTCCATCTTCCGGGATGAGGCTCCATTGACCATCCTTCGCCCATAACTTCAAGGGTTACTCCCTGGCGAATATCGCTTTGTGACCTCCCGTCTACTAAAAGAGATTCATTTGCCCAGCTTAACATGTTAATGAAACCCGGAGCAACTGCCAGACCTTGGGCATCGATTACCACATCCGCATCTGGTTCGAGCTGGCCTATAGCTGCGATATGACCATTTTTAATTCCGATATCCGCAACATAAGATGCTCCGCCGGAACCGTCGTAGATCTGACCCGATGTTATTACTACATCATAAGTCTTTGAGCAGCCGAAGATGCACACATTTACTGTTAGCAGTACTGTACAGAATAGTAATGTAACTTTTCGCATAATATTTCCCCAAATTTATTCTTAGTTTACCACCGCCCGGCCAAATCGGCAAGGTTTGGGGGCGGGGAGATTGGGTTTGTTTGGGTTTGTATTGGGTTTGTTTTGGCATTTTATTGGCTTTAATTGGCTTTGATTGGCTTTGAATTGGCTTTGTTTTCCCGCGTTGACCAAGTGTCCTTTTATCATAATCCTTTGTTAATACTTTATTTACGTTTATTTGACTTTTTCGAAAATTGGCTTTGTTTTGCATAAAAAGTCTGATTTGTAAAGCGCTCATGACATCTGTAAATGTTTCTCTACAGTTGTAGAGCACATTATAGGCACGTAAGTCGTTTATTAACCACGGATTACGCAGTTTTCGCGGATTTGTTAGCCTCAAAAATGCACAAAAGGCATCCGCCTTCGCTAAAGCTACGGCGGACAGGCTCCGGAACAGAGTGATAGAGGGAACCACAAGAACCTTTTGGCTGTGTGGGCTGGATAGGCGGTTTGGGAAAGCCAAATGATTATTGATTGTTGATAAATGATTATTTTTTTGAATATTCACCATAAACAATTGCCAATTTCACGGACACAAGTTTACGATTGTCTATTAACTATGAACTTTTATGATTCCATTCTATTAGTTTGATAAATATTATATGATAGGAAATGTTAGATGTAAAGTAAATTTTGCAAAATATTTTGTTTTTATTAGACGCAGATTAACGCAGGTTTTTATGGTGGACAGGTGGGGGGAGGATAGGTAAATTGGGGGGATTGAGAACGAAGAACCAAGAGACGCTTTGAAATGATTATTGATAAAGGATAATTGATTATTGTCAACGAGGCCGGGAAGGCCGGCGTTTGTTTGAAATGATTATTGATTAAGGATGGTTGATTATTGTGAACGCTGATTGAGATCGGGACAGTTCATTGCCCGGAATGTAATTCGAAAAATGTGCAAAACCTTGATTTGTGTTAAACCTCTTTTGATTTTATTTGATCGGTTTATTTACTTAGCTTGTTAAACTTTCTAATTCAAGCTCCCAATCATTTATAAATTTACTAAAACTTTTACCTATTGGACATTCCTGAGGATTCTTTGAATTTTTATAATATTCATATAAATCAATTACATGATATATTTTGTTATCAATATTTCTAAAACCAAAAGGCTTATTAAGTACATCCTTAATTTCTTTTGTTTTTATAACCAAATTTTTAACACCAACCATGTTATAATTTATAACAGACATACTTCTGGTAAGTGATGTTATAAAAGTAATAACTTCTACATCCTCATTTAACATAATTAGACGATTAAGAAAGGGTACAGCAGTATTTTTAAGCGTGTACACTTTTTTGGATTCACCTTTAGCCCAAAGTTCAATTTGTGATCCTAAGTTTTTGACATTGTCTATATATTCTTGCATTATGATATTCATTACCTTGATATTACCTTTGACTTCTTTAATTCTCTGCTCATCGTGGAAAATATTACGAGACCCAATGAAATCTCTAACTGGATTATCATATTCTCCTTTTGGATAATCTTCTAAATATTCGTCTATAGCTTTATGAAGTTTTTTCTTGAATTGTGGATAATATTCGTCGAAAGCATCAGATTCTTCATGGTATTTGTATTCAAATGCAACATAGCTTTTTAGGTCTGCCGGCAAACTATTGATATCTTGTGTCAACATTATAGTACCAACTTTCAATGTGTGCCTGATTCCAAGTTCATAAAAAACATTAGGATTTAATCCTGTTAGCTCTGCAATAACTAAGTCTGCTTCATCCAAATCATTAATAATTCCTTTAACAAAATTACCTTTGGTCCTTTCATATCTATGAACAGAAACGAACTTGGTATTTTTCTTGTTATACTCTTTTACAGCCCTACTTAACAATCGGTTATATAGATGTTTCAACTGTTTTTGGTTGAGGCATTTCACAATTCCATCAGAATCCTCAAATACAGCATTCGAAAAAGGCATTATTATAAAACATCTGAGTTCTTTGGATTTTGCTTTTTTTGGAATAACTTCTCTTTTCTTAGCCATAATTCTCCTAACATTTTGTTGCTACATATCCTTATAATAGACTACAGACTAAGCTCCCGGAACTCAAGTGCAATTTTGCTCACGGATTTCACAGATTTTTTTAACAACGGATTAGGAATAGACCCAAGAAACAAGACTCAAGACGCATGGGGCATTTCCCGCAGGGTGAACTCACGGGGCAAGCAGATTTACGTGGTGAGATGCCGGATCCGCCTAAGGCGGGCTTGCTTACCGGGCGGAGGGGTGATATAGTAGTAAAAGAGCAAGCGGTTGGGAAAAAGTAAGGTGTAAAAAATGGTACCTCAACAGCATTTGATATTGAGCTGGGTGTTGTCCAATTTAAATTATGATAAAAGAAGAGATAGAATCGTTGCCACTATTTGCGGAATCATTCCGGATATTGATGGATTAGGTGTGATAGTCGATAAAATTCTCGGTGATGGGACATATAATTACTATTTTTTATGGCATCATAAAGCAGGACATAATATCCTGGTTTTATTAGTCATAGGGATAATTACATATTTTCTTTGCGAAAGAAGAATTCTGCCGGTCTTTGTGGGAACAATTGCATTTCTAACTCATATTTTCTTTGATCTGATAGGTTCGGGAGGGCCTGATGGGTCTATATGGCCGATGTGGCCGCTATGGCCTTTCAGCCAATATGAAATATCTATAAGTTGGCAATGGTCATTAAACGACTGGAAAAACACATTAATTACGGCAATTTTTATTGTAATTATGATAATAATCGCAGGTAAAAAGAGACGCTCCTGTCTTGAAGTGTTTTCGCGTAGATTTGACAGGTTTTGTATTAGTGCAGTTGAAAGTATTTTTAAAAGAAAAAGAACCTAAAAATCTTTTTTACAGATCCTTATTTGCTATTTTTTCTTTCCCGCCCATATATGGGCGAAGGACATCGGGTATTGTTATTGAGCCGTCGGCGTTCTGGTAGAGTTCCAGAATGGGTATGAGTATTCGAGGGCTTGCAATTACAGTGTTATTTAGTGTATGGCAGAATAAATTCTTCTTTGTAACGGTGTCTTTATAACGCAGGTTCATTCGTCTGGCCTGAAAATCATAGAATTTACTTGCGCTGTGTGTCTCGCAGTAATTTTTGCGCGAGGGCATCCATGCCTCTATATCGAATTTTTTGACCTGGCCGCGACCTAAATCGCCGGTACATACGTTGGCAATGCGGTAGGGCAGCTCCAACGCCTTCATCACAGCCTCGGCGTTGGCCAAAATCTCATCGTGGAACTTGTTGCTGACTTCGGCGCTGTTTTCACAGATAACCACCTGCTCGATTTTGTCAAACTGATGGATTCTGTAAAGTCCATACGTATCTTTGCCTGCAGCGCCTGCTTCTCGCCTGAAACAACTTGACATCGCTACATATTTTAACGGAAGCTCTTCGGCCTTTAGTATCTCACCCATGTGATAAGCAGTCAGCGGCACCTCGGCGGTCCCTGCCAGATTGAGCTGGTCTTTTTCCATTTGGTATGTCTGGTCCTCGGAGCCCGGGAAAAAACCGGTGCCTGTCATCGTCTCATCTTTCATAAGGACCGGCACCGAGAACGGCACATACCCCTTGCCAACCATATAATCCATTGCGAACCGCAGAACGGCCCAGTGAAGCAGGGCACCATCACCCTTTAGGATATAGTTTCTGGTCCCAGCTAATTTCACGCCCCGTTCGATATCTATAATGCCTAAAGCTGTGCCAAGCTGCACGTGGTCTTTCGGTTCAAAATCGAACTGACGAACTTCCCCTTCTTTTCGTATTTCAGCATTTTCGGTATCGTCTTTACCCGGAGGCACATCTTCATCGGTCGGCTGAGCTACTTGCAGCATCAATTCATCAAACTCCGGCTGATGGTTATTAATTTGGCGCTGATATTCTGCTTCTTTTTGTTTTAATTTTGTAAGTTCTTCAAGCGCATCAGTTTTTTCGTTTTCCGATAAATTTGGAATTGATTTGCCAATCCGATTTTTTTTAGTAATAACACTTTGCAAAAAGGCCTTGCTTCCTCGTAATGCCTCATAGAGGTCTACCAATCGATCAATATCAACATCAAAGTTTTTATCTTTGGCGGCTTTCTTAAACCTTTCCGGATTTTCTCGTATTAGTTTGATGTCTATCATAGTTCGTATTGCGTCGTGCGTATCGCGTATTGCGATTAGTTTTTTATTTTTTGATTTTATTCGTATCTTTTGATAATTACCACGTTATTTTGTCCGCCAAATCCGAAAGACTCGTTTATAGCGACATCGACCTGGCATTTTCTCGCCTTATTCGGGACGTAATCCAGGTCAAGCACAGGGTCGGGGTCGTTTAGATTCATCGTGGGGGCAACGATATTGTCCCGTATTGCCAGAACGCATGTAATCAGTTCAGCCGCACCCGCTGCACCTATCAAATGCCCAAACATACTCTTGACACTGCTGACAGGAATATTTTTCGCCTTTTCTTTGAAGACCGCCTTGATTGCCTTGGTTTCTATCGAATCGTTCTCCGTTGTGCTCGTGCCGTGCGCGTTTATGTAATCGACGTCTTTGTAGCTGATGCCTGCGTCGGAAAGTGCTGCACTTATTGCCTGGATTGCACCCCGTCCTTCCTCGTGCATGTCCGTAACTCTGAATGCGTCGGAGCTGCTGCCGTAGCCGATAACTTCCGCGAGGATTTCTACGCCTCTTTTTTTCGCAGAGCTTAAACTTTCGAGGATTAATATCGCAGCTCCCTCGCCGAGGATAAAGCCGTCCCTGCTGGCTGTGAACGGCCTTGATGCCGTCTGGGGACTGTCGTTTCTTGTCGAAAGTGCCGTAAGGCGGTTAAAACCAGTGAGACCTAACGGATGTATCATCGAATGCGCGCCACCTGCAATCATAACATCGGCGTCGCCTCTGCGGATTAACATTGATGCTTCGCCGACGGATTGAGTGCTCGCTGCACATGCAGTAAGACAGCTTCTTGTCGGCCCGCGTGCCCCGGCAAGCATTGCGATATGGGCGGCCGGCATATTCGGCTCCTGCTCGAGCTCACACATCGCGCTCATCTGTCCCAAAGCCACCTCTGCCCATCGCGCCCAGTCCATTTCGTTTTTCTCCGGGTCCCATCCCGCAACTAACGCGCCGAAAAATACATCATTGTCGACCGAGCCTTCGCCTGCTCCAAGGTAAATACCTAATCTGCTGCGCTCTATCCCGTCGGCCGGCTTGTCCGTTTCAATATCAATGCCCGCCTGTTTGCAAGCCTGAGCTGCTGCTCCAATAACAAAACCGGAGCCTCGGTTGCTGTCTTTGTGCAGCTCCGGATGCTTTGTATATTTTGCAAGGTCGTAATCTTTGACCTCGGCATCGAAGGTGGTAGGGAATGTCGATGCATCGAAAATGGTAGTTTTGGCCATTCCGCTTTTGCCCGCTAATATGCCTGCCCATACTGTCTCCACATCGTGCCCCAGAGGACAGACAATTCCCATGCCGGTTATTACCACGCGTTGCTTTGTCTTTTTATCAATCACTTCGCTTCTTTTTTATTTGCTATCTGCTTTTTTTAGTACTACTGCGGCCGTTTGTCCGCCGTATGTATAGCTGCAGCACAATGCATAATTGATCTTCGTTTCTTGTGTCTGTTTTACAATATTCAAATTACAGCCTTCCGCTTTTCTGTCGCAATTTTTCGCAGCGGGTATCCTGCCGGCTGTCATTGCACAGACTGCCGCGATAACATCGAGTGCCCCGCTTGCTGCCCCGGTGTTACTGAGCATACTTTTGGTCGGCCAGACGGGCACCCTTGCTGCTGCTTCGCCGAGGGCTGCCTCAATCGCTTTTGCCTCAGCGCTATCATCGCCGGCTTTCCCTGTGCCGTGCGGGATAATCAGGTCCAAATCCTCCGGCCCTATCTGTGCATCTGCCAATGCTTTTTCTATTGCTATTTGAGTGCCTTTGCCGTCCGGCTCGAGACATTCGTACGACGGATTAATATTGTTGCTCCCTCCGACTCCAGCTACCTCAGCGTAAATTTTTGCACCTCTGTTCTCGGCGTTTTCCAAGTTTTCCAATACAACCATCCCTGCCCCTTCGCCGAAAACCGAACCTCCTGCATCGGCATCGAAAGGCCTGCACGCGGCGGCAGGGTCGCTTTCATTTTTGCTGATTGTTCTTTTAAGCAGACATTGGCGAATCATAATTATCGGATTAACCTTTGCCTCAGCCCCACCGGCCAGTGCAATGTCACTGGCGCCGCGAGCGATAATTTGAGATGCTTCGCCTATCGCTAAATGTGCAGATGCTTCAGCGCATGTAATGGTGTTGCTCGGTCCCTGAATGTCGTGAATAATACCTATATGGCAGGCAAGCATGTTGGGCAGATATTTCAACAGCCATAAAGGCGTTACAAGCTCAAGGCCGTCTTTACCCCATTTTTGAATGTCAAACTTGCCATCCGTAACGCTTGCCGCCACCGCAGGTGACAGCTCGACCAAATCACAGCTTATAAGACCGGCCCCCAGATTAATCGCCACACGCCTGGGATCGATATTGACCCTTTCCGGGTCGATACCCTTTGTAATGAGGCCGCTGCCGGTCAGGGCTTCATTGGCCGCAATAACCGCCAGCTCAATATCGCGGGACATCAGTTTAACACTTTTGCGGCGGCTCTTCGGCAAATATTCTCGTATTTTATAATCCGGGACCTCGCCGGCCAATTTGCAGCTAAATCCCACAGGGTCAAATGCCCTGATTTGCCCTATCCCGCTTTTGCCGGCACAAAGACCGTCCCACATATCGCTGGCAGTTAAGCCAAGAGGGGTTATCGCGCCAAGGCCGGTTATTACAACGCGAGATGAATTCATCAGTTTTGCTCCGACTTCGAAGTGCCGGAACTGGCGCCGTCCACAAGCACGCCCCGCAGAAGCGATTTGAACGTCTCGGTGAAAACGAAGTTTTCCTCCGGAAATTTCTTACCTGCCAGGTTCTGGTCTATATGGCTGAACATCAAATCTATCTCGGCAATTAACTTCTCTCCCACGGTTATCTTACCGCTTGTGCTCGCGGCTTCAGGGGCGATGGATTCGATTTTTGCATCTAATTTTAGTGTGTCGCCCGGCTTTACGTAATCATAAAAGACAGCTTTTTTTATCTTTGCAAGGATCACCTTTTCTTGAAATTTTTTAGCCTCGCCCACGAGTATCCCTGATGTCTGCGCCATTGCTTCAATCATCAGGGTTTCCGGCATGACAGCAAAGCCCGGAAAATGGTCGTGCAGATGTTCTTCGGCAAGCGTTACATTCTTGATAGCAACAGCACGCTCGCCGCTGTGAAACTCAACGAATTTATCTATCCATATCCAGCGCATTCTTCTTCCGGTTAAAACTATCGGCAGGCTTGCCAAAGGTCAACCTGCCGATTAAATCCCTAAGATTGTGTCGCCGTTACGCAGCGTTTAACTTACTATCAACGTAACTTACAATTGTGTTTACTGTAAACAAGTCTCCCAGCTTATTGATGTCGGGGTCGTTCGCAAAATCGCCAAGCTCAATGTATGGCATTTTGTTTCTCAATTCGGTCAATCCTGTTTCAGTCAATTTGCCGTCCTTGACAAAATCGGGATTATTCATCAGACTCTCCGCTGGAAATAACTCTTCCCGCGGGATTTTCATTTCGAACGTTTTTTCTAATCTAAATACTATGTCCAGAAAGTCAATGCTTTCAGCTCCCAAATCTCCCATCAATATCGCTTCAGCCGTTACCTCATCGTCATCCACTCCCAGCGCGTCGACCAGGACTTCCTGAACTTCTCCAAATATTTCATCCCGACTCATTGCCATATTATTTACCTCCGGTAACGTGATTTGTTGTGATAATCCTTTTCTATGTTATCTTTAGTTCTTAATTCTCAATTCTTCAACAGTTTCCATCGCTGCCGCATGTTTTCGATAACTTTGGTATCAATTGCTGCCATTGACGAATTTTCATCGGCCAGGTTAAAGTGCCTCAAGCCGAACTTTGCTTCAACAATTCGTTCATCGTCTGAGACGCCGATGCCGGTAAAGCTGCTTACGTTTTCCTCGATTGTCTTTGCCTCAACAGTATATTCTATTTGATCGCCCGGCGCAAGGAAGCTTTTATATTTTACATTTCTTGCCTCTGCAAGCAATATCATACTGTGGGCAAAATTTTCCGCCTCCCGTACCAGCCACGAGGCTGATTCAATCAGTCCTTCCAGCAGCAGCACGCCCGGCAGTACCGGAAATGTCGGAAAATGGTCGGCAAGGTATTCTTCAGCCAGGGAAACGTTCTTGACTGCCTTTATTTCCTTGCCGCTTTCCAGCGAAACAATCTTATCAATCAATATAAATCTCATAGTTTCGGCCATTGTAGTGATACGCGACCATTTTTCCAGCCTTTTTTCGCTTTTTTGCCATATTTGGCCACAGAGACCCCAAAGATTCAAAAATGATCAAACCGCCTATTTAACGGATTAAACTGATTTATTTTTTGCTTGTTTTGTCCTTTAATCTTTGTAATTATAAGTGATTAAGAATTAACCTATGAGATTTAGCGGTGCCCTTTTGAATGCGCCAGAAAACAACAGCAATTTTTTAAGGAAGTGACAAATTGGTATATTAGGCTTCAGAAAAAGAAATGAGCAGAAATTGACCTTTTTAGAAAGCACAAGGTATGCACTTGATAATAAGGAAGAAGACCTGCATCGCCTCGTTAGTTCGAATCCCAGGCTGGTTGCTTTGGAACAAGACGATGGAGCCCGGCTTCCAACAGCAACAATAGGAGACCATTTACGGCTGCCTTCAGGTGAGTTGGACCTTTTGCTTATGGATATAGTTGGCGGGCTTACCGTTGTCGAACTGAAGCGTGACAAGACACCTCGCGATGTGATAGCACAGATATTAGATTATGCTTCTGATTTGCACGAAATGACGACTGATGAGCTGGACCAACTCATAAGTAAGCACGGAAAGTATGATAGCCTTAAACACGTGGTCGAAAAGCTGCAACAAGACAACCCTGAATACGAGGATGTTGATTTTGCAGAAGTGAAGGACAAAGTTGGTGAGTGCCTTGCAGGAAAAAAACTACAGTTTTTAGTCGTATCATATGAAGTGGATGCGGGTATCAGAAAAGTGGCAAATTTTCTCAGAAACTCGTATGGTATGAAAATATATTGCGTTGAGTTCGACTATTTTGAAGGGAATGACAGCGAATATTTCATTCCCGAAGTCATTGGTATTGAGGAAATAAAGCGAATTGAGACTGGTGAACTGTCGGCCGCGCAAAAGTCATATAAAGCTTTCTGGGGTGACCTTCTTGGCCAACTGAAGGAGAAAGAGCCAAGTATAAGAACGCACCAAAGCGCTCCGACCGTAAATGCTATCGGAATCCCGATTGGATACGGAAGCATTCATCTTGAATGGGCATTCCACGGTCAGCCAAGAAGCTGGTTTGAGGTCGGGTTGCACTTTGAAAAACTGTCGGAACAAGAAAACAAAAAGCTTTATGAACACTTTGTTAGCCTTAAACGTGAAATAGAAAGTGAACTGGGTGGTTTAGAGTTGAAAACAGAATTTCCTTGGATGACCAGATGTGCAAGAATCTACGCTTCTAAGCAAGAGGGGCAGATGACCGATGAACTTAAAGATTGGGCACTGCACACAATGCTAAAGTTCTACTCTGTGTTCAAGCCACGCTTGGACGAGTTTCTAAAGAGTTAAGGAGGAAACCTTCCATTCTCTTACTTTTCGGCCTGGGTTGTCTGGCTGTGTTGCGAAGACGGTGGGCGTGAAGCCCCAAGACCCCGAATCGGGCTTCGGAGAACAGCATAGACCCTGAAGCGGGCTTCGGGGCTAAACAAGCACGGACCCCGAAGCAGGCTTCGGGAACGGCATAGACCCTGAAGCGGGCTTCGGGGCTAAACAAGCACAGACCCCGAAGCGGGCTTCGGGGCTAACCGTTGCATATCGGTAGATTCGCGGATACCATTGGCCTTATGGGGAAAATGGTCGGGTATATGGTGACGTGGACGACGTATGGGTTGTGGTTGCAAGGTGATAAAAGAGGCTACGTCCGAGATGGGAAAATATTCCCAGCAGATGCAGGACTTGAAGAGGTAAACAAAAAAGAATCGTCGAAGAGGCAGTGGTCAAAGAGGCAAAAACGAATCGGGCAGAAGATACTCGCGCTTGCGGTTTGCTCGAATCATATTCACCTTGTGGCCGGTAAAGGCAATGAGTCAATAGAGAATTCTGTGTCCCGGTATAAGAATGTGTCATCCAGTGCCCTGAAGAAAGCCGGATTGACAAAAAGGATATGGACGCGCGGTTTTGACAAGAGGTTCTGTTTTAATAATGAACATCTCGAGCAGAAAATCAAATACGTTCGTCGTCACGACAAAACCGGTTAGCCCGCAGGCCCGCCTGCGGGTGAAGAATCCAAAGATTTTTCATAAGTGTTTTTTGAGCGGGACAAGTTCCGAATTTAGAAGGGGCCGTGAAAATATCGCCCGCGGCCTTTTTTGTTGGCAGTTTAAGCCAAATTTGATAGAATTGGCTATAAAGAGGCACTAAGGGCTGCCAACAGTTCATATATTGATGACGAAAGGAATAAAAAATGAAAAGGTTCTTTACCCTTGAATACTGGCAGGATGATAACTGGTTCGTCGGAAAATTAAAAGAAATTCCGGGAGTCTTCAGCCAGGGCAAAACCATAGAAGAACTAAAGGAAAATATAATTGATGCGTATCATATGATGCTTCAGGAATCTGATGTTGAAGAGGAGCACCCTGATGTCAAGTGTATAGAACTGGGAGTCGAAGTGTGAAGCGAAAGGTCTTGATAAAGGAACTCGTTAAGAGCGGTTGTTATTTGAAAAGACACGGCAGCAAACACGATATCTACGCAAACCCCAAAAACGGCAAGCAGGCTCCCATTCCAAGACATTCTGAAATAAAAAACTCATTGGTTCGACTAATCAAAAAGCAACTCGGGATATAATGGGCTGGAGTGCGCTACACCACAACGCAATTAGCATATAAACTTAAACTGACCGAATACTATGAATATTCGCAGTGCGAAAATCTCGGATGTCAAAGCGATTCACGCTCTGATTAATTCTTATGCCGAGCGCGACAGGATGTTGTTTCGTTCAAAGGCCGATATTTACGAGAATTTACAGGCCTTCACAGTTGCCGAGCTCGATGGTAATGTGGTCGGCTGCTGCGCATTGCAGATTATCTGGTCGGACCTGGCGGAAATAAAGTCTCTGGCGGTCGACGAAGCAAACAAAGACAAGGGAGTCGGCAAAATGCTTGTGGCCGCAGCCACCGAGCAGGCCCGTCAGCTTGGCCTGCCGAGAGTCTTCGCACTTACACTGAATCCTGCATTTTTTGAAAAATTGGGCTTTAGCGTGGTTGAAAAGGATAAATTGCCTATGAAGGTCTGGAGCGACTGTGCCAAGTGCCCAAAACAGCAAAATTGCGATGAAATAGCGGTCATAAAAGACGTATTGCGTGAAGCGTGATGCGTATTGCGTGAAAAGAAAGGCGCAATACGATATACGCAATACGCACGACGAATTATCCTACCTGCCGTCTTTGGAAAAGCGCGATGGCCAATGCCAATATAGCTGTTGTGTAGCACAGGGCGTAAGAAGCGGTTATTATGATATATTTTACAGGGACCTCGCTGCCCTCGTAAATGGCGTCGCTTATCCAGAAAACCTGCAGGTTCGGCACTAAATACCGGCCTATCGTAGCCCACACTTTGGCCCCAAATAACTGTTTTTCCGCCAATCTGCCGAATGTATAATCGCTTACAAGGCCTAACAAAAAAATCCCAATGCAGGCCGAAAGCGTTACTACTATGTTGAACCTCGCAGAAAGTGCCACCGCCAGGGCCACAATTATAATCGCAGCTAACAGGAGCAGCACTGAGCCGTAAATATCCACTGCGTTTATGCCATTTTCCTGGGGATTAAACTGCCAGTTTTGGTCGATAAGGGACAAAAACACTATGCCCAATGTGGCAAATATGCCGGTCAATACAACAGCTGTTGATGAAATTCTCCAGTCGTAAGCATAGTTAAAAAAAGCACTTAGCAGAAATGCTGCGGCAACGACAACTCCTGCTGTCCCCAGGACCGTCCAGTCGTGCGTATCTGATACGTCCTCAAGAACACCATGACGAATTGCCATAAGCAGGGCGATAGTACAGATATAGTGTGCCAGAAACACCGCAGCCGACACACCTAAAAATTTGGCAATAATGAATATGGGACGTTGCACCGGTTTGCTCAGCACCGTCGTTATCGTCTTATTCTCGATTTCCTCCGCCACGGCCCCCGAAGCCGAGAATATTGCTATGAACAAGCTGGCTAAAAATAGCGTAGATAATCCTATCTCGCGTAAGAGTTTATTGTCGTCGCTCATTGTGTACATCGTCAGCGACGGGCTCATGAAGAATAGAAACAGAGCGGCGATAATTATTATGGCATAGACGGGCTGCCTTAGGGTCTCTATGAAAGTGTTTTTTGCTATAGTAAATAGTTTGTACATCATCCAGTACCCATTTTGTCAGCTTCGTATGCCAAGGCCGGTTGTCTTCCGGACCGACTTCAAAACATAATTTTTCGAAATTGTCTCTATACTAATATGACTCTTATTGTTATATTACACAACTTCTAACTTGTAAAGAGCTTGCATGTTTATTGTATAAATACTATCTTTGTAGCTCTTTTGTTCGAAGGACAATACTGAGAGAACAAATGGTGACATCGTCCAAACGTGCTGAAAATGTAGCTTTGACGTCTTTGATTTTAAGCGTCATCTTTTTCGGCATCGCCTTTTTTGTAGGCCGAGCCAGTGGATTCTTTGCCGTCTCTGCGCTAAGCTGGCTCGCCCTCGCGGCAGCTTTAGTTTGGCTTGTCCTTTTTATTCAATTCCATCAACGCAGCCTGGCCGAGCAGGAAAAACTCGATATGAGCCAATTGGCTGTGGGCAAGAAAGACGCCGCAATTTTTGAGGCCAAAGGTGAACGGGCCACTTTATTTGCCGTTGCTCAACGCCGTCTCGGAATACTCGAAAAGTGGTTCATTCCTGTATTTTCAGTTCTTATCGCCCTTTACCAGATAGCTATCGGGCTGTACTTGTGGAAAACGGTATCCGTTCCTCCTGATTTCGAGTCAGAGCGGCCGCTGCTTGTTGCGATTGGCATGGCAGCCATAGCATTTGTCAGCTTTCTGATTTCCCGCTATGCTACCGGAATGTCGGCCCAGCCTCAGTGGAAGCCATTAAGGGCCGGCGGCAGCTACCTGCTCGGTGTAGCCGTTTTGTCATTTGTCCTGGCTCTTAGCTTGGCCCTCGTGCAGTTCAAGAAATTTATCCTGATAGATATTATCGACTGGGTCATTCTGGTTCTGCTTATTGTTCTTGGAATAGAAACAGCTCTAAATGTCGTCCTGGACATATATCGGCCGAGGCTGAAAGACCAATATAGCAGAGCGGCTTTTGACAGCAGACTGCTGGGTGTTATAAATGAACCCGGAGGAATATTACGCAGTGCCGCAGATGCCATTGATTACCAGTTTGGCTTCCAGGTCTCTCAAACCTGGTTTTATAAATTGCTCGTCAAATCAATAGCTCCCCTGGTTTTATTTGCCGCCATTATACCACTGTATTTATTAAGCTGTATCGTTGTAGTGGCCCCCAATGAACAGGCAGTAATAGAGCGTTTTGGAAATCCTTTAACCAGAACCGGAGAAAAGAGAATCGTAGAGCCCGGATTTAATTGGAAATGGCCCTGGCCGATCGATATCGCTTACACATATCCTACAAAGAGAATCTCGGAAATCAGCATCGGTTTTGTTCCTAAGGCTGACCAGGTGAACCTTGAGCCTCTTTTATGGGGCGAAACCCACTACGAGGAGGAATACAGTTTGCTGGTAGCCAGTGAGCAGACTTCTGCAGGTTCCGCCGCCGGAGCTGTGCCGGTTAGTCTCGTCATTGCCGCCGTTCCCGTACAATACAGAATAAAGGACTTGTATTCTTTTCTCTATAATTATGGTGAAAGAGAAAAGAGAGATGGAACAATAGTGTATGAAGCGGAGGAAATGCTCAAGTCTATTTGTTACCGCGAGTTAACCATGTTTGCAGCAAGTGCAAGGATTGAAGTTGATGATAAAGATAAAAACCGTTCCGACATGCAACAGAGCCTCCTTGGAGCCGGTCGTGCCGACGCCAAGCGCATTTTAACTCACAGGATTCAACAAGCAGCAGATAAAGCCGGACTCGGTGTAGAAATCATGTTCCTGGGCTTACAGGGAATTCACCCGCCGCCTACAGTTGCTTCTGCTTATCAAGAGGTTGTTGGCGCCGTTCAAAAGAAACAGGCCCTCATTCTTAATGCCCAGGCCGAGCGCAACAAAACTTTAACTGCCCTCGTAGGGTCTATAAGAGAGGCTGACAGCCTTTACACTATTGCATCGCAGTATCAGCAGGCTAAGAGGCAAAACCAGACAGAGAAAGTCGAAGAGCTCGCTGATGATTTGGACCTGGCTTTTACACAGGCAAGGGGTGAGATTTATCAAACCCTGAGAGAATCGCAAAGTTATGCCTTTGAAGTTGCAACGCTTGCTGAGGCGACGGGCCTGCGTTTTGCCAGCCAGCTAAAGGCATACAGGGCTGCAAAACAAATTTACAAACATCGGCTTAAATTGGCGGTCCTCGAAGAAGCTCTCGGTAATATACGAAAATATGTTGTTGTTGCAGACCCCAACGATACGCAGATTTTCATCATCGATGTTACGGAAAAACGAATACCCAGTTTGTATGAATTAGGCGGTTATAAGGAGAGCGGCAAAAAATGAAAAATATAACCATTACAATCTTTATTGTCTTGATTATTGTAATAATGGGCCTTTATTTCGCATCGTTTCAGGTCCGGGAGACAGAATCCGCGCTGGTAACGACCTTTGGCAATCCTAAACGTGTCATAACCGAACCAGGCTGGTATTTCAAGTGGCCCACGCCGATACAAAGGGTTTATAAGTTTGATTCCAGGATGAGAGTTTTTGAAGCTATTGTCGGCGAGACGACAACAAAAGAAGCTGTCCCGATTATCGTCAATACTTACGTCGTTTGGAGAGTCGCCGAGCCGCTGGCGTTCTTTAATGCCAATGAGCGGGGAAGTGTTACTGAAGCTGAAAGAAAGCTGCGTAGCCACATCAGTGATACGCAGAATAGAATCATTGGGCAGCATAACTTTGCGGAATTCGTGAACAGTGATCCTTCTAAAATTATATTTGAAGATATTGAAAAGGAAATGCTCGACGACTTTAACATTAAACAGAACGTCAGAGAGAAATACGGCATTGAAATCAAGGCCGTCGGCATAAAGCAGCTCAAAATTAGTGAAGATGTCAGCAAAGATGTCTTTGCACGAATGATTGCTGAAAGAAACCGAAAGACTGAGGCGACTATTTCCGAGGGAAATGCCGAGGCAACCAAGATTAAAACCGACGCCAATTCGATAAAGGTAGAATTGCTCGCTGCCGCCGAGGCAAGAGCGAAGGCAATACAGGCCGAAGGTGACGCACAGGCTGCAAAATCTTATAAATTGCTCGAGGCCGACCCTGACTTTGCTATGTTTCTACAGGACACCGAAGCTCTAAAGAAAATACTGGAGAAAAACACCGTTATCGTTTTAAGCACGGATGTTCCTCCTTTCATTCTCATGAAGGAGAAACCCAATATCGTGCCCAGAGATCCAAACGAATAAAAAGAAAAAACTTAATCCAGGTCGCAGCCGTTAATGCTATGACAGAACAGAATAAAGATACAAAAAACACGATAAGCAATAAGCAATACAGTGACCAGCTTGATGTTGCCGGTAAGAGCCTCTCGGATGCGTTGAGAATCAGCTTTGTTATCTTAAAAATAATAATGATTGTGCTGGTTATTGTCTTTCTTGCCTCGGGTTTCAGAACTATTGCCCCTGACGAAGAGGCGATTGTGTTGCGATTTGGAAAGATTCGTGGCGTAGGCGAAGAAAGAATCCTTGGGCCGGGACTGCATTGGGTCTTACCATATCCGATAGATGAAATTGTAAAAATCCCCGTTGAGAAAAAGGTTAATTTAGCAATCAATTCATTTTGGTATTTCCAGACAAGTCAGGAAATAATGTCCGGGACGAAAAAGCAGGTTCCACCGTCCCAGCCTCTAAACCCTGTCCGTGATGGTTACTGTATTACTCGCAGTGAAAAACAAAGCGCAGATATCGCCGGTTTCGACGGTAGTGATTACAATATTGTTCATTCCAAATGGCAGTTGACCTATCAGATTGTTGACCCTGAAAGTTTCTTCAAAAATGTTTATGTCGAAGATGTAAAACCGGGGCAGGATTATTTTGATGTTATAACTAAAAGCATAAATCCGCTCTTGAAAGCCGTTTTTGATGATGCCGTTGTAACGGCGATGGTGCACTACAGTATTGACGAGGCGCTTTCAAGCCAGGACAGAATACCAAACCATGTCGAGAGATTGATGCAGCAAAAGCTGGCCCAGCAGATAAACAGCGGCATAAAAGTCGTGTCGGTACAGCTAACCGACATAACCTGGCCTCGCCAGGTTGACCCTGCCTTCCAGGCCTACATCAAGGCAAGCCAGAAGAGTCAAGGGGAAATCAGCAAAGCCAGAACTTATGCCGCAAATACTCTGAATGAAGCTGCCGGGTCGGTTGCTCGCGAACTCTTTGCTGCTTTGCATGATGAAACCATCAGCGAGAAGGAAAAAGAGTTGTTATGGTCCCGGGCCGCCGGTGCTGCACAGGCTAAAATCGCTCGAGCCAGGGCCTATAGAACAAAGGTTGTGGAAAATGCGGAGGCCGATGCCGAATATTTGCATAAGATTCTGCCTGAATATCGAAAACGGCCAAGGCTCGTTATTCATAAAATCCATCGAGATGCGATTGTATACGTCCTCGAAAAAGCAGATGAGAAAATTATGATTCAACCTACTGAAGGTGCCGGGGACAGAGAAATTAGAATCATGATAGGTGACAATTAATAAAACCAAAATCTAAGAAGCAGTAGTGATAATCAATAGACGAACAAACGAGATACGCTGAATATGGCTCATGAACATTTACATTTTAAGGAAGATATTGCTGCCGAACGCACTCACAGCAAGCAGATTCGTGTCAGTTTAGCTCTGCTGGGCACGTTGGCCGGTTTTATGCTGCTCCTAAGCAGCGGTATAGCCAGCTCGAAGTATCTTTACGGCAGCGGCAGTTTTCAGGCTGAGTTCCTGGCAATGGCCGGCGCAATACTGCTCGGTGGTCCTATCGTTCTACACGCCATAAAGAGTCTCATAAAAAAAGAAATGCACATGGACGAACTGGTGGCCTTGGCCGTAATCGCCGCCTTTGTAACCGGAAACTATATCACCGCAGGCCTCGTTGCTTTCTTTATGCTCTTGAGCGAGCTGATTGAAACGCGAACCGCTCTTGGTGCTCGTGCCTCGATTGAATCCCTGATTAAGCTGACCCCGACAAAGGCAAATCTCATCGAGAAGGACGGCTCTGAGAGCGAGGTGAACGTTAGCAGCTTGAAGCCCGGCGATTCTATCCGTGCCCGTCCCGGTGACAACATATCAGCCGATGGCGAAGTCATCAAAGGGCTCAGTTCTGTCAATGAAGCAACGATAACAGGTGAATCTTTGCCCGTTGATAAAGTGCCCGGTATGCAGGTCTTCGCCGGCACAACCAACCTTACCGGCGCGTTGGACATCACCGTAACAAAAGCCGGCAAAGATACAACTCTTGGCAAAGTCCAGTCGTTGATTATGCAGGCTGAGCAGACAAAAATGCCGATTATGCGGATAATCGACCGCTATATTATCTGGTATATGCCGACTATCTTGATGATTGCTGCAATCGTCTTGTTTTTCACGAGAAACATCGATCATCCGATTACTATACTTATTATCTCCTGTCCCTGTGCCTTGATTTTAGCCACACCCACCGCAATGGTGGCGGCGCTCTCAGCCTCCGCCCGCCTTGGTGTCCTGGTAAAAAATGTTGCCGACCTCGAGCTCGCAGCGAGATGCACCGCCATGGTATTTGATAAAACCGGAACATTGACAACAGGCCGGCTCTATGTAACAAAGCTCACACCCGCTGAAAATATTGAACCCGCTGAATTATTGACCGTCGCTGCTTCTGCTGAGCAGATGAGCAAACACCCCGCTGCAAGGGCCTTGCAGGAGGTGGCAAAAGAGGCAAACATCTCTTTACCGACAGTGGATGATTTTCGTGAAACACCAGGCAAAGGTGTAACTGCTCGCGTCGACTCTGACAAAGTTATGGTCGGAAGAGACACTTTCCTGAAAGAAAATAAGGTCAATGTAAGCAATGTTTCCGACCCCGCGCTCCACGAGGAGCAGGGCTTTAGTACACTTTACGTGGCCAAGAATTCGAAGTGCATCGGCTGGATCGGATTGCAGGACAAAACAAGGCCGGAAGCCCGGCAGGCTGTCAGCGAGTTACTTGATATCGGTATAAAAAGAGTGACTATGCTCACCGGCGACAGGGATGAGGTCGCCAGCCGTGTCGCTGCTGAGTTAGGTTGTACCGATTTTAAGGCCCACTGTTTGCCTCAGGACAAACTCTCGATTGTTGAGCAAATCAGAAGTGACGGCCATATCGTTGTAGTCGTCGGGGACGGCATAAATGACGCACCGGCCTTAGCCGCCGGCGATTTGGGTATCGCCATGGGTGCCGCCGGCAGCGATGTCGCCATAAATTCAGCTTCGATTGCGCTTATGAGTGACGATTTGAAAAGGCTGCCCTTTCTTATCAAGCTTTCGAGAACCACAAGAAGGGTCATTCGTCAAAATCTCGGCTTTGGCGTAATTTTTATCGTACTGGGAGTCTCGCTTTTCTTCTTCATTAAACCGAGCATGGCTGCCGTTCTGCATTTTCTCGGCTCGCTGATTGTTGTATTTAACAGTGCTCGACTTGTCCGCTTTGGCGAGGAACTCGGACACGAACCACAAGCGTGAACGGTGTAGCGTAAAACGAAAGGATACCAGATACGCTTCATGAAAGGCGAGATACGAAATTATGGAATACGCTGTTGAAACATTTTCTTTGACCAAAATTTTTTCCGATTGGTGGGGTCGGGACAAGGTTTATGCCGTCGACGACCTGAATCTACAGGTACATTACAATGAAGTTTTCGGCCTTTTAGGCCCTAACGGTTCAGGAAAAACAACCACTCTGAAATTGCTCCTTGGCTTGCTCTATCCAACAAAGGGAAAAGCCGCTGTCCTCGGCGGTGACGGAGCAGACCCGAAAATCAGCGCTCGTATTGGCTTTCTGCCTGAGGAATCGTATCTCTACAGATATTTGAACGCTCGCGAAACCCTGGACTTTTACGGCAGGTTATTCGGCCTGCCACCAAAAGTCCGCAAAATGCGTATCGAGGCCCTCCTTGATATGATTGGCCTAAAGGCCGTTGCAAACAGACCTGTCGGAACCTTTTCAAAAGGTATGGCACGCAGAATCGGACTGGCGCAGGCCCTGATAAATGACCCGGAATTACTTATATTGGATGAGCCGACCACCGGACTTGACCCTATCGGCACAAGGCAAATAAAGGACTTAATCCTGGAGCTTGCGAAACGCGGCAAGACAATTCTGCTTTGTAGTCATTTGCTCGCCGACGTCGAAGATGTATGCGATAGAATTGCAATCCTCTACGGCGGCAGAATCCAGGCCGAAGGTCACGTTAGAGACCTTTTACTCCGGTCAAATAAGATGCAGATTACTACCGACGCCATAAGCGATAACACTATTGAGAGGATAAAGCAGCTAATTAAAGACGAGCACGCTGACTGCGAAGTAACATCCCCAATGGACAAGCTCGAAACATTTTTCATCAAAACTGTTGAAGACGCCCAGCGGCAGGCCCTGACCACGAGCGGTGCGGTCAGCACCACGGGAATCAGCGATTTTCTTGCCGCCGAGGCTGCTCAGGAAAATATACTCGACAAGCTCGTTTCGGAGCCGGTATCGCGCCAAGCTCCCCCGGATTCTCCGACAATAGAGTCCGCCGACAGGCGGATTGAAACTTCTGAACCCAAACCCGATGACAAACTGTTGCGTAAACTAACCAGGCCGGACAAACCGGCAAAGCCCAGGCCTGTTGCTCGCGATAGAAAAGTAAAAACACAACCCGTAAAAAGCAAAGCACCGAAGCCAGAGCAAATCAGAAAAAGCATTTTAGACCGGCTCACAGACCGCTCAACACCAAAAAGCGACGATAGCGAGCAAACTGATAAATCCCAAAACAAAAATGAAGATTAATCACAGCTTCTGACAGGCGAATTGAAAACGAATCGAATAGTGTTTTGAACATTTAATATTCGTTTTTTTACGCTATACGCTGTAATGAAGGAGACTTTGGCGATGCGTAGTATCTGGGCTGTCGCCACCAATACTATAAAGCAGGCCTTGCGGATGAAAATTGCCGCTGTTTTTATAGTTCTGCTGATTGTCCTGCTGCCCGTTATGGGTGTTTCGATGACAGGCGACGGTACTCTGAAAGGCAGGCTCCAGACCTTTGTAAGCTACGGCCTGTCGCTTACTAATTTTTTGCTTTGTCTGCTCACGATAATAGTCTCAATCTATACGTTAACAAACGATATAAAGCAGAGGCAGATATACACTGTTATTACCAAGCCCATTCGCCGCTATCAGCTGCTTCTCGGCAAATTGCTCGGCGTAGTATTATTGAGTGCTGCTCTGCTCGCCCTCTTTTCAGCTATAATATACACCATTACTATTTACACACCAAAATTTGTCGATACCGACGAAGCCGATATTATCCAGGCCGAAAATGAGTTTTTCACCGCCCGCGCCTCCTTAGTGCCCCCTTTGGTCGACGTCACCGAAGAGGTGCTTGATACTTACGAGAAGCTTGAAAAAGGCGGCCAACTGCCTCCGGATGTCCCGCGCAGTAAAATCATGGCCGAGCTTACCAAACGCAAACAGCTTGAGAAACGAGCTGCTGTCGTCGGCCAGCAGTTGGTTTGGGAGTTTAATAACGTTAAAATTCTCGACCCAGACGAGACTTTGTTTATAAGGTACAAATACGATGTCTCCATAAATCCGCCCGATTCGCAGGTCTATAGCCGATGGGATATCGGCGATAGTCGGCAGTATCCCGCTGAATTTGCCTCTTTTCTGCGTAAGGACCCCATTCGAACTTTTCGCGAGTTGGAATTTCCTGCACATTTAATCGCTGATGACGGCTACCTGGCCATCAGATTTCTCAACCTCCCACTACTAAACGATACGACGGTGATTTTCCCTCTTGACGGCCTGGAAGTGCTTTACAAGGCTGACACATTCACCGCCAATTTCATAAGGGTTGTTCTGTTAATATTGTTTCGATTGATTTTCCTCGCGTCTTTAAGCCTGTTAGCCTCGACTTTTCTCTCATTTCCTGTGGCCATATTGCTGTCTCTTTGTATTTATTTTACCGCAACTTTCAGCGGTTTCTGTTTAGAGTCCTTTGACTATCTTGGCGAAAACTTAAGCTGGGTCTATTTTTACACTGTCAGGCCTATCGTTTTGCTCTTGCCCCAGTTTGACAAATTTAACCCTGCAAAATTCATCGTCCCTGCCAGATTATTGAGCTGGCCTTTGTTGGCCAAAGCCGCCGGCCTTATGGTTTGTATCAAAGCGTTTTTATTGTTGCTTCTTGCAGTGTTGATTTTTAAGTTCAGAGAAATTGCAAAAATTATAATCTAAAGATACTCGTTGCTCGATGCTCCGTAGGAGAAAAGGAATCAAGTATCGAGTTTCGAGAATCAAGTATCGAGTTTCGAGAAATGCGTTTTCGCGATATAGCAATTTGTTTTGTTTGCATTGTTCTTGCGGTTGTCTTGCTCATTACCGCTGGTATACAGCTTGATTTCATAAACGCCCAGCGCCAGGATATGGGCCTGATTCTCGATAAGCCTGAAAATATTCCTCCTTCACTGGCATTTGCAACCATCGCAACGGGGGCCTTTCGTGGCCTGCTTGTAGATGCCCTGTGGATACGCGCAGACAAGCTAAAAGAGCAGGGGCAATTCTTCGATGCAAAACAGCTTGCAGAGTTGATAACCATCCTGCAGCCTCGTTTCGCAGCAGTTTGGGAGTTCCAGGCCTGGAATATGGCTTATAATATTTCCGTCACAATACCCGAAACCCAGCCTGACCAACGATGGCGGTGGGTCAAAAATGGCTACGAGCTCCTTCGTGACAAGGGCATTGAAAAAAACCCAAACAGCATCCTGCTTTATCGCGAGCTTGCCAGAATATTCCAGCACAAGATTGGCGGCATAACTGATGATGCACACAGATATTACAAGCTCCAGCTCGCTTTGGCGATGAAACCGCTAATCGGGGCCGCGGACAACCAGGATTTCATAGCTCTTGCAGAAGCGCCTACTCACTGGCAGCAGATTATAAAAGATGCCAATGTCGTTCCGCTAATTACAGCCCTCAAATCCGCCGACAGAGAATTTGCCGACGATGAAAGGTTTGTGAGCAATTATTTGTCCTTGAGACAGAATCCCGGCAGGTTCAAGCCCGCTGCTTTTGAGGTAATAAATAATTTTAGAGGCACAAAAACCCTTCAGAAGTTTGATATTTTTGCAAAGGCATTCCAGTTGCGTAATACCTGGAAACTTGACCCTGTCTTAATGCGCGAGTTGAATCAAATCTACGGTCCCGTTGCCGACTGGGATGACCCTAACACTCATCTGCCTCTTGATTGGCGACACCCCGATAGTCACGCAATTTACTGGGCCGTCAAAGGTCTGCAAACAGCCGGTAAAGGAGATTATTCCGTGGATGAGACTAACACTGACCGCATTGTGTTCCATAGTTTGCAGAACCTCTTCCGCCACGGAAAAATATTCGTTTATGACGTACCGCTCCCACGCAGTACAGAAGATGCACAGCAAACTAAGAGCGGTGAGCAGAGAACCATGACTCAGGATATATTTCTGCGTCCCGACTTGAGAATGTTTGAACCTTACAACCAGGCGATACTGGCAATCCTCGGAAAATATAAGGTGCTAAAAGACAGCACCTACGTCTCCATTCAGAACAGCCACCGGAATATGCTGAAAAACGCTGTGCTTTCTTTCTATCAGGCAGGCTCATACCCGGAAGATTCTCATCGGCGCCAGGCACGGAAAATTTATGAGCAGTTAGGGCAGTTTTATCCCCTGGATGAATTTAAGGTGCCGCTCGCTGTCTTTGCCAGAGATAGGCTCCTCGAGGAGCTTGAAACCCTCGGCATAGATAATGCAACAGAAATTATTCAAATGCTTCTGCGGGAAGCTTACTTCAGATACGCACTGCACGACGACGACGAGGCATTCGGCAGGGAAAAAATGGCCGAAGAGGTCCATCAGCACTACTTGGCAAAATTTCCTGAGACGCCCAGGATTGGTCTGCCGGAGATGCCTTTGTTGCGATACCTGGCTCTTCGCGATTTCCTGGATGACTGGCAGTATCCGCCTAACTTGAAACGAAATCTGTTCGGGCGTATAAAAGTCGAAAGGCCCGAACTCTATGAAAAATTGAAACAGCAGGAACAAAAATTGCTCAAACAGGCACAAAAACAGGAAGGCTGATATCCTGGTATAAAACAAAACGTTTGGTGTTGATTGCAGAGGTTGCTGACTTCACAGAGTAAGAATTGAAAATTCAAAATCCAAAATTTAAAATCCCACTTACCCCTTCTCAGAGAAAAGCCATCTACCACGTTGAAGGTCCTTTACTTGTCATCGCCGGCCCCGGCAGCGGAAAAACTGCCGTCATCACATATCGAATAGCGGCCCTGATTGATTCGGGCATAAGCCCGCATAATATTTGCGCGATAACTTTTACCAACAAAGCTGCCGACGAGATGCGCCAAAGGGCAGCGGCTCTGGGCACTCCTGGCGGCCCGCATATCAGCACATTCCATTCTCTGTGCGTCAGAATCCTCCGTAGGTATGCAGACCAGGCCGGCATAAAAACAAACTTTAGCATCTATAACGACTCCGACCAGGCCAGATGTATGAAACGGGCAGTCAAAGAATGTGAGCTTGATACGACAAATTTTCCGCCCGCCAGAATGCTCGATGCCGTTTCTACCCGCCTCAAAAATAATCTGATAGATGTCGACACCTTCAAAGCACAGGCCGACGATTATTTTACTAAAAATTTGGCCCGGATTTATGCCCGCTACCAGCACATCCTGACCGAGCACAACGCCCTGGATTTCGATGACTTGCTTGCCAAAACCGCTTTTTTGCTCCGAGACTGTCCCGATGTGTGCTCAGAGCTTTCAAATCGTTTCAAATTCCTGCTCATCGACGAGTATCAGGACACCAATCGCGCCCAGTATATAATCGCCAAGGCCCTTGCCTCTGAGCACAAAAATATTTGCGCAACCGGCGACCCCGACCAATCGATATACCGCTGGCGCGGCGCCGACATTCGCAACATATTGGCCTTTGAAAAAGATTGGCCGGATGCTACCGTTGTCAAACTCGAAGAAAATTTCCGAAGCACTTCTAACATCCTCCAAGTTGCAGATAATTTGATTGCGAAAAACCGAAACCGCAAACAAAAAACACTTATCCCCACAAGACCCCCCGGCGAAGATATTGCCGTTACTGTTTTCGAGGATGAAAATGATGAGGCCCAGGGTGTTGTTCGGCAGATAAAACAGATGACCGAACAGGGTGTTTCTCTAAACGATATTGCTGTATTCTATCGTGTTAATGCCCAGAGCCGAGCGCTTGAAGAGGCGTTTATCCGCGGTAAGATAATATACCAGGTCGTTCGAGGCGTGGAATTCTACAACAGGAAGGAAATCCGCGACCTGCTCGCCTATTTGAAAGTCCTTGTCAATCCTGATGATGAGATTGCACTCTTGCGCATAATCAACACACCTGCCCGGGGTATAGGAAAGACCACCATTGACAGGGTCAGCGCCCATGCCGCCCAAAATAATATTTCCTCCTTTGATGCCTTGAAGAATGCAAAAATAATTGAATCTCTCTCCGATTCTGCAAAAGCAAAGCTTGCTGTGTTTGTCAATATGCTCGGGCAGTTCAAAAAGGACATCGAGGGTGAAGTCGCACCGCTCGCTCAGCGTGTCCTGGTCGAATCCGGTTTGGAGAATTCCCTCCGAGGCGAAGGTGACCAGGGCGAAGCCGCTCTGGAAAATGTCAACGAGCTGATAAATGCCGCCGCTCGGTATGACCAGCTCACAGAGCAGCCCTCGCTGCTGGATTATCTCCAGCAAATAGCGCTCTTCAGTGATGCCGATGCCTATGACGCCACCGCCGGCCGTGTCGCTCTGATGACTTTGCATGCCGCAAAGGGACTTGAGTTTGAGAACGTCTTCATCGTCGGCGTCGAGCATGGCTTATTGCCCCACGAAAGGAGCATTACTAACGAAGACCTCAATGAGTTGGAAGAGGAACGTAGGCTCTTTTTTGTCGGTATAACGCGTGCCAAAGCACAGCTTCATATAAGTCATGCCCAGTATAGAACAATACGAGGCCAGCAGTTGCGAACGATACCTTCGCAGTTTCTTTATGAGCTCGGCCCCGCCGTCACGGATCAAACTGAAGAAAAGCAACTCTATGATGATACCGACCCCACAGAAATTCCAAATTCTTCATTCTCAATTCATAATTCTAAATTTAAGAGGGGTCAGCTTGTTCGCCACAAAATTTTCGGACGCGGAATCGTCAAAAACTTCGTTGATATGGGTGAAAACAGCATCGTCGAGGTCGAATTTAGCTCTGGACGCACAAAATCTCTGATGTTAAAATACGCAAACCTTTCAAAGGTTTGATGTCTTTAAGGCCGTCAGTTCAAAAAAAGGTTCCGAATACCTGACAAAAATGAAAAACCAAATGAAGGAGATTGCGATGGGAACAGAAATTAATCGAAGAGAGTTCATTCAGTTAACAGCAGGGGGATGTGCCTTGTGTCTTGCTGGTGTCGGCTGTCAGCAGTCAGCGGTTACATCCACCCCAATGACAACAAAACTTGTGAGTCCGGGCTGTAGAAGGTCAAAGGTCAAAGTCGCCAGGATATATATGGGTACGCCCGGTAATGACTATTGGCCCAAACCCAACCTGGATTTGAAAAAGGAGGTCCGGTTTTACGAATCGGAGTTTGCGAAATTAAAAGACGAGTTGTCCGATGTAGAATTCGTTGTGAATGAATTGGTCGGCTCGCCGGCTGAGGTTGCTCAGTTCAAAGACAAATTAGAAGACGTTGACGGCATCCTGATAATTCATTTCACGATGCGAACAGGCGGCGTTGTCCAGGAAATTCTCAAAGCACAGAAGCCCACAATGGTCTTTGCCGTTCCGTATTCCGGGCATGGATGGACCGGATTTGGCGAATTGCGCAAGCAGCCTGAGGGGGCCAAAATGGAATGTGTACTCACAAAGGATTATAATCAGTTGGCCGCCGCCGTAAGACCTTTCCGCGCCATTCATCATTTAAGAGAGGCCAAGATACTTAACGTCACTACCAGATCGTTTGATTCTTATGCTAATGATATAAAAGAAAAATTTGGCACAGAAATTAAACGCATCGACCGCAAGCAGGTCCTCGATGCTTACAACGCCGTCAAGGATAGCGATGCAAAAGCAGAGGCAGACCGGTGGATAGACGGAGCTGAAAAAGTCGTGGAACCCTCAAGAGAAGAAATATTTAAGTCGTGCAAATTGGCATTGGCCTTTGAAAAGGTGTTAGATGACGAAGATGCAACCGTCATGACCGTTGATTGCTACGGCACCTATGCCCCCGCTACCCGTAAACTACCTGCCTTTCCCTGTATTGGTAATACAAGGCTCAATAACATGGGCTTAGGCGGCATTTGTGAATCGGACCTGCGTTCTGCCATGACTCACATAATATTCCAGGGATTAGTAGGAAGGCCCGGTTTTATCAGTGACCCCACGGTGGATGAATCTACAAACACTATCATTCTGGCTCACTGTCTTGGGACCACAAAAATGGATGGTCCCAATGGCCCCGCCGCTCCCTACAAAATACGGACAGTAATGGAGCGCCAGGCTGGAGCTGTTACCCAGGTGGAAATGCGAATCGGAGAAAGGGTAACACAGGCCATACTCATTGGTACAGACCTCTTGAGGTATTTCACTGGCCGGATTGTCGATGCACCAGTCTCGCTTGAGCACGACAGGGGTTGTCGTACCAAGATTACTGTTGAGGTGGATGGTGACGTAGAGACATTATGGAAAAACTGGTCGCATGGATTGCACCGCCAGACCTGCTATGGAGATATCACTAAGGAGCTTCAGCATTTCTGCAGATTTAAAGAGATTGAATTGATAGATGAGGTAACAGGAGCAAGCTCGCTGGTTTGATTGTATGGCAAACAACTCCAGGTAAAGTTTTTTCATGATGTTTTTGAGTTGAAAATGTGGATGGAATTAGGTGTGTTGAATTTTTAGAAAAAGCCAAATTTTTTGATAAGAATGGAGGGTGGTTGTTAAGAGCCAAAGGCACTGCCAAGATTAGGTTGTGCCTTTTGTTTTAGGTATTGAGTTGTAAAAAGGACTTTGGTAAAATGCAGGACATTGACATTAGGCTTTTCAAAACTCATTTAAAGGAGGACCTTATGAATCGCCGTGATTTTCTAAAAGCCGCCGGTCTGGGCGCCGCCTCGCTTGCAATATCCCCCTCTATGCTTTCCGCCGAGCAGGAGTCCGCAGAGCAAATTCTCGGCCAGGCTGACGCCCGCATTGAAAAGCACCGCAAAGGTAATGCGACCTTGAGGCTTCTCGGACCGAATGGTAAGCCGCTGGATGCTTCTTTGGAAGTTAACATCGCCCAGACTAAGCACAAATTCCTCTTCGGGTGCAATATCTTCAAGTTAAAAAGGTGTAGAACACCCGAGGACAATGCCGCCTATGAAAAGCACTTCGCTGCGATGCTCAACTTCGCAACCCTGCCTTTCTACTGGTGGAATTACGAGCGTCAGCAGGGCAAACCCGATGATGCCCGAACTGATGAGATTGTTCGCTGGTGCAAAGCCAACAATATTACGACCAAGGGGCATCCACTTGCCTGGAACTGGGGTGAGCAAAAATGGCTGCCCGAAGAACCCGAAGCGGCGATGAAGCTGCAGTTCAAACGAATCGAGCGTTGTGTTCGCCGGTTCAAAGGTGATATCGACATCTGGGACGTCGTCAACGAGGCGACGCACTACGACCGGCCTAACGCCAAGCAGAATGTGCCGAAATTGACAGAGGCTATTCGAAGAATGGGCATAGGAGAATACGTTCGCCAGGCATTCAAGACAGCACGCAAGGCTAATCCCAATGCCACGTTGCTCATCAATGACTATCGAACCGACCCAGCCTATCCCGACAAAGTAATCTCCAAGCTTGTTGATGATAATGGCAAACCGCTTTACGATGTCATTGGCATCCAGTCGCACATGCACGGAGGCTGCTGGCCCGTCAAAAAAACCTGGGATGTTTGCCAGCGGTTTGCCAAATTTGGAAAGCCGCTGCATTTCACCGAGACGACAGTCGTTTCCGGCCCGAAGACGGACCAGGGCTGGAACACAACGCCGGAGGGCGAGAAGTATCAGGCCGAGAAAGTGCCCGAGTTCTATACTGTTCTTTTCTCGCACCCTGCGGTCGAGGCCATCACCTGGTGGGACTTCACAGACCAGGGCGCGTGGCAGCGAGCGCCGGCCGGTTTCCTGCGTAAAGACCTGACCCCTAAGCCCGCTTACGAGAAATTGCACGGACTCATAAAGGATAAATGGTGGACGAAAACAAAGGCAACGCTCGCAGCCGGCGGCAAAGCAAGCTTCCGAGGCTTCCTCGGCCAATACAAAATTACCGCACGCGTTGCCGGGCGCCAACTGACCGGCACATTCTCGTTCGATAAGAGCGTAAAGAAAGCAATAGATGTCCAATTGACATAATAAAAATTGTCGATACAGGAAAAGCCGGGCCAAGGGACGTCATAAAACATATGTTGCAAAATGGTTCCGTATTGTAGGAGCTCTGGTTGTCTATTGTCTAAGGATTTTTTATGCATAAAGTGCTTTTTATTTATATTCTCGGGGCGTTGTTTTCTTTCACAACAGGCAATCTGAACACTCTGGCACGGGCTGAGATTAGGGTCAGGCAAAACTCTAAGCAAAAGTATATCAAGGTGCCGGTTAAGAGAAAGCCCACGGACAGTGATTGGACATTGCGCGATACCCGCACAATCGGGTTGCTCGAGGGCTTCCAGCCGGGCTCAAGGAAAATTCGGTTCAGCAAATATGGCGGTCGCCTTGACAAAAAAGCCGAAGCCAGGGGCTTTTTTTATCCAAAGAAAGTCGGTAACAGGTGGTGGCTCGTGGACCCCGAGGGCAATCTTTTTATCCATATCGGCGTTTGCAGCGTCAATAGGGGGCGTTCAAAGATCAGCCAAAAACCTGCAATGGAGAAATTCGGCACGTGGGACAAGTGGGCCGAATTCTCTACTACCCTTCTTGCCAAATACGGCTTCAACGGGATAGGTGGCTGGTCGGATCCCCATCTCTTGCGAGCATCTTCGCATCCTTTGGCCTATACCCTTTCGTGGAGCTTCATGGGCTCGTTCGGCAAGTCAAAGAAGCTCACCCGGCAGGAGCCCGGACACCTCGGCTATCCCGACAGGTGCATTCCGGTATTTCATCCGGATTTTGAGAAATTCTGTGATGATTACGCAAAGAAAATGGCCGCCACTAAAGACGACCCTTGGCTGATAGGCCATTTCTCCGATAATGAGCTGCCCGTTGTCTCTGATATGCTGGACAGGTCCTTGCGGCTTGATGCGAGCAATCCAAACCTTCGCTACGGCTACGAGGCTGCCAGGAAATGGCTCAGTAAAAGAAAGGGCAAAGATGCAGCCCTGTCGGCCATAACTGATGCGGATCGTCAGGCTTTCCTTGGCTTTGCCTTTGACAGATATTATCGCATTACCACCGATGCCATTCGCAAGTACGACTCGAACCATTTGTGTCTCGGCTCAAGGCTTCACGGAAGAGCGCTGCGTATGCCCGGCATATTCAGGGCGGCGGGAAACCATCTGGACGTGATAGCGGTAAATTATTATGGTGCGTGGGGACCCGACAAAAAGAGAATGGCAATGTGGGCTGACGAGTCCGGCAGGCCTTTTATGATTACCGAGTTCTACGCCAAGGGTCACGACTCCGGTCTGCCCAACGTCTCTGGTGCAGGCTGGCTCGTTCCCACCCAAACCGATAGGGCCTGGTTCTATCAAAATTTCACTCTCGGTTTGCTCGAATCCAAATCTTGTGTCGGCTGGCACTGGTTTAAGTACAGAGACAATAATCCGCTGGATTTGAGTACCGACCCATCAAATCGAGATTCGAACAAGGGAATAGTCAGCTATAAATACGAGCCGTACCTTGCACTGCTTCAGCAAATGAAGAAACTTAACGATGAGGTGTACTCCCTTATTGATTACTTCGATTCACGCTGACCAGCCTCAGCTCAAAACCTCATCTCCTATTTGAAATTATTTTGGACGGAAATCAAGCTTTAGCTTTTTCCTGTACTCTAAGAGCTTCTCCCTGCCCATTGGCAAAATTCTCAAAAACGGGAAAAATAAGTTGCATGTCAAATTTTGCACGTTATAATGCAAACACAACCTAAAGATAATGTTATAAGTCTTGCGGAAACGCTAAGTGTAATATACCGCTATATTTAAGGAGGACTTGCAATGTATTCTGACAAAAACTGTGCCAAATCCTGCTGTTCCTGTACAATGAGCCGTCGCGGCTTCCTCGCAACCGCCGGTGCCTTGGCCGCGGCCACGCAGACCAGCCTGCTCGACTTCACCTCATCGCTGTTCGCCGCCGAGCCGAAGTCCACTAAAAAGCCGCGCGTCCGCGCGGTATTTATCCGCCCGAATATCGACAAGTACTGGATGGGCTGGCCCGGCGCAAGCTATGACATCAAAGCCCGCCAGAAACAATACACAAGGATACTCAATGACGCCGCCAAAAAACTCAGCATTAACCTGCAGATAACCGCAGAGCCTCTCCACACGGATAACCTCGTCAGCGCATTCCTCAAGGAAGTCAAAGAAAATCCCCCGGATGGCATTATTGTTATCAGCATGTGTCTCCACCACTCCGGCTTTAACTCCTGGGCCAAGACAAACAACATCGCCAAAAATCGCGGTGACATCCCCACTATCGTATTCAGTCCTATGGGAACCTCCTTCACCGGACACCTCCAGGCAACACGCGATATTCCCGGCGTCTTTGTTGCTGCAACCCATGACCTGGACTGGCTTGCCTTTGGCCTGAAAATGTTCAGCACCATCCACGAAATGAAGAACACCCGCCTCTGTATTATCGCAGGTAATAAGACCTATGACCGCAAGCTCGATGTCATCGGCACCACCCTGCACTACATCCCTCGCAGCCGCTTCCCAGAGGAGTTCAAAAAGGCCGAGACCACCGACGAGATGCGAAAAATCGCCAATTACTATACCAAAGAGGCCAAAAAGATTGTCGAGCCGAACAAGCAGGATATCCTCAACTCGGCTAAGAACTACGTTGTTGCCAAGCGTATTATGGCAGCAGAGAACTGCCAGGGTATCTCGATGGATTGTCTGGGTTTGATTGGGAGTCGCCTGATTCCCTGCCCACCCTGCATGGCCTGGCTTCAGCTCAACGACGAGGGCTCCGTCGGATGTTGTGAGGCCGACGTCGACGCCGCTATCTCGCTTCGTCTTACGGCTCTGCTGTTTGACCGGCCTGGTTTTATGCAGGACCCCGCGCCAAACACCGTCAACAACACCCTGATGGGCGCCCACTGCTCCTGTCCGACAAAGCTCGACGGCTTCGACAAGTCGCCCGAGCCTTTCATACTTCGCAATCACTCCGAGTCCGAGCTTGGCGTTTCGCCCCAGGTACTCTGGCGAATAGGCCAAAAAGTCACCGTTATGGAGTTTAATGGTCCGGGCCAAATCATCCTCGGAACAGGAAGTGTCCTTCGCAACATCGACACGCCGCCTGCCGGCGGCTGCAGAACCTCCGTCGAGATTGAGATGGACGATATGGCTGACACACTCGACACAAAGGGCTTCCACCAGTTATTTATATACGGTGATTTGGAGCTGCCCTTCAAGGCTTACTGCCAGCTCGCTGGTATCAAGGCCGTGCACATCTGACGACGAAGGTGTGTATTTATCGCAAACCAGTATGAAGCTTTACATGCGGCTCGCTGAGTTAACCGATGACAAATTGGCTCAGCAGGTCCTGACAGATATAGCAGATAAATAGCTGGGCCATGTCTACTTTTTGGTGCACAGAGGCGATAGCCATGTCCATGTTTTTGCTCTTTTCTCATAATCGCCGATATTATTCTGGAAACCAGGGTATTTTTTTTGAATTTGGCCGACAACCGAATATCCCAGCATCATGAAGCCCAGAGGACCAAAGTTATCCGGGACATCAATATAATACTTCCTTTTTTCATCAACAGGTTCCAGAACTTGTTCAAAGACGTCTTTCTCTTCTTTGCTTAAGCCCAGGGCAATATAAAGTTCTTTATTGGCGTCATTAATCGCAGCCCCATGCATGTAGTTCGTAAGATGTGTGGACATAGTGCCTATACATCTTCCTATCTTTTCCCCTCTCAATTTCCAGTCGACCATCTCTGCAATCTCGGGCATGCTGTCTGTTAATATAACGGAAAATGCCTCGAACTGACCATACCCGCCTTTGGGCTCTTTCAGTGACTCAACCACTCGCCTTATTTCTGATAAGTTTTCATGCGTTACTGCTTGAATCATCGAACCATAGGTCGAAGTGTTGATCGTCGGGGGCTCTTGTAACGCTGAAAAAGTTTTGGCGTTTATCCTGTCGCCGAATTTCTTCACGAGTTCAGAATTGTCATTGCATAAGACTGCATTAACCCGCAGCCCTTTGTCCAAAGCATACTGGGCTATAGGAACCACTTGTCGCGAGCCGGTGGCAGAGACAATCGTAACATCCTCCAGTGTATTTCTCTTTGCGTTGATTTCGCATTGTGCCAGAACTTCCTTTGCGTGTGAGAAACTCCTGCCGGCAAAGCGGTAGATAATCCTGCCTGCTAACAAACCGGTCTGGCTTCCCACGACAAGGGTGTGGGTGCTTTTCGGAAGTTCGAGCGTAGGATTTCCCTTTTCTTCAAAGAAATCCAGCGCCTTTCTGACATAGTAGTCCAGTGTCTCAATTTTTCTCGCCATAGTCATCAACTTTATCCGCCATATTTCGTGGCGGATTAATTCATAGAAATCGATATTTCCCATTTGAACTTACTTCAGCCCGAGCTCTAGGGCACTGCCTTATTAAAATAAAAAAAAATAACCGCGTCAATTAAAAACCTCCTTTGACGAAAATGATTTATATACTTTATCTTTATAAGATAAGCAGGGCGATTAAAAAACCGGTTATAAATATAAAGAGTAGGCAAAGGAAATTCATTCGAAAATAGAAATTGACAAAAACTTCTTGGTTTGATAGACTTACTTCTTTCTGATTGTTTGGTGGATTAAGGATTCTGGCAATGGACTATGCCGTGATAATGGCAGGGGGCTCTGGAAAGCGATTGTGGCCGCTCAGCAGGGAAAAACGTCCTAAACAGGTCTTGAAACTCCTCGACGGGCAAACGCTTCTTAGATGTTGTTTCGAACGTTTATCACCCATCTTTGATACGAGAAACATTATCATTCTCACAAACGCCGGCTACGCAGATCTCGTCCGTGAAAACCTGCCCGAATTGCCTTTTAACAATATCATCGCAGAGCCCTCTGTGCGCGATACTGCCGGTACCATAGGTTTGGCTGCGGCCATCCTGACAAAATATGACCCCGATGCAACAATCGCCGTCGTTACCGCCGACCAGGTGATAGAGCCTGCTGATGTTTTCCAACAGGCATTAAGGGATGCACTAACCTTTGTGAATAATAATACAAGCGATATGATTACTTTCGGCGTCAAGCCAACCTTCCCAAGTACTCAGCTTGGCTATATAAAATGTGCCGCCGCCCGGAAGTGCCCTGACTGTAAAAACGAAATATATGAGGTCGAAGCATTCAGGGAAAAGCCGGACGAAAAAACTGCAAAACAATATCTCGACACCAGCCAATATTTTTGGAACTCCGGTATGTTCGTCTGGAAAGCAAAAACAATCCTGGCCAATCTGGAAAAATTCCTGCCTGAGGCGACCGAACCGCTCAAGAAAATTCAAACAGATTGGGACAGTCCGAATCAGCAGAAAACGCTCCAGGAGTGGTACATAAAATTACCCAAAATCAGCATCGACTTTGCAGTTATGGAAAAGGCTGAGCAGGTTTACGCCATAAAGCTGGACTGTCGCTGGCTCGACATGGGCTCATTTGCTGCACTCCCGGACATTATCAGTTCCGACAAGGACAATAACATCGTTGTCGCCGGTTCCAACGAGGTGCTTGATTGTAAAGACTCCATCTTTATCACAGAAGAAAAGGGGCATCTAATTGCTGCCATTGGGCTGGAAAATATTGTCGTGGCCCATAGCCCTGACGCAACACTCATTTGTCACATCGACCAGACTCACAGACTAAAGGAGTTGCTTGAGCTGATAAAGCAGCATAACGGCGAAAAGTTTCTATAGCAAAATAGTAAGTAATACAAAACACGATACTGATAAATCTGCTTCTGTCCGGCTGATACACACAGCGAAAAATGAGATATTTGGCAATAGATTATGGCAATAAACGCACAGGATTGGCAATCTGCGACGCCAAAGAGACAATCGTTTCGCCGATCACGGTAATCCACGGCCAAACAGACCTGCTAAAAAAGATTGCGGATATAGTCGATGCCGAAAATATAGAAGCCATAGTGCTTGGCCTGCCTTTGAATATGGATGACTCGCAAGGCCCACAGGCAAAGCTCGTCCTCAAGTTCGCAGACCGATTAAAAGCTAATGTTGACATTCCTATCCACTTCCAGGATGAGCGATTGAGTACTTTTGGCGCCGAGGGAAAACTCGCTGCTGCCGATTTTACGAGAGGAAAGAAAAAAAAGCGTCTCGATGCCGTCGCCGCCGCCCAAATCCTCGAGGCCTTCCTCGAACAGAAACGCCCACAATAAATCACTTTTGCTTTTGCGTAAAAATATTTACACCCTGAATTTATTCCGGCGTTCTTACGTTTAGCCCCAGGTTTTATACTGGGGATTTCTTTGTTTCTTCGTCGCTTGCATGGCGAAATGCGGTTATTCTTCGAGAGATTCGAGGATTTTTTTACCGCCGGAGGTGAATAGGTCGTTGGCGATGTTTTTGGCGAGGGTTTCGGCATCTTCAACCGGGCCGGTGATTTGACGGCGGATGAAATTGGTGCCATCCAAATTTGATATAAAAGCGGTGATCTCTATATTGTCGCCGTCAATTTTTGCAAAGGCACCCACGGGGGCGTGACAGCCACATTGCATTGTAGTTAGAATCTTTCTTTCTGCGGAAGTGGTCGTTCTGTTCTTTTCGTCATCTATAGCGGCGATAAGGTTACATGTGTCAGTATCATCGGTTCTGGTCTGGATAGCGAGCGCTCCCTGGGCGGGGGCGGGAATAAATTGCATCGGGTCAAAACAAAAAGAGATTTTATCGGCCAGATTGAGTCTTTCTATCCCAGCCCGTGCTAAAACAATTGCATCAAATTGTCCTTCTTCGAGGCGTTTTATTCTTGTTAAGACGTTACCCCTGATATCGGCCGGCTGTAGGTCGGGCCTTATATATCTTAGCTGAGCGGCGCGTCTTAGACTTGAAGTGCCGATTTTAGCTGCGCCGGGAAGCTGGTCGATTGAAGCAGCGGAACCGGCGGCCAACACGCAATCCTGGGGAAATTGCCGCCGGCATACTGCGGCGATGGTCAGGCCGCCGCGGTACTGGGTGGGCAGGTCCTTGAAGCTGTGGACGGCGAAGTCGGCTTCTTGAGCCAGTAGAGCATCTTCCAGCTTTGAGGTGAAAAAGCCGGTGTCCTTTAGGGTCCATAAAGCGGTTTGCCTGTCGCGGTCGCCTTTGGTAGTTATCGTTTTGATGTTGATTTGCAGGCCGGGATGGATTTTTTTCAGCATGGAGCAGACGGTCTGCGTTTGAGCAATCGCCAAGTTTCCACCACGAGTTGCAACAGTAAGAACATTCATAGTCAGCTTCGCCGGTCTTCTGACAGGAACATTTTGTTTATCAATTCAAGCAGCCCTAATTTACTATTCAGCGTGCATTTGTATCGCTTTTATCCGGATTATTTTGCGATTGTGATGAATTGTAAGCCAGGCAATTTGAAATATCAATTGCAAAGACACAATACAGAGAATTTTCGCCGACACATCGTTTTGCCTAACAATGGTATCACGTTGTGGCAAATATGCTTGTAAATAACCGTTTTTCTGTCATAATCTCTGCTTTACAAAGTGGATGCTCTACGTGTCATAGAAAAACCACGTGAACAGATTAACGGGGTTTGATTTGCCAATTGTCGTACCTGGAGACCTAATGAGCAGGTTTAGAAAGGTGATAATGTGGGCTGGTCTGACGCTCATCGTAGCGTTGATTTTTCTTTCTATCTACGGAGCATTTATCGGGGCCGAGCGTGCGCAAAATCTCTTCAATACTTTGCCGGCAGCGGTTTACTGGTCAGCGTTCATAATTATATTGGCCGCGGGATTTGTGGTATTCAGGCGACTGGTCAGGATTACCGCACTTTCCCTGATACACTGTGGCTGCATCCTCATACTGGCAGGAGGTATGTGGGGCTCGGAAGCCGGACATAAGCTCCAAAGTCAGCTCTTTGGAATCGAGAAAATCCAAAAAGGGCAAATGGCAATTTATGAGGGAGAATCCGAAAATCATGTGGCGCTGGAAAAGAGTAAACAAGTCAAGGAATTGCCCTTCTCGATAAAACTTAAGGACTTTCGATTAGAACATTACAAGCCGGAGTATCTCTGGGTCGAAACTCGCAATGGCGAAAGCTGGAAAGTCCCGGTTGAAATTGGGACGGAATTCTCTCTTGGAGAAAACCTCGGCACGGTGACAATCGTAAGAACTTTCGAGAATTTCAAGATAAGAATCGAAGGAGAGGAGAGGGAAATCACCGACGAACCGGAATCCGGCTATAATCCTGCGCTGGAGGTAAAGATTAAGAGCCCGGAAGGTGAAGCGGAGACCAGATACGTCTTTGAGCGTTCCCGCGGACATACGAATCCGGAAGATGAGTTTTTGCTGCGCTATGAAAGAGTTATCAGTGATTTTGTAAGTGAGCTGGAGATAATTAAAGATGGCAAAGTTGCCGCGGCAAAGAACATCGAAGTAAACCACCCTCTATACTTCGGCGGATATCATTTTTATCAACATTCCTACGATGCCGAAGCCGGGCAATATACTGTTCTTATGGTTACTTCCGACACGGGCCTGGGCCTGGTCTATGCGGGATACATGATGCTCTGTTTCGGGGTATTCTGGCATCTCTGGGTAAGAAACATCTTTGCGCGAAAAAAGAAAATAAAATAAATGGAAATTAAATATACAGTTCAGGGCCTGCTGGTTTACATTGCTATGGGCGCGTACCTTCTTGCGTTCGTGACGAGCTTGCTGCGGTGTCGAAAGGCCGGGCAGATGTTGTATCTGTTCGGATTTGTAATTGCGGCCCTGGCTTTCGGCTATCGCTGGTATGATGTACGGCATGTGCCGCTGCAGAACCTGTTCGAGGTCTTTCTTTGCCTTGGGATGATTTATCCGGTTTCGTTATTTTGCCGCCGCGTGCTTCGTGTAGGCGGTGGCTGCGGGGACATGCTTATAGGAGCGATAGTGCTTTTTCCAGTGGGTTTTGTCTTTAATGCTGAGCCGCAGCGGCTGCCACCGGCGCTTCAAAGCTGGCTGTTTGTGCCGCACGTTGCCGTCTACATGCTGTCATACGTTTTCATGGCCAAAGCGACTTTCCAGGCAATATGCCAACTGGCCGGCAAAAGCACCAGCCCTGATGAGAAACTGCTGGAGCCGGAGGAGGCAACGTACCGAATGATTTGTGTTGGATTCCCATTACTGACGCTGGGGCTTGTTCTCGGCAGCTGGTGGGGGAAAGTTGCGTGGGGCGATTACTGGGGCTGGGACCCCAAAGAACTGTGGTCGCTTGCGTCGTGGCTGGTCTATGTTGGGTATTTCCATTTCCGGTATATGTTTGGTAAGAAACGGCCGCGTATTAACAGCACGTGGGCCGTTGCAGGGATGACGGTGATTATTATAACTTTGCTGTGGGTGAATCTGTCCAAGCTGTTTGCCGGTCTGCACAGCTACGCAACGTGAAACGCGATCTTTTACGTCGTTTTAAGGCTAAATATGTTACGTCGCTGCGGCAGGCACGGCTAAACGAGCCCCAAATAAATTTAGAAAAGGAGCAGCTCTATGAGAGTTTACATGCTTATCACGGTAGGTCTTTTATTAGCCTGCGCCGCAGGCTGTGCATCAGGCAATCAGGAAGTCAAAAGCGTGAAGAATAGCGAAAGTATCACAATCGACAATGGCATTTTGTCTGTTTCTTATCATTTGAAGGAGGGCACATTCTCGGCTCGGCGTGGTGAAAAATTATTTATAGAAAAAGGGAACTTTCAAGAAGGCGCCAGCGCAAATACGACAACTGTTCGTACCGTAAGAATCAAGGACACTCTTGGCGCCGGCGAAGCTATCCGGGTCAAATTCCCATCCGGATATATCTACACGCTGGCACTATACAAGGATGTGCCATTTGTCTGCATCAAGGTACGAATGCACAATTCAACTAATGATACATTAGTTATCAATAAGATTACGCCGGTGAGGGTAGCGGTCGATGTTGGCAAGGCCGCGAAGGAGCTTCGGATATTAGGCTGTGACGGGTTGACGGGTGCAGACAAGAAGCGAACGAGCTATATGTTTTTGGCGATGGCTGACCCGGCAACACGAACGGGCGTAGTAACGGGCTGGCTGACGCACGGGCGAGCAAGCGGTATCGTTTTATCAGAACCAATCGAGTCCTCAGTGCTAATCGAGGGACGGAGTGAATATGGCAAGCTGCTGATAGAGCCGGGGAAAAGCGCCGAGGGTGAAACGTTTGCAATCGGATACTTTGACGATGCCCTTTTAGGCCTGGAAGAATATGCCGACGCAATCGCCAAAACATACAAAATCAAACTGCCTGAAATTCCGTCCGGCTACTGTACGTGGTACTCCAAGCCGCACGGCGGCGCATCCGACGAAAAGTATATGGGCGAGCTTGCGGATTTCTGCGGCAGGGAGCTGCGGAAGTTCGGCTTCGAGGTGCTGCAAATCGACGATAAGTGGCAGCTTAGCCGGCGGGATTATACAAGCTATAATCCGAACGGCCCTTATCCAAGCGGTATGAAGCCGACCGCGGAAAAGATAACAGGCGCCGGTCTGACGGCGGGGATATGGTTTACGCCGTTCGGGTGGGACTACAAGCGGCCTGTATTCAAAGAGCACCAGGACTGGTTCGTCCATAAAGAGGACGGCCCGGTTTACGCGGTCCGCTGGGGGGGAGACTGCCTGGACATGACTCATCCCGATGCCAAGGCTTTTCTGGACGTGGTCATCAGGCGGATAACGCGCGAGTGGGGATATAAGTATATCAAGATTGACGGGCTATGGGCCGGGATGGCGGTGAAGATATTGTATCCGAAGCCGGATTACAGGGACGACAATCTCGGAGACGCGGTTTTTCATAATCCCGCCAAGACCAATATTGAGGCGTATCGCGACGGGCTCAAGCTTGTTCGCGAAGCATCCGGGGATGATGTTTATATCCTTGGCTGTAACGTCGCACAGAATATGCGTACGTTAGGCGGCTCCATCGGGCTGGTGGACTCCATGCGAGTCGGAAGCGATATCGGAGCAAAGTGGGGTGGAATCCTGAAAGGTGCAAGCATGGGAACCCGGCTGTACTTTTTGCACAACCGTGTGTGGCACAACGACCCTGATTGCCTGATGCTGCGCAACCCGCTGACGCTTGACCAGGCGCGTGCGTGGGGTTCCTGGATAGCGATAAGCGGACAACTGAACATAGCCAGCGAATGGCTGCCGGGATTGCCGGCGGATAAGCTCGACGTGGTCAAGCGTTCGATGCCGAACCACGGACTGTGCGGTCGGCCTGTGGATTTGTTCGAAAACGACTTGGCGCAAGTGTGGCATCTTACGGCGGGTACGGGCGGGCAGAGAAAAGACGTCATCGGTTTGTTTAACTGGGACAATAAGTTGTCTGACACGGTGATTGTCGAGTTGGCCAAGCTTGATCTGGCCGGCGGTGGAAAAGGCACTTATGTCGGCTTCGATTATTGGGAGAACAAGTTCGTTCCGCCATTCAGTGGGGAATTGAAAACCGAACTGCGACCAAGCTCGTGTCAAATCATCTCCATCCGTGAGCTGCTCGAACGGCCCGTGCTTGTCAGCACATCGCGACATATTACGCAAGGCATTGTGGACTTGATGGAGGAAGAATGGAATGGAGGAGCCAAGATACTTTCGGGAAAATCGAAAGTTGTGGGTGACGATCCTTATGAAATTCGCATCTTTGCGCCGACGAGCGCATGGCAGGCGGTGCGGGTGAAGGTGTCCGAGGGCGACCGCGGAGCGAAAGTGACAGCCGGCATAAAACAAGACAACTGGAAAATTCGCGTCACTATAAAGAGTCCTGAGAATCGAGAGGTCAGCTGGGAGGTTGCGTTCGAAAAACGGTAGTTGTGATAGTATAATTGTTATATTACTGTTCGATTGATTTGAAAAGATAAATGAGTAAGGTCTGATTTATTATGGAACATATAAATCGAAGAGAATTTATCAAGACAAGTATAGGTGCGGGATTAGCGGGAAGCGCGGCATTTGGGCAGACGAGAGGACGCGGGGGCAAGCGAAAATCGAAACGGCCTAATATACTGTGGATTATGATGGACGACGGGCGGGCGGACGCCGTCGGATGCTATGGCAAGAACTGGGCGAAAACACCGAATATGGACCGCATCGCAAGTCAGGGCATTCGATTCGCGACCGCGATTGTGCAGAATCCTGTTTGCGTGCCATCGAGAAAATCCATGAAATCAGGGCACTATCCCCATACATTCGGGCTTACAGCGATGGGAAAGCCGGCAAGTGTCCGGCCTGCCTATATGAAAAAAGCGGAGCCGAATGTTGACAACCTGGTGAACTGCTGGAAAGAAGTCGGAATCAATCCGGTCAATGTGGGGAAGCGCCATGCCTATCAAAGAGACTGGATAAACAAAGGCGACAGAGGCGCGTTGATAGATTTCTTCGGCAATCCGAGGGGGGCTGAGGCCAAAGAGAAATTCGAGAAGAGCAAACAACCTAACGACTATCGGCGAGTCAATATCAAGACGCACCGATGGATGATTGGAGGGGTGGTGCCGTTTGCTCCGGAAGAAACGCAAACGTGGCGGCTGGGCGACCTTGGGGTGGAGACCTTGAAAAAACTGGCGGCAAAGGATGAGCCGTTTTTTCTGCGGGTTTCGTTTCACGCGCCGCATGTCCCCTGCCGGGTTCCGCGTGAATATTTTATTGACCCCGAACAAATCACACTGCCTCTGCCAACCGAAGAGGAATTAAAGAACAAGCCTCGCTTCGAGCGTGAGAACCTCCATATTTATGCCGGCGGACTCGATTTGACGAAAGAGCAGATCGGGATTTGCCGGGGGACATACTATGGGATGGTATCGCTGGTGGATGCACAGGTCGGCAGATTAGTGGAATGTCTTAAAGGAGCCGGCTTGTTAAATAATACTATTATCGCCGTCAATTCGGACCAGGGTTTTCAATTAGGCGAGCACGGGCTGTGGAAGAAGCGGGTCTTCTATGAGCAAAACGTATGTGTGCCTTTTATTATGAGTTGTCCCGGACTTCTGCCATCAGGTAAGGTCATCGATGAGCCTGTTGAGATGATAGATTTTCTGCCGACGTTGATGGAGCTGAGCGGGATAGACGTACCACGTTCTATCCGCGGGCGGAGTCTTATCCCGCTGATACGAGGTGAGGTCAAGCAATGGAGGCCAGCCTGCTTTTCTGAAATTGACCACAGCTATTCAATGTATGAAGAACTTCGGGGAGGCAGCGGGCGACGCGTTATGGTGCGAACGAAGGAATGGAAATTGATATACTTTATGGATGAACGCGTTGCGGACAAGGAAGGCGCTCTATATAATCTGAAAAAGGACAGGGACGAAAAAGAGAATCTTTACAATAAACCACAATATAAGGATATAATAAAGCAGCTTGAAGGTCTGGCGGAAAAATGGGACAAAGGAAATTAACCACAGAAGATACTTTTGTTTTAAAGGAGGATATGTAATGGTGTCACAAAAAGGTAAAATTGCATTATTGTTTGCTGCTGTTGTATTTTTCTGCTTCTGCGCTGCTGTGCAAGTAGATGCGTTGACGATTGCGGAAGATGGTGTGGCCAAGACGGTCATAGTTGTTGCACCGGACAGTCCAGAGCCGGAGCGTCACGCGGCGGCGGAATTAGCTGAATTTCTCAGGCAGATAACCGGCGGTAAATTCGAGATTTTGCACAAGAATGCTCCCGGTCAATCTCGTATTCTTGTTGGTCTGAAAGCGGCCAATCTGACTGCTGTGGATTTTGTTACGGACGGTCTTGGCAGCGATGGAATAATCATCCGTACGTTAGGAAAAGATTTGGTACTGGTCGGGGGGCATCCGCGCGGGACGCTATATGCGGTTTATACATTCCTCGAAGACCATCTCGGCTGCCGATGGTGGTCATCTAAAGTAAGCAGGATTCCAAAAAAGCAGACGCTTAAAGTGGGCAAGCTCAATATCCGTTATGTGCCGCCATTAGAATACCGGGAGTCGTTCTGGTTTGACGCCTTCGATGGGGACTGGGCGGTACGGAACAAGTGCAATGGAAACTCTGAGAGGCTGGACGCCAAGCGCGGGGGCAAACATAGCTATCAGGGATTTGTACATACATTCTTTCCGCTGATTCGGCCTCAAACATACTTCAAGGACCATCCCGAATGGTTCAGCGAAATCGACGGTAAGCGCAAACATGAGCGTGCCCAATTGTGCCTGACCAATCAGGAGATGCAGAAGGAGTTGGTCAAGAACCTTAAAGCACGGCTGCGGAGCAATCCCGCGGCGACGATTGCGTCGGTTTCTCAGAATGACTGGCACGGATATTGTCAATGCAGCAAATGCTCTGCTATCGATAAAAGAGAAGACAGCCCGGCCGGGTCGCTTCTGCATTTTGTGAACGCGGTGGCGGCTGATATCGAGGAGGAATTTCCCAACGTAGCTATCAGCACACTTGCGTACCAGTACACGCGCAAGCCGCCCAAACATGTTAAGCCGCGACAGAATGTTATCGTGCGGCTGTGCAGTATCGAGTGTTCATTCAGTAAGCCTCTGAGCGACGAGCGAAACAAAAAGTTCCGGGACGATATCATCGGCTGGTCGAAGGTTTGTAATCGGCTGTACATCTGGGACTACACTACGGATTTCAGACATTATGTTATGCCGCACCCGAACCTGCGGGTGTTAGGGCCGAACGTTAAGTTCTTCGTAGACCACAACGTTAAAGGGATTTTCGAGCAGGGAGCATATCAATCGTATGGCTCGGAGATGGCTGAGCTGCGGGCGTGGGTTCTTGCGAAACTATTATGGAACCCGAAGCGGGACGGGGAGAAGCTAATTGATGAGTTTATTGAAGGTTATTATAGTGCGGCCGGGCCGCATATCAAGGCTTATCTTCAAGTAACACATGATGCGGTCGAGGCGAGCGGGGACCGTCTCGGCTGCTTTTCGCAGCATACAGCGAAATTTCTTTCGCTTGAGACGCTCAGCAAGGGATGGGGACATTTGAAGGCCGCCGAAGAAGCGGTAAAGAACAACCCTGCACTTCATTTCCGGGTCCAGGTTGCGCAGCTTCCCGTGATGTACGTTTTTATGATGCGGTGGGACGAACTTCGGAAAAAGGCACAAGCAGCGAGTGCGGATTGGCCGATGAATGATACAATTAAAGAGACCTCTGAGCGGTTCTTGGAAGTCGCAAAGAAAAAGAACATCACCCGGCTGAACGAATGGAGTCAGGGCTTCGGCGTTCTGGAAAAAGCGGTGGAACGGGCGAAGAAATGAACTCGGTAAGGCGGCGGCACGTATACAAAGTCGTCATATTCAAGAATTGATGCTTTCACAGTCTTCTGATATGCTTTACCATATCAAAAGTTTGGTTAGAGATTATCTGCAAAATCGGGGTCCAAAATAAGGAGATACTATTATGAGTAAACGGATTTTAGCAATCACATTTATTTATGTATGCAGCGCGGTTGCGTGGATGATTCTGGCCGGCACTATGAAGTTGCGGACCGACCGTCAGGATAGGAAACTAAGAGACGCTGTGGCCCAACTGTGGGGAGCGAAGCAAACTCAGTTAGCACCGTCGGTTTACTGCAAGTCTACGAGTACGAGCGGAAACAGGAGTAACCAGGGATTGCAATACCTTCCCCTGGAAGCAAGCGATATCAAAGTCGACCTCAAACTTGAACATCGTAAGAAAGGGCTGCTGTGGTATTCGACTTATTGTGTAGCGTTCTCTGGCAAGTACCAGGTTATAAACAACTCTGACAATCCCAAAGAGATATTTCTGAATTTTAAGCTTCCCACAAAAGGCGGAGGTTATGACAAGTTTCGGTTTGCGGTGGGAGGGAAAGAAGTCCAGGATATAGAGCTGCAGTCGGGTAACATCACCGAAAGTATGCAGGTATCTCCGGGCCAGACTGAAGATATTGAAATATCATACGAATCGCAGGGATTGGACGTATGGTCGTATGACTTCGGTGAGGATGTTAACCCGGTGAGGAATTTCAGCCTTGTGCTGCAGACGGACTTTGACGAAATTGACTTTCCGCAGGGCAGTATCTCTCCGATGCATAAAGAGGCCGGCAGTAATGGTTGGAAGCTTACATGGCAGTATTCAAATCTGCTCACGGGTGCGAAGATAGGAATGATTACTCCGCAGAAGCTCAATCCCGGTCCGTGGACGAGCAGAGTTACTGCGACGGCGCCGGTATCTCTGTTTTTGTTTTTCTTTTTGATGTTCGTGTTTACGATTGTGAAGAAAATAAGAATCCACCCGATGAACTATTTCTTTGTGGCAGCCGCGTTTTTCAGTTTCCACTTACTTTTGTCATATTTGGTAGACCACATATCAATCCACGCAGCTTTTTGGATTTGTTCTCTGGTTTCGATATTTCTGGTTGTTTCCTACATGCGGCTTGTCGTGGGGCAACGTTTCGCCTTTATCGAGATTGCATTATCGCAGCTGGTGTATCTTGTGTTGTTCTCGTATACCTTCTTTTTCAAAGGTTATACAGGGCTGACAATTACCATTATGTGTATATGCACATTGTTTGTGGTAATGCAGTTTACGGGCAAAGTGGATTGGGAACAGGTATTTGCAAAAAGCGATAAACCGACAGACAGTAAGGCTTTGACATGACTGCCTGTTTAAGGTCATATCAGATGAGGGGGCAGGCATGTGGAGGCCCAATCAATCCGTTGGCCAGATCCCTCTGCTCGACTGCGCTTCGGTCGGGATGAGGCTGCATTCAAAATTTTTGAATACAGAGTCATTTTTTGCGCACATTTTTGGGGGGAGATTACACTATATATATAGAAGCTGATATCAGTAATTCGTTTGAATTGGCAGGGGTAAGATGACATTAAAATCGCAGGAAAGCCGCGACGAAGCTTTGGTTGAAGCCGCCCAAAACGGCCATTTGGAAAGCTTCGGCGCCCTTTACGAGCGGTATCACAGCGCGATGGCGGCGTTGGCTTATTCGGTTCTCGGTGACAGAGACCTTGCCGAGGACGCCTCCCAGGAGACGTTTGCGATAGCCTGCCAAAACCTGGGCACTCTAAGGCGCAGGGACAAATTCGCTGCCTGGCTGGCCAGTATCTGTAGAAATACCGCCAGAAACATTCTGCGGTTAAAAGGTAAGAACGTGGCTCTGACTACTCGAAGGGCTGCTGAAGACTTTGACGTCGGAGAAGAACGCCGGGATGCGATTCGGCAGGCTGTCTGGAAACTGAGACCTGCCGATAGAGAACTGATAGTTATGCGTTACTACGATGGATTTTCTCAGGCGCAAATTAGTAATGTACTGGACATTTCGCCGCAGGCAGTGAACGGCCGGCTCGTCAGAGCAAAGCGAAAGATTGCAAAGTATTTGAAACGTAACGGTTTCAGAGGAGAGAATTATGGAACGGTTAGAAGATAAAAACCGGCTTGATGAAGCACTTACCAAAGCGATTGGTTCGGAAGGTAAGAAGCCGGACTTCGAGAAGTGGAAACAACAACACCTGGAAGCCGTGGAAATGTTGACCTCGCGGGCAGATAAAGGACGATCAACGTCCACACGCCCGTTTAGTATAAGGAGAATAATTATGAAAAGTCGAATAACGAAAATAGCCGCTGCGGCGGTGATTATTATAGCCATACTGTTTGGGCTAAAATTTACCGGTGGACCGGATATGGCAAATGTAGCCTGGGGTGACGTTATCAGGCAAACTGCTCAGGTTGAATATGTGCATGTATATTGGTTAAAAAGTCGGGGTGACACTCTTTTCAGACAGTTTGAGGCCTGGTATGCGCACGGGAAACTCGTTAGCCGTGGAGATAAGGGGGGCATGACTTACGACGATGGCCAAACGCAACAATCATTTGATGAGCAGGGAAGGCGAATTGGTAAAAAGCCATCCCTTTTTGCCGAAGGAAAGACTTTTTTTGAATTATTTAGCGCAGATTTATTGTCAGATAAGAATGAGCAGTTAAGCCAACTGACGCCTATCAATGTGGGCGATGACTTTCTGATATACGAAGTTGACCCGCCCCCCTATTGGAATGGAAGTGAGTTGTTAGAAAACATATCTGTTACAGTGGGCAAAAATTCTCTTTTACCTATTCAGATGAAAGTCTTCAGAAAAGACTCGGAGGATTACGACCTTGTTATGTTTGATTATGAGGCTGCTGAAAAACCGCCGGAATTTTTTGAGCCGCCAATGGCTGCATCGGCTAATGGACAAAGCGAGGTCGTGCTGGATGGTGAAGAGGTGGTTATTAATATTGAGGAATCACCGGGGCTAAAACAGGCGGTCGTACGTCTATATGACAAGTATGACGGACCTGCCAAGCAGTTTCCATCGGACTATATCAGTAGTGAACGTCTTTCGCCGGACTTCTGCAAAGCGGTGTCTGAGAGAGTGCGCAAAAAGTATGAAAAGAAAGGCGGACCGGTATATAGGCTGGATGTTTCTTATGTAACAGATGAAGGGTACGAAAGCGCAACCCTTGATTTCCTGGCAGTGTGGTTGAATGAAGCGGGAAAATGTGGTGTAGGTTCTGCAAGTGGAGGTCTTGATGAATGGCCGGACGGCAAGTATCGCAACATTAGATTTTGGCCTTTGCTGAAATCCACTGACGAAGAAGATACTTATATTGTTGAAATACACTGCTGGCTCAGACCCAAGGATGATTGATTTTCGCGGTATCCGAATTTACAGATTTAAGGCCGGGCTGGTTTGGCTCGGCCTTTTTTTGCGCCTGACGTTCCATCAAAAAATGTGTTGCAAACATTAATATTTGTGTTATAAGGTATTTATCACAATTCAGTAATATCTGTTTAAGGAGCAGGAAATGAACCATCATAAATTAGTTTTATTGTGTGCGATTGGTCTTGTACTTGGCGCAGTATGTGGGAGTTACGGTGCGACTCAAGAAACCGATATCTGCGGCGAGCTGAAAAAATGGCACAAGATTACGATTACCTTTGCGGGGCCCAACAGCGGTGAAGAAGCCGAGCCGAATCCTTTTCTCGATTGCCGGCTGAATGTCACTTTCAATAAGGGCAAAAAGCGATATGTCGTCCCCGGTTATTATGCCGCTGACGGGGATACAGCAGAGACAAGTGCCAGTGCCGGTAACAAATGGCGGGTACATTTCGTGCCGGATGAACAGGGCCGATGGTCTTACAGGGCTTCTTTTCGTACCGGGCCGGATATCGCTCTCAACAGCAATGCGAAGGCGGGAAAGCCGTCCGCTTTCGACGGCGTGAAAGGGACGTTTACAATCGGGGCAAGCAACAAGAGGGGACGAGATTTCCGTGCCAAAGGCCTGCTGAAGTATGTGGGCAAACGATATCTGCGATTTGCCGAAACCGGAGAGTATTTTCTCAAAGGTGGTGCGGACAGCCCGGAGAACTTTCTTGCATATGCCGACTTTGACGGTACGTTCGACACAGGGGAACTGAAGCGCAAAGGAGAAGCAGCGGGTAAAGAATTTCTACATCGTTACGGTCCACACGTAAACGACTGGAAAGCCGGTGACCCAACGTGGAAAAACGGAAAAGGCAAAGGTATGATTGGGGCGTTGAATTACCTTGCGGGCAAGCGTATGAACAGCGTTTATTTCATTCCGTATAACATCGACGGCGGTGACGGCAAGGACGTCTGGCCGTGGACTGGCCCCGGTGAGAAATTGCGGTTTGACTGCAGTAAGCTCGACCAGTGGGAGATTGTGTTCGGGCATATGGATAAGCTCGGCCTTATGCTCCATATCATTACACAGGAGCAGGAAAACGACCAGGGCCTCGACGGCGGCGAGCTTGGCCGGCAGCGTAAGCTTTACTACCGTGAACTGATAGCCCGCTTCGCTCATCACCTGGCGCTCGTCTGGAACCTCGGCGAGGAAAATACCAATACCACCTCACAGCGAAAGGCGTTCTGCCGCTATATTAAAGACATCGACCCCTACGACCACCCAGTCGTTATGCATACATACCCCGGCAAATATGAGGAGTTTTATAGTCCATTGTTAGGCTACGAGTATTTTGACGGCCCATCGCTACAGACCAACGATACGCACAAGCAGACGGTGAAATGGCTCGACCGCTCGGTCTCTGCAGGCCGACAGTGGTTTGTTAGCCTGGACGAAATCGGCCCCGCCCACACGGGCGTCAAGCCCGACAAAGATGACTACTGGCACGATGAAGTCCGGAAGAAACATTTGTGGGGACACCTGATGGCCGGCGGCGCAGGTGTCGAATGGTACTTCGGTTACAAATTCGCCCACAACGACCTGAATTGTGAAGATTGGCGCAGCCGAGAGCATATGTGGGAGCTGACCGGTTACGCGCTGGAGTTTTTCCGCGAGTATCTGCCCTTTACCGAAATGAGCCACCACGATGAGTTGACCTCGGCCAAGGACGACTACTGCTTCGCCAAGCCCGGTGAAATCTACGCAGTATATCTTCTCTCCGGCGGTACTACGCACCTCAACGTGGGCAACAGCTCGGCGACTTTCACTATTCAGTGGTACAATCCCCGCAGCGGCGGCCCGCTGCGGACCGGCACCATCCGGACAATCAGCGGCCCCGGCCCGGTCGCCATTGGGCATCCACCTCAGGACAACAACAAAGACTGGGTCGTCCTGATAAAGGTGAAACGATAGGCTTGGCAATGGATAGAAAATTTGAAGGGCTGCAAGTTCGCTCTTTGCAGCCCTTTCGTTTTAAATTCTACTATTATCTTCAGAGCTAATCCCGGTCTTAATGAAGCTTCACTTATAACTTTGCAATCTGAGACAGACTATTGTATCCAGTTGTTAGCAAATATGGCTATGTCCTTTAAATTCACAACACCGTCACCGTTAAGGTCTTCCGGAATCCTGCCCGGGCCGGCCCAAAGCCATCGAGAAGCAATTCTCGCTAAAACCTTAAAGTCATGTGGAATGCTGACGGTAGCGCTGCGAATAGTAGCATTTCCACAGTCATCGATGGCCTGATAGGTAATAGTGTATACACGATCATCGCTGGTTCCCGTGCGTTCGGACCTTAGATAGATAGGGCCATCCTCACCTATTTGAATATCATTGCTGGTGTGCCCGTCACCGATAGTGTCATCACCTTCGTTCGCCACGATGCTGACCAGGGAAACCTCTGGTGACGCGTCACATTCGTCGCTTACTGTCCAGGAGGGTGTAATCAGAACCATCTTATGGTCCGGAGGCCACAACATTGTTGGCGTAACAGAGAACTCAAATTCAGGTGGTGTCGTATCCACCACTGTGAGCGTTTGTACGCAGCTTGAACTGTTGCCGCACTCGTCGGTGGCCGTCCATGTACGTGCCAGTGTCCCCGCATTGCCGCAGCTCGGCTGCCACTGGTCGCTATGGGTAATCGTCACGCTGCTGCAGGTGTCACCGGCTGTTCCAGAGCCATTAGCTTCAACACTGGTATCTGCCGGACATTCAAGCGTTACATCCGCAGGACAGGTGATAACCGGTGGCGTCGTATCGACAACTGTGATGATCTGCACGCAGGTTGAGCTGTTGCCGGATTCGTCGGTTGCTGTCCATGTACGCGCCAGTGTCCCCGCATTGCCGCAGCTCGGCTGCCACTGGTCACTGTGTGTAATCGTTACAGTTCCACAGGTATCAGTGGCTGTTGCTTTGCCTGTTGCACTCGGTGTCGTGTCAGCGGGGCATTCAAGGGTCACGTCCGGAGGGCAGTTGATATCCGGCGGGGTCGTATCCTGAACAATGATGGTTACTTCGTTGGTGTCAGAAGCACCGGCCTTATCGATTACCTCGAGAAGAATAATATGCTCACCGATTGAGAGGTTGCAGTCTATAATCTGGCCGCTTCCAAGGAAGACATCAGCGTTAGGGTCGCAGGGGTCGAGTTGGTACCAGTTAAAATCGTTTATATCGTCACTTGTGCCGGGCGTAGAATCGGCATCGCTTGAGCCGGAGCCATCGAGCGTGACAGTTGTTCCCCAGGGGGCTTGTGCCTCAACAGTCTGGTCCGGCCCCGCATCGGCGACGGGGATGTGATTAAACTCATAAGCTCCCATATCGATTCGGCCTGCGATTACGCGGGGCTTGCCATCAAGGTCTATTTCGTTAGGCTCGGCTATATAATCAGGGTCGCCTGCGTTTATGCACGGCGAACCAAGCAGCAGATGATAGTCGCCGATGGCCGGGTCCACAAATAGCGGATTTGCATTGATGTTACCTGCGCCCGGCCAGCCGCCCTGAACGTCAGAGTACGTAACAGTTGCCGAACTCGTCCCATAGTTGTGTATCTGTGGCCCGCTTGGCGCGGCATTGCCCCACAGGATGCAGTTGGCCAACGTCGGGCTGCTGTAGTAGTTGAACATCCCGCCGCCGTCCCAGCCAGCCGAGTTGCCGCTAAACGTGCAGTTGGTTATCGTCGGGCTGCTGTTGTCAAAGTTGGACATCCCGCCGCCGTGGCCGTAGTTGGCTGCCGAGTTTCCGCTGAAGGTACAATTGGTTACTGTCGGGCTGCTATGGTCAAAGTTGGACATCCCGCCGCCATAGGTCATTGCCGAGTTGCCGGTGAACGTGCAGTTGGTTACCGTCGGGCTGCTGTTCTCCCAGTTGCACATCCCGCCGCCGGTTTCGGCCGAGTTGCCGCTGAACGTGCAGTTGGTTACCGTCGGGCTGCCAGTATAATTATACATCCCGCCACCGTTCGCATATGGAGAAGGATAATCTTGATTCGCATTACCAGCCGTGATGGTGAAGCCGTCCAGTACGGCTGTTTCATCCGTTCCGCTGCCGGTAACTACGTGGTAGCTGTTGTCCGAGTTATCGCCAAGAATACCAATGTCGCCGCTCAGGATGGTCTCGTAGGCCTCGATATCCCGAGCATCTGCGTTCGGTTCGCCAAAGCTGGCGTAGCCGCCTTTAATAACGACACCATTTTTTAGCTGAAACGTGGCTGTCCGGTCGACCGGTGGCGGCGGAACCTCTATTGCCCCACCCCCACCCCATACAACCATAGTCCTGAAGCTCCAGACAGTACCAGTGATCGTGCCCATGGGACTGAGCTCATCGATACGCCAGTAGTACGCAGTGCTATAAGCCATCGTGCCGGTGTCGAATGTTGTTGCAGTCTGGTTGCCCTGGAACATACCCGGACTGCTCGTGCCGAAGTACACATCGTGCGATGCGGCATCAGAGCTGGCCGTCCAGCTCAAATCAGCCGTTCTACTGATGCTTCTTGCACCATCGGCTGGATTCGGATTGCTTGCCTGACGAATATCCGGCAGTGGACCCTCGGGAGAGTAAGCGCCCTGCGTCACACGGATTTCGTCGCCGGTTAGAGCAACAGCCAGAGCGTCCTGAAGGTCGTTGAAAGCATCGGCCCAACTTGAGCCGTTGTGGGTTGGCCCAGGTGCATCGGCATCAACGAAAAGTACTACTGTGCTCTCGTAGACACCCATGTCTACGGCATGGCCACGGATTCGAGGCCCTCCATCAAGGTCAGTAACCACTGATGAGGGGACAGCTGAGTTGTCGCCTGCATCGATGCACGGTGAACCGAGCAGCAGATGATAGTCACCGATGGCCGGGTCCACAAATAATGGGTCGGCGTTTATGTTGCCGATACCCGGCCAGCCGCCCTGAACATCGCTGTAGCTAACAGTTGCTGAACTCCCCACTTCATTGTATATCTGTGGACCACTTGGCGCGGCATTGCCCCACAGGATGCAGTTAGTCAGCGTCGCGCTGCTCTCCTTGTTGTACATCCCGCCGCCGGACTCACTGGCCGAGTTGCCGCTGAACGTGCAATTGATAACCTTAGGGTTGCTACTATTTCGGTTATTTATCCCACCACCGGAGCGGGCCGAATTACTGCTGAATGTACAATTGGCCAATGTCGGGCTGGTGCTGAAGTAGTTGTATACCCCGCCACCTTCGTCGACAGCCCAGTTGCCGCTCAACTCGCAGTTCGTCAACGTTGGGCTGCTCTTGTAGTTGTACATCCCAGCGCCGTCACTGGCGACGTTACCATTGAAAGTGCAGTTGGTACACGTCGGGTTGCTCTCTTTGTTGTAAATCCCGCCGCCACGGTATGCCACGTTCAAGCTAAATGTGCAGTTGGTCAGCGTCGGATTGCCGGATTCATTGTACATGCCCCCGCCACGGTCTTTTGGCATAGGTACATCATAGGCACGTCCGGCAGTAATGATGAAGCCGTCTAATACGGCTGTAGCATCGGTCCCGCTGCCGGTAACAACGTGGAAGCTGTTGTCGTCGTTGTTGGCAAAATCCGGCCCATCATTGCCAAGCAGGTCACCGCTCAGAATGGTTTCGTGTGTATTTGGGTCGCGGGCATCTGGGTCTGGTTGGCCAAACCCGGCGTAGCCGCCCATGATAACGACACCGTTTTTTAGCTGGAACGTAGCGTATCGGTTACCCGGCGCGTTCCCACCACCCCGATCCGGCTTGTAAATACCCTGAGCCACACGAATTTCATCGCCGCTTTCGGTGGCAATAAGAGCGCTCTGGAGGTCGGTGAAAGCAGCGGCCCAACTGGAGCCGTTATTTGCCCCAATAGCATCCGCATCGACATAGATTATGGCCGGTTTGCGGCTAGCAAAGGTGATGTCGGCATCGTCGAAGATGTACAACGTCTTGTTTAAGGTACCACCATCAGCCAGTGTCCCAGTAAGCCTTCCAGTTAGGCAGGAATTGCCCCCAGGATCAGTACCGGGCACTGCGTAATCACTGGCAAAGTCTCCGTATCCAACTGGATTTCCGTTGACTGCAAAATCTGTGCCCTCAAAGGTTAGTATACTCGTATCCCACTCAGGCGGAGAACCTGCATAAACACCATAGCCTATCATCCCGCCAGATACGGTCACTTGGCTGTTTTCCAAAGCCCCCAGCCAGTAGCGTATGTCCCCGCCTGATATGGTCACCTCGCTGTTGTCATAGGCCCACAGGCTATAGCCTATCTCCGCTCCTGATACGGTCACTTGGCTGTTTCCGTAAGACTTCAGGCCATACATCTCCCCTCCTGATACGGCCGCCCGACTGTTACCATAAGTCCATAAACTCTCGCTTATCCTTCCGCCTGATACGATCACCTGGCTGTTTTCGTAAGACTTCAGGTACCCGTCTATCAAGCCGGTGTCGACAAGTTCTACCTGTGTGCCGACATCCGGTGTTCCGTAGTCGACGTAGACAGTATCTTGTATCGTATAGTCAATTGTGTGTGCTCCACCATCATCAAAATAGACGGCAGCACGAGCTTTTGGCAAGCTAAAGCGGATAGGCACTACAAATAGTGCCATCATCCAAATTACCAAACTGGGATTTCTCATGCTTATCTTTCCCTCTCAAAAAATGGCTGGCTTTTATTGCGCACGTACTGCGCAAAAAATATGCTCTAACGTTCTTAAAAAATCCGCACGAAGACAATTGCATGTCCGCTCCTCCTTTCAATTATAAAGGCGGCGGAAACCGATACAAATTCAATTATACGCTTACTGGCGTCAATATCAAGGAAATTTAAGATAATTTGTGAATTCCTGTGGCAAAAAAATGTGTTGCAAAGGTCTGTATCCTGGTTATAATACCCTCCTATATCGTTATGCGGTTATGCGGATTGCGAAAAAAGTAAGCAAATACCAGGTGCAATATACGAAATACGAATAAGGAGCAAATTTTTATGGAACCAATTACAGAGCCGGAAGTCGACTTGTTTGCCAGGGACCTGCCGTCAATGGACGAAATTCAGAAGCTTTCCGAGTTTGTCCATTCCAGCGAGAGCAACCTGCTTAATTTCAGTGAACAGCTTGAAGAAAATATGAACAAGGGTGGTCAGAAGGCCTCTCTGGCAACAGGTATCGGATTGTTTATTGTCGACAGAAATGCTGAAGCAGTCAAGAAACTTCGGAAAGCCAAGGACTGCCAGGAAAAATTTATGTATCTGGCTTTCGCGCTTCGGCGAATGGGTAAATTCGATGAAGCAATCGAGAACCTGGAAAAAAGCGTTGATTATGGGGCTGCTGTATTAAGCATAACTCTGGAAAAAGCCGCCGCATATCGTTATGCATCCGACTTTGACGCTTCCGCTAAAGAGCTCAAGACATGCTCAAATTTTGAAAATGTAAGTGCCGAATACCACTGCCAGCTTGCCCGTCTTCAGGAAGCGCAGGGGCTCTACGAAGAGGCAATGGACAACTACAAAGCAGCTTTGGAATTATCTCCGAACCATCAAAGAGCGCTTTTCCACCTGGCGTACCGCTGCGATTTGTCGGGCGATGAAGACGCAGCGGTCGACTACTACAAGCAAATTGTTTCAGGTTCTCAGGTCTATGTAAGCGCGCTGCTGAATTTAGCTGTACTTTACGAAGACCGCAGCGAGCTTGAAAAAGCATCCCAGTGTGTCGATACGGTCCTGGAGTTTCATCCGAATCATCAAAGGGCAAACCTGTTCAGGAAAGACATCGAAAGCTCAAAAACAATGTTCTACGACGAGGAAAAAGAAGAGAAAAAGACCTTGAAAAATCAAATCCTCGAAACCCCCATCTCTGATTTTGAGCTGTCGGTACGTAGTAGAAACTGCCTGAAAAAAATGAACATCATAACGCTGGGCGACCTTTTAAATATCAGCGAGGTAGAGCTGTTATCTTATAAGAACTTCGGCGAAACGTCCCTTCGAGAAATCAAGTCCCTGCTCGACACAAAAAACCTGTATCTTGGTATGGCCCTGGAGGAAAAGATGCCTTCGGCAGAAATCTCTGAGTTCAGCGTCGCAGAAGACAAAGATGAACAACTCCTGAGCAAATCAATAGATGACCTTCAATTATCGGTGCGTGCTCGAAAGTGCTTGCATAAACTTGATCTTCGTACTCTTGACGATTTGACACGCCGAACGGAAGCCGAACTTCTGGGCTGTAAAAACTTCGGCGTAACAAGCTTAAACGAGATCACAAAGGCTATCGGCAACCTTGGATTATCACTGCGAACCCTGGATTAAGGGTGAATAAGGCCCCAATAAATTGGGGGGCCGAATACGAGATAAACAACTCCCAAATTTATTTGGGTGCTAAATACGAGAGATATTCGGGGAAATTGACGTTGTCCAGTAACACCCAATCGGCCGCAAATTGCTCTTCCCGCACTAAAAACGGACCGCAGCAATGTGCCTTTTTGGTGCGGGGTCGAATTTGCAAAATAGCCATTCCTTTCCTTTTTCTGATAATCCTCAGCGGCTGCAAGGCCAGGCAGTTGGAAAGACCGACGCCGCAGATGGATATCGAACCACAGTTCTGGATAAGGGTCTTGCTGCTCGATGATGTCAATGACTGTCAACTGAAGACCCGCTCGCCTTTCAGTGTCAGTACAAGTGACAATCCAACAGCAGCCATCCGGCACTTTGGTCAGGTCAATGCTGCGATGAGCGTTAGCTTATCCGGCGGCAGAATTACCATTGGCAGCCAACAGTTTGCAGGTAACGAAGTCATTATTTCGCCGGACGAGCCGTATATCTTTAACCTAAACGGCGACGATTATCGCGGCAAATTAAAACTAATAACCAATCCTGAGGATAAATCTTTCGATGCAGTAAACCTTGTTCCGCTTGAACCGTATTTAGCCGGCGTAGTGGGAGCTGAGATGCCCAGTTATTGGGAACCGGAGGCGCTTAAGGCACAGGCAGTGGCGTCCAGAACCTATTGCCTGCACATAAAAAAACGTTTTGGCAGCAATCGCAGGTGGGATGTGAGAAGAACGCAGGCAAATCAGGTTTATCTCGGTGTCAAAGCAGAATCGGCCCAGGTCTGGGATGCTGTCAACAAGACATACGGGCAGGTTTTAGTCTGTAAGGGGGCAGACGGGACCGAAGATATCTTCCCTGCCTACTACAGCTCAGTCTGTGGCGGCTACACCGAAAACAGCGAGAATGTATTCGGCGATTCTTTCGAAGCACTGGTTAGTGTCGCATGCCCGTATTGTAAGGATGTGGCCAAACCCCGTTTTTTTTTCTGGCCTATGGCTCGATTCGATAAGGCCAATGTCACAAACAGACTATTACGGAGGTACCCAAAGCTGAAGCGGCTTGGAAAAATCACAAATATCAAAGCAGCAAAGCAAAGTGACTATCAAGGTAACTATGAAAAATATTCGCGATTGACGCTTATTAAACTTCTCGGCTCAACAGGCAAAAGCGACTTCCTGCGGGCTGAGGACTTTCGGCTGTCAGTTGACCCAAGCGGCCGTAAAATAAAAAGCGCGATTTGCAAAATTGTCAACTGGGACGATAAGTGGGCATTTGTATCAGGCAGAGGTTACGGCCACGGCGTAGGGATGTGCCAATGCGGGGTTCAAGGGATGGCAAGAAAAGGCAAAACAACCAATCAGATTCTATGTTACTATTATCCTGGTTCGAGGATTATAAGAATTTATTAAGCTGTCACTGCTTCGAAAGCAGGAGCCTGAAAAAACAATGACAAAAAGAAGCAATGAGTGAATTTGAAGTTCTCTATCAAGACAGTGCCTCTTCAGGACGGCGAGGCTTATTAACCACGACACACGGAAAGGTTGAAACACCTGCTTTTATACCTGTCGGCACTGCGGGGGCGGTAAAGGGTATCAGTCCGCAACAGCTCAAAGAAACCGGAGCGGACATTGTTTTAGCCAACACCTACCATTTGCTTATTCGGCCCGGAGTCGATGTTGTGGAGGCGCTTGGCGGCCTGCACAAATTTATGGCCTGGAAAAACCCCATACTGACCGACAGCGGTGGATACCAAATCTTTTCCCTAAGTGCTTTGGCCAGGGTCGATAATGACGGAGTTGAGTTTGCCAGCCATGTAGACGGGGCAAAAATATACTTGAACGCCGAAAGTGCAACAGAAATCCAGAACCGGCTGGGTGCCGATATTATTATGTGCTTCGACGAATGCGCACCATGCGGAGCCAACCTACGACAACTAACCAAAACCGTAGAGAGGACTATCCGCTGGGCCGAACGCTGTAAAGAGGCGCACAGCAATCCCAAACAGATGCTTTTCGCCATCGTTCAGGGCGGAATAAATCCGGAGCTGAGAACACACTGTGCACGTGAACTTGTCAAATTGAATTTTGACGGATATGCTGTCGGCGGCTTAAGTGTGGGTGAAGGGCACGAAGATATGATGAAAACAGTCGCTCATACAACGCAGTTTTTGCCCGAGGACAAGCCTCGCTATCTAATGGGCGTCGGCACTCCAAGGGATATTATTGCCGCGGTGAAGGCCGGCATAGATATGTTCGATTGTGTGCTGCCAACCCGAAACGGACGAAACGCCTTCGCTTTTACCGAGAATGGCCCGGTACGATTAAGGAACAACGCCCACATAAACGACACAACGCCAATTGAAGCCGGCTGTGACTGCTACTGCTGCAGGAACTTTAGCCGAGGCTCACTGAGGCATTTCTTCAATGTTAGAGAAATGTTAGGCCCAATCTTAGTATCCCTGCATAATCTACGGTTTTACCAGCGATTGATGGCAAAAATACGAGACTTGATAAAAAAGAACGAATTTGCCGAGTGGGCAGACAAACAATTAAAATGATTGTTGATTATTGATAATCAATCATTTAATATCTTGCGAATGTTCCGTAACCAAAAATTCACTATGAAGGGAAAATAAAAATGGACAATATATGGATATTAGCTCAGGCAAAACCTGACCAGCCGGATTTTGACGTTTCGACCACGCGAACCACGGGCGAGGAAGAAGCCACGACGCTTGTACCCGACTCCAACATGCCTGCAGCCGGAGGAGAAAAACAAAGGTCTGGCGGATATTCCACCTTTATTATGATTGGTTTGATGCTCGTAGTGTTTTACTTTCTGCTTTTCAGAGGACCTCGAAAAAAACAACAGGCACATAAGCAGATGGTCCAAACGTTGGCAAAAAATGATAAGGTCAGAACAATCGGCGGAATTATTGGAACCGTTGTCGATATTAAGGATGACGAGATTACGTTGAAGGTCGATGAGTCGAATAATACAAAAATAAAAGTTGCCTCTTCAGCAATCGGAAAGAATTTGTCGAAGGATTAATAGTACGTAGTTTGTAGACTACAAACCAGGTGATACTCGATAGGATATACGAGGGAAGTTATGGGCAAAAATCTGACGCCGAAAATCATTGTAATTGTTGTTATAGTAGTTTTTGCAGGCTTGACTTTATATCCGCCAAGTAAGACCTTAAAGCCGGGCCCGGACCTCGGAGGGGGCACAAGCCTTATCTACCAAATTGACACTCAGGGGCTCGAAGAGTATGAAATAAGAGGCCTGTCACAGAGAATGATAGCGGTTCTGCGCAAGCGAGTAGACCCTGCTAATATCCTAAACGTGATATGGCAGCCTCAAGGCAGCACCCGCTTCGAAATAAAAATGCCGCTGGCCAGTGCAGAAACACGCTTGAAACGGCAGGATTTCGATAAGGTCAAGAGAGAGCTGCTGGCAGAAAATATAAGTCCGTCACAAATTATGGTCTCTCTTACAAAGCCGGCTGAAGAACGAGCGGCAGATTTCAACGATTTTACACAGGAAGACCCTAACAGGTTAACAATTCTCGAAACCCTGGCCAAAGCTTATGACGAACGCAGGGACCTGCGAAATAAAAGAGACGAGCTCCTTTCGGAACTGGAAACCTCGGAAAAAGAGATGTCATCGGAGGGTCTCGACCCAAACGAGGTAAAGCTAAACGTTGCGGATTGGAGCAAGCTTGATGTGAATGAGCTTGCAGACTCACTGAAAGAATTTGCCGAACCTAATGAACACGTTGAGATGCTCGGCAGGTACGTCAGGGAATATTCCGACTGGGCGGAGGTTGTCAACCAGCTAACAGATGAAGAATTTGTCGAGAAATATGAGAACGCCGAAAAGGGCCTCGATAAATTAAACCTGACCGAAGACCAGATTAACTCCTGCCTCGAAATGCCGGAGAAGTCGGCCCAAAGACGGTTAGAAATCGAAAGACTGAAAACGGAGTTTGCCGACCGTGCAGACAAAATTGATGCCGTCGTGGCGGCGTTCGACGAGTACCGTCCATTCCAGGGCAGACTCGACGACGCGAAAGACCTTCAGCGAATGCTAAAGGGCGCCGGCATTCTGGAGTTTAGAATACTGCCTACGACTGACCAGCCGGATTTGGATGCCGACGAGATAACCAGGCAAATCGAGCTGCTCACGACAAAGGGGCCTAAATTTGCTTCGAATGCCTCAAAGGGCAAATATGTATGGTGCGAAATAGAAAATTTCAACGAATGGAAGATGGCCACCTCGATTGCTGCGCAATTTGGCGAGAGGTATTTCGTGCTGGCAAGTGACCAAAAAGACGAAATCCTGCTGCACAGCACCGAAGGCCCAAGGGCCTGGAAACTCGAAAGGGCCTTCCCATCTACGGACGAAGTGGGCACAAGGGCCATCGGTTTCTCCATGAATGAAAAAGGCGGACTGCTATTCGGCAAGCTTACCGGAAACAATATTGACCGGCCGTTGTGTATTCTGCTGGACGATATCGCAATATCGGCTCCAAACATTAAATCGAGAGTAGGGGCCTCCGGCATAATTTCGGGCAGCTTCAATCAAACAGACGTTGCCGATATGGTCGACAAGCTGAATGCCGGCTCTTTGCCGGCCAGGCTGATAGAACAGCCGATATCGGTAAAGACGATCGGCCCGTCCATCGGCGCCGACAACCGCGACAAAGGTATCAATGCCGGTTTGATCGGCTTAGGTCTGGTGTTGTTTTGTATGCTTGCTTACTATACTCTGGCCGGCTCAGTCGCCGATATCGCCTTGCTTATGAACCTGCTGTTTGTGTTGGCAATAATGGCGCTTATACGAGCGACGTTCACATTACCGGGCATCGCCGGTATGATACTAACCATTGGTATGAGCGTTGATGCCAACGTCCTTATTTTTGAGAGAATCCGCGAAGAGCAGCAGAAAGGCTCGTCGCTGAGAATCGCTATAAGAAACGGCTACCAGCGAGCATTTAGAACCATCTTGGATGCCAACATCACCACCTTTATCACTGCTGCGATTCTTTTCTGGGTCGCTTCGGAAGAAATAAAAGGCTTTGCCCTCGTTCTTATGCTGGGCATCGCATCGAGTATGTTCACGGCATTGTTTGTGACCCGTGTGATTTTCGAATTTCTTTTGGACAAGCGAATTATCAAAGAGCATTTACTTATGCTTAATCTGATACGCAAACCAAATGTAAACTGGATGGCTTTGAGACCAATCTTCCTTGGCATATCAACCGTGCTTATCGCAGCAGGCCTGTTTGTGTTCTTTACAAGAGACGATACAAAGAACAATAAATACGGCGTCGAATTTACAGCCGGCACAAGCGCCCAAATCAACCTAAAAGATGATGTCAATCTTTCCAGGCAGGATGTTGAAAATAGAATACGCAAAATGGGTATGGATGTGAACAATCCGAATCCGGCCCTTGCAACGACAAGAGTCTACAGCATCGGAAAGCCAAAGCCGAATATACAAAGTGAAGATGGCGAAAAAATATACAAACAGTATGAAATTAACACTACCGAAACGAACAAAACGGCCACTACTATTACTCTGCCGGGGCCGGTTCAGCATACTGTTGAAACCGTTACTTCGGCAATTACAAAAGCTGAGGATGAATTCGGCGAAAGGCTGAGCAAATTATTCGTAACAGAACAGGGCGGCGGTACATTTGTCATAACAACGAGCCAGATGAACAAATCCCTGGTAACAAATGTACTGACCACTGCTTTTGCTGATGCTAACGTCTTTGTCGATGCTAACGTCGGAGAACCGCAAGTCAATGAGGTTGTCAATGACGCTATATTAAAGGCTTTCGAAGGCGAGCTGGAAATCCAGCAAAATCTTGACCCGACAATCATCGGGCAGGAAAAAATAACCGAAGAGCTTATTGATTCTTACCCGGAACTTGCTGACTTCCTGGGCGGTATTAAAATTACGTGCGACATTGCCATAGCGGCCACAGCAGAAGAAATCAACGCACGATTGGCGGATTTGCAATACAAGCCGGATATGCAAGATCTTGTCGGGTATCAACACAAAATCCTCAATGCGGATGTTACACCAATAGAACCAAATGAGCCGGTAGATTCCTTCGTGTACATAAGCGTCGAGCCGGAGGCAGGCTTCCGCGAACTAACAGAAGATGAATGGACGCGCTTTGTTAAGAACGAAAGAACAAGAATGCTGGCTGCAACGCAGCTTGAAACGTCACTTCCACGAGTGACCCAGATAGACCCCTCAGTCGGCGCAGAGGCGAAGAAACAGGCACTGATTGCTATTGTCCTGTCATTATTTGCAATCGTTACTTATATCTGGGTTCGCTTCGGCGATGTCCGCTACGGCCTTGCCGCAATTGCAGCATTAGTGCACGATGTATGCATTACATTAGGTGTCATCACGGCCTGTACCTACATCGCAGGTACGGCGATAGGAGAAGCACTTTTGATTGGAGATTTCAAAATCAATCTTGCAATAATAGCGGCGCTGCTGACAATCATCGGATACTCTCTTAACGATACGATAGTCGTTTTCGACCGTATACGCGAAAACCGAAAGAAGGCCCGCCTCGTTCCGCAAACAATTACGAACAGCATTAACCAGACTATCTCCAGAACGGTCATAACATCGTTTACGACGTTTATAGTTGTGCTGATAATGTATATCTTTGGCGGGCAGGGGCTAAGAGGCTTTACCTTCGCAATCGGTTTCGGCATTATCATAGGCACGTACTCGTCCATTGCGATAGCCGCACCGATATTGCTGCTCGGCGCTAAAACCGGTAGTGACAAAGAGCGTAAGAGCATAAGAGAAAAAGAGCAAAAGAACAGAAGGGCAAAAGAGCGTAAATAGCTGGTTCACAGGCAATAAAGTTATATAAGTGCGAAAAATGCCAAAGGATTTCAAAATAGGAATGCTTGTGGGCCTGGTAGTAGTAATGGGTGCCGGGCTGTGGCTGTCTACACGTCCCGGCTTAAGTGCAAGAGCAGGAATAACGGTCCCTGGGAACAGCGAAGCTGAGCAGGAAGAAGTTATCGAGCAGCCGGTCTTCGATCTGAGCAGACCGGACAGCCGCCCGGCTGAAACAGACACCGAGAGCGAGACCAAAGAAACAAAAGTTGTAGAAGGGCCAAGGTACCATATAGTGCTTGATGGTGAAACGCTGTCCGGAATTTCCTATCAATACTACGGCTCTGTGAACAAATGGCAAAAGATTCTTGATGCCAACAAAAACGTTATAAAAGATGTGAAGAATCTTAAGCTGGGAACGACATTGCTCATCCCTGAATAAGTGTAACCGTTCACGGGTTAATATGCTGAATCTTGGCCATTTTATGTCATTGCGAGCGAGGCGCAGCCGAGCGCGGCAATCTCTCTGTTGCGAAAATTTGAGATTGCTTTGGCCTAAAGGCCTCGCAATGACACAAAAACGTCATTTACCTCCATGAATGGTTACGAATAAGCTTAGCGCGCGGTTACTCAGGCGGGTCTATAACGACAGTTGTGCTTCCAATAAAGCCGCCATAGTCCTCATATACTTCAAGAGTATAGATGCCCGGCTCAAACGGCCCGAGCATTGCCGTTACCGGGTAATCACATATGCACCAGCATCCCCCCGGAGTATATTCAGTTTCGTAAATTGTGATGGTGCTATCCTCTACCGTCATCTCGAGGCCAAGCTCATCCGGGCAGCAGTTGGCAACCATCATATCCTCGAAATGAATATATAGGCCTTCGACGGTAACTGTGAATCGTGTCTTGTCCGGCGGTTCGGCTGTAAATGAGACGGACGCTTCCTGATTACAATCTTCTATTTCATAAATTATGCCCGGCCCCGTTGACCCGCCGATTGTGACTTCGACAACGCCAAGCGAATTTCCATAGTTATCATAGACTTCGACGGTGTAGGTTCCATCTTCGAATGGGCCAAGCGTTGCGGTTATCGGGAAACTGCACATACAGCGGCAGCCTTCCAAAGTATATTCGATTTCGTAGATTGTTATGAGGTTATCCTCTACTGTCATCTCCAATTCCAGTTCATCCGGACAGCAGTTGGCGTACATCATATCCTCGAAATGAATGTATCGGCCTTCGACCCAAACCGAGAATCGCGGCTCGTTTGACTCTGCAGCTACCGGCCAACTCTGCCCCTCATCCATATTGCAGTCATCTATCTGGAAAGTCATGCCCGGCTCAGGTGACCCGCCGATTGTGACTTCGACAACGCCAAGCGAATTTCCATAGTTATCAAAGACCTCTACGGTGTAGGTTCCATCTTCAAAGGGCCCGAGCGTGGCCGTTATGGGAAAATAGCACATGCAGTCGCACAGGCCACCATAGCCAATCTCGTAGAGGGTGATTTGGTTGCCGTTTATTTCCTTATCCAGACCAAGCTCATCCGGGCAGCAATTGGCGTACATCATATCTTCAAAATGAATGTAGCGGCCTTCGACCCAAACCGAGAATCGCGGCTCGTTTGAATCTCCAGCTACCGGCCAGCTTAGCCCTGCTTCCATATTGCAGTCATCTATCTGGAAAGTCATACTCGGCTCGGAAGCAGAAGGATATGACCACTGTAGGCCGAATATAGCGAAGTCGGTGAAATCGACAAATCGGCTGCGGTCAAGGTCGCTCGGAATACACTCTCCCGCTTCAAGCCAATAATCAACAAAGACTTTGAGGTCATTAGAATCTACTACCCAGTCATTATTCAGGTCGGCGATACTTCGCCAGTTGGCAGGCGACTTGCTCGCTTCCGCTGTCCCGCCGTAGGCACCCATATTTATTCGATTGCCATTTGGAGCAGGCTCATTGGCTTCCGTACAGCCCGGATTGCCCGCATCGATACACGGACTTGTCACATCATCCAGCACCCATGTTTGGCTGTTCGGATCCCACCTGCCAGCCTGCGACCTGAGGTGATAATCGGCGCCATTTTCTACCCACCTCAAGAAACTTCCCTGCTGTTGCCAATATCCCATATTTGCAAAGCATGGGTCTGCACTGGTATTGCCGGTGCCTGCCCCAGTCCAGTCCTCAATACAGCTATAAATAGGTATCGAACAATCTTTGATTTGTGTCCATATTCCCCCACCATTTTTCCAGATAATACAGTTACTTATGCTCCCATTACACGCATCAAGCCCACTGCCGTTAGCCCAGTTTCCGACCACAGTACAGTTGCGGATAATCCCGTTGCAGCAAGAAAGAGCACCTCCGTATACAGCCCTGTTGCCGACCAGCAAGTTGTTGCTAATCTCGCCGCCGCAGCAATACATCCCGCCACCAGCGTACCAACCATTGTATGAAATAATGTTGTCCTTTATACTCCCATCGCAACACAGTAGCCCCCCACCCCAACCGCCGTAATTGCCCGTGATGATATTATTTTGGATCAGACCGTCGCAATCAAGCAATCCACCGCCCCAGCCGTACGATCCTGGGATACCGTAACCAATCGCATTATTGCCGATGATGATATTGTTCTCGATGGTCGAGAGTGTGCCGTTACCATAAATGCCGCCGCCCTCTGGCGCCTCGCCGTTGGTGATGGTAAATCCTCTCAGCACGCAGTCGCTGCTCTCGGTACCGGAAAAAATCACCACAGAATTCACGTCGTTCCCGTCAATAATAGTGCTGTCGACTATAACCTCATCCGTTGGATTGGTGCTTGTCAGTGTGATATCTTTGCCAAGAAAGTTGATGTTTTCTGTATATCGGCCCGGCTGAACCTCGATAATATCGCCAGTAATGGCGTCGTTGATTGCCGCCTGAATGGTATTGAAATCTGCGGCTTCATCATCATCTACGGTGATTATTCTTGCCCGACAGGGAATGGCTAAGAAAAGGCATGTTAAAGCTAAAATCAGCTTTTTTATCTCATTGTCCTCCAGTAAAGTTTATTACTAACATTTTAGCGCGAAGACAGCGAGAAATCAAGCGAAAAAAGATAAAATTGGTTTTTTTGTTCCAGTTCGGGCAAAAAAGGTATTAAAAGCCATTTCAACGGCTTATACACCCCAATTCGAATCGCCGGAATTATACCAATTTTATTTATTTACTGCGCCGATAGATGTCATTGCGAACGAAGTGAAGCAATCTCAATCGTTCGTAAATCGGAGATTGCCACGGCCTAAAGAAAAGGCCTCG
>SDBU01000211.1_pt1 | contig 82820 bp, 94 predicted proteins | sample 2277071 | NCBI WGS metagenome assembly SDBU01 (sample SAMN10397929, study PRJNA504765) | marine sediment metagenome | isolation source: marine sediment core GS08_GC12, 126 cmbsf | place: Arctic Ocean: Gakkel Ridge, Loki's castle | collected 2008
ATATAAAAATTTGTCCCTGTCTTTATGCTGTTCGTAAACGTTTTCGATATTTGCCGATACAGAAGGCATTACATTATTACCCACCAATAAGAACAAAGCTTGTTCAGGAGCTAGTTTCGATATATGTTTTTTGATTTCGTTTAGGGTTGTTCCTACCGTAGCATCTTTCGGGACTAGAAATTTTACTCTTACGAGTTCCAATTTTGACCCTTTTCCCGTTTCTACAACAATAGGAATTCTATCGGGATGTGCATTCCGTATTTTCTGGGAAAGTTTGACTCTCTCTTCAAAACTTGTGGTTTCCTTGAATGATTTTTTAGTTTTACTCATATCTTTATTCATACTCTTTTCTCTATTTATGGACAATTTTTTAAGATCTTATATATTCTCATATATTAAATATGTCCGGTCTTGTCATACCCTTCTGTATTTATTACAATGTCAACGAGTCGAGTGATACTTACTGGTCTCGAATAACCTCTGCGAGAGTCGTAGAAACGGAAAAAGACGGGAAAGTTGAAGTGAGTTTTGAATGTAGTCCAAAATTATTTCCGAACAAGGATCGGTGGATCCTCGGGGCGGTTTTTTACACTATTTCCCCAATTGTCAAACCCATCCCCAGAGGAATGGTTCTCATGAGGGCACATCATAAAGAGGCGTTTCCATACGATACAAATAAGGTCGAAGTGGGGTGGAATCCTTTTCATATTTACACCAATGCCAATACGTTCGTTACGTACTCTCGTCCGGTCCAAAATACGATTCCTATGTACTTTTGGGAAAGATATAACCATGTTTTTCCTACGTTCAGCAAGAATCCTCCAAATAAAAACGTTTGGGAACAATCGTCTCTTTCTCCCGTTTGGGTGATGTGGAATTGGTATTACGATTTCGATACCAATAAAGTCGTGAAGAATAACAGACTCACGTTGAAGAGATTGCAAAAAGCCATAAAAGAAGGCGAGTCGAACCTTCAACTCTCAGATCATCTTGATCATTATACAAGATTTATTTGTCAGGACAATCTATGTGTACCTGGTCCTAAAGGGAAAAAAGGATACATAAACTGTCTCCTTCCTTGTTTGGAAAAGACGATAGAAGAGAATGAGTTCACAGACGAACCTGGCGTCTCTCAAAAATTAGTGGAATATAATACATTATCCCCCGCTGAAATGACCTCTCGTGCCGCAAAAAAGACTCCCACATTTTTCAGGTTCTTCAAAGCAACAAGCGATACGCAAATAATTATAGTTTCTGTTGTCTTTGGGATTTCGTTTGTAGCGTTAATTTATTTGATTTTCCTAAAGGGAAAACGTACAGGAATTACTGTAGTTTAAAAAAATGATTTTTTGAAAAAACTTATACTTCAAAGAGAAAATGTCTGGAGAACAGGAAAATACAAACTACGAGATCGGTACCTGCTGCTTCTGCGGTGGAGAATGCAACGCAGCAAGCCAGGATTGTGGAACTTGCGCTAGACGACTCACGGGTTGGGCCCTTGGGTGGTATCCTAAACCGGTGTGGTACAAAAATTAAGAAGTAGATAATATGCATATAGTATATGAAGAATGGAGCGAGGAGATCGAGAAATGATAGATAAATGTGATCATAACGGACGTCTTCCTATTCATTACAGTGCCTATTACGGGGATTATAAGGAAACCAAGCTTCTCTTAGAGTGTGGTTCCTTAGTAGATCCAGTAGATTCATACGGACAAACTCCTAGACTCCTCGCAATTTCACGAGGTCATACATATGTAGCAAAATTGTTGAATTTTCACGAGAAATTCCTATATGTAGTGGCCGTTGGCAATCTACGAGATTGTAGTTACGCAATCAACGCCACACCTCCCCCCTCTCTCTATGCTAGACGTAGAGATGGGTATACAGCTCTAGGTTTGGCAAGAAAAGAAGGGTACTCTCTCATCGCAAGAATTCTTTGGGACCTGATGGATACCGGAGTCGTGAAATACGAAAGAATAATTACGGACTACTATACAAAATATCCTCCGACTGGGAACTCTGTATATTTATGGTAGTTATACCAGTTATACTATATCATATATTTGTTCAAATATATGATTATTCGTGGACCATCCAAAGGCCACTTGACATTATGAGGAAAATCTTTTTCAAGTCCTTATCTTTCTTAGCCTCTTCGGCACTTAAAATTACCCATTCAAACCCGTCTTCATCTTCATATACAATGTCCGGATAACGCCTTTTTATTTCATGCGCTAAAAAAGCTGTAGTTGTTCCTAAGGCCGTGGTGTCGACGTTAGCGGCCTCATCAAGCCATTCTACAAAGTAGAGATTTATTCCTGGTCCCGCAAAGTTAGGTCCGATATTATCAGCGGTTTTTATCCATTTTCTGTCCAATAATCTTCTTATTCTCTTCATAGGATTTTTAATTATATTAAGGAAAATAAATGACAGTTGTTCCGATAATACTTTTTGTGATATCGATGCTAGTTGCCATGGCAGGTGTGACGCTCATCGTTCTTTATTTAGTTTGGGCATCGAAATGGCCGCTCAAATTCACACTGGAGAGTACTGCACAAAATGTTCCAGTTGTTATATACGCCAACGGGTATAAGGCATATTCCCTAACCCTTCAAAAAGGTAAAAGCGCAATTATAAAAATCGGGGATAATATCCAGAACATGACCACAAGACAGCCTCTCCAAAGGGGTCAGATGCAGAACATTACAATCCAGCTTCTTCAGAGTAGTCCTGTGCAATTTACTTTAGGGAATCTACCCAATAACAAGACTATTAGTCTCAATAAGGACCTTGCGGGTTTTGCCCCAATTAAAACCAGTCAGACAGACCTTGATAGCGGTAAGTGGTCTCAAACGGGATACTACATAATAACTCTACCAAGTGGAGTAAAATCATTTTAGTTTTGTTGTGTCTTTTAAGGAATTGTATAATCTATAAACAAAGAGAAAAAATTATGGATGAAAGCACAGGTACTATCGATCCTCTGGATCGCGACCCCGCCGATATGGGAGGGCACCATGAGTGTACATGTTTGGAATGCTTCGCACGTGAAATGGCAAGTTTAATAGATAGTGGCGAAGCAACACCTATTGAATTATTTCCTGGAATGCGAATCGTCGCATTACAACGCGATTCAGATCCTTTATTCAATCAGTTTTTTGCTTTTGTGAACGGTATGAATAATTTTTTTGAGCAAAATCAGGAACTCGATTTTGCTCAGGATATTATAGACGACCTAGTGACTGAGGATCTAGACAATTGGGTACAACAATCTAACGAGTTACCATTGATTCTTGATACATGTCACTATAGAGATATGGAAGATAGGGTGGAATCTAATTCTTGTTCCATTTGCGCGGTAAAATTTAGGAGGAGAGAAGTGGTAGCTTTATTGAAGTGTAATCATTTCTTTCATGAGAGATGTATACGGGGGTGGGGAAAAGTAAAGCCGAGTTGCCCAATATGTCGTAAGAATATAGAAGTATCGGAAACGGGACTAGAAGGGTTTGGAATTTTACCAGAATAAAATTGAAAAAATATGATGTAGAATTACGCAATTAGCGAAAATGACTGAAAATTATGTAACTAAGCACTATGTGACTAAGAGCGGCAAATATGCTATAACGGTTACAGGATATTTGCTGAGAATTCGCGATTTAGACGGTAAGACTGTCGGATTAACATCTTGCGATGATCTGAATTTTCTTCTCGAGAACTGGTAACCCATTTAAAAGAATAACTTCTTTTATTTAGGTATCTCCCGCATTTCAATATTTCCATCATAAGGACGTGATCTAGGTGCAAATCCTGGCGGCGCCAAGACGCGCTGTGGTGTAATAGTAGCATACGTAAAAAAGTACCTAGCCTCTTATCATAATATTGCGATTATGATAAGTAAATATTCCTCGAAATAACTAAAATACTACACCGGAGTGTACTCAATATTTCCCATGATTTTCTTGTATGGATTACATGCTTCCCACAAAATGAAAGTGAAGAGGTTAAAGAAAGTGAGAGATATAGCAACAATCATCATCGGAGTTGCACCATGAAGTCCCTCGGTTGTTAGCATCCATATAAAGACGATGAGTAAAATGGCATTGACAATGCCCGATATAATAAACCATATCTTTATGATTTTTTGGGCTAATTTGCTGTTGTAACACATTTTGGACGATTGGTGGACTTTAAGTGTTGTTTTTACCTTGATATTTCAATTTTTTACTGAGATTTCTTAAAGTCCTACGCGACTCCCATCAACTTACCTTTCCTAAACCCCTTGTGACGTAGTAAGTAACGCACGTAAAAAAGTACCTAGCCTCTTATCATAATCGCGATTATGATAAGTAAAGATTCCTCGAAATAACTAAAATACTACACTGAAGTTGACTTCAGAATTCATTTTCGCGCTCTAATTTTTTTTCCTCGCCACAACTTTTCTGCGTATTACAACTCCTTTACCACATTCTTTCATGAGTTTCTCTTTATTCCATTTAGAGTATCCTTTGATTCCTTGCTCTTTGCATTTCTTTTTTAGTTCTACAACAGTTATTCCTCGTGCAACTTTGACTTTTACCTTTTTTGGTGTAACTCTTCTTCTTACTTTTTTAGGTTTTGCTTTAGGTGTAACTTTTTTAAGAGCTTTTCTAGCTTTTCTAGCTCTTCTCGTAAGCTCATAACTCACATGATAGGGTAAATGCTCTTCAATTATCAAATCAATAAGGTCCTTTTTTCTTTTTCCGGAACGCCCTCTCGTTTGTAATCTTTTAGCTATTGCTCTTACTTGGACAAGTTTCAAATTGTTTAGTTTCGCAAACAAATCACTCATTTTGTTTTAAGTAAAGAGTTTTTTAGATTTTTTCGAGATTGTTAAACATATTGAACGAATAGGGAAAGGGGAAAACACCGAATTGGTAGAAATACACCATCTTTATTATGATAGCTAAGCGACTCCCATTAACTTACCTTTCCTAAATCCTTTATCGGGATAACGAATAACGGTACCGTCCTTAGTTACTTTATAGTTAGGAGGAAGATGGCGAAACGGTATGTTTTCAAGAGAGCCATAATAGTTAGGACAAGGGAGATCTGACCTCCACCGGCGGTGTAAAAATCCAGACGCGGCGCAGCAGCGCGAGCCGGGAGGAGCCCCAACCTGTGGATATCGAGCCCAATCACACGGGAGATTCATTTCTGACGGGTTTAATCTAGGATGGGGATAATTCTCCTGAAAATCTTCGGCATATCCTTCCCAAGCGGTATAGCCCCAGGCAGGATAATTAGGATAATAGTAATCTTCTTCATATCCCTCATATCCCTCATATCCCTCATAATCATCATAATCATCATAATCTTCTTGCATCTCAAAATATTCGCGATAACGCGGAGATAACTTTCTAGATCTGCGATACGGATTCATATTTTATTTATGTGTCAATATAATTCTCAATTATCTTTTCATTCGGTTGCATTTTCCAAAATATCCTCTATTTTGGTATGTTGATTCTCAGATTTTAAATCTACAAAGGTTGGACGCGTGGAAAAAATATCTTCATCCCTTTTCATATCTTTTAATCTGGTTTCAGCAGCTTCACACTCTTGATAATTCCGGACTCGTTTTGTTTGTCTCTCCGAGGAAGGGGGCATAGTAGCAAGCTTAGATGTAAACTCCTGAGATGTTGCTTTATAGGGATTTCTTATGATATCCTCTATTTTTAGATTTTCATCCTTTGTCCAAAACGCTTCTTCTGGAAACTGTATTTTCCCAGACGGAAGTTCGCTAAACTTTTTATATCTCTCTGGGCTAGATCTTCCCCCAAATCCTTTCTTTTTATAATAATTGGTTTTCCCTTGGTATCCTGGTAAAACCTCGATACGAACCGGATCATTTGAGAAATCTAGAAGACAAGTTTCTCCACCTAACTTGAACCAAAACTTGTTTTTTCCGAATTCTATCGAAGAAATTGTGCGATTACTTAGTATCCCCGTCAGTTTTTCGGCATGTTCTTTAGAAAACCATCTTTTGGTAAAGAGTCCTATTCTAGGTTTTGAAGAGAAATATATCCTAGAGGGTGTAATTTCAAGATAAATATCAAAATCTCTTGATGTGGAGATAACGATCCTTGCTTTTTCTACTCTTACAGTTTCTATATCGAGACTCAACAAGATCGTAGTATTCCTTTCATTATCGGACGGCCATCTTCCCGGAATTTTTTCTAGCATTTCTCTAAAATCATCAGTGAACCCTCTTTCTGATGTAAACGGTGGACCGATTTTGGTCATGTTATTTTTTTCGTTAAGCAAAACTAATAGATCTGTTTCTATGTATAGGTTCTTTCTGACAACGCTAAAATATTTTGCATCATGTTCTACGAAACATTCTTCAATCCTTGTATAAGCTTCTTTATCAATTTCTATCTTCTTCCCAAAGAATTCGAAATCCTCTATCTCGATAATGTTCCAATTCAGACAATAAGTTTCCACTTCTAACTCGCTCTCTACCTTTCCTTCAATTTCTAAGGAAATACAAAACCACAAATGATCAGGAAATTTTGCAAGAGGAACACCTTGGTCTAACTCTAACAAACGATTGTTATTCTCTTTTCCAAATTGGATATCGTGCTCTGATACTCTATAATAAGCGAATTCCACCTTATAAAGTACACTCAGAGTTATTCTTGTAACATCATTCCAGACAATAGAAGTATCCCGAAAACCTTTAAGTATTCCGCCAGATTCATTGGAAAATAAATAGTTCACTATGGTTTTGTTTTCCTCTGAATCGTATTCAGTAATTTCGGCGGTATTTTTGGAAGCGCTCACAATCGAGTACATAATTCGTTCGGAAGAGTTCAAAAGTTTGGAGATATTATTCTTATCAGTAGTATATATCAACTTATGAGTTGATAAGAGTTCCTTAAAATTGGTAGCATTTTTCTTACAACTCTCAATCTGTTTTAGGAGAGATAATATCGTTTGGCACTTGGTACTATTTCGCAGGTGCTTTTTGAGGTTGCCTATGGTTGAGTAACTAGAATCGCACGCCCTGCACTTAAATTCCAAATTTTTCTTGATGATTCCGAATTCGAGAAGATCTTGTTCGTTTTCCATTTTGGATAGGGAAATTTATTTCTTTAAATAAATTTCCAGAATGGAACGGCATATTTATTTTAAACCAATTAATTTCTTCTTTTTCTGGTTTTTTTCTTAGGTTTCCTCTTAGTTTTCTTAACTATTTTCACTCCTTTTACATTTCCTTTTCTGACATCCTCCTTCATTTCTTTATAATACTCCTCGATTAACGACCTGATGTTTTGTCCAATCTCTACATAATCCTCCGTAGGGAGATTTGCCAAGGAAACCCTAATAGTCCATTCCGGTGATGCTCCGAACCCAATTGCCGATAAAACGACCGTGGCATAGTCCTTCGCAAGCCTGAACACGAATTCGATAGGATCTCTGTGCTTAACGAGATAAGACCCAAAATCGGTTCCTCCTGCAAGAATATCTGCCGCCTTTTGTACATCGAGGACTATGTAATAATTCGCACTGCGAGGTGTTTCGTTTATGGGGTAGCTGAGGGGATGGGTAAGATTCAGAATCCTTTTCTTTAGCAATCTCTTGATCTGTTTGTTATATGCTTGAGACTTATCCATCATCTCTCTCGTAGCAAAAAGTGTCATCATAACTTGTTGCGAGGTAGACTCCCCTGCAGTATGGGCCTCGGCCACTTGCCGACTATCGGCTAAGAGCCTATCAATGAATTTGATTTTTTCTGGGTGTAAAGTCATCATTTTATACCTTTTGTTTACAGAATCTGGAACATCCTTCAATAATTTTCTGTCTATAATATTATTTTTACTCATCATAATCACCCCTAAGCGGAATCCTGTGCATCCAAAATATTTACTGAACGAGTATACTGCTATACAATTAGCCGGTAAGACATCAAATAAGGAGTGAAACTCGTTTACGAACGGTATGTATACATTGTCCGTGAGAATAATAAGGTTAGGATTATCCTTCTTCACAATCTTTCTGATACTACGGGTAGTCTTGTGACTCAAGGAAAGCGATTCAGGGTTCGAAGGGTTTACCAGGAATAGAGCCTTCATATTTTTATCCCTAATCTTTTCCAGTTCTGAATCTGGAATTTCCCACCCTAAGTTTTCCTCAGCTTGAATGCAAACCATTTTAAGGTTGTAATTCTTTAGTCCAGGAATTTCGAGATATGGCGAGAAGATGGGAGACAGAATCCCAATGGTATCTCCTTCGACTACCAAATCGTTTAGTTTCAGAGAGTTAAAGATATATATTATAGCAGCGGTTGCTCCTTCGGTCGGGAACAAATCCACTCGTCCAGTCAAAGGTACTTTGGGCCTAAATATGTTATTAGATAAAAATTCTGTAAGGACGGGTTCCACATACGGTTGTACCCTTGGTGGGTCCGGATAAAAACAACCCTCTGACGAGACAACCAGGTTATGAATGAACTCGTCTCTCGTCATCCCCGCCTCCTTAACAATTCTCCACATATGTGCGACCGCTTTCTTCAGAAATTTTCCTTCCTCAGTTTTCGCGTATCTCCTCAAATGTTTACCAAATCTCTTAGATATCCCTTTTTGTTCAGGCATCAACCCCAAACCTTTCATACTCGTGTCTTCGTCGCCTATTCTAGTTGAAATGTTATTGAGAAGACCGAAACCGTATCGTGCTACCGTGTCAAACCAGTCAGGGTTACCACGGCCCGCATTCAGGATATTTTCCATTCCTAGTTTTTTAGCTTTCGTTTCAGCCAATTTAATAAGATTGTTTTTCAACTCAAATGGAGACAGGAATTGATATTTAATATCAGGATCTGGCCTCGTCGTGAAAATCTCATAGTATTGCCCGCATGGGGCTGTCAACTTTTCTGCCATTTTAATAATTGCAAAGAATTTTTAATTAAGATAATTCCAATAAATTCTTTGCAGAATATGCATTTTCGAGATTTAATAACTCATTTATATAATATTATGTTTATTTATTATTTTATTTATCCTAATTTAACCGAGGCGATCCCCAGCCCTTAAAGCCTGCACATGTGCTTTACTACCAAATTCCCCAAAAGACTCCTCAAGATTAGCTGTTTCGACCACTACCAAGTCTTTAAAACTAACGGGTCGTCCTAAGGCATCGGCAATCGCATGAGATCCTTGCTTTATCGTTTGTCCTGGGAGCAAATGGCGCGCCCAACCGAAATCGATAAGTACAACTTTCTTGCCACCCGGTTTGCACATAACATTACCTTCGTGAAGGTCCACAAATACCCAATGTTTTTTGTGGAGCTCTGCGAGAATAGGTTTGAGCTGTTTGTAAATATCTTCTCTTGCTAAATTACAATTTACAACTTTCTCTTCTATAAGGAATCCTCGACGTTTACAAGTCCATGCAGCATAGATTTTAGGCGAGTATTTCCAGTTATTTAGGGAGTAGAGGGCCTTAACTTCATGTTTGAAGTCATTATCATTTTTTTGTGTCTTCATTACATAATCGCAGTTACCGGCCCTACATGCGGTATATGCCTTGCCGTATGCACCGGCTCCGAGTAGTTCTTTCTTTTTCCATTTCCCGGTTTCTGCGCAATCTTCCGCAATTTTCTTGAACTTACCAGGAAGACCGACCGGTCCGACCGGGCTGATTTTACGTGAAATCGCCACTGGGCGGTCCGATCTAATTCTGGATCTGGATTTAGGTTTAGTTCTTCTTTTTCGTTTTCTAGTAGGTGATTTACGTCTTCTGAAAAGAGGACCCTTACCCATTATCTCTCTCCCAATCTTACCGGTCTTTTTCACACATCTGCCCGTTTTAGGGTTTAAAATTTGACCGCCAGCGCATTTCTTGGCCGATTTTCTTACCCGTCTGAGGGATCGACGTTTTCTGGGCTGGCGTCGTACGGGGGTTTTGCGTTTTCTACGCAAGGGGCTCCTGCCTAAGACATTTCTCCCAATCTTTCCATCTCTCTTCACACATCTGCCCGTTTTAGGGTTTTTTATTTTTCCTGAAGGACATACCATTTATAGATGATTGCCTTAAATAAAAAACCGCTTTATTGTTTTCCTATTAACAGATTCCAAAATTCCAACAAATTGAAATATTTCTTCCGTCATCTTTTATTATTTTCCTATTTATCTTTAGACTTATCCAGGTTGTAGAATTAGGTACCTAATTCTAACAAATAATTTATTTCACGGATTTATTATAATCTGGCCCAGTAAGAAATGGCTAAATCACAAGGGAAATGTTTTGGGCGAGGGGGAGTAATCTTTGTTTCGGTCCTGTTGGCAATCGTTCTAGGGTTGATTATATGGTTTATTGTCATCATGGCAACAAAGGAAAAATTCACAGCATCCAAGACTGGAGGATGCAAAGATCAGATTTTAAAAGAATGTCGTAAAAAATTTAGTAATTGCACGTATTCTAAAACAGTTTCTCCTGATGGTAATGGCGGTATAATATGGGCATCACAGAAAAGTAAAAAAGGCAAGCCCGGATGCTGGGGGGATTGGGAAATGAACATACCCTCAGACACTTCAATCACTTCTCTGGGGGAAGTAAATTACTTAACGCAGGCTTTTAAGAATGGCCCAAAGTTCGAAGGCGGAAACGAATATTATATCCGTGGTTCATCCTGTTGTGACCCAGTTCCTGATAATTGCGATTCAAAACTCTTCCATGAGTTGCTGCAACTGCCAGAGTGCCAATAGGTTCTCATCCGTTGTTCAAAGATTTTTTTGACCCAACTCGTTAGTTTAAAGGTATAGGATCCGGATATACAAATATGTCGCACCAAACAGCTTTAAACAATGTTCCACCGGAATGGTATTACGATTGGCCCCTCGAAAGAACACTCAATAATTTATTAGTACCGTTCAGTCGCGGACTTAATAGGGCCGCTTTCAAGTTTCCAGCAGTAGACATTTCCTATGACAAAGAGAATGTCTTATATGTCTACGAACTTCCTGGTCTTAACAAAGATGATATCAAAGTAGCGATCGAGAATGGAAGGGTAACGGTTTCCGGTGAGAGGAAACAGAAATATATTCAGTACGACCGTGTCGAGATTAGCCACGGTAATTTCTCCAGGACTATATCTCTTCCAAGGGGGGTAGATGCTTGCGGGGTTACGGCAAGATATAACAACGGACTCTTAACCCTGAAATTCCCAAAGTTAGAGACTAAATCACAGGCTAATGTCGTAACTGTAACGGGAGAGGAATAGTATTCTTTTCCCATGTAATATAAAGTGTGACCTTTAAACACGCTTTATATTACTTTTATTTATCCTACAAAACGATTTCCTTTTGATATATTGTCTACTGCCCATAAGGGCTGTGTGTTCGTGTAGTGAAGTCTTTCTGCTACCTCTTCAATAGTAGGAGGGTTAGGATCACAATACATCAGAGGAATAATATGATCAATATGCCAATCACAGCCATAATTATCCCAAGACATCCCTTCCTGGAACTGATCCTCAATATACTTTCTAAAAAAAGAAATATCTGTTCCCAGGTATTCTAAAGAAGACTTCGACTTTTCCTTTTTCAAAGCTTTAAATACTCGACTCCTAACCAAACTTGCAAGATGTCCTTCTGGATTACAATCTTTACATTTCGATTTTGTTCTTCGATGCTCACAGAAAGATCCCCCCCAACATTCTCTACATTTCGATCTTATTCTTTGGTGCTCGCAGATAGAATTTCCATTACATTCTTTGCATCTCCATTTTATTTTTTGATGCTCACAGATAGAATTTCCCCCACATTCTTTGCATTCCGATTTTTGCCTATTGTGTGGGCATCTATATAATTTTCTTTTTTCTCTAGCTTTTTTTCTACATTTATTACATGTCTTAAAATATTCTCCTTTTCGGTTGATGGAAAAATATTCTAGCAGTATTTCAGAGCTGCAACACGAACATTTTCTGAGTTGTTGTTTATCCATTTGTTTTTTTCAGTACTTTATTGTATTATTCAGTATTTATCTCTTTAAGCCATTATTTCTTAAACATCTTTCATTAAGATTTCGATTTCTCCCCTAAGTTTTGTAACGGATATATAGATTGAGAAGTGTCGCTTTTGGGTATGTCAATTTTTTCGGGATCTCTTTGAACTCATTTATTAAGACAAATAAAAATTTAAAGACGGTATTATGTAAATCTAACAAGACTATAAACAGTATGATACCTAAAAATCAGCAAGTACAATCAACTGCATATGGCGGATCACGAGGAAGAGGAGGGAAGAGGAGGGATAAATGGGGATTATCTCATTGTGTAAATCATCATTCTTCCGATATGATTTATCTCAACAACCCTCCGATTATTCCAACAAGATCGTAGCGAGTTTCGATAGAGGAATTCTCACAATGCGGTTTCCAGACGATAACTAGAAAATATTATGTAAAAATGAGTGGAATTATCTGCAAAAGGGTCTATAGTCTGTAAATTAAGAATTTCGGTGTCGTTCAAAGGTCCATAAGTGGGTTACCATAACTTGATTTAAGCAAATATAAGCTAGTTAGTAAATGTATGAGTCTGACTGCGAAGTAGAAGATGTTACGGACGGAGAATGTCCCGTTTGCAAGGAAGATCCTGTAGTAATTGGGAAGCTTTCTGGTCGTAGAGGCTACGTTTGCAAAGATTGCGTAGACGAGGTAATTTCTTGCGAATATTGTGCCGAAAGATTAAAATCGGGAATTTATCACGATCTCGACTGCGTAATCGAAGATGTTAGGGACGGAGAATGCCCTATCTGTAAGAAAGACCCTGTTGTAATCGGAAAACTTTCTGGCGATAAGGGTTACGTTTGCAAGAATTGTATAGAAGAGGTTATTCGTTGTGGTGAAGCTCACACCAGGACATTGAGGTCGCAGATTAATTCTCGGTGGCGAAGACGTTTCAGACGTAAAGAAAGCAGATTACGAAGATTTGGAGAAAGATTGAGAAAACAAGGCAAAACTGAAAAAGAAATAGCGCGAAAGTTGCGATGGCAGAGGAGATTGTACTATAACGAAACAAATGTCTATTCTCCACCGCCTTCTCCTCCGAGGTATCATCATCATTGGGACTTTTATAAAGGAACAGAATTTGCCATGGAAGAAAATACTGATTATTTAAGACCAATTTCGGGGGTGTGGAAAGATCCTGGTCCTTTTTCGACTAAATCTTCTCAATATAAAATACTAGATTTAGGTGAAAATTGAATCATGGTAAAATCACAGCGCAAAAACGTCAGAATTACGGTCCCCGCAGACCGCGAGGAAGAGGTCCGGCGCTATCTGGAATCACTCTCAATGAATGATAATGAGGATAATGAGGAAAATGACGACGATACGGGTTTATGAGTCTCAAGTATATCACAGCCTCTATAAAGTCTATATCCACTTGGATATAGACTTTTTGTTCGTATAAAAATTGAAATTTAAGGACAAGTCCAAATCTAAGAAACGTGACCAACCAATATATTTCATAATGGAGCAACAACAATCTCAAGAAATATATTACGGAGATAGAGGGGAGGGATTCAGGGGGATGATCAAGCGGGTGCTCTCGAAAGGGACCCCTCGCTTGAAGCAAAAGTATATTGACGTTCTGACGAATGAAGAAAGTATGAAGTTATATTCGATAGCGTTCACCCATGCCAGTGCGGATAATAGCCCAGGAGGAACTGAAAACTACGACTTCCTGGAAACCAGAGGCGACGCTATAGCAAACACGGCAATCGTGGAGTACATGTGCGATCGCTATTCGCAGATCAATTGCGCGGCAGGCGTCAAAGTACTCGCTCGACTCAAGATCGTCTATGTTTCGAAGATGACGTTCGCCCCTATTGCGGAACAGGGGGGATTCTGGCCATATATTTCGGGAAGTGAGGAGTGGAGAAACACAAAAAAGAAGAAAAGTCTTACCGATGTTTTGGAATCTTTCATTGCGGCTACATCTATATTGATAGATCGTAATTTCATGAAGGGGATAGGATATGCCATCTGTCAGGGTATCATCAAAAATTGGTATGATAAGATTGACATTTCGTTGAGATATGAGGATCTTTACGATAACAAGACGCGACTAAAGGAACTTTTCGATTTTTATGCGAGCAAGGATCAGAAGGTTGATGGGAAAGCAAAGCTTCAGAGTCTCAAATATATCGCGCGGAAGAACGAGAATGAAAGGATCCAATATGTCACCGCATACGGCGAGATATTGGAGTACGGCAGATATGTAAGAAAAGAAGTGGGTCATGGTTCGGCGGCGCTGAAAGCGGATGCTGAGCAAAGAGCGGCGGGATTAGCTCTGGAAGGGCTGAGACACAAAGGATATTGGAAACAGCTTCCCCCAGAGTATGAGATTTTTGCAAGAGGTGAGAGATATATAAAGAAAAGTGTTTGAGATGTTCGAGATGTTCGAGAGGGAACAGAAGGGAACAGATATCTATATTTTATACAGGACCTGTATAAAATTAACTACCCAAATTATACCCATGCTGACGTAGTCTCGTTCTTAGATACTTCTCAATGTCTTGTAGTTTTACCGTATAAGGTACTTCGATAAGTGTAACACCGGCATCTCTGCACATTTTCTTTTTCATTTCATCTCTGTATCTCTGGTTGAGAAAGTCCTGGTAGTTTTTCTGCATCCCCTTGACGAATTTGTAGTGTTGAACTCCTGAATATTCTATCCCGAGACGAAGCTCAGCGTTGTAACAGTCGATTTCGAGCTTTTTGCCTGTGACGTCGTTTTTGAGGAACTCTGGGCGCACATTCGGGAAGGGTTTGTTGAAAAGTCTCTGGAGAACCGATCTACACTGCATCTCGCCGCGACTCTGCCTAGGAAATTTGCTTTTCTTTTTGGGAAGATAACTGTAAGTGGAAGAGTAGGTTCCTTGCTTATTTCTTCGAGTCAGCCAATAGATGAAGATGAAAACCACGGCCATAACAATAACAATTTCGAAACTGTGAGCGTTCCAGAATTTTTTGATCCTATTCCACGTTCCGGTCATATTTCACTTATTTTACTAATAGATTATATTAGTTCTAAATAAGTTTGACTTAAATGTAAAAATCCTTTAATAAAATTATGTCAGAAGAATCAGACAAGCTAATCGACTTCATGAGGGAACGGAATATTATAGATTTTAATAAGGGGATGGTAAAAGCTGCGAAAGAGGGGAAAGAGGATCTAGTTCTTCTTTTCAAGAAGCTGGGCGCATCGAAATTTAACAAAGGAATGTGTGCAGCCGCACGGATAGGAGATGAAAAATTAGTCGTATTATTCAAGGATTGGGGGGCATCGAAATTTGATAAAGCAATGTATGCGGCTGCTCTTGGAGGAAATGAAAAATTAGTCATATTATTTAAAGAGTGGGGAGAGGCAATTTGGGACGAGGCAACTGCAAAGAGGATGCTATGGGATAAAAAAACAATATTGGAGACAAAATTTGACAAGGCAATAGAAGCAGCTGCAAGGGGGAATTTTCCAGATCTAGTGTTGAAAATTAAGGAATGGGGCATTACAACGTATGGAAATAACCACGTAATGTGTGAGGCATCAATTACTGGGAATAAGGAATTAGTCCTCCTATCTAACGAATGGGGGGCTCGTTCTTATCACTATGGATTGGAACGGGCTTGTCTACACGGTCACTATGAAATAGCTCTGCTATTTCTTGATTGGGGCTGTACAGAATATTATGCGGGATTAATTAATGCGGCAAAAGGAGGACACCAAGACATAGCTCGCATGCTTAAGGAGCGAGGCGCAACAGATTATGATTGGGCTCTTGATTGGGCAGCTTGTGGAAATCAAAAGGAAATGGCTCTTCTCCTTAAGAGCTGGGGAGCTTCAGATTACTCAAGGGCTATAGAACGCGCTGCAGAACATGGGCACCACGAACTGGCCGCTTTTATTAAGACGTGGTAGTTTTATTTTTGTACTTTTTCGCTGTATAGGATTCTTGCCAAAGCCAGAATGAACCAGGCGCCGAGGGCGGTTACGAGGGCCCACGTTTTTGCGAGATTGAACTGAGTGCGAAGAAGATAGAAGATCGCGGTGGAAGAGAGAAGAATCAAATTCATGAAGAAATAATTATGTGCGTAAGGAATTGACTCCTGCTGTGTGAGGAAAAATACCGCGATAAGGCCACTCGGGAATGCCCCGATAGCAGAGGCCAAAACCGGATTATTCAAATAAGTTGAAACAGCCTTAACTCCTGCTATTATAGTACCACCGAGAAGGAATGGGATAGCTAATGTCTTAAATACATCTAGCGCACTTGGCATAATTTATAATATTCTTAGGATATTATAATTTTATTCCGCGTATTCCCACTGATATCCTCCAGTCGTTTTTCTACCATAATGTTTTTTACACACTCGTTGAATACCCTTTGCTGAAACGCCCGTAACATCTTCAGCAACCTTAATACTTGGAAATTCTGCTATATAATTTCCTTTCAAATCATATTGAATAACAGGACATAATTTTCGTTTTCCCAGTATATTTAAACTATTTTCTTTAGCTGTTGCCCATTTCAAATTTTCTATCCTATTATCATCCCTATTTCCATTTTTATGAACAACTAGAGGTTTATTTTCTGGATTTTCTAGAAAAGCTATGGCAACCAATCTCCCAATATTAGCATGCGTTCCATTACCCTCCACCTTTAATTTTACATATTGATAACCATTTTTGTATTTCTGTGGTTTCAAAAATCTACGAAAATTTTTATTATATACTCTTCCACATTTTGTGATATAGTATTTTTCAAAACCATCAATCCGTTTAGCATCTTCAGGACATTCTTCCACATTTTCGAATTTCCAACAAAACCCTCCCGACGTTCTTAAATACCCTTTACAACATTTCGAAATACCTTGAAGATTAGTACCAGTTGTTTTAGCGGCTTGTGTCATACTACAAAATTTTGCAATTTCTTTACCATTACGATCATACTGAATTATTGGCGTTATCTTAACAACGGCAAATTTGTTTCCTTTACAGCTATGAATACTATTTTCCCGTGCAGAAACCCATTCCAAATTTTCCCAGTCGTTATTAAAAGTATTTTCGTCTTTGTGATTAATATATTTTTTCGTTTCAGGATTGTCGACAAAATGGAGTCCTACAATACGATGTACAAGCCTATGATGCTGTTTCTTATCTCTTCTGATAGTAACTCTACTATATCCGTTAGTAGTTTCACAATTCATTAAACGTTTATAATACTTTGTCCAGACTCTTCCCTGATTACTGATCATATACTTCTCAAAACCTTCTATTATTTTCCATTCCTCATTTTCTAGACATGGGGGGTCTTCCATTTTATTTGTTGTTGGTATTCCTTTAGACCATTATCAAAAATATTCGTTTTTTGATAATAAATATATTTCTCTTTTTCCCTCACTCATTTCGCTATCTCTTCCCACCCCATATTCGCGCCCAACTCCCTAATTGCAGCAATCAGACGATTTCGCGTCCCTTCCGTGAGATGCGAACAATCCTGGAGAAATTCCGCGCATTTTCTTCTAACGGCATTTGAAAACACCGGATACCTTTTGACAAATTCGATCTTCTCATTAAGAACCTCATATAACTCAATGATTGCGAGAGCCCTGTTCTCGCACCCTGAAAAATTTTCAGCACGGTTGAGCAAATTTTTAACTAATGGCAGTACAACCTGTTTCCTCGTCTGACTCCTCGTCATCATTGCGCGCGAAGGAATACGCGATTCTATGCATTCGGATTTGGATTGTTGTTTCTGAGACATTTTGAGTAATTTGTTGATTTCACACAATTTTCTCTAAAGTTAGGGGAATAATTCATTTTATTCCAATTTTTCACTCATTTCCACCCCATGTTTGTCTCTAGCTGATCGAACACTCCAAAAAGCTCGTCTCTCAATTCCTCTCTTAACACAAGAGGATCATTTTTAAACTCCTCCATCTTAGCTCTTATGGTTTTTGTCAATTTCTTCCCATCATATCTTTTCACAAATACAACTCTCTCGTTAAGAGCATTGAAGATCTCAATTAGGAATTTTATCTGATTTTTTATACCACGAACTGACTCAAAATGATCAAGCATCTCCTTAATAATCGGCACAGTAACTTCGTTCGTCGTTTGACTTCTTGTCATTCTGCGCGAAGGAATACGCGATTCTATTTTCGCTTTCCCACAATATGGGCACTTCTTATTCCCACACGTCGCGAACCATTTATCTATACAATGCGTATGATATATATGTCCGCAATCCAATCTCATGAGATCATGAGATTCATGGCAGATAAGACATTCATGCGCACCACACTTGGAATGATGACCACAAAAAACTTTCCCATGCCCCACTCTATTTCCACATTCCTTACCTCTTCTCGGTCCTGACGACATTTTTGCGACGCATTTGGATTGTTGTTTCTGAGCCATTTGAGTAATTCGAGGATTGACGTGATTTTTTTCTGGATTTAGGGAAATAATTCAAGTTTTTTTCACCTCTTTTCCAAATTCTGAGACTGCAAATTTCCGCCGGTTATAGCCTTCTTAACAATAGATGTAGAAACACCATTCTCGTTATATAAAAACGATACCGTTCTGGCCCCGTTACAATTCATCATGGCTGCAACAATCCTTTTGTTTTTTGAGACGTATAGAGAATTAATCGAGCCTTGGAAAATACCTCCCTGGCGCATTTTCTTGCGATACCATACTTTCATATCGGCCTCTGATTTCTTATTTTCGCTTGTAATCTGGCGCGCATGGCTACTGAACCATATACCTACATACATTTCTGTGGGTAGCTTGCTCTTTTCTATCCCCAATTCTTTCAGCAGTAGTTCAAAAACCTCTTCCGTATATTCAACAGTGTAGCCTACGGAAATGATCTTTTTCTTAAGGGATGTCATGTTTGCAAATTGAAATATTATTACGTAATAATATTTCAATTTTTATTCTTCAATCTTTACTATCCTCTTCTCAATTATGATAAGTTGTTGAGGACGAGGATAATAGAAAACCAGCCTTTGTTTCAGTCCCCGAATTCTACAAAAATACGCCCATCGCTTATTTCTAAAACTACTATTCCTTTTTAAAATATCTTTTACTGACCTACGCCATACGGCATGTTCGTGACGAAATTCGCGGTATTCGGCTTCAGCCTTTCGTAGTTTCAACCATATCGTTTTCATTTTTTGTGGAGCCTTCTTTGTCCTTGCAAATTTTCTAGCCTCTGTAACTTCTGTTGGTGACTCTCTAATATCATATCTTAAACTACCATATGGGCTTTGTCTTTTATTCGAACCCTCATCAGCACATAAAGGACAAAGATTATTCCCTTTCCGAAACCACTGAATTATACATTCGGAGTGGTAGTTATGATTACATTCTGAAAGTTTATGATAACTGTCACTTTCTAATACGTTACGGCAAATTGCGCAAAAAGGTTCCTCATCTTCTGACATCTTTTTTTATTTACTCCTATCTTTTTAAACGAAATTAAAAGATAGTTATACTAAAAAACAAAAGAATAGAATGAAGATACTGAAGTTCTGGAAAACTCAGAGCGGAAAAATAATTCTTGGAACAGACGGTGCGAAAATGATTGACATGTCAGATGATCCGCGCAGCGGTCTGATTCCCAAGGCGCTTTTTGCCTCTGATGAATACAAAGTTGATGAGGGTATACATATGGTGAGACAGGGTTTTTTCATTAAGATGGCTAATATAAAAGGTCTATCGACGAGTATAGAGGCCTTGTACTGTACATATGAAGGTAAGCACATCATCATTGTAAATAGCCGTGCCTATGTATTTTTCAACGGAAAATCTGTGGAACCGAACGAATACAAACTCCTTTCCATACCCAATCTCTCAGAAGTGAACGAAAAATTAGAGGCCGTTGAAAGGAAAAATTGACAGATTTTCAAGAAAAATTATATGAGTGTTGGGTACATAACAATCAAAAATGGAACAGAAAATACAATATGGACTCTGTCGAATATGGGGATAAATGGGCCTCCGAGTCGGTTGACATCCTTTACTTTTAACAGTGGAGATATTGATCACGGGCCAATACTGGGTCGATTTATGATATATGGACCGCATTTTTCGTAACCGCTTGAAAGATCGCAAATATTTTGATAAGCCGCGTCACAAACTTCGCCATGCGTTGTAAGAGGTCCTTGATCCATCGTTGTTTGGTAAAATTCCACACTATCGCTCACAGGAACTGTCATAGGGTTTGTTCTCGCTTGATGAGTCCATTTACTCGGGTAGAGATGTTTTCCAGAAATCATACAGTGAGGGTAATAAGTGCAAGGAGGAGTCGGTGGAGTAATCTCCACCACTGGCGGTTCACAAACGCACTGAGAACCGCACTGAGAACTGCGCATATTTTCAAGTAGAGCTGCATAGGGGGATCTAGAACTATCGCGAATATCAGCTTGATAGTTCATGAAAGGATATACCGGTCTAATCACCTTCTTTGGGTGTTCCAAAATCACAGGGCCTCCACAATTAGGACCAAATGTCATACAATCTTGATACTTTGCCGGTTGCGGTGTATAACTTGCACACCTGCTTAGTCTTTGCGCATATTCTTTATCAGTCATTTTATATTATACCGAGAAAAATAATATGTCAGTAACAACAGGATCTAGGAAATTGACCGAGAGCCCCTCCAGTCTGTTGATCCTAAAAATTAAAAAATGACTTAAATATAAATCTATAATAATAATAAGAAAGATGACGCGAAAAAAATGTCCATGTGGAACTATTCCTTACTTTAAATTTCCAGGAGGAAAACTTATAGCATGCTCAAAATGTAAAAAACCTGGTATGGAAGATACAAAACATAAAAGATGTCAATGTGGAAGATCCAGTTCTTCCTTTGGATATCCGGGCGATAAAAGCCCTACATGTTGTTCTAAATGTAAAAAACCTGGTATGAAGAATATAACGCATAAAAAATGTCAATGTGGAACTATTCCTTCTTTTGCATATCCGGGTGATAAAAGCCCTATATGTTGTTCTAAGTGCCAAAAACCAGGGATGAAAGATATAACCAATAGAGTATGTCCATGTGGAACAAGGACTAGATTCGGGTATCCGGGCGAAAAAACAGCCACATGTTGTTCTAAGTGTCAGAAACCAGGAATGGAAGATATAAGGAGTTATAGATGCCCTTGCGGAACCATGGCTTATTTCGGAATTCCAGGAGGAAAACCTGTTGCATGTTCTAAATGTCGAAAACCAGGAATGAAGGATATAAGAAGTAAAATGTGTCTTTGTGGAACTAAATGTTGCTTTGGATTCCCAGGAGAAAGTCCTATATGTTGTTCTAAATGTAAAAAGCCAGGTATGGTAGATATAAGGAATAAGAAGTGTGCCTCTAACGATAGAGGAATAGAGTGTCCACTTTGGAGAAATAAAAAATACGATGGTTATTGTACTCACTGTTTCGCCAATCTCTTTCCCGAAGATCCTAGAACAGCTAAAATACGGAAGAAATCCAAAGAACTACAGGTAAAAGTCTTTATAGAAGAGCATTTCTCTAATTTCATATCCGATAAACCTTTGTACGTAGATCTTGAAGGAGGTTGTTGTCAGTCGAAGAGGAGGATAGACTTAAGAAAACTTATCAATGGAACTCTGTTGTGTATAGAAGTAGACGAAGACCAACATAAAAAATACTGTAAGGAGAATGAGATTTTTCGATATAATGACCTATTCATGGACTTTAGTGGGCATTATATCTTCATAAGATTCAATCCGGATAAGTTTAGAAATGGAAAAGGAGGAAATCCAAGAATGGAAACACGATTAGAGGCTTTGAGAAAGGAGGTTAGTGGACATATCGAAAGAATAGAGAATGGAGAAAATACGGAATTGATAGAGATCCATCATATGTATTACGACTTTGAGAAGTAATCTTACGGTACAGTAACTACAGGATCTAGGAAATTGACTGTGTAGTTACCCGTAGCCGAGCCTGTCTGTTGTTTTGGGAATGCAGTATCATTCGGAAATCCTATCGCGTCTGGAGAGTCACCATCCGTGACGTTGCATGTTACTGTTTGCGTGGGCAACACTCCGGCCGCTGGGACTATCTGAACACCCACGTTGTAGTTGAAGGATTGTTGAATAGAGAAGCCCGCTTCCCGGGACAATTGCACTACAAGGGACCTCGGTCCGTTGTTCGCATTCGTTCCTATGCCTGCAGGAACTGTGCTGATGTCGAAGGTGTCTCGTATCTCGGGAGTGAATCCCGACCAGACCTGGTTAAGCCCGAATTCCGCTAGGGTCGGCCCCGCATTGAACTTAGGCACTTCAGCCCCAGCGGGCAAGCACGTGAAGTTACCGCTCCAGTTGTGGATATTGGGAATGGGGAACACAAATGGGTTATTCCCAAAGGCTATGGTAGCGATTTTCGTAAGTGGCTTGGGATTGGAACCGCCCTCTGTGAGATACAGATCAAGGTTTGTGGCGGACGTGTTGTTATTGAACGTTATTGTACGGCCAGTCTGTACCGACGTGATTAAACCGTTACTATCCAATACCTTGAACAGATTGTCCATAGCATTGCCTGCGGATGGAAAATCCCCACTGTAGTTGTTGTCGTTTAGCGTTAGCTCGCTCTGACTGACTGCTATATCAGTTGTATGTATCTGCGTGTTTTCAGTATTCAGATTAATCTGCGGTTGCGATCCTGGCACGATTGTATTCGATACTATGAAGTTTACCATTTATTATAAACAAGAATTTGTAAGTTACTTTTTTTTCTTATACAAAATTGAACTTAAATTCTATTTCTATTTGAAAACAGAATACTTGAGTTTATAATGGTTCTCAAAAACAAAGAAAGAAGTTGCGTAATATGCAAGAGGAAGGCGAGGAGGGATCCGGCAAATAATATCTATAGTTGCCCCGCCGGACATACTATGATCATAGCACTGAACTGTGAAAGATGCGGGGAAGATGATATCGACAATCTTTACAACTGTCATTCCAAAAGGCATAAAGTTTGCGAAGATTGTGTATTGAAATCTCACCTATATGATACGGCGAGGTGCTTAGATCATACATTTAAAGGAAAAAGAACGACAAAGTCTGCTCCCAAGAAGTGTGATTGTAAAGATCCAAAAGAGCAGAAACTGTCTTGGTGCTACTATTGCGTCAGAGAGAAAGGAAAGAAAAAATGAATAAAAATATCTGTATACGGAGTTTGAAAATAAAAATGATCTAGAAGATCACCTTTATTTAAGTAACAAATAATGTCGTGTTCTCTCTGCAAACGGTCAGTGACTTGTAAAAATTGCGGAAGCGTTTTCTGTGGACTATGTGCCAGAAATGAACTCCCGTTGCTCGGTTGCGCATATTGTGATAAGGAAATCTGCAAGAGTTGTACCGAAAGTTGGGGGAATAAACTATCTTGCAAAGGCTGTCGTCATATGAGGTATTTAACAGCTGTAGACATCTTAGCAAATGAGGAAAAGTGGTCGATTGGAAGAGATATAGCACGAAAGGTCTGTTCAGAAATGTAAGTGTTTTGGTACAAAAGAGTTAAGGAGGAGGTTTTTGGATATTAACAAACATTATAACTGCGAAAATGACAGAAAAGAAGGAGATACATCTACGTAATGTTCCGCACGGATATCCCGCGGTCTTATTCGACCACTCCGAGTTTATAGCCTCTATTGCAAAATGGTACCGTCCTAATTTATTTGTTGAGTATGGAGTGGAAAATGGAACAGCGACTAGGATTATAGCGCCACACTGTAAAAGATTGGTTGGGGTGGACATAAATCCGGAGTGTAATCACGACATTCCCAAGTTCGAGTTCTATAACGTATCCACCAGAGAGTTCAAGACCCTTTTTCTCGATAAATTGAAAGAACCGATAGACATGGCTTTCATAGATGCGGAACACACCTCCGGGGCGGCTTTCCAAGATTTTGAGGATCTGTTTCCACATCTCATCGAAAGTGGTATCATTTTTATGCACGATACTTACCCTTGTGCCAAGGAATATTTAATCACAGGATATTGCGGCGATGTCTGGAGAGTCCCTGATATGATCAAGGCGAAATACGGGAGGGAATGCGAGATCCTCACCATTCCGATTCAACCTGGCCTAACTATGATTCGAAAGGTCACGAGACTCCCGGAATATATGCAATGAAATAGATAATATATCCTAAAAGGATATATTACTACCTTTTTTATAACTTTTTCAGTTCAAAAGAACAGTGTGATATCTTTGAGGAACAGATTTTTTACATTTAGACATCATAGAGACTTTTTCGCCACAGTATGGACAGTCATGTAACCCAGCTATTATGGATGTTCGTAAACATGTATCCAAAACTTTATCGCTATTTCCTTGTCTTTTTGTGCCAGCAGATTCAAAATGAATCTGAAATTCTGAATCAGGTACTTTTATAGTTATTTTATCGCCATTTTCTATTCTTTCGACTATTTCACTGTCATTATAATGAATTTGAAGTCCTGAGGCAAACATTTTTATAATTATTATCTATATTTTAAGTTATAAAAAGAAATGCGTTACCTTTACTGGTCGGGTGGATTCGATTCGACCTTTGTACTCCTTTGGTATATTACTAGAGGGATTCCAATACAACCAGTTTATATTCTCAACTGCGATAATAGGAGAAATGTCTCTGAGGAATTGCGCGTTATGGACAAAATAGGAGCTTCCTTGAAGCTCCCCCCTAAAATACTAGTGAATGCCCGTAATCTCGTTTTGGATCAGGACATTATCGACGAGTGCCGTTGTTGGCACTCTAAGGGAGTTTTCCACAAGAAGATGAACCAATTTGGGTACATGGCGCAAATGGCGCGAGAACTTGGGAGCAAAGTGCTAACGGGATTTACTGGAGATTCCTTCGCCTATATGAATAAAATCTTCGGCCCAAGCTATTCCGGGGTCTTTAGTATTTTGAAAAATCCTACCATACATCTTACCAAAGAGGAGATGTATAATATAGCGAAGAAGGAGGGGTACGCCCATATTCTTCGGGAGACGATATCTTGTTGGAGACCTATACGGGGTCAGCCGTGCGGGGAGTGCGAGATGTGTATGGAGAGATTACCCATGTGAGGTTCTAAAGAGGAGTCACAACCCCTGTTGGGAAAAAATCCGCGGCCCACTCTTTCACGTCCTCAAAATTGGTAATATGCACGCCTTCAAGGGGAGTCAAAACGGTAATTTCTATCCCCTTAACTTCAGGGTTAAAATTTGAACCGGTAATATACATCGGTATTCCACGTTGATCATCCCAGAAAGGATCAAGTTTCGTCTGAGGGGGCAATCTTAGTCTCCATTCGATAGAATTATCTATCTGATCGCGAATCTTGCGTTCTGTATAGAACGAAACCCGACATGTTATATCATCTGATCGCTCAAATATCAGAACAGATAAAATGGACCAGTCGTCAGAACCTTCCTGGCCTTGAAGGATCATCATATCCCCGTTCATATTGCCGTTCTCTTCGAGAAATTCATGCATCCCCCTCGCACTACTTTCACATTCTGTGTGGAACATAGATAAAGTTCCATTTTCGTGATCGGAATCTGGAGCACCATCCGGGACCTGGAAGAAAGGTGCGATATTATTTTCAGAGTGAGATTCGGCCATGTTTCGAGTATGCTGGTAAATGCACGCAATTTCGTATGGAATTGCATACGAGATTCATTTTTATTTCCGATCCCACGCACACTTATAATAACGACGAGGATTACGATAACTATAACTATAATGATAGTTTTGGTGTTTTTTTTTCTTTCCCTTGGTATGAAATGAGTGGGAAAGAAAATAAAGAAAGTTCGCCTTTTAAAACCATCCACTTCCGTCGTTGTTTCTTTTGTGACGTAGAAAGCACTATTCCGGTTATAGTCCCGGATGGTGGCTTTTCAGGTGTTTACAACGACGGATACATCATTTGCGATCCTTGTCGGGATAAGATCGTTTCTAAGCCTTCTAGGATTCGTGCGAGTTCAACGACCCGCGATATGTAATAATAAACATATCGTCTTTTTCTGAGACCCGGAAGGATGTGTCATTTGGCCACCACTTCACTCCACCGTATGCTCCATGGGTGATATATTTACCAAGTTCCTGATAATTTTCGTAGAGGACTATGTATTCGCTGGAAATAGGCATCGAACGACTTGTACCTGAAGGAATTTCAATCGTATAGGTCTTATGCAATCCCGGGATAATACATTCCCAGGACTGTAATCTCAAGATGAGTCCGGTTTCGTTCGCGAAGGTTGCCATTTCATCATTTCATGATATACTATTATTGTATTCCTCAAATTTCAAATTTATTTTTGCCACTCCATGTATTTCAAATGTATATCTATTCTCTGATCTCTTATACTATAGGTTGCTATAGGTATCCTTATAGGTTGTTTGTCTAAAGAAAGAATTATCCATCTACTGTATGTGGAATCTTGAGATTTCTTAGGTTTTTCATACACGCAATCAACGAGTAGTTTCTCTTCATCCGTTTCCTTATGAAGGGAAAAAAGTGTCCACCCTGTGTTCCGGACGATTTTGAAATTCGCGTCGGGTATTTCTATCCTAAAGCAAAATGTGCAGTTACTTCCCCAATCTATACCTTCAACCCCAACTTCCGCGTAGATCTCGTCTATACACAAACAGTCTTTTCTTTCTTTGGAGCACGTACAACGATTCTTTCTCTTTGATATGCACAAGTCAACATCCTTTCGGTTCATCTCGGTTTCCAATTCATATAAGTTCAGCAAAACCTGGTCCGTTAGATCTTCCGTTTCTTCTTCCAAATCTATAAGATTGGCATATTTTTCGAACCTTTTGTTAATTTCTTCAGAATCATTCATATTTTATGGTCTCTAAATCTTATTATAGATATATAATAAGATTTCAATTTTACTGAGAGTTCTTCTTGGTCCCATTTCAGTCGCAGCCCCCACCCCCTCCCCCTCCATAGTCTCCTCCGCCACAATCACCTCCGTAACTCCCTCCTCCACCCCCTCCATCCCCTTCATACCCTCCACCGGTTTCACTCGACCATGCGTGATATGGTGTAGCAACAGCGACGTTATGTGTAGTAGTAACAACAGCATCAACAGCGGCGGGATCATAAATATAATCGTCCGTAGGCTGCCTACGGGGCGGCGCGCTGGTACTGGTACTGGCACCGCTGGTGCTATGAGTGGTCCTTGTAGTTCTCTGTCTGTTTCTTGGCGGTCTGGTAAGTTTACCAGTCTTTTTCGCAATCCTACAAAACTGACAACGTCTTCTGAAACAACTAATTTTTCTTCTACAGTCTTTGCACTTTGTCATATTACATGTTATATAAGAAACAATCTCTTATATAAGAAAAGGAACAAAAGGATAATTATGGGATTAACCAGCGAAGATTTGAAAACCTTGGAAAGAATCGTTCAGGGAGGACTTGGGAAGCCTGCTGAGTGTTTACTTTTTGCTATACTTGGAGGACTCACGTGCGGGATTGTGACTATGTTTGTAGAGGGATAAAAAATTTTTTCTTAATCCTGTCTGAGGATTAAGAAAGATCGGATCGGGAGATTTACGCCAAGAAAAATAGCCCTTTCATTTTATTCTAAGGCAAGGTTTTTTTTAGATCAGAAGATAAGGAGTTTCATTTTATTCTAAGGCAAGGTTTTCTTAAAACGAAGTTAGGGCCAAAAGTTCCATGATCAATATGTCCCTACCGGTATTGCTTTCCCATGCTGGTTTTCCCCACGCCGGTCTTCCCCAGGGCTTTTCGCGAACCAACTCCGGTCGTGGATCTTCCGATTCGTACTCGCCCCACGCAAATTCCTGTGATTCTACAGGAATTCTCATTTTATTCTGGGGCGAGATTTTCTTAAAGCAAAGTTTGAAAATTTTTGAAATGTGTGCATTTCAAAAATTTGACCCATAACGGCGAGAAGTGAGCGGTGGGAGACGGGGGGCGTGTTATTTATCTCACATATAACCCCGCCGCCCTCCACGCATTTGCTCGCTGTGACGAGCGTCATTGTCGTTATTGAAGCACGGGGTGCCTACTAGTCGTTTTTATTGCAGCCAAGGACCTAATCTTTCCTATCAGATAGTCCGACATGTATTTTCCAGGGAGGTATTGAACCGGTGGTCGATCAGCTCCACAGAATTCAATCTATCAACGGGCTTTCTACTTTTTTCATGGAAGCTTATATAAGTGCTTCCAAAAAGAGAAAATCTCCGCGGTCTCTCACAAGGTCTATCCATGTCGTTTCTGTAATAAGGAAGGAAAGTCAACTCTGACGCAACTCGACGTTTGGCGGTTAAGGGAATTATAAATTTTGTGTTACGGGGATCCCAATAAAATAGCGCCATCATTATTATCTATATTACACAAGGAACCCATTTCATTAAATCATTTTTATTTTTTAGGGATAAAATTGCAAAAATATATTCACTGTGGGGGGAGATCAGGATCTGTAACACCTTCCCAAAGCCTGTTGGAGCATTCGTTGCCACTATCAGGATTGTAATGTGAATAATCAATCCCCGTGGCCCTACATAACCAACACCAAAGGATATTGCATGTAGCGCAGAGCATTTTGTTGCACCCGGATCTCTTAAGGGTGGGAGCTCCGCATTGCGGGCAAAACTTAAGGACGCCCTCGGTTTTCATTTTCCAGATATATTTTCCGTTTTCGGTGTTATTCTGCGCAGCCTCATATTCAACGCAAGAAAGATCTGTGTGAAACGGCGAGGATAGACATGTACGGCACCAAGTCAATTCGCAACTCGGGCATTGAACCCTGGAAATGTAATTTGTGGGATCGATCTCTACTGCTTCACCGCATTCATTGTTTGGACAAACGTGGACGTTGGGGTTGGAAAGTACGTATAGGATACGAAAAATATCGGTACACAGTGGGTGGCTACTAGCGATGACAAGATTGCAAATATTGATTTCTTTTTTGCACATATTACGATGTTGTCCGATCGTTTGCCCTGGGCACTTGAAAATACCAATGCGATTTCGGATATTCTTGCGGAGGTTTTCGGTAGCCGTTTTGAGGATTGGTCCTAGATATCCAACGCTGCAGTCCTTGCATAGTATGTGGGTTTGACGTCTTGTTTTGTGGAGTATGATACCATATTCTACCGGTTCCTCGCATATGAGACACGAGAATCCTGTTTTTCCGTGTAGTTTTGCCATTCTGGTAGAAACTCAGAAAAATAGTATAAATCAGGGAAGAATTTTCAATTTTATTGCAGCTTATCTGGGTCGAATTCTGGGATAATCGCTGCACAGATCTGAACCTTCCCATTTAGAAAGTGCGCTTGCCAGATATCGGTATGTTCTTCTCCGATCCCTTTTAAATGCAGAACTATATCTGGCAAAGCCTTCGATAAGATTTTCATATCATCTTCCCAGTTGTACCATTTTACCAGAGTATTACCCTCTTGAAGATCTTGAAGAATCTTTGGAACTGAATTTCTATCATTTGCCATTCCATTATATGACATTCCATTATCTGATATTCCATAACAGAAAATTATATACCCGTTGTTTCTAATCTCATAGATTCTGTTTGCGATTTTTTCCAACTCATCCGAAGACTTGTTCAGAAGTGTAAAAGAAGTGTAATAACCCATTGTTTATTATAAACTCTATAAGTTAGAAATGAGATTCAATTTTCTTAGGGAATTTTGAAAAACTGAATTAAAAAAATGTCGCATACTAATTAAAGGATAAAAATATGCAAATTTTCGTATGAAAATGCGATGAAAAGCACTCTGCTGTGGGTATGCGGATATTCCACGGAGAAACAGTTAGTCGTCCGCAAGTGGTTTTTTTGGCCTGTATAATTTCTATACGACCTCCTTTCCACTTAGACAGGTGCTAGTTCCGTAGGAGCGAGACATCTTAAAATGACGGGAACGCCTTTAGAGTCTAAGCTACCAAGCCGATGATGGAAACATCATGGTGGCCAGGGTAATGACCTCGGGTACGCGGCGGAGATATAATCTCCGCCTAGCATGGTAATAACGCTTAGAATTAGGTAATCCGCGGGTAAAGAACCTAAGTCCGTTATAGGCACGAAGTGCCGCGGCTACAAGCCGTTATGCTAGGATACGGTTCTCCCTCAACGACCGCACGGGTGTCGGTGGGAAATGAAGGTTTAAGCAACCTGATTCTGCTTAAGATACAGTCTAGTCCTTTGGAGAAATTCAGAGGTAGTTCGAAAAACTTTGACGGGGAAGACTATTACGATCGAAATCGACTCTAATGACACTATCGAAAGTGTCAAACAAAAAATAACCGACAAAGAAGGCATACCGATCGAGCAGCAGAGACTCATATTCGCCGGTAAGCAATTGGAAGATAATCGCAGTTTGAGTGATTATAATATTCAAAAAGAATCGACTCTTCACCTGGTCCTTCGCTTGCGGGGTGGTGGGTACTAAAGTGAAGTTTAGTACTAAATAAAAAATGATTTAAGGATTGGATCTTATATATAAAATAGATATAAGATCAAAATGGGCACAAAAAGATGCAGAAAATGTGACCAAGAAAAACCTCTTTCAGAGTTTAGTAATCATCGGACAACAAAGGATCGTTTAGATGCCAGATGCAAGGATTGTGTCAAGATGGTTAAGAAAAATATTAAAGTTGCAAAAGAGTATCCCATTAGAGAATGTGACTTAAACTCGAGTGAATGGCAAGTCGGAAAAGTTGCTGGTACTATTCTTAAGCGTACAGGACCAGATCGATATGAAGTAAGAATGGCTAGGAGTGAAAGCGATAAGAGACTTACGTCTAAGTCGTTTTCTATTTTCAGATATCCAAACCAAGAGGAGGCAGAAAAAGCGGCTTTAAATTATCAACATGAGCAGTCCGATTTACGAAATCTTACAAGAAATAAAATAAGAAAGATTGATGAAAATACTATTGAGGTTCAGCTAACCAAGGACAGAACTATGCTCACAGATGTGGAGTTTCTAGATTTATGTCAAAAATATAGTATTTGTGTGAGTAGATCAGATAATGAACATGCAGAGTACTATGCCGTAATGACTATAGGAAACAAAATAGTACAATTCCACAAAAAAATAACAGGAAATTCCATGACAGATCATATTAATAGAAATACCCTCGACAATAGAACGTGTAACTTAAGGTCAGCGACATACAAATTGAATAACAATAATAGGAATATGATTAAAGATACAAAAACAACAATTTGTCCTGGTGTAAGATTCGTCTCTGATCGTCCAGAAGGTAGCTGGGAAGCGAGGATTAAACAAGATGGAAAAGAGATAGGAAAAAGATTTTCTGTAAAAAAATTTGGAAACGAGGGGGCAAAATGTATGGCGGTCGCATTTAGAAAAAGTCTTAATGAAATGTACAATTGTCAAAATGGTGAGGATCCAGAAACCGGAGAATTATTAGCTAAACAAGATGCGCTAATACAATCAGATAAGAAATCGAGAGAAAGAGTTCGTAGGACAAAAATCTCAGAACGTATGAAAGAATTCAATGCCACACCCCAGGGGAAAAAACTGAAGGATCTTTCTCACGTGAAGAGATCAGCTACTATGAATACTCAGAGGCAAGAATTTAGAGATGGGATTGAAAATAAAACATGTACCAAATGTAAAATAGAAAAACCCGTAGCCAAATTTTCTATCAAGAGAGATACAAAAGATGGCTATCAGCCGTACTGTAGGGATTGTATAGCAATAGCGAAAAGAAAAAGCAGACAAAGAAAGCGGGAAACTTAGAGGAGGGCTCTTCTGAAGCTCTCTCAGGTAATATATAAAAATTGGAAAAAGAACTTGAAAAAGGCCCTGATAATTCAATCGGCTTTAGGGGCCTTATGGAGCAATAGATAATAAAATATACAAACTGCAAAAAGAAATCAACGATCTTCGTTATATATAAAATTTCTTAGATTTATATCTTAATAAATTCTGCCACTTAAAATCCTGAACTCTAAATTATAAAAGATGGACAAGGAAGCGCTTGACGAAAAAACATTCTTCGAAAAACATAACATCGGATCTTACGACGAGTTACAAGAACTCCCTTTCAATTTCGATGAAGAGACTTCAAAACATTTCTACCATGAAATTGCAAACCGCGTATACTCCAGATATGACAACCAGAAATGGTACATCTCTACTCTTGCCGGGATGATTATCAATTGGCGCGTGGGGGACGATCAGCGAACATTATTCACGGCAGCAAAAGTAGGTTATCTCCCCATGGTCGAAGATATGGTAGAAATCGGCGTGGCCGACGAGGTTTACGATAACGGCCTCTGTTTAAACTTCGAAATTGCGATCATAATGGCCGCCGGATCTGGTCATTCCTCTGTCGTTGAGAGATTGCTTGAACTTGCCGACGAGCATAAAGTGTCTGTGGACTATAATAGAGTGATGAATTACGCTGCGAGTGGTGGTTTAGATTCTATCGTTCAGAAAATGCTCGACCTCGGAGCGACGGCCTACGATGGTGCACTGTATAGCGCGGCGGTAGGTGGCCATCTTTCAATCGTGAAGAAGATGGTAGAATGTGGTGCTAGGGAACCTAGTGTTATCGGATTGGCCATAATGTCGACGCGGTTTGGGAAGGAGAAAAACCAACCGATGGTGGATTATCTGAGGGGGATTCAGACTTAGAGGAGGGCTCTTCTGAAGCTCTCTCAAGCTAAATAAAAATGATTTTTTGTTTTATAGTTTTCTTTCTACTACTCCCCATCGTTCAAGCTGTTCCCGAAATCTTGGCGCGTCTATAAACCTACCTTTTTTCATGTGGCCCTTGCATTTCATGCGCGTACACCTGAAACAGTAATGCGCCTCGCAAACCTCACAATGATAATCAGAAAGAAAGGGGCATTCTCTGGTAGTGCATTCTGTATTTTCCACACTTTCCATTTAGGTGTTGCTTTATTCTTTTTTAACTCCATTATCTCCTTTTTCGTAACATTCTTGACAAAAAATATAGAATCCTCTTGGATCTCCTTTAGCAGGCTTCGCGAGTTTTATTTCGGTTTTCCACTCGCAAATTTCTTTTTTACATTTCTTACAGTTATGGAAACGGTGGGAGTTATGAATTTCCCTACACGCATTGCAATATCTTTGTGATGTAGTTGTTTTTGAGCAAGCGCAATCTGACATAGTCTCTTTTTTATTAAATTGAATATTTCTAACTGATATTCAATTTAATAAAAAAAAAGGAAAAACTATGCCCGGAAAAGAAACGATAAAGATAGTTGAGATGTTGCCATTACTCATTTTAGTGATGGGGTGCATTATAGCAAGTATTCTCTACGGAATAGGGGACATAAATCCTACTGCGGCATTTGCCATGGTTGTAGTAACAGCACTTATAAGTGCGTGTTTCACTCTTGGTATCATAATTGCAAAATGCTCTATCAAGATATATAAGGAAAATAAGGCTAAAATAAATGTTGTTGAGACAGGATATAGACCTGTGGAAAATATTTAGACATATATTCAAAAAAAAAATAAAAATGATTTTCCATAAAATTCTACAGGAAAATTATCGTGAAAATGACTACAAACCAAGAAACCACCGCTATCGAGAAATATCTCGCTGAACATCCTTCTTATGTTCCGATTCAGACCCGGGAGGGTGTGGATGATATAACCGACAGGGCGCATGGGTCAAAGATGATTGCACTTGCGCCCAAGGGATCGGCAATGATTATGCCGGCGATTTTTATCAAGAAGCTGTACGGAGCAGGCGAATTCAAATTTAATGATGCTAGGCGTGTATGGATGGCTTTCAGAATATCATCTTGAAATGGGTGATCTGGTTTTTCGAGCTCTTAACAAATCTTTCAAATTGTACATTTTTATATATAATTGTAAAAGAAAAGGGAAAGAAGATCTCTTCTTATGGTCGGGGTCGCCGAAGGATGGTAAAGAACTAAAACATACTCGGAATTTTTTATTTATAAATAAAAAATCTATAAATAAACTATCATGCCGACTAAAAATAATAAAACATCAGCATTATTTTGGGTTATTCTAGCCCTCCTGGTGATTATTCTAGGACTTAGTATTTGGGCTATCGTAATTTGTGCGAAATCCAGGGAAGGATTCAACGGAAATAGGCAGCCCACCACTCTAATAAAATCCTGTAAAATACCAGAAGATTGTCCCGCTGGGCAAACTTGTGGTAGTGGGTTTTGGGCTAACAAATGTGTCGACATTTGTAGTACCCTAGGGACGTCATTGCGTAATGCTCCAATATGTGGCGATCTCAAGAAATGTCCCACAGAACAATGCGAATGGCGTTGCCCAAAAGGGACACTGCATGGGTGTTACGACACCAAAGCGAAGAAATGTGCAAGCTCTGACTGGTTCCGGAAAAACAAAGGATGCACAGCATACCGCGAACCAGGACAAAAGCTGTGGTCTGATGAAGGACTTTTATACGATTGCTATAGCTCTGGATGCTATAGCCCTTGGGGGATTACGAATTTTCATTGCTCGGGCGTATGCGGACGTGAAAATCCCCCTGCACGGGCACGGGGGGCATGTAGTTCGGTAGAGTGCACAGTGCGGAGCGGTCCGAAGGCAATATGTAAAATGGCAGTTGATGCAGAGAAATGCCACTACAATTAGTCTCTTAAAAAATTGAAAAAACCCATAACCTAAAATTGTATTTTTGTATCTTCCCAAAAATACAAAAAAAAAGAAAAAATACTAATCACAAAAATAAGGAACAGGTGTGGAAGGAGTATCTTAAGATTCTTCAGAAGGTCGAAGATCACGCGAACGGATATAGGGCAGCACAGACATATTGGGGCGATCCCTGAACCGACTTCAAACCAAAATTGATTTAAAATATGCTCAGCATATATTAAACTGAAAAATGTCTGACAATTCTTCGCAAAGATTTCTAACAGAAACGCGTACAGAATTGGTTATGCACCCAACAGGGGTATACTACCATAAGTTCACTCTCGCCCCAATCCCAAATCCCAATTATTATAGTACTAAAGAGGATAGAAGAGAATTATTACGAGGAGAACCGTCTCTCGCAAAATTATTGAAATCACTAAGAAAGCAATTAGAATTTCACGGTGTAGATAGCTAAGATTTTCTCTTCCTTGCCATCCATTTCGCCGTATATACGATAATTACTATCCCCAACGCGATTAGCGTCATTATAATTAGCCAGACAACTACAATGAACGTGATAGAACTGCCTCCGAACCAAGTACTTGGATGAGTCCCGCCGTTCTTGTAGGAAAAGTAGTCAACTGCTCTCATGGGGTTCATAAGCCAAGATAAGCTTCGCGGAGTGTGCGATCTTTTCAGGCTTTTGTCACTAGGAGTATACGGGTGATCGTACGATTCCATAACTTTCCAGGCAGCTTTTGTCCCGGCTTCGATGGCTACATCCATCAAGTACATTTCCTGCGTTACTTTTGTGTAGGCCGTAGCGAAATAGAGATTGCTTAGGGGAGTCTCTATGGTAGGTTTTAGCTTGAAACTATTGACGTTCGATGAGAATTTTGGCTCTAGAACAGGCCAGATTGCCGCAAGCTGGAAACCGAAATCCCTTAGCAATTTACCTGATTCCGTTTTGGTATCAGACAAATTACTAAGAGTCATAATCTCATACCAGGCCTCTTTGAAGATTTCTTCTTTTGTACATTCTGTCCATTTCTTTTTGATCAGTATACCTTCGGCATAAGGATCATCGAGCCCTATGCTCCATACATCCCGAATCTTTCCATCCCCATATCTTTCTGAGATCTCTGCGGTCCATATCACTCCTTGCGGTTCTATAATGAGTTGCCAGGGCGAATCTGGTAGGTAGATACCTGTAGGGGGTAGATCTATTTTCTCTGAAAAGTAGAATTGCATACCAACCATTTCCTGCCTACCAACATCGGCGAGGATTGGCAATTTCCGAAAGAAGGGGTAGGTTTGGAGTGCCGGAATTTTCGAGAGATTGGCTGCAGCCTCCATCGCCAAAGAACATATCACGACATCGTAATCCTTTCCATCATAAAGAGTCTCTCCGGGAATGCTCACACTCATTATCTTTTCTTTTGCGGCTGTCCAACCTATCACGGGGGTTTCTGTGCGTATTTTAACTCCTTGTTGCCGTAGATACCCAACCCACGGATCTAGCCACGTTTCGTTGGTAGGGCCGTCCAGAACAGAGATAGGTGCTCCTTTTCTATTTCCCCAGGAGAATTCTTCCAATATCTTGAGGATAGAACTCGCGTTTACTTTGTATATATCCACTCCGAGGAAAGGTCCTAGCGATTTAACGGCCCAGGTATGCGTACCCTTGGACATATCCCCCAGGAAATTTTCCCAGGAAATATTATCTAACTCGTCAAGTCTTGCGCGGCAGCTCGTTAGACCCTCTAGATATTTGTTCAGGAGTTTCCGCGTATCTTTTGAAGGCATATCTGGTTGATCGGATATCTTGCTTACCGAATCGAAATGTCCGTTGTTCATGATAAACTCGCGACCGTCACCTGTCACTACTTTGTAGTCCACAATATCGATAAGTCTGTCATATACACTCTTTCCATTATCGGAAGGGATTTGCTTGAACATGGCTCGTAAAAACAGATAATTAGCTCCGTAGATTCTCCAACAAATCTCCGTAGGTAAGTTTTTCCTACCATTCTTTCCTGTGTTTGGTATCTCGCCGCTCCTCGCAAGACCTCCGCAATTCTTATTCTTTTCTAGAACAGTCACATGGAATCCTAGACCGCATCTGGCAAGTTCATGTGCACAGGATAATCCTCCTAATCCTCCTCCGAGAATAAGGATTTTTGGTCTCTTTTCAACCTGCATTTTATTATAGATGAAATAAAAATGAAATAAATCTCAAAAATTTTAACACAAAAGTAACAAAAGGATTAGATTTACTTTCATATATATATTTTAGATATATATATGAAAACCTACTTTTTTGGGTATATATGGGGATGATCCTTCAGCAGTTTAGGATAGTTTCTTTTACTCATATATCTACTACCAAATATTATAGAACTTGCTAATCCTGGTGGCCAGAAATAATTCCACCCGAATAGCGATCTTCTCACCATAGTTGGAGAAAATATGACCATAATTTACATTATAACAAGATATAATATACAGATTCTATTTTGAGTCTTTTTCCAGTTTCTCAATTCTATCCTGTATCCGAAGCGTTGCCGCTGTGAGATAAATCATGCCATCGAGGAGTTCCTCAAGTTGCATATGGAGCCAACTATCCGTACTCATCCCGTATTCTTTTTCAGTATCCTCGGCGATTCGCATGCCGTGTCCATATTTTCTATAACCGAGCGCCAAACGTTTTTTCAAGAGATCGAGAATGCGCGCGTTATCGTCTAGGTTTGTTATTTCCCTTTCCATGTTTTCTATCTTGCTTTTTTCCTTCTTATTGTTTATTTCACTTTTCAATTTAGAGCTGAGATCCTGTAACCACCTTCAAAAAGTAAAACATGGCTTAAAAGCATGGCTAACCATATTTAGAGATAATATGGGTAAGTCTAAAGTCAAAACCTTGGATCAGGTAAAAGGTCTGTTTCATGGGCATGGAGTCCAAGAAGATATAAAAGAACTAAATGAGAAGGTAAAAGATAGTAAATTCGTGACCAAGAATCATTCTTCGAAGAAGTCTGCTGAGGCTTGGATGACGATTATGGTAGATCTTGGAATCGAAAAAAAGAATACGTTATATCATAAGTTTGTAGATTGGTGCAATAAGATAAAGAGCGAGGGTCATGGAAGCAAGGCACTCGATATCCTTGCAACGAATCTTGTAACGATGAAGGGGGTCCTTACCGCAATGACTTTTCCGGAAACAAAGGAAGACGAGATAGACTCAGGGAGACCGGCCGCAGTGGATCGGGAAATAGCTAATTATATGAAAGCGACTCTTGCTCCTCTCTTCGCTTTGGTAGCAAAGGAAATAGAAAAACTCAAAAAAGGTGGTATGGATGAGGTTATGAAAAGCCTTGCAAAAGATAATCCTATGTACGCAGATGGGCAACAACTTATGACGTGGACAGATCTCTTTGTTGAGATTGGGTGCAAACCCACCTAGATGAATATGTGATTCTCCACAAGGTGTCTCACTAAATCATGATACGGTATATTCATACCACACCCTTCGCATTTTTCCATCCTTTCATCGGAATCAAGTCGAAGATAACAGAAATTTTTATATTTTGGGCAGCTCGTCTGGTGATGTATACAGAACGTTGTTTGCGAATGATCGATGGGGAGAGCAGCGCTACAAGTCTCGCAGGTTACGGCAGGAACTGGCATAGTTTACTGATCTTAATATATCATAGAAATATCTATGATATTTTTATATGGATTTTGGAGAGTCAATTTTCTAGGATATTTCCGGCACATTAAGAGCTACGTGACAATAACACGTATATACTCGTAGCATGGCGGTAAATGTTAGTTCAAGATTTTGAGGACAGAAGGTAACGTCTGTGATTTGAATATCTTTCGGAAAAATACAGCTAGAAGAATCTAAACAACCCTTCAATTGTATTTGTAGAGCACCGTTTTCCAATACAAAATAGTCATATCCTCCATCATCGGTCCACGCGTCTCCCTCGTTAGGTTTCACAATTTTTTCCAGTTCTTTTTTCCACGTTTCTGAAAACTCTGTCATTTCTTACTTTATTTTATCAGTTATCTTTATATTTAAATATTCCTCTATTTATTGTAAAGATGGAAAGGCTTTCAGCTACCTTAAGAGATCAAATAGAAAAGAGACCAACAAAGACTCTTCTCAGGAGTTCGTCTCCTCAAGCAGATATGACATATTCTATGTTACCTCGACAAATTCCAAAGGTAAGAATTCCGGTGCCGAAAAACTTTGACGGTAGAAAGGTATGGGCCGGCTTACTGTCTCCGGTGAAAAATCAGGGTCAGTGCGGAAGTTGTTGGGCCTTCGCTACTACCTCATGTCTTGCGGATCAATTTAACATACAAACTATGGGCCAAATCAATATAGATCTGTCACCTACAAAACTCATTCTCTGTGACTGGCAGGGGAAGGAATTCGATATTACAAAGATCCAAGCTCCTGGTTATCAACAACAATTAGCAAATGCCATCAATGCAGAAGCGGCAAAGACCACGGCGTGTACAGGAAACACATTAATGGACTCGTGGAGATATTTACTTATTGCAGGAACGCCAGAGGAAAAATGTGTTCCATATACGCTTAGAGCAGGCATTGACAAACCGATTTCTGAATACTCCTCTGCAGAAAAATTGCCATTATGCTCAGATATCACTACCTTGTTTGGAGATATGTGTATCAATTTCGAGTGGGATCCTCGTCTTGGCTTGCTCAGTGGTACCCCCGCGCGCTCCTGGCGCGCGTACAGATACTATATGATACCAGGGGTCAGGAAAGACGGCGGGAAGATAGAGTATATTATGGAAAATCTGTATAAATGGGGTCCTGTTACTACTGGGATGAAAGTGTATCCCGACTACTACACATTTGATGCAGAAAATGAAATATATGAATGGAATGGGGAAGGACCCCAGGTGGGCGGACATGCGATTTCGCTTGTTGGATGGGGTGAAGATAGGGGGGAAAAATATTGGTGGGTTAAGAATTCCTGGGGCGAGAATTGGGGAGTGAAGGGATACTTTAGAATGGTCAGAGGAATAAATAATTGCGAAATTGAAGAAAATGTCATGACTGGTGCTCCAGATTTTTTCTATCCTTTAGGATTTAAGCATGAACCTGACACAGAATTTGGAGAACTTGATATTGTTCCTATGTCTCAACTCCAACAAAGACTGGACGAGGACACCGGGATAAATGTCGTTGCGGCCGGGATTGAACCAACGACAGGTTACAGCAGAAAGGCCATGGCCAAACTTCCTGGGTTCGATTTTTCTGCACCCATAAAACTCAGCGAACTTCCTGATTTCATGAAGTTTATAGCCGGAATCGATGCCACAGAAGGGCAAAGAACAAAATTTTGGCAATCTATCAAGAGTATCAAAAAAACAGAGTTTTACGAGAACAAAAGTAATACTCTCGTGATTGTATTACTTTCTGTTTGCCTATTTATCATTCTAGTAGTAAGCGTCTCATTTGTTCTAATGTATAGGAGAAAAAGATAAATTATTCCTATCTACTGTAATCAAGCTTATTGAAAAAACCGTCGTAAAAGCGGCGCGGTTTTTTGCCATCATAAAAATTAGTATAAAAGTCTGGCTTACTTCCGAGACTATATTGACATGCAATAGAGAAAAAAGATTCTAGAGCCATTCTCCTTCTTCTGGTGTTAATATGGGGAATCATGTCTAGGATTCCTGTCTCTTTTTGCAATTTTTCCAGAAAATCCAGAGTCATTATTGACATAACACCAAAACACCCATACCATTCTTCTTTCTTTTCATATATCCCATTGAAGAATTCAATAAACTTCTCCTTCTTATTGTATGTATTTACAAGGTGCTTTATAAGATCATCATGTGTTTGTATTTCATGTTCGATATTATATTCTGTCTGTTTCTCCAGCGCGTCACTCCACATATGATGACATGTAAAATTCCGAAGAAATTTCACATTTTCTATTTCGCCTATATCTTTATAAGGAATTCTCATAATCATAGAATCGTGTAGTATCATCGCCTTTTTAAAATATTTTTTATGAAACCAGTGATAATAAGGTAAGAATTCCGCAGAACCAGGAAAAAGACTTTTCTCAATCTTGATTTTGTCTGAAGTTGTTTTGAGTGGGGGTGTTGATCCGTCATCGATTATAACTATTATGGTATACGGGAAGAATTGTCTTAAAGCCTTTAGACAACTTACAAGAGCGCGTCGATGACAATTCTCTGTACACCTCGAGGGAATGATAAATCCAAAATCGTCCATTTTATATAAGATTCAAAGTCTTATATAAGATATTACCAATCGTTTTCTTTCCTAACAACCGTTCTGTTATCTCTTCGAAGATTGTTTCTGTTTGAATTAGATAGGTCCCAGTTCGTTTCCATCGTAGCAGACGTGTGAATGAAAGGTTTATCTCTTTGGCGGTTACTAAAGACAACTAACCTCTTATCGGATCTGACCATTTCCTCTATGTTAGGCCAATTATCTGAGTCTGTGTATAAATAATTTTCTGCTCCAGATTCTTGTAGGACGCTTGGGATAGTTCTAGCCGAAATATTGTTACTATAACTTTCGATGTGCAAAGTTATAATAGCGTTAGGATACTTTTGAAGCATCTTCACGAATCTTGTCAGGATGTGCTGAAAACTTTCTAATTTCCGAAACGGTCTTATGAATCTTGTTGTACTTATACTGCCATGAGCCACCACAAGTTTGTTATTCTTGGTATGGATGTCAATCATGAAACTTCGAATCCCTGCATCAAATTGCTCTTCAAGTGAGAGTTTCTGTTGAGCGTAAATCCAGCCCTCGTGTCTATTCGCATAGGCGTTATGAGCACAGAGCCATGTCACATCTGAATAGTTTTTATTCATAATTTGCTTATTCTCTTCCTGACTATTACCTAGAAAATTATATATCTATAAAGCTTCCTTCTTCTATTTGTTCTGGTCCCGAACGTAATTCAGCTTCTTTTAGCAAATCAAAATATTCGGGAATATCTGGTACCCCTGGGGCTGTTGGAGGAGGGACATCAGGTATCGGAGAAGCTCTGCGTGTTCTGGATATTACCCTAGGAGATTTTCGCCTTCCATATCCTCGAGGTGGTAATTTGGCTCGCGTCGTAGGTAATGGTGGTATATACTTTTCAGGCGCCCTCGGGAGTCCTGGAGGCCTTCGACGTAATACTGGTGGGGATCGCGGAAGTTCCGCGGGAAGTGGTTCTTGTGGTGGAAGCAATTGAGGTGGTGCTGGCGCTGGCGCTGGTAATAATTGTGGCTGTACATTTTCTGGGAAAATATTTCGACCAAATGATCTGTTTAGTACATTGGTATAATGGCTTCTTTCCATTCCGTTGTGTACAAATATCTCTCCTAATGGAACTATTAACCTGCCTATTGGATTTTTTTGAGGACGTTGTATTGCATTAAAGATGGGGTCTTTCAAAAGACTGGTAATGGCGGGAATTTCTGTGATAATTGCTCCGGCCATTCTGGCTTCTCTGGCTTTTCTCTCAACCGCTTTGGAGAGACGACACGCCCAGCCCGTTCCGGTGCTCGACTTTATGTTATCTATTTCTTGAGCCCAGGGCTTGATAGGATCAATAAAAACTTTTTGAATCGCCTGTTCTTCCGTCGGGGTCATATTCTTGAAAAGATCATTACTATACTTATATAAAGAACACAAGAAAATTAAGGTGTCCCGCCTAGCATTCATTTCATTACATTCTCCCAGATTCTCGCATCCCCCACTTTGATCAAGAAACGGATTTCTATCTTTAGAGTTGTAAGACCTATCGTAATCAAAAATCATTGGGAAAAATTGATTGGAAACGTAACTAACGCGAGAATCTGGATGAATAAAGACATTTGTTGTTATATTTCCACCAGATCTCTCTTCAATAAAGATATTCTTTACATGGTTGTCGTTATGAGTGATTCCAGCACTATGCAAATTCGAAAGAGCAAATAGTATCTGGAATATGACTTCCAATGTGGATGCGAATGGCGGACCTTGCGTTAAAAAGTCATGAACAGTTTTCGGCCCGGCCTTTTCGGTTATCAAAATGCCTAGTTTTATATCGAACAATTGCGCATCGGATAATAGCCCGGGGGGCAATTTCAGTCTCCTAACTAATCTATTGATAATTTCAACGAAGGCGGGGCCGGAATCTTTGAGTTGAAGTGCTGTACACTTTCCATAAGCCAGTCCAGCGACCAAATTCCACGTGTTAAGATTTCGGATAAGATTGTTCGCTTCACTGTAGATACGGGCCTCATATTCAAGAGATTCGGATTGGTAGGTTTCGTCCAATATAAACATTTTCAAGGCTATTGGTATACGATAAGACCGTCCCATATAGTTCGTTCTGAGGATTCCGATAGCGACCTCACTTAGACTAGCCGATTCTTTTCCAAGTACCTTAACATTTTCGAAGATGGGACGACATATTTCCGATGTTAAAGATTGGCTAAAGGTAGTATCGAAAAGAGCCTGAAAGAGAAGTTGTCGCGAAAGGATTGGGTCCGGATCTCCCGTATATGCCGTTGTGGCTCCAAATGCAAACTGTCCAGGACTGTCAATTTCCATTTCCATTTCTTTTATTCCTTGATTTCTGTATTTCACCAAGTCTTCTGCATAATTTCTTATAAAATCTGTAAAAACAGCGGTTTGGGATTTGAGCGTCTCTAATGCCTCCTGGATAAGTTTTTCTCTTGATTTATTCGGATTTCCTAAACGAAGATCTGCATAATAAGCCGCCCAAGCAACACAGAATCCTTTGGGATCTCCTAGTCTACGAGTCGGGCGAAAGAGTACTTCCTGGGTTTCTTCTACCGCTTGTAATGAAATGACAGGGCAGAAATCCAACGGTGAATAGTATTTAATTTTGGGTATGTTTGATTCAAAAAAAATTCTTACCGTTTTATCGACCTCATCTGAAATACTTTCAAGGAATCCATACGGTTCAAATCTTTCTATTGCATTTTCCGAACAGTCATAGATCATATAATTGGCGTGACCACCTTGTTCTCCGGATGATGTTATAAACCATATTGTAAGGGGAAAAGCGATAAAACGACTTTTTCCACATCTTTTGAGACATTCGTTAAAACCGTTGACGAACCCCATAGGCGGGGGTTGTATATAAGGACCTCCCTGAAAACTTGACGAATAAAAGTTGATTCCAAGATTATGCCAGGACTCGCCGGAACCAGACATAACGATGCACTCATTAGGATGTCTTTCGGCAAGAGCTTTCATAGCGGCCATTGTATCTATTGGAAGTCCCTTAAAAGTAGAGCTTTCGACACTGATCTTTTGAAGTACATTTAAACTCGTACTTAGATCCGGTTTAGTCATTTCTACATCTTCATCTTCTGATACATCTTCGTAAGATTCTAACTCATCAATCCTGCGCTGACGTTCTTTTTCCTCATAATATTCATAAGAATGTAAATCTTCCATCATTCCATTTATCTTTATATTTATATTAGTTAAATATAAAAAGTATGTCTTGCAGCGCGAGCCCTAACCCATGTGATAGTACTATAAAATGTACCAAAAGTAACTGTGTCGATTGGAATCTAAAATCACATGCTCCACCACCAATTTCAAAAGCCCAACAAGATATTTTAGGATTTCAAAGCAGACCCTGCATTGACGTATATCCCCCCGATAAAAAGTTCGTTACAAATAGGGAACTAGCAATTAATGCCGGAGTACATCCGAGCGTTGCTCATAAGCTTCATCCTGTTGAACAACAGAAACTTCGAGCAGCTTTTCTTACAAATAATTTGTGGCCACTTGCAACAAAAGATCCCAAAACTGGGGAATGGATGCCTTATCACCTAAATATTTATTTCCAAGATGGTACAAATGAGCAAAAAACTTGGGTAAGAACAGTTATTCAAAAGAAGTTAGAACCCCTCGTTCCTGGTTTAAAATTCTGTTGGGTCAATGCTCCGAAAACGTCCGATTTTACTCCATGTGTACCTACAAAAGATGTGGATATTAAGCATATCCGTGTGAGTTTTAAACAGAAGGGTGCCGCTTATTCTCAAATCGGAAAGGCATCATTAGAGGTACCAAGTACCTCACACACCGTAAATCTTGGTTGGATCGATGATAATACAGATTATGACAATATTACCTACAAAGACACGGGACAAGTTGTGCAACACGAATTTGGTCATGCCATGGGATTGATTCACGAACATCAAAATCCGGTCAATAATCCAATTTGTTGGAATGAGAAATGTGTCAGTTGTGTTCTTAGCGGACCCCCAAATAATTGGGATCAACCGACTATAAATCACAACATGTTCCAGAAATATGCTAAATCTCAAATCAATGGGTCAACTTACGACCCGCTTTCAATTATGGAATACTTTTTTGCTCGTTCGTGGGTTGCATGTGGACCCAATCTTCGCAAAAATACGGAGTACAGCGCAATGGACAAAAAGTGGCTTGGGTGCGCCTATCCGAAGGTTCCTACTACAGGTGACATGGACAGATTCACGAAATGCGAAGCGGTTTCTCCTATTGGTCCGCCATCTAAAAAAGCTCCTCTCACCTGGCTCTGGATTACCATAGGGGTGGTTGGGAGTATTATCCTTCTTATAATTGTATTTTCCATTATGGCGACAACTCTTAAGAAACGAAAACGCAAAAAGTAAAATGAAAATTTTTCATAATTCCTTAGATTATTTACCGAAAATCATGGAAACACCATACTGCGATTCTTGTTTTATGGATGAGGGTTGTTGTATATGTCATCTCTTTTTCAACAAAGAAGGAATTATGAAAACTGAAAAGGTTTGCGTTAAGGTCAAGAATCTGAAACTCCTTGGCTATGCAAATCTGGAGGAATGGATAAAAGATCCCAAAAATCTTTATGTAGGGAGAAGGGGAAGAATATGGATTACAGAGAAAGGTGAAAAAAGGATATTTCACTATCCTCAGTCGAAATGGCATAATCCAAATTCTATAAAAAAGGTTCCAAACCTTGAGAAAAATCTTTTGTTATACAGGCAACATATATACGATTCTGGTCTTGTAGATCAACTAGAAGAGCTGAGAGGACTAAATCTGGGATGTTTCTGCTTGCCTGGAAAGGAATGTCATGCTAGAGTCCTTGCACAGATGGTAAAATCGCGTTAGATACAAACATAAAAGAATATATTCCACATATTAGGTAAAAAAGCAAATAAATGGCTCTCTTTCACTCTGGAGATAAAGTTGGGATCGTCAATGTATATAACGATATTGATATCACAGGGACAATCGTAAAATTACGGGACGACAAGTGGGAAAGAGATATTTCATGGCCTGTGGGATATTACAATTATCATGTTGACTTTGACAAGGAGTGGCATGAGCGCAGCTTTGATACGTATGTTCCTCAAAGTTCCTTAAAACTGCTCTAATCCAAGGAGATAATCTCATATTCTCCAAAGGATTTCGTTTCGCCGTTTTCTAGGTTGAAGGTCAATATTTTCTTACTGAAAAAGTTCGGGGTAATGCAGGAGTTGTGAAAATCTCCGTTCGGCCCTAAGTATGGATCGATTAGATCTGTTACATCGTTATCATTTTCATCAATAACCTGTAGAACTCTAGCAGGACCTCGTCGCACTTTTGCAACCATTTTATAGACTTTTCCGTGGATCACGTAGCTTATTTCATACTTATTCATACCAGTTCGATGGACAGTCCTATTGATTTTTTGAAGAAAAGCATAATAGACAACTTTCAGGAGAATTGTGACGCTAATCCACATAATCATAAAATCGTTCTTGTACTGTGTGCTTACTAAGTTATTGAGGCTTTTCCACCTTCTGTAACGGTATTTCACATCTTTAACACACGCGCGCAGTATTTCAGTACCATCTACTGTTCTATACCCATACGCTAAAAACAGCGCCAAAATAACGTAAAGCGCAAGCATTTTGTTTTATTATTATATGTTCTTAAATTCTATATAGGGCGAACCTTATATAGAATTCTTGTTTTCCGTTACTCTGTCTTTTTTGTAAATTTGTTTCCTTTGATGTAATAAAAACCATCTTTAGAAACTAATTTTCCCCACGCCAACACGGTAAGTTCTTGCGGGTGAGAACCACAAGATTGTGTGTAGTCGCAATCACATTTACTCATATTTACCCATTCCTGTACTGTTAGTCCTTCCTCTTCAAATAATTCTTTCAACCCCAAATATCCTGACAATTCAAGACACATTTTGCCCTCTTTAGCTGCCTTTTTACACTGCTCTTTGATCTTATTATACTCGGACATATCGTCCCGTCTTTGATGGAATCTAAAATCCTCCATCAACTCTTCCGCTAGGTTTTTTGGTTGTTCTGGAAGTATACGCCTTGTCATTTTATAGGTACTGCTCAATTCCTTAAATGCAAAAGTTCAAGACTTTCGAGGGCGTCCCCGTGGTTTTGGATGTTTCTGTTTGCTCTTTTGTAATATTTCTTCCTTATTTTTTTCGTAATATTTAGCGGCCTTGAGCCTTCTTTCTTCCGCATTCTTTTCGTATCTTTCTTTACCTTCTGCGCTAGCCTTTTCCTTATTCCTTCTATACCATATTTTTCCCATTATATTTCTCCTCTCTTTTGGAGTAAGATCCTTACGTTCTAACTCTTTCTCGAGTCGTTTTATTTCTTCAACAAAATTTTGATTACTCATTTAAGGAATAAACTTTTATCTCTTAAATAACAAATGAGTCTTTCAACAAAATTTCCAGAAATAGCTAAAGAATGGCATCCGGAAAAAAACGGTGATCTGAAACCCCAAGACGTTTCCCCGAAGAGCCATAAAAGAGCTTGGTGGTTATGTCCAGAATCTACCTGTGAACATCCTCATGAATGGGAGGTATACATTCATTCGCGTACAAGTAGAAACAGAAGATCCAGTTGTCCATTTTGTACGAATAGAAAATTTTTATGTCCTTGTACTAGTTTGGCGAAAATGTATCCCGATTTACTCAAGGAATGGCATCCAGAAAAAAACGGTGACCTTAATCCAGAGGAAATTTCTCCCAGAACCCATCGTAAGGTATGGTGGTTATGTCCAAAATCCAATTGCGATCATCCCCACGAGTGGGAGGCTGCTATTGGGGAGCGTACTCGTCAAAAACCAACTGGATGTCCATTTTGCCCAGGACGACTCTTGTGTTATTGTAATAGTTTAGCAAAATTGCGACCCGATTTAGTGAAAGAGTGGCATCCAGAAAAAAACGGTAACTTAAAACCAGAGAATGTCTCTCTTAAAAGTGGTAAAAAAGTTTGGTGGATATGTTCGAAATCTTCCTGTGAACATCCTCACGAATGGCAATCAACTATATCAAACCGTAGTGATAAAGGATCCGGATGTCCATTTTGTACTCATCAGAAATGCCCTTGTAAATGCGTGAGTTTCGCAATTCTATATCCAGAACTTCTAAAAGATTGGGATTACGACAAAAACAAGAATCTAGACCCATCATGTGTGTATCCAGGATATAATCTACATGTGTGGTGGCTTTGCAGTAAGTGTAATAATAGCTGGCGCGCACGTCTTCTTGCGCGAACATTTCGTAAAACACAATGTAAACAGTGTCATCCTGGGAGCATTGGAGAGGAAAAAGTAAAAGCTGTGTTAGATAGGAGCAATATTACCTATAAAAAAGAATATGTTTTGAAACCTACAAGAATGAGGGCAGATTTCTATATATCCTCACAAAATTTAATTATAGAATATGATGGATCTCAACATTTTGGACAAAAATTTTTCACACCTTTAGCAAATATAAAAAGACTCGACGATCTTAAAAATAATTATTGCAAAGATAAGGGTATATCTCTTTTTCGAATATGTTACAAAGATATAGAATTAATAGAATCATTAGTAAAGAATGTTCTCTCTAAAGAGGGTCATTTTATAGAATTTTCTCCATCATATAAAATATTTAGATATTAAACATCCTTCCAACCATACTGGAGACAGGGTGGTAATTGGTAAGGTTGGTTCCAAACATCCGCCGGAGGTCCGAACTTATTCTGTTGCGGCCCAGCTATAGATTCGGGATAAACTCCTGGCGGAGGGTATTGAAGAGGTCCTAGAGTATAATCGATGCTAGCCGATTTCTCAAATGTGGGTTGGGCTCCCCTTTCGGCCATGGCCTTGTTAAGTTCTGCTGCATCAAGTTGTCTATTTATTTGGTATACAGATTCGAGTGTTGGAACGTTAGTAAGACGCTGGGGCGTAGCCTCTATTACATCGGCTGCTCTGAATTGAAATGTTTCTTTTGAAGTCGTTCCAGAACCGAATTGCAAACCAGCCTTCTGTACCGCCGCACTCAAAGGACCATATTGGAGAAGAGTGCTAGGATCGATAGTATTGCCGCAAGGTTTTGGAGAAGAACATCTGGATTTTGAAAGAAGATCCTTGAGTTGTTTCGTCATTGCCTTATAGGTTTTCTGGTCTTTTGAGGCTGTAATAAATGCCGCATAGATCTTTTCTAGTGTTCCAGTTTGTTTATAAGCATCCTTTGGCAATGTGAGGGGAGGATTATTTGATGTACCTACTGGAAGACCCATACCCAATGCAATCAGTGTGGCTAGAAGTGCCGTAGCAACATTAGCTCCCATGTTGTCGCATCTAACCCAGAGTTGATGCTTGAGCTGATCATACCATATGGATTTTGACAGGCTTAGAATAATCAGTAGATCTAGAGATTGGCTGTTATTCAACTCCAAACAAATAGAGGCCTTCACAAAATCGTAATGGGGGGCTGGCCAACAGTGAGGAATCTCCTCGTCCATAATAACTACATTATCAAAAGGACTTCCTTTTTTCGCTAGAGTAGTTTTTCTCCACATTGCAAAACCCCCCGGGGCTGGGTCTAAAATATCTGGGTTGCCGAATTCCGAAACTAAATCGGGGTATCGATTTTTAGGTTTGTCTTTCCAATTAGGTTTGACTTTACCCCTAGTTACTAACACCCAGATAATAATAAATACGAGTAATGCTAGAACTATAGCTCCTATTATAATTTCCAGAATCATTTACTATAACGTCATATAATATTTGTTTAAAATTTACTAACAAAAATATGAACAAATAATGTCAAACTTATCTATGATAACTGTCATAGCATGGAATATTTGAAGACGGTGTTGATCCCGTTCCATCTACGGTTGACATAATTGCTTGTGGGTATGTGAAAAAGTTACCTGGATCATATTTATTCTTTATTTCAACAAGTTTCTTTATATTATCCTCATAATAGGCGTATCCTGAATATTTTACATCAAGATCGGCATAATTTCTATATGCTAAGGGAACACCTATCGAGGCTTTTCTAGTATATGGAACTAATCCCTCGTGAAGATCTCTCATCCACTGTATCACGGTTCTTTTTTGTTCTGCGTTATCCTCCTCGTAATTAGCCATTAATTGTGTTATCCATAGTACCGTACGATGAGCATACGCGGTATTTGTAATACGAGCTTGTTGCCCTCCAGTAGAATCGACAAGCATCATTCCACCATATCCAGGCCCAGGATAGGTGGGTAACATCTTGGTAATGAATTCAATAGCGGCTCTTGGAACTACGGAGGGTTTACGACCGAGCTCCTTATTAATTCCGCCAAAAAGACTTTTGTATCTATTGGCTTCAGCATTCGGCCTTGATGTATAAGAAGGGGGTCTAGTCGCTAAATGGAAAAGTGCGTTTGGATCCTGTTTGGATAATGTAGCAGATAGCCTGTTTCCAACTATTCCTACCCATTGCCCGTCAGATGTTTGTAATTGAAGATCGTATGAGTGCCAAGGCATTCCAACACCAAATGTTTCCGAGTTCGATGGAGTATTTTTATTAGCATAAAGACCAGCACCACCTCCTCCTTCGGCTGATACCCATTTTCCATTGTACGCCTTAAGTTGTATTTTTTGAACATTCCATGGGTCTGGGATAGCTTTAACAATAAATGTTTCTTCAGTTGATGGAGTATTTTTATTAGCAAGAAGTTGATTGTTACTACCTGATACGGATACCCATTTTCCATTCGAAGCTCGTAGTTGAATTTTTGTCTCTATCCCAAATGGATTGGATATAATTATCGATTGATCACCGGGAACCGGGACATTAGCAACAAAATCCCCGCAATTCGCTAAACTGTTACCGCACGCTCCCCAGTCCGCAATATGATTCATGAAAGTAGCCTTATTATATGTGGCGTATGTTTCAGAACTCCAGTCAATTTTTCCAGTTTGTAAAAGAGGAGCTAAAAGTTTCTTGAGACTTCCAATGTCCCCAAGGTAATGCACAGCTAAGAATAATTTTGCGGTAGGATTAGTCTGCCTTGGTTGTTGCATAATTTTTTCTATTTCATTATGAATAATACCGGTATGGGTGATTCCTGGAGTCATCTTTATATTTCTAGTTTGTTGATTAGACCCAGGTGTACTCATCATGAACAAGCGTACCCAGATAGCATCTATATCTAAATTTGCTATAAGATTCTGGTATGCCATAAAGATATCTGGTGTATCATTCCAGTCTATCCAATTAATATGATAATCTAAACCATTGTCGGGTATATCAAAAGCTTGGATTTCAAATTGAACAACAACTCCGAAATTACCTGCGCCTCCTCCCTTTAGAGCCCAAAACAGGTCAGAATTATTATTTTTATCAGCTTTTATAATACTCCCATCTGCCAGAACCACGGTGGCGGAAACCATCATATCGCATAACATTCCATATATTCTTTCGAATGGCCCAGCTCCGCCTCCAAGGATAAGACCAGCAAGACCAACCCCCGGACATGTTCCTCCATTAATGGTTAAGCCGTAACGTTGGAGAGCTGGATATATTTCTCCCAATCTCATTCCAGGCCCGGCGGTCACAATTTTTGTATTGGTATCTACACTAATTTTCTTCATTCGGGATATATCTATAATCATACCTCCGCCGCTGCTGAAACCACCATAATCGTGACGCCCACAACGAATGTGTACGGTAATATTCCATTTACAAGCGGTTTTAACACATGCTACAACATCTTTTACAGTTCTACAAAATACGACCGCTCCCGGAAATGCTTGTCGAATACCGATGTTATAAGCCTGGGCCGCGTAGCCGTATAAGGAATCTTGGGGATAGATAACAGTTCCTTGAAGGGAACCATTAAAGACTGGATCCAAATATTCTTTCAAGGAAAACTCCCCCTTATTTGTTCTGGCTGCTACAGCGCCGCAATTCATAAAATTCTGAGCCAAATTGTTTTTGAATCTTTCCTTTTTATACACCACAATAGCCCAAATTACGAGGGCGATAACTAATATTAAAAGAATTATAATAACTGCGTTAAAAATTTTTTCCATTTTTTTCCATTTCTTAATGAAAAAAAACTTTTTTCCCAAAGTTTCCACTGCCCGATATTGAATGGGTGGAAACCCCAAAATTAGCATCTCGAGATTATAATATTTGTTTAAAAAAAATAGAAAGGTTATAAAAATGTCACGTTATGGTTACGTATTCGACGAGACTTATAATCCTATGCACGAGGAAACAAAGTCCACCGTCTTCAAGACGATAAATTCGTATTTTGATAACCCGATTGTCACAAAGGTTAAGGAAAATCAAACACATAGCATTTATATGGCAAAAATGGATTGCCTTCTTGCGAACGAGTATAGGTATATCATAGCTACCGTTACGAAAAACGACAATCCTATTGGTTCTACTTGCGATCTTGTCAAACTCTCTTGGGATTCTTTCCAAACAAGGAGCATTCCCGATTATTATGACATCATGCCTCAGAGATACACTCCAAAAAAATCTGGAGACGCCCTTTCCCCTATTAACATCTCGAATAGAGACAAAAAACATACAACCTATGGGATGGAAAAGTATCCATTGAAAATTACCGTTTTGCACAAAAATGACGGGCTATATGAATACCCAGATAGAGCGACTCTGGGGGCTTCTCTAGAAACTTATCAAACGATTATCACCTTCGATTTTTGAGAAATATGGTTTAAAAAGGAATCACGTAGTATAAAACTATAAACATAATGTCTGTTCTCAAATCACGCTATAAAAGGCCGACGCGACCATATTCGCAGAAGGAACTCTCAGATTTACACAATAAAAATCTGTCGAGTCTTGGAATAGGTTTTACCAACGTATGTCACACAAAATGCGGACATTCCTATTACGTGAAGACTGGGGGGCGTAAAGAGAGACTAATTAAAGAATCTAACAACGATAGAGATATAGGAAACTGTTCTATTTGTTGGAAAATGGGTAGAACTCCTCCCGAGTTGAGATCATATGCAAATGAGATTATAAACGCATATTTAGATGATAAAGAGTATGAAATGAATTCTAAGGAAAATAGATTGGTGCATAGATCGATAGAGTTAGAGCGAGTCTTTTTTACCTGGTTATACCTCGAAGCTTATTAATTTATAGGTAAGTTACCCATAAATTAAAAATTGTTCATTCGTTTATCCCAATATATCGGTTACCTTTGCTCATATTTTCAGGAGCCCATAAAGGTTGGCAATTCATATAGTGAAGTCTTTCAATGACCTCTTCCAACGTTGGAGTTTTGTACTGTAAAGGAACAATATGATCGATGTGCCATACCTTTCCGTAATTATCCCATGTCATACCTAGATCTATATTGAGACTTATTAATTTATAGGAAAATAGCTATAAATTTATCTTCTTTATTGTAAAGAAAGAATGCCGTTTAAAATAGTTCGTTCTGCGCAGAATGCAATGATGTTACCAGAAGGTTCTGGAGGAGAAGGTCCCACTGGGTCCACAGGTCCTGCTGGATCAGCTACAAATACCGGAGGCACAGGCCCTACAGGTCCGACAGGACCAACGGGAACACCTGGAACAGCTGTAAATACCGGAGGCACAGGCCCTACAGGTCCGACAGGACCAACGGGAGCAACTGGAGCAACTGGACCAGAAATTACAGGACCAACTGGTGTTACAGGATCGACTGGTCCAGAAATAACAGGGCCGACTGGGCCAGTAATAACAGGTCCAACTGGTGTTACGGGATTTACGGGACCTACAGGTTTCACAGGTCCGACCGGTGCCAACGGGCCTGTATGCGATGCTTTAGGCAATTTAATCGCAGGTGTTGACAATACTACCCCAGGAACTTCTAATACTATATATGGATGTGGGGCTGGTACAGGAATGACAGGTTCTACTGGAACCGTAGCCATAGGGTGGAGAGCTCTCGCCAATGTTGTAAACGGTTTTTGTGATACAGCCGTAGGGTTTGATGCTGCTGCATCTTTTCCAGGCAGTTTTGATGCGGATCCAATAACTGCCATAGGGGCAAGCGCTCTAAGAGACAACGTGTTTGGGGCCAGTACCGCCGTAGGATGTAATAGCATGGCTAATGCAACAGGTGCAGATAGGAGTGTCGCTATTGGAGAAGACACCTTAAGAAATTTTCAGGACCGTGGCTGTGTGGCCATAGGATACCGTAATTCTCTATTAACTACAGGTGGAAACGGTAATAATGTTATGATAGGAACACTTACAGATGGAACCACAACCTCTTCCAATAATGTTGTTATCGGAAACGGTATAACCGGGTTTCAGGATGCCAATATTTATATTGGCAATGATATCTCGTCAGTCGCGGGGGAGCTCACAACGATTCGTATAGGCCATGGAGGAGGAGGAGCAACTGGATGCTACATCGATGGTATTAGAGGTATAACTACAAACGTAGTAGACGCCCTACCGGTATTGATAGATTCGGCTGGACAACTTGGAACTGTATCTTCCTCTGAAAAATACAAACAAGATATTGAACCTATATCTCGAGCTACTTACAATGGGTTACTCAATTTAGAAGCGGTTCAATTCAAATATAAAACACATCCCGAAACGATCCAGTATGGTCTAATTGCAGAAGATGTGGCTGAAAAAGTTCCGGAATTGGCGATCTACAAGGACGGAGAGCCGGATACAGTGGCGTATCATATGTTACCAGGTATGCTTCTTGGGCTTATTCAGAGGATGGATCGTCAACATAAAGAAGAGATTGATGGTCTCAAGGCGAGAATAGAAGTTCTGGAGCTCGACGCGACGCGACGCATACTTGGAAAAGCGTAGCATTCCTTACACCCTCCATCACCTAGATAATGAGCAATAAACTCTCGCATTTTTTGTCCTTTTGAAATTCTTAAATTTCAAAAGGCTAGATACAGTTTTTCTTCGGACCGGCACGCCGGCTGTGCTGACCAATACACATACCGCTAAATCTCGGGAAGATTTAACGCTAGGATTCGAACCTAGAAACCCAGTTGAAGGAAGAAGGATTTGCTGGCTGTACCTGTATGAAAGATTCTATGTTTTTAAATCGGTTTTTACGTTTTTTCCGTATCTTCGCTGTCACTTTATCACATGATTTACACGTCCCGGTGTGTCCGTCAGACGATGTTGCCCGTCTATAAAACTCCGAAATAGATTTTGTATCATTGCACTTGCTACAAATCTTTACATCCTTCATTTCTTTCTTAATTTGTTTTAGATTTTGTAATCTCTCGCTCTCACAAATTTTACACACAGTGTGGAGAAGGTCCTTACGACAAGGATTTTTCCAGAATCCGGAAGAAGACTTTTCTATTTTACAGTTCAAACAGACTTTAGATTCGGGCATTTCGGCTTTTTTATTGTAATTTTCCCTGACCCTTTGGCCTATAGTTCGCCTACATGGTTTACATCTACGTTCCAGACCGTCAATCTGTCCCCTATTGCAATTGAATTCTGTCAAAGGCTTTTCCTCTTTACAGGTACAACAGATTTTGAGTTGTGGGATATCCGGAGTTTCCGCAATGTTCTCATTAATTTCTGGAATCCAAGGTTTCTCGTCCTCGATTTTTGCTTCTTCTATTACAAGTTCTTCTGAAATTTTTACATCCTTAATATCCTTAAATCCAGAATTTGGTGAATTATACTGGTTTCTTTCCCGGTCAATAAAATCTACAACAGTTTGTATTTCTCTTTGGAGAATATTGTAATTCTCAGTATAAAACCACTCCTTGGAATTTTTAACACGAAAAATCGCGAGAATATAAAATAGAAGTGTTTCTATAGCATTAATTTCTTTAGTATATCTGCAAAATTTTATTTTGAAATCCATAGGACACGAGGTATTATAATTCCCGAGCCTTGCGGACAAATTACTGGTTATTCCGATTTTGTAAAAATGAGGATACATTGGACAATGAACAATATAGATACAATTCCCTTTTGGATATTTTGTCCTTTCTCTTTTTTCTAACTTGGATTCTAGGGATTCTTTATTACTTATCAAAGTTTCATTTTGAGATTTTAGGGTCTTCAATTCGAGAACCATAGAATCTTCTCCCTGTTTTCTTATAGACGGAATTACCTCCTTACAAACCCATTTTTTAAACTCTTTTGCCATTGGTAATTTAGAAGATAAAACCAAACTGTAAAGGCCGGGTTCTGAGATTAAGATTGTGCGAAAATGGAGAGATTTTTTAGTCGTTGTTTCATTAGTAAGAGTTCGCATTCCTACAGGCACTTGGCGTTTTAGATATGCGATTTTAGAGTAAAGGATTTTCTCATCTTCGTCCACGTGGTTTCGAATCGCATCATCCGTATCAAGATAATTTAATATTTTTGCTACTTGTTTAGCTATAAAATATGGTTTGTTAAAAGTTCCGTATACTTCGAGCGATATTCCATTAAAATCGAATATAGAAATTTGCATTTGTTTGATTTTATTGAAGATTTCATTTCTTTAAACCATCCCGGCGATATACCGGGATGGAATATTCTAACCCGGCGTTTTACCGCCCCAAAACATTTATAAAGTAAGCTCTGGTGTGCCTCGAATAATTTTGATTTCTGTGGCGATTTTACGCACTGTTAGCTCGCTCAAATCAGCCTCTTCTATGAAGGCTGCCATAGTAATATCTTTGTTTTTGAGTTTACAGAAGTAATAAATTAATCCACTGGCAACTGACTGGGGCCGAGCGCGATTAAGGATACGACTTCGGTTTTTCAATGCCTCGCACATTTCGGTAACCTCTTCAATTTCCTTCTTAGTGGCATTAAATCTGCTCATGATAGGGGATATAAAATCACTCGGAGTAATATAAGTAGTTCTAAGAGGCGAGCCTTTTGGCGCACGCTTAGAAATATGTTTTAGTCCTTTGAGACCCACTTTGCGATCCAGTTTGAAAATAGTCATAAGATCCATACATGTTTGGGGGTGTCCTTGGAGTTTATAAGCATGAAAAATACAAGCAAAGATTATGGCGCGTCTCGAATTGGCTCGGTAGATATTTCCGTTTGTTACTTCTTGGTAGATTCTATTGGCTTCTGAAATAATCCTATCTGTAAATCCAAGTCCGGCAACATCGGAATAAATCGTCCTATCATCTGTTTTTCTGATATGACATCTATTTGGATCTGAGTGCCTAGTATCTCTATCTCTTCCGTACCATCGCCATTCCTTTTCAAATGACATTGCTCTGCTAATTTCTCTCCCACAATCTGTACAAAGTTTAACGCCATTCTCCTCCATTATATTTTTATGTGTGCACACTACTCCTCTAGGTTTTCCCTTTGAATTACAGGGCCTAGGGCCCGCGGCTTCGTCGACATGAGCCATATTATTCTGGTTTATTTTTGTTAAATTATCTTTTTGGACCGATACGGGCCCTTCCGATCTCTTAGCCGGGATTTTTATAGAAGAGTTGTCATCAGGTGTCAACTCTGCTTTTCGGGCTAATACCGCTCTATCTAAAAGCTTGAAGTCTGTCATTCCTCAGGGTTTATGTTATAAGATTATAATTTGAGAATCAAATTTTTAATTTATGGTCTCTATAATAATTTATCTGGGTTATTATAAAAGTATTCTAAAATGAAAGGAGTAGAGATAGTCATATTTCTAGTGCTGATTTCTATAGTAATTGCTCTGTTACTTTTCCTTATCATTCCTTCTTATTCAAGTTATGAACGGTATAGCGGAGGAGCTAGCCGCGGTTCTCCTCCAGGACAATGGACATTAGCCCAAAAGAACACCGTACAGCAAACAATTGGGACACTTCTCCATAACAGATTGGCCGGTTACTTATCTGCAGGCTCTTACCAAGGAATGAGATATCAAAATGTTGTTACTGCAGAACTTGATAAGGTTATAACTTGCGTAACTGACAAACTCTCAAAGAAGTATCATTCGGGAGATCTAGAAAATCTGTGGAAAATAGATATGTCTGCATTGGAAGTTGCCGAGGGATGCGGTTTTGAAACGGTCAAACTTATAGTTTATCATATCTCACGTTTCCTGCAGAATTGCGGAGGTGGCCTATCATGTACTTGGGATAATCAGGCAAATGCCGCCAAGTGTATATCTGAAGGGATAGCAAAATACCCCGAAATGGCGGATTCAGTACATTTATCCTGTCGAAACAAGTATTGTCCTTTTTGTTCCATGGTTTCTGAAATCCCTCAAAAACAATTAGCCTCTTGGCATCTTGCGTATAATTAGAACTTCCTAATTATGAAATAATATCTTGTTTATAGTTAAAAAAATGGCCGTTGGAGTAACTCTCGTAACCACAATTGTGGTCCTTACTCTTGTATTGATAGCAGGAATAATAGTCCTGGCCGTTTTGATGGCTAGAAAAAATTCGGAAAACGCGGGAACGGCTGTAGGATCTTCTACAGGTAGTCCCGGAAAATGGTCTAGCGATCAAAAAGCAACCATTAATAGAGCTTTATTGAAAAATATCAAAATCGCGGGAGGAGACAATTTTAAACCCTCTCTCAGCGGAGATACAGTAGCTAAGTATCTCGATTCTTGGCCCAAACTTAAAAAGGAATTTATTACTGTGGTGGGATGTTTAATACAATCTTTATCGAAGAAATATTCTCACAGTTACGTAAATCAACAATTATCGAAGGCTACGATAGATGTGGGATTCAAGAGAGATCTTGAAACTTTTTCCGAGCCATGTGGGGTTAACTCGACTGTAAAGAAACTTGTTTCAGGATTACGCGCGGTAGCTAAAGGTTGTAAAAGCGTTGACAAATACAAATCTTGTATAGATATGGTAAGATTTTCCGATAAGAGCTCCGCCTTATCAAATTCTGAAGCAGACGCAGTTGCAACCTGTTTTAGTGACAATTGTGGGAGCGGTAAATCGTCGGAGTACCAAATCCCAATAATAAAAAGAGAAGGTTCCCCAAAACAATGGAAAGATTGTCAGAGGAAAATTATAAAGGAATCTCTAATTTCGGTTTTGTGGCATGGGCTCAAAAGGAACATAAAGGGGGCGGTAGATTCGCGAATTCACGGTGAAATTAGCAAAGTGGCCGATTGTATGGTAGATAATCTCTCGGCAAGACAATCATACGATGTTGTTGCTAATAACATTACGAACATCAGATACGACGAACTTGCCAGGATGTACGAATGCCTTGGACCTTACGATGTTTATCAAAGAGATCATAATTCCTATACGGGTTTAGAACAGGACTGTGGCTATAACCGAGTTCTCATTTTGGCGGACTATATTTCCCAGTTTTTACATAACTGTACAAACTATTATCAACCATCTTACGACGCAGAATGCAGTATGAACCAAGCAAAGAGTTATACTGACTGTATGTTCCAGAATTTTCCGAGGAAAATGAATACAAACGCTGCGGAAAACGTCAACTGGAAATGTACCCGTAAGAATTGCGCTGGTTGCGCGAAACCTTGATTAAGAAACTAGAGTGTAAATACTTCAAATAATTATATTGAGAATAAACAAAATGCTTATTCTCAATATAATTATCATTCTATTGCTCCTAGCTCTTTCCGGATTGATCATATGGTATCTCGTAACCCATACAAAGGAAAAATACCAAGACGACAATTACACGCTGTACTATCCTGAAAATGATGTCGATCCACTATGGGGAGGAGATGATCCATTAGTGCTTCCTTGGGGTCCTCAGGATCAATCTCTTCCAAGATACACGAGAAACCAGTACGCAAGACATAAAAGAAGGCGCAATTTCCGAGATAGTAATAAGTACAATCTCTAAACAAAGTTTTTTACCTCATTCTCAAAATGATCCTTTACATTGTAGTATTCAGGATGATCTGGTAAAAGATTTAGTGTTTTTACCTGTTCTTCGAGTCTTTTAACTTTTTCCTCCAAATTTGTGATACGCTCTTTTTGTCTCTTTATAAGCTAGGTTTTTAACTCTTTGTAGAAAAACGGGATACATGGAAGAGGAGACGGGCAAATGGCAAACCAAATAAAGACATCCCATACAAACCATGAACCCAAGGCAATTAATAGAGATATCCAGAACGAAAGTTTTTTGAGGGAAAGCCAGAATGGAATAATAAATGCAAATATTCCCAACATTGCGGGTATGGCTTGTCCCATAAAATTAGAAACATGTCTCGTACCATGTTTTTGTTTACTAGAATTCCAAACAAAGAATGCCACCGGTATCATTGTAAAAGGCAGACTGTAAAATAATGATGCTATCTTCGTAGAAACCCTAGTTCCCAATAAGCTCGCACCCGAGACAATAATACCACCTGTTATAAACGACGCGACTAACATCTTCCATATATTGAATTTAGAATCCATACAGTTTAGAATAGTCAAAGAAAAATGAAAATAAAGATCATAGAATTATAACCAGATAAGCAAAATGGAGAAATCATCCAAAAATAAATGGGTCAACAAGCAAGTAGATCGTTTGTGGAAAAAATCTGCCGAAGGGTATCTTCACGTATATTTTCATCCCAATAATATGCCGGATCACCGTTATTTGGCTTGTATATTGGAAATCTCTGCTACGGAATCTGGGCGAATTCGTGCTAGAATTGTTGTATATAACAATATGTCAACCAAGAATATGACACCTGAACAGAAATGGGGTATCCAATCTATTCTTAAGACCGCCTCTGAAAAAAGTATCGACCCTACTTCCCCACGCGATGGACTTTCTGTTATTGATTGTATTTCTGACAATTATGTCAGATTAAATCCCTTGTCATTACATTGTTCTCACTATGATATACACGGGAGTACATACAGACCTTACTATTACGTTTCGATACGCGAAGTCGATGTACCTTCTCCAGCGTATAAAGATCTAAGCAATGAATGAACAAAACAAATATATCTCTTAAAGTATCTGTTTTAAGAGATAATACAGATTATACAAAAATATGATTCTCGAAGTTGTCATGATAATCAAGGATAGTGGGAGGTCTATCATTCCTGTTTTAGAATCTGTTAAGCCCTATATTGATCACTGGACTATTCTAGACACAGGATCCACAGACAATACTACAGAGATTGTAAGAAAATGTATGAAAGGATGCCCTGGGAACTTATACGAAGAGCCTTTTGTAGATTTTTCGACATCAAGGAACCGAGTACTAGAACTTGCCGGGATAAGGTGCAAGTACACACTTATGCTGGACGATACTTATATCTTAACCGGTGGAAAGAAACTCAAGAGATTTCTGAAGAAAGCCAACAAGAACTCCTATAACATAATCATAGCGGACGATACTAGAGAATACTTCTCGTGTAGGATACTTAGAACAGCCGCAAGACTTAGGTATCGATATAAAATCCATGAGGTGATTGACACTGAGAGTACGAGAAATCTCAAATTGGAAAATGTCTTCATCTACGATGAGTACAGTCCTTATATGACTGCAAGAACAGAAACTAGATACATGAACGATATTAGACTACTTTTAGAAGATCTAGAGGATCATCCTGACGATCCACGCATCATCTTCTACATTGCAGAAACATACTGTAGGATAGAAGATTATAAGAACGCTGAGAAATATTACATTCTTAGGACGAATCTTGCCGGAGATCCTGCGGAGATTTTCCTAGCATATTTCGGATTGGGAATGCTATACAACAGGTGTATCAAAAAACCTTGGAAGTTTAGCGAGGAAATGTATCTTTCCGCTTTCAAGGCTTACCCAGCTCGTTCAGAATCTCTCCTTGAAATTGCAAAACACTACCATCATCTTGGAATCTACAAAAAAACATACGAATGTATGAAGCAGGCGGTGCAGATACCTATGCCACAGGATGGTCATCCTGTTGGCTATATGACATACAGGGAAGAGGTACCTTATCTTTTGATAGATTCGGCGATTCGCATCGGAGAGATAGAATATGCAAAAACTATCGCAAGAAGAGTAATATCAGAAAATCCCAAAAATATTCAGAAATTTCATAATGTGCTTTACGCGCTGGATCATACTGTGAATCCAAATCTAAAACCTTCTCAAGCACCTCTCCTTGTTATTCACGACGGTCATATAGTTAAATATTGGACACCGAAGAGTGCTGAACTTGTTGGGTCCGGATCTGAAATTATGGCCATGAATCTGGGAAAGGAATTTGCGGGGCTTGGGTATCGAGTTGTTCTGTTCGGAGGATTTAAGCAAGGAAACAAAGACTCACAAGGTACTTATGACGGAGTTGAATATATAGATGTTAATAGGTATAACGAGTTTTTGAGAAATACCTACGTAGACGTGCTTCTCGTGTCTCGTGTGTCCGATAATCTGGTCTTTTACGATAACATTGGAAAGGTATTTCTGTGGTTGCACGATACTCTCCCAATAGGAGAAGCTTTTCAAACCCATGCCGCAAAGTTCAAAGGAGTGTTATGTCTCAGTGAATGGCACAAAAATTTCTTTTGTGAGGAGTTCAAATTTCCCAAGGAGTTAGTGCATGTTACAGGAAACGCCATAGATGTGAAACGTTTTGAAGCAAAAACTCAAAAAATCCTTTACAAATTTATCTATTCTTCTTCTCCAGATCGAGGTTTAGATAATCTTTTGGAAATGTTCCCTAGAGTACATGAAAGATACTCTAGGGCAGAACTTCACATATTCGGCAATAAGGCTTTGCTAACACGCGATACACTACGAAAAATTTCCGAGCACGATTATATTAAGCTCCATGGTAGGGTAAGTCAACAAAGGATTTCTAGAGAATATCTTTCTAGCGATGTCTGGCTTTACCCTACCGAATTCAAAGAGACTTATTGTATCACATCATTAGAGGCTCAAATTTCTAAGGTTTTATGCGTCTGTACAGATCTGGCAGGCCTAACGGGCACTGTAGGCTCGCGTGGCGTTTTGATAAAGGGTAAAGCTTCAACTAGAAAGTTCCAGGACGAAATGCTGAAGAAATTATTCTGGGTTTTGGATAATTCCTCGGTGAAAAAACATCTTATAGAAAAAGCTTACAATTGGGCTCAACAGCAGACTCTGGAAAATCTTGCGTTAAATTGGCATACCGGGTTCTTCACTTAAAAGGATTTAAGGACACTGTATAAATAGTATAAAATGGCAGATACATTGGTATATGGGCCCTATAACAAGAAAAGCTTAGTTATTCGAGGGGACAGAAACAAGTATGGTACTATGATAAAGAATTTAGGAGGAAGATGGAACCCAAGACTTCTTGAAGGGGGTGTTGGATGGACATTCCCCAGGTCCAAAGAGGCCGAACTCAAAAAATTGATCGATTCTCTCAATCAAGATAAATTGAGTGAAATGAAGAATCACGCCAAATCTAGAAAGGGACAACTCAAGTATCATCGAGCAATTAGTGAGGAAGAAAGTGAATCTGAAGATGATGAAGAGTCTGAAAATGATGACGAAGGAGAAGAGAGTGAAGAGAGTGAAGAGAGTGAAGAGAGTGATACCAATGAAAGGTTTGAAAAATTAAGGAAGAAAAAACACAAGAAGGTAGAAAGTCCGGAAAAACTCAGGTCAAAGAAGAAAAAACAAGTTCTCCGGGAGGTTAAAAAGAAGCCAAAACAAAAAGAGAAAAAAACCCTAAAAAATCGTAAACACTCCGATCGTCTTAACGGTTTTGATAAGGAACTTGATTATTATCGACGTTTTTCAAAAAAGTCTAAAAAGACACGATCCGACTCAGAATCAGAGAGCGACTCAAATTATTCCGAATCGGAGTCGGAATCGGAATCTTCTGATTCATCTGGATTTCCCTCCTACGAAAATAGTCCCAGAAGACAAAAGAAAAAATCTCATGCTCCTAGTATTGAAGATCGTTTTAATGTATTGCAAAGAAGAGTCTGGGAACTCGAAATGGATAAGAAAAGACGGTGATTTAAAAACAAAAATATCTCTCTAAAATGGAAAATTTTCCCAAAATTTTTACTCCGGATTATGATATGTCTGGAGATCTCTACGAAATAAATCTTTGCCGACTTAGGAAAAAGATTTATGAATTTGTTCTGAAAGGAAAAGAAAAAGACTTTTTCGATCTGGAAAAATTCAAAAATAATAGAGTAAAGGATGGACATGAGATGGATAGGATAACCACAACAATACGGCGGGAATTGGAAGAGTTGGGATGGAAAACCAAAGTGGTTTTTGGTGATACTGCGTTAGTGGTTTACACTGGGGAAGGAAGCCCAGCCACGTGGGGAACAGAGTTCTAGATACATTACTTATATTTCTAATGTATCTAAAAAGATGTCTTATAATTCTAAAATGTTACAATCAAAATCTTTTTTCGAGCAGATTGTAACCTGCAACAACAGAAATGGAAGAATAGCGTATTTTGTGAATCTCTGTAAAAATAAAACTGTTCTACACATAGGATGCGCGGATTGGCCCGTTTTTAACCCGAATAATAATTTGCATATACAGTTAGTCAAGAACAATCCTCTCATAGAAGGGTGCGATCTAGATGTCGTTACAATAGAGAAAATGAAGACTCGTCCAGAGTTACGGGATGCTGTATTCTACACATCTTTACCAAAGAAAACGTATGAATTCCTCCTCATTCCGGAAACGATAGAGCATGTTGGTAACCCGCAAGAATTTCTTCAAAGTATTATTCCCTTGACAACGAAAAAAACAGAGATTATGGTTACAGGTCCGAATGCCTTTTGTAACACTTGGATCAAAGAAAATTCTCTTTCAGGAAACGAGTATCGAGAACTCGTCCACCCCGATCACAAATGCTGGTTTTCTCCTTATACGTTGGCGAATACTGTTCGTAATGCATACAAAGGACATAAGAAGGTAAATTTCCTGGAAATAGGGGTTTTAGACAATATGACAATGGCATATGTTCATTTTTCTCTATCTGATCTGGAATCGGCTTAACATTCTGAACCAACCACCAATATTATGCAAATGAAAAAGATTTGGTTGTTTGTAATAACACCTCAATACAAGATGCTGATCATCATCTACGAGCTCTAATCCTTGAAACCAGAAATGGATATCGTGATACAGTTTTTGATATTCTTGGAGGTTTTTTCTATTTCCGAAGAAAAAACCTCCACCTATACGCTCGGGTGCCGCTAGCATTGTGTATATAACATCCCTATCTCTTTCGTCCAGAGGGTTAATGAGATTGTAGTTTATTTTATCCTTGTTAAGGAGCTCAATATCTATAGGATTCTTAGGGATCTCTAGATATCCGAAATCTACCCAACAAAAATATTCACAATCCGTTCTTTTTTGTGCGTCAACCAAAAAGTCTATCTTAGCATGGTTTATCAGACTATATTTCGGAACAGAATTTTCCGGAAAGCAAAATCTTGATCTAAATCGTGTACGATAGCTTTCCGATCCTACAATTTCCTGTTCGCGATCTAGTCTTTGCCATAAGGGACTGATCATTCTCAGATATTCGTCATCAATGCCTATTATCTGCACGTTTTTTCTCGTTGGGTGAACTTTATCCACAAGGCTTTTGTCTAGATAGATAACAAGTATGAACTTGTTTTCTAGTTTTTCATCCATTGTTTCAAAATGGTGAAGCAAATTCGAACGAAACTTCTCCAGATACTCATCAACCGTTCGTCTAAATCTTTGCCAATTTCCTCTTCCAATATCGAGAAACGATGTCACATAACAAAGTTTATTCATTTTCTGTGTGTGTTTGTATCTCTAAATAAGTATAAATTAAAAAGAAGAAATCAGTGGAAATTATATCTAAATTTTATATCCTAGTTTGCAAAGAAATGAACACGGTTTCTTATGCGATTTCTTGCTTCGTCATTTTCTTGCGTCATTAATCTACTCAAAAGTTCTACAGCTCCCGTAGCCAATCCAGCAAAATTTTCGGCCACAGATCTTGTATATAATCTCTCCAAATCGGAAAATAAGATGCCTGTGTAATCTGATTCCTGGGCTTCAAAATCTGGCGCCCGTCCTCTAGACACGATAATATCTAAGGCGGATACGAAATCTTGCTTAGACAAGAAAGGAGAGCTGATATATTCTGTCTGGAGAGCTTTCAAACGTACCAGAAGATTCATAAGAGCCAGTCTTGCGCAATTTACTTCGAGATCTGCAATATAAGGAGCGCGTTCGTCCTCTCTGTAAAGAGATCTTAGGGGTTTCCTGCAAGAATCCGTATTCTCAGTAACGTGTTGTTGAACGGCCCTTATTGTGGCACTCACAGTCGCCGGATCTGGGTTTTCAGAGAAACCCACGACCATTTGGAAAGTGAGGTATGAGATATACTGCCACAAAACGGATATTCCACTCGCATCTACACCTATATTGTTTGCGGGAGCCGCGGCGAGTCTTTTAACCTTTTTACCAAAGTCAAATGGATACGTAGTAATTTCTAGATCGGTTTCAATATGTACACATGGTAGATATAGATTATGCGTGATAAATTCCACCAATCGACGATCAGCTTTTACCCTTACTCTCGGAGCAGCTTTTGGCTCTTCCGGCGGAGCTTCTTCCTCAGGTTCCAATTCGAGCATTGCCTCCATAGCCTCCAGCTCAAGCAATTCTTCCCAATTGGCTAGTTTTTCCATACATCTTTCACCAAACAACAATGCTCGGCACCCTTCCAATTCTACCCTATTCCAAGGATCTTGATTAATAATTTCATCTATTTTTGAGCGAGCACGAAGACGTTTATCGCCAATACAATTGGAGCCGCAATCAACACCGATGTCTTTCAATTTAAGATAACATTCGCGACATGCATTTCGAACCTCTTCATTGCTATAATCCAAATTAAGTTCTGGCAATTCAACATGTTCTTGTCTTGCTGGTAGTGCTTGGAGGTGTTCCATACATTTATCGTCGATTAGTAGTTCTTTACATCTTGTCAGATCTGCCGCTTTACGTACATCCCCCTCCCGTTCTGCCAGCGCGATTCGTTGGTCTATCCGTCCACGAGCTCGTTCGTAGTCACAATCTGGACCACAGTTAATACCCATTCTTTTTAATTTTCGGAAGCATCTTAAACATTCCGATATCTGCGGTCGAAACTCAGCACGTAGCGCCTCGGGAACTTCTTCCTCTCCCACTATGTCGGCTGCCTCACGTTGTTCAATATCCTCTGCCATTTCCACAATTTCACCCCCCTCGAGTTCCGTAATCCCTATTTGCTCCTCGGCTCTTTCCGATTCGCGTTGTTCCTCTTCCTCTTCAACATCGCTTTCCGCTAGGATATCTTCTAGTCGTTGCCTTGGACCTCTGCGCTCTACAGCCTCACCCCTTTCCAATTCTGCTAATCTTTCTTCCATAGACATTCTATTTATTCTATAACAATTTTTTCGCTAAGTCATAATTTTCGCGAATAGTTATAGTTATACTTCTTGTTGTCTAGGTAACTTACTCTGAACATATCTCTGGAGAATTGCGGAGGTACGTATAATATCTCCTGTCCTTTGATCTAACCATCTAATCATATCGGGATTATCACCTATGAGCTGAGCAACGTTGATAAATCCTCTGAACGCGCCCTCTTCTCCACGTTCATCTCTAATAAGTCCTCTCAATCTCATTAGATAATTTCCTGTGATATCCATCCCTGTTCCATCCCGACCGACTCCAAGAACTGGATCCGTATGATCCCCAAACTCAATCTTACTATCGCCAGTTCGTAAAAGAAGATCCTGTAATTTTTCGTTCCTGAATTTTGCATCGATTGATATTCGCGCGTAATTGGCTAATAAATCTATCCACGATTGTTCTTTGGCTCTTTCATAAATGAGACTCAAGATTCTAATATCCTGTGCCTGTTCTTGGGCAACTAATGCATGTGCGTTAGTTTTAGTATGCTGGAGTACCTTCTCTATAACATAAGCCATAATGAAATGCAATAAAGTAGGATAGGTATAAGTATCCACCTCAAATTGCTTTGGATAAAGAGGCGATAACCAGAAGTTTGGATCTCTCGGATTATCTGTGATAACAATTAACTCGACTTCACCCCGAAGCCCCAAGTCTGGCTCAGCCATAGGAACAGGTTCTGGGAGTGGTATAATATCTTCAACTTCTATATCAGCTACCTGAATACCTTCAGGCTCTTCGATTTCTTCAGGCTGGGGCACGGGTACAGGAGGAAGAGCAACAGTTTCTAGGATAATTTCTTGGATCTTGGCCTTTACCTCTTGTTCTAGTTTATCCAAATTATAAAGTTTTTCTACACGATTCATTAGAGATGCTAACTCCCCGGCACTTAGTTTCGCGAATTGTTGGGCCTTAGCGTCATCAATCCTATTATTTCGAGCGACTTGGGGAAAATTTTTCTCTATCATATAAGTGGTCCATGCATCAAAAATAATCGCTTTCCTTCTTTCTGTGCACTTATCCATAGAACATCCTTCTAGTTCTAATTTACCACTTTGCGACCATCCCTCCAAAGGTCTTGGACAGCCCCCTTGGGATGTTGTACAAACAGCTAGACTATCATCCTCTTTTGTGTAAAAACAGCAAGAATTCGCCTCTTCGTATTCAAGAGGTTCTATAATATCTGAAGGCTCGGCGAACCTCCTTGGCTGTTGAAGCATTGGTCGTGCTCTTTCTGTTTCTGCACGACGCAGACCGATTCGAATTTTTTTGCGCAGGTTTTGGAGTTCTATTCCAAGAAGATTCTGTCTTACATAACGAAAGAACGCATTTCCTGTGTTCAAAAGTCTAGCTCGTAATTCTGGATCTCTAAATTTTGCTTCTAAACCCAATTGCATTCCTTTGACCCAGTTCTCGTCCAAACATCTTCTGTATAGATCCATTGCCACTTCTTTAACATTTTTCGTTGTTTTTTGTTCGGCCACTACATTTTTATAAGCGTTATTACACATCATATTCGCGTACACATAATTTGTGACGGAAGGCCAGCTCTTTGCATCTATTTGCATCACATGGAAGGCATTATTGCTTAACGGTCCAAAGGGCAAATCGCTGGGATTAAACAACCGGATAACATTTTCCATTTTATTTCTTATTCTAACCCAATATTATTTTTATATTTCTTTTATAGTACTTTCTCCAAAAAGAAATGATCTTTAACTAATCTCAATAACAATTTAAAAAATGTAGCTAAGATAAAGAAAAACTATGAGTACACTGCTCTTCTTAAGATCAAGCGATTTCCATCTTGAAAAGGGTAATAAAGGTAATCTTTTGTGTCATGGAATTAGAGGACTTTCGTTGGTTCTTTTTTACTCTACAGAATGTGTTTATTGCCAGCAACTTATCCCGGTTTTCAAGAGATTACCTGAGCGAGTTCAGGGTTGTATTTTTGCAATGGTTAACGTAAGTCACAATAAAGAAACTGTGGGTATGGCGCGTGAAACCATTGCCCCTATTAAATATGTTCCGTATTTAGTTTTATACATTGATGGACGTCCGTTCATGAGATACGACGGTCCGAAACGAGATGGAGAGATTCGCCAATTTATTCTTGAGGTTTCAAATAAGATTCAGAAGAAACAACAATTCTCTTCGGAAAAGGTAAAGGACGACGGTAAAGCAATCCCTGCTTATACAATAGGGAAACCACTCTTCGGAGACGATGATAAAGTATGTTATTTGCCATTTTCGGATGCTTATGAAAAGCCGTCATCTTGATTAGAACAGATCGGACATACTCCACTTTCCCACTGTACTCGTCTTTCTAGATCTCTATCTTTATATTGAGCGTGTTTTGGACAATAATATTGGGAATTTTCTGGTTTTTTGTATTTCTCCGATCTCCGTTTTACGTAATCGATAAGGGCTCTAAGACCAACTCCGAGATACAAACCGGCCACGTTGAACACTATATCCTTTATTGAACCCGACCACCATCTTGTATATTCAAGATTCTTAAATTTCTTTTTACTTTTACTCGGATGTATCCTCTTGTAAAATAGGTCCCCGGTCCTCCCCCCTATTTCTTCCATGATTTCCCAAAGAACACCTGCTATCAGGAGGAGGATATGGCACCCTGGCCAAATAGCACCTAAAATAAAAAATAAAATAAAGTGTGATATAGGCCAAAAGGAACAACAGCTATCTCCAAAAAGTTTCCAAGAAAACAGTTTCTTGTTCAGAATATCGTAAGGAGCTCTCAAGCCCTTTCCGTACACTCGAAGAGCAAATCCATAAATCCAAATTAAGATTACAAGAACCCCCATGATTATGATAGGAATTTTACATTTTCTAATGCGAAGTACAGAACATGCACCCATTTATAAATCCTCGATAGAATTTAAAAAGAGAAATTAATAATGAAATGGAAAATCTTGAACAAACCTTGCAATCTTTCATCATAAAAAGAATCGTTGACGATTCTAGAGGAAATGTCGCCCCAAAACGGATTGAGGTAAATATTCTTTTTAATAAAATTCTTGACATTACCTATCTTGCGTCTAATTCGTGGGATGATACCCCGGATAATACCCCGCTTGGTTTTGGTTTCCAAATCAATATTGAGGATATACATCAAAAACTTCTTGATGAACTTCGTGAGACAAATGCTCCTTGGGTTGAACTTAAAGAAAAATCATTCGAGGATCTTTGTTTTTATCTTCTTAATAAAGGTTGGAGTGGCATTTTTACAGTGATTTATACTAACTATATTCAACCTGTTATTAATGATAGCTACTTTAAGAATTATTTTCCTAAATTTGTAATATAAATGGAAACCGCAGAAACTATAGAAACTTTCGATATTTCGGAATTTCTCATAGAAGAGTTGTTGGAAAAACCTTACGATTTTTGTGACATGGAATACACCGACGATGAAACCGTTCTAACTTTGTTGCACAAGGCTTGGAAACGCTGGCGTAACCATAAGATAATGGAATTGATTCTAAACTTCGAGTATGTATGGGATGTAGTTCCCCAGACTAACATGAGAGGGCACACTAAATTCGAGATATACACGGAAAAATCTACAAAGGAACTTGAATCTTTAGTTTCAAACAATCCGCGGCGTTTGAAAATAAAAATAGAGAAGAGTTGCATCCCGAGATATAAAGACTTACTTTAACAATTTTCAATCTCAATCTCTGTGGTCTCTTCTTGCCTACAACATGAAAATAACCCTTTCATTTTGGAATCATAAGGACGAAGAGAATGGAGATATAAGGGAAGCCAATCCCAATCTCTTAATTTTTCTGGTAAAACTGAGCGTTTTTTCTTTTGGAGTATATTGACTACGGCGATAGAACTCATAAGCAATAAGAAAGGGACTCCTACCCCGATTAATGCCCACTTAGATATAAGAGAGAGTCCAAAAACGGCTACTGGGAATAAAAAGAACGCTACAATAATATACACTAAAGCGAACCATCTATATTTCGCCGTAATATTTCCCATTGCCTTTGCTGCCGATATGGGGATTTTTCTCATGAATGGGATAGAATACCAAATAATGATTCCGCTTATATTAAAGAAGAGGTGGGCCAGCCCTACTTGCAAAGCATTTGCGAGTTTAGTCCCATCTGAACTCAACGCCGCTAGAATCCCCGTTACGGTAGTTCCTATATTAGCTCCTAGGGTAATAGGATACACTCTTTCTATTGTAATAACTCCTAATCCTACTAGAGGAGTTAGGGTAGAGGTGGTTATACTTGAGGACTGGACTAGAATAGTCATTCCCACACCTATTGCCATAGCGAAGTATCCTGTGAAAATAGAGGTAGGAATGGTCAACCTTCTGATCCTTATATCTGGAAAATCTCGATTTACAGTTTTATGAAGCCATACGGCTATTCGTCCCCGAAAGAGGCGATGAAGGATCTTTACTGTGAGGAATAAACTGACACAGAGGAGAATTAGCGAAATGAATAAGAGGATAATTCCCACTTCCGAGTCAGTTAGACCCGTGTTATGAAATAAGAATTTCCCCTCCTCTTTAATCATTTGTTTCCCTTCTAATTCTGTTTCATTTGCTCCTTGAGCTATAAGCGTAATGAACTTTTTATCCAATTGGATAACAAGGTTTGTAAAGGGTTTTGTAATCTTCTTTAAGAATTCGGGATTTTCTGTTGTTGTATTTGTGTTTATTCCTTTTATTATAGTTCCTGTGAGTCTTTCCAGATAGCGTGTGGCTAGTTCGAGGGGGAGAAGTATTAGCACGGAGAGCCAATTAAAGAAATCGTGTACAGTTGCGGCGGCAAATGCCCGGCGAAATTCGTTTACTTTGTTGATATGCGCGATAGAAACTATGCTATTTGTCACTGAGGTTCCTATATTTGCTCCCATAATGATAGGAATCGACTGTCTAACTTCCAATATCCCGCTTCCTACCATACTTACCACGATTGAAGTACTTGTAGACGAGCTTTGTACCAAAACGGTTGCAAGAATCCCTATCATCAATCCAGCAATAGGATTGTCTAATATCTCATTCTGTCTGAACGCTCGACCCGCGTCCTTGCCTCCCAAAAGACGAAACGAATCTGCAAGAAATGATAGAGAGCATATGAATATATACAGGAGACCTAACGCTAATAAAACCAGCAAAAGGTAAAATCCCGTATATTTTAATTTACCCTTTTGTTCAAGTTTAGACCATTCCTTTTCTTCTGTTCTAAAATCCTCATCGAGTTTCCAGACATCGTCAGGAGGGGTGTCAACATCAGACATTTTTTATTATTCCTGTAACTGTTTAAATGGCGTAATTTTATATTCATAGATATTAATTATCATCGTTAGAGTCATCTGAGTCGTCTTCTGTTTTGTAATATGTGATGCACCCAGTAATCATACTGGTTTTGCGGTATACATTTTTAGAGATATGTTTTGCACGACTACATGCGTCTTTTTGCTGCAACGGAAGATTCTTAAAATCACTACCCCAACTCTGAATCTCTTGAGGTGTTGGCTCGAATTTTACAGAATTCGCGGGGATCAGCCCTCCTTTTAGGTAGCGCAATAATAATTTGCTACGTGATCGATAATCCATTTTTCTATTAGAAACAAGACTTTAATTCGTTTTGAACTCTTGAAACCAAGTTGATTATATAGTTATAAAGATTTCTTCTCTTAATAGTATAAATATGTCGATTAAAATAGCTCTAAACTCGCTCTCGGATGAACAAAGAGATAGAGTGACCAGAGAACTCCAGTTTAGGCCAAACGAAACAGCGTATGGACCATCTAAGGAATGCATTTGCCCTTATTTCGTTGTGAATTCGGATATTTATCTTCCATTAGCCTATTCCGTAAAGAAACTTAAACTTCGTCGGCCTAGCAGGAAACATTATCCTGCTGAAGATGTCCTACCTTTTAATGGAAAATTGAGACCTCTTCAGAAAACGGTAAAAATGGAAACCCTGGAAATTTTGAGCAGAACTGGCTCATGTATTATAGCTCTATACTGCGGGGCGGGAAAGACTTTCCTGTCTCTTCACCTCGCGAATGAAATAGGATTCAAAGCCCTTATCATAGTTCATAGGATTATTCTAATTAATCAATGGAAAAATTCAATCGATAGAGTATTTCCTGGGTGTAAAACACAGATTATAACTCCTAAATCAACACTAGATTCTGATGCTAAATTTTATATTATGAACGCAATTAACGTTCCCAAGATGAGTCGTTTATTTTTCAGGGATATAGGTACCTGCATTGTTGACGAATGTCATACGATTGCCACCAAAAAACTTTCGGAATCTCTTGGATATATTGCGCCAAGGTACTTGATAGGATTGAGTGCTACACCGACAAGACCAGATGGGATGGATGTTCTTCTGGATGTATATTTTGGCAAAAATCGAATAAAACGCCCTCTACACAGGAAGCATATAGTCTATAAAGTTGACACTGGATTTGTTCCAGAATTCAAGCTCCAAAGAAATGGTAAAGTTGATTGGAATTCGGTATTAGAATCTCAAGCTTCGTCTCTTGAGAGAAATAATCTCATTGTAAAAATCGTGAAACATTTTCGAGACAGATATTTCCTTATACTTTGCAAAAGAGTTGCTCAAGGAAATTGGTTGATTCAAAGACTAAAAGAAGAAGGAGAAGATGTGACCTCATTGATCGGGAAACAAACCGAATTTGACTTTGATTCGAGAATACTCGTTGCCACCATACAAAAGTGCGGTTTTGGTTTCGATCATCCCAAACTCAATACGTTACTTTTAGCTGGTGATGCAGAGGAATACTTTGTCCAATATTTGGGGAGAGTTCTGAGGCGTGAAGAGGGGGAACCTTGGGTTTTTGAATTTGTGGACGATTTCGGTATCCTCCAAAAACATTACCAGACGAGAAAGAAAGTATACCTAAGATCGGGAGGGATTATTAAGGACTTTGGAACTTCTTTCCCATCTTTTCCCTCCTGAAAAAAATAAAAATGATCTAAACCTATAAACAGGCTTAAAGAAAAAAACCTTTAAATATAGCTTAAAGACAAATGGGAAAAGTCGAAAATTTAATGCAAGAAACTATGAAGTCAAAATCTGAAGGAGTGGCAAAAGATCCCCCGGATTTTGATAATATCGAAGTTTCAACAAAAACTATTATAGCAATATCGAATCTGACAATAAATATAGAAAAAGTGTTTGCCAATCTTCCTGTAACAAAATACATCATTGTTCCAAAGAAGAGGGGGAGAAAAAGTAAAGAAGTTTCAGAAGACCCTAATAAAGATATACCTTCAGGTTCTATCATAACGGTTAAATGCCGGGAATATCTGAGAGGGGTTGATCTCAAAAAGAAAAAATCCAAAAAAAGTTCAGGAAAGTACTTTCGCAACGCTATTACAATCGTAATGGTTATAGATGGCAAAATGATTAACTTCAAAGTTTCAAAGAATGGGAAATTTCAGTTAACAGGATGTAAGAACGACGAACACGCAAAAAAATGTATCCAATACACTTGGGGTTATATACGAAACATGAAAGATGAAGATGATAAACAAGATGAGGAGGTAGGGTCAGAGGAATATACCGACCACGCGCCAGTGAAAGAGCCGAATGATGTTGTTAATTCAACGTTTCAAGCACTTTGCGGGGGACTAGAGATGGCGGTTCGAGGAGACTCAAAGGGGGTAGGGCCGGATTATCCTATCTACACAATCCAAGGGGATTATCCAAAAGTGGTTTTTCTTACAGTAATGACTAACATAGACTTTAACCTGGGCTTTTTCGTAAACAGAGAAAATCTCGATCGATACATAAATATAGAGACGGACTATATTTCTCTTTTGGAGACCAGTTTTGGTTATACGGGTGTAAATATCAAGATCCCACTCGCGAAACCGATAGATATGGACCTGTGTCATTTGAGCTATAAGAATGGAAAATGGGAAGATAGTATGGTACCCTATAGCTATTATCTGGATATGCTCACTGACAAAGAAAAAGCGAAGGAAGCGAAAAAAGAGAGATATAATACGTTCCTGGTGTTCCATAGTGGGAATTGTATTATGTCTGGCATGACGATTTCCAGAATGAAAGACATTTACTATCACTTCTTCGATATTATGGGTGAATGCAGGGGGTTTATTGAAGAAAAGCTCGACGTATAAATAAAGGGAGTAGAAAAGAACTACATGGATTCATTTTGACTGAATCCACCCTAATAGGGTAGTGAGTAAAACTGATTCCATCTAAAAGGTACTAAGAAAATCTAATACCTGAATTAGATTTTTCTAATTCAGGTTTAAAGAAATAGTATTATTTATAAAATGGATAATAATACTATTACGATTTTCGCCTTCAAGGAAAAAGAAGTGCGTATACTTGAAATTTCTAACGAACCTTGGTTTGTAGTTAAAGATATTTGTGATATTCTAGGATTAACCAATACAACGGAAACTTTAAAAAACTTACCCAAAAAATGGAAAGATTCGGTTAAGTTAAATACCCAGTACGGGAGGCGTTTAAATATAATAATCTCCGAACCAGGTGTATACCGTCTGATTATGCGCTCTAATAAGCCTGTTGCTGAGAAATTCCAAGACTGGATTTGTGGAGACGTACTTCCAACAATCAGGAAAACGGGAGAATATAAAGTCCAAGAAGCCTTTAAAAAAGATTTTAGCGATCAAGAATTAGAATTATACAATAAAGAATGTGAGATAGAACGCCTAACTCGTCTAACTCTTCGCAGAAAACGTAGAAAATATCCTAAAGGAAATTGCATATATATTCTAACTCACAAGCAGTTCGATAATCATTACAAAATAGGAAAAACAAAAAATTTCGATGACAGATATTTAGGATATGTCACAGCGGTTCCCGACGATCACGAGATTCTTTTCCACAGAAACGTAATAGAGATGGACATTATCGAGACCCTAATTTTGAAGGCGTTCAATAGTAAAAAAGTCAATAATCCTAGAAGAGAATGGTTTGAACTTGACGATCCCGATATTTTGATAAACGCGGCTAATAAGGTGTGCGATTTTGTGGAAGAGTTTATCGAAACTTATTCTCCAACCCCAGATTTCGAAATCCCAAAGCCTATTCCTCCTCCCCTCGAGACCACAAAATCGAAAAAGAACGTCGATCTTCTCCCGACAAAACCTTGCAATGACTGCAAAGCCATAAAATCTCTCGAAGAGTTCAATTTCGCCAAAGAACATAGAGACCAGCGAGAAAATGTTTGTAAGATTTGCAAGAGAGTACGCCAGGAAAAAGTCATTGAAAAACAGCGTGCCGAGACCGATTTTCCAACTAAAAAATCCTGCAACATATGCCATACCAACCTTCCTCTCGATGATTTCTACAGAGATAAGAATTCGCCCGACGGTCGCATGAGGAGATGCAAGAACTGTCATAAGCTTAAACAAAGCACTCCCCAGACAAGAATAGTGATTACGGAGAAGTGTTGCACGACCTGTAAAATCACAAAATCCGTCTCAGAATTCTACGTACAGAATAAAAATCCCGACGGTTATAAAATATATTGCAAGGATTGTTCAAGAGCACAGGCGAGAGGGAATTATTCCAAAAACAAGGAAAAGTATCTTCAGACAAAACGCGAAAAGAGAGAGAAACTCTGGGTATAATTTTTTTGATTTTTAAAACTTTCAAGTTTGAAAATTCAACATCCTCCAAACTCGGAGGGAAGTTGCAATCTACGATCTTCGTCTCTTATCTCTCCAGGCAGAGTATTGTCTTCCAGAATCTGTGTATAAACATACCATCCCAAAAATAAGAATTTTTTCATATCCTTTTCCGTAAATTCTGTTTCCTTTCCATTGGATAATTCTTCCTCGCATTGGTATTTCATAAAAAATTCTCCTACCATTCCCAACTGTTTTGGTGCCAAATCGCCATTTTCTAAAGAGTTAGCAATTTTCCTTAGAAATGGGATCAATATTTTATGTTTATTGCCGTCCACTCCTTCGTCTATTATCTTATCGGATGCTGCCTCTATATTTTCCATACTAATTGCTAGCTTTTTTGCATTTCTTTAATTGGATCTCTGAAGAGTTGATTGTAATATTTACAATTTTCACGACCAGGCAATATGTATAAAAAAAACTATAAAATTATCTTTCCATAATTAAAAAATGGGAGATTCTTTCAAAATATCTCTTGGCGGAGTTAATGCTATGAGTGATGATGGAAAAATTATTCAACGTGCTATAGATCTGATAGGGTTGCCTGATGGATTATTAGGTACTGAAGGAGAAATCATAAGATGGACTGGAGCAGAATGGGCAGTTGACGGATTAACAAATCTTAATATTGGTGGGACAACCACAAAAACCCTCGCAGGGACAAATACCATCCAGATAGGATTCAGTCCGATGTTGGGTGCTACTCAAGGAAACAACTCGATCGCTCTCGGGATTGATGCCGGACAGACTTCTCAGGGGAGTAACGCTGTGGCTATCGGAAATTCTGCCGGCCAAACTTCGCAGGGGGCCAGCTCGGTTGCTATAGGGTGGGATGCCGGTCTGAACCCTCAGGGGGACAACTCGGTTGCAATCGGATTAAATGCCGGATCGACCTCTCAGGGATCCGACTCTGTTGCCATCGGAAGGTTTAGTGGCAACGCCGACCAGGGAAGTGCCAGTATTGCTATAGGGAATACTGCCGGTACCACCACTCAAGGAAGTTTCAGTGTAGCCATCGGATCCGGTACCGGTACCACCACACAGGGTAGTAACTCCGTTGCTATAGGAGTTAATGCTGGTGGTAACAGTCAGTCAACCAACAGCATAGCCATCGGAACTGCTTCCGGGGAGATCTCTCAAGGCACTTTATCTGTAGCCATTGGAAATGATGCAGGTAAGACCTCTCAGGATGGCAGTGCCGTTGCTGTAGGGAATCTGTCCGGCTCGACCACTCAAGGCTCTAACAGTGTAGCTATTGGGAATCAAGCCGGCCAGACCTCTCAAGGCACTTTTGCTATAGCCATAGGGAATCTTGCTGGAAATAACCCTCAGGGAGCTAACTCTGTAGCTGTAGGGAAGAGTGCCGGTGAGACCTCTCAAGGAGCAAACTCTATCGCTGTTGGAGATAATGCCGGTCAGACCACTCAAGGAAATCAGAGTGTAGCCGTCGGACTTACTGCCGGTCAGACCACTCAAGGCACTCAATCTGTAGCTATCGGCCCTTTTGCCGGATCGACCAGTCAGGGCACTTTATCTGTAGCTATCGGAAACAGTGCAGCCCTGACTTCACAGTCATTTAACTCTGTAGCTGTAGGGAATCAAGCCGGCGAGACCTCTCAGGGAGACAGCTCTGTAGCTGTAGGGAATCAAGCCGGCCAAACTTCGCAAGGAGCTGGCAGTGTGGCCATTGGAGATAACGCCGGGGCTACAACGCAAGCTGTTAACACTGTTGCTATAGGGGCTGATGCTGGCAGTACCTCTCAGGCTGTTAACGCGGTTGCTATAGGGCTTAACGCAGGGAATAGCGTTCAGGAAAACGACGCTGTAGCTGTAGGGAATCAAGCCGGATCGATCTCTCAGGGATCCGACTCTGTTGCCATCGGAAGGTTTAGTGGCAACAACTCTCAGGGACTTTCCAGTATTGCTATAGGGAATGGTGCCGGTACCACCACTCAAGGAAGTTTCAGTGTAGCCATCGGATCCGGTGCCGGTACCACCACTCAAGGCGTTCAGACCGTTGCTATAGGGCTTAACTCCGGTGGTAACAGTCAGTCTACCAACAGCGTAGCCATCGGAACTGCTTCCGGGGAGATCTCTCAAGGCACTTTATCTGTAGCGATTGGAAATGACGCCGGTAAGACCACTCAAGGAAGCAGCGCTGTAGCTGTTGGAACTAACGCCGGGCAGACCACTCAAGGACAAGACGCCGTGGCTGTGGGAAATCGATGCGCCCAAACTGCTCAAGGGCAATTCGCGGTGGCTATCGGAAGTGACGCTGCGACGTCCAATCAGGGAGCGAACAACGTCGCTGTCGGTCGGAATGCCGGTCAGACTTCGCAGGGGGCCAGCGCGGTTGCTGTAGGCGTTGGTTCCGGCCAAACTTCGCAGGGAATTAACTCTGTCGCTGTTGGAAATAATGCCGGCGTGACCTCTCAAGGAGGTGGCTCTGTGTCCATTGGCCCTTCTGCTGGTGCTACAACGCAAGGAAACAACGCTGTAGCTATCGGGGATGGTGCCGGTCAGACCACTCAAGGCCAAAACTCTGTAGCTGTCGGGATTTCTGCCGGTGAAAGCTCTCAAGGATCCGAATCTGTAGCTATCGGACCGGGTGCCGGTACCACCACTCAAGGAGCTCAGAGTGTAGCCATCGGAGACGGCGCCGCAGAGTCAGGACAAGGATCTAACAGCATAGCTATCGGGGGTGCTGCCGGTCAGATCAGTCAAGCAAATTCGTGTGTGGCCATCGGGGATAATGCCGGCAATCTCTCGCAGGGCGCAAATTCAATATGTATAGGATCCAATAGTGCATCGGTGAATTTCAGCAATACAATCTGCCTCGGCCAAAACGCAACAGCAACCGCAAGCAATCAGCTCGTTCTCGCGGGGCTTATTGTTGCGAACAGCGCCACCGGAGGGGCTGCTGCCCTCCCGGCTAATCCTTTTTCCTTCCTCGAACTTCTCGTGAACGGAGTTGCCCTGAAAATCCCTATGTACCTTCCCTAGAATACCCCACTAGTCGGAATTTCGGAACGCGCAAAATAATTATAATAATTATCTTTTCTATAATTAAAAAATGGTTTTCAAAATATCGCTTGGCGGAGTTAATGCTATGAGTGATGATGGAAAAATTATTCAACGTGCTGTAGATATAACAGGGTTGCCTGATGGTCTATTAGGTACTGAAGGAGAAATCATAAGATGGACTGGAGCAGAATGGGCAGTTGATGGATTAACAAATCTTAATATTGGCGGGACAACCACGAAAACCCTCGCAGGGACAAATACCATCCAGATAGGATTCAGCCCGATGTTGGGTGTTACTCAAGGAAACAACTCGATCGCTCTCGGGATTGATGCCGGTCAAACTTCTCAAGGCTCTAACTGTGTCGCTATCGGAAACAGTGCAGGATCGAATCCCCAGTTAGACAGCTCGGTTGCCATAGGATGGAATGCCGGCCAAACCTCTCAGGACACTCAATGCGTCGCAGTGGGACTTAATGCCGGTCAGACCACTCAAGGCCAAAACTCTGTAGCGATGGGAACTGCGGCCGCCCAGACCTCTCAAGGCAGCTTCGCTGTCGCTGTCGGAGAAAATGCCGGAAATAGTGATCAGGGAGCCAACTCAGTGGCTGTCGGGAAGGCATCCGGCCAGTCCTCTCAGGGATCCAACTGTGTCGCGATGGGGGACAACGCGGGTCAGTTCACGCAAGGAGCTCAGAGTGTCTCGGTGGGGCTCACTGCCGGTCAGACCACTCAAGGAGCTCAGAGTGTAGCCATCGGTCCTTTTGCCGGATCGAGCAGTCAGGGCACTTTATCCGTAGCCGTAGGGAATCAATCCGGATCGACCACTCAGGGATTTAACAGTGTAGCTATTGGGAATCAAGCCGGTGAGATCTCTCAAGGCACTTTTGCTGTAGCCATAGGTGATTTTGCTGGAAATAACCCTCAGGGAGCTAACTCTGTAGCTGTAGGGAAGAGTGCCGGTGAGACCTCTCAAGGAGCAAACTCTGTCGCTGTTGGAGATAATGCCGCCCAGACCACTCAAGGAGCTCAGAGTGTAGCCGTCGGACTTACTGCTGGTCAGACCACTCAAGGCACTACGGCCGTAGCCATCGGTCCTTTTGCCGGATCGACCAGTCAAGGAATAGCCGCGGTGGCCATCGGAAATCAAGCCGGCCTAACCACTCAGGGCGCGGGCGCTGTGGCGATTGGAAACCTTGCCGGAAACAACCCTCAGGCAGCCAGTGCTGTTGCCATCGGAGAGAACGCCGGACAGTCCACGCAAGGCCAATTCGCTGTTGCCGTCGGAAGCGCGGCTGGCAATTCCAATCAGGGAGATAACAACGTGGCCGTTGGGCGGAATGCCGGTCAGACCGGTCAGGGAGCTAGCGCGGTTGCTGTAGGGGTTAGTGCCGGCGTGACGACACAGGGAATCAACTGTGTCGCTGTCGGAAACAACGCCGGCGCGAGCAATCAAGGAGCTGGCAGTGTGGCCATCGGCGGTTCTGCGGCTGCAACATCGCAAGGGACGAACGCTGTTTCGATAGGGACTGACGCCGGCAATACCAGTCAGTCGACCAACGCTGTTGCTGTAGGCCTTAATGCCGGCGTCACGTCTCAGGGGAACAGCAGCGTTGCTGTCGGCAACGCTGCTGGCAATACGTCGCAGGGCAGCCTCGCTGTTGCCGTGGGGAACAATGCCGGCCAAACTTCGCAGGGCAACAATTGCGTTGCTGTAGGATTTAATTCGGGCAATACCACACAGGGCAACAATTGCGTTGCTGTTGGGAATGCTGCCGGCTTTACCTCGCAAGGCGCACAGTGTGTAGCCATCGGAATTCTAGCCGGCCAGACCTCTCAGGCAACTAATTCTGTTGCTATAGGAACTAATGCCGGACAAATCACTCAGGGAACTGATTCTGTGGCCATTGGGTCGTTAGCCGGCTTTACCTCGCAAGGCGCACAGTGTGTAGCCATAGGAATTCTAGCCGGCGAGACCTCTCAGGGAACTGATTCTGTTGCTATAGGAACTAATGCCGGAGAAATCACTCAGGGAAGTGACGCTGTTGCGATTGGAAATAGTGCCGGAAATAACCCTCAGGGAAACAACTCGGTTGCTGTGGGACTTAGAGCTGGTCAAAGCACTCAGGGAATTAGCTCTGTTGCTATCGGGATTGATGCCGGCCAGACCTCTCAGGGAACTAACAGCGTAGCTATTGGGAATCTAGCCGGACAGATCACTCAGGGAAATCAGAGTGTGGCCCTCGGACAGAATGCCGGCACTAACAATCAGTCAAATCTCTCTGTTGCTATAGGGACTGGTGCCGGTAACGCCAATCAGGGAGGTCAATCTGTAGCTATTGGACAGAGTTGCGGCCTTATCAATCAGGGATCCAACTCGGTTGCTGTAGGGCCTAGTGCCGGCCTGAGCGCTCAGGGAATAGACTCTATCGCTATAGGGAATTCCGCTGGGGATACAACTCTTGGTGTAAGCTCAATATGTATAGGACCCAATAGTGCATCGGTGAATTTCAGCAATACAATCTGCCTCGGCCAAAACGCAACAGCAACCGCAAGCAATCAGCTTGTTCTTGCAAGCGCTGGGGGTCCTGCTCTTAATACTACAGTAGTCTCACCAGCTGCAGGCGGAGGAGGCGCTCTCCCAGCGACTCCTACAGGATATTTGCAAATAATGTTGAACGGAGTCGCCCAGACTATACCTTTTTATCCT
>SDBU01000212.1_pt1 | contig 82772 bp, 77 predicted proteins | sample 2277071 | NCBI WGS metagenome assembly SDBU01 (sample SAMN10397929, study PRJNA504765) | marine sediment metagenome | isolation source: marine sediment core GS08_GC12, 126 cmbsf | place: Arctic Ocean: Gakkel Ridge, Loki's castle | collected 2008
TCCTCAGCAGGAGGCGGCCAAGCGCAGTTAATAATTCTTGCCGTAGGCATCATCTTTATGATACTGGCGCCGATTGCAGCCCAAATGATATACTTTGCCATTTCCAGAAAGAGGGAATACTTGGCCGATTCCTCCGCTGCCCTGTATACCAGATACCCGGAGGGACTGGCCTCGGCACTTGAGAAGCTTGCCGCTTCAACTGTACCAGTAAAATCGGCTAACAAGTCTTCAGCCCCGATGTACATTATCAATCCCTTCCGCAAAAAGGGAAGAGCGGCCAGTGACCTTACCAGTACCCATCCGCCTATATCAGAGCGGATACGTATTTTGCGCTCCATGGCCGGGGGTGCCTCCCTCACCGACTACGACAGCGCTTTCCGTCAGATTCACAAGGGTGGTAGGGGAGTCATTCCTCCTTCTGCTATCGCCGGCACTGGTACCGTTGGCCTCCGACCAGCAGTGCCAGAAGCTGCACAGCGGGAGGCCAAATTAGGCAAAGTGGAACGTACTCGCGAAGTTTCAGACCTGATGTGGCGTTTGAACAACTATAAGACTATCACCTGCGCTTGTGGCACAAAGCTAAAGTTGCCCCCCAAACTTAAAAATGCCAGCGTCAAATGCCCGCACTGTGGTCGTGTCAACCGGGTCTGAGATTAAGAGGGACAGAGAAAAGGAAGAGGCAAGTATGCCACATGTGTCTTTGGTGACACTGGTACAACTCGGTAGTAGACACTTTGGGTAACTAAACTTCCTCAATAGTTTAAAACCTCGCCACTTCCCTCATCAGCGCGGATATAAAATCCTTCTCCTCAATGGTGGCAATTTTCTTACCCTTCTTAAAAAGTATGGCTCTGCCTTTGCCGCAGGCGATGCCGATATCGGCGTCTTTGGCTTCGCCGGGGCCATTGACGACACAGCCCATCGCCGCCACCTTGATTGGTTTTTTAATTTTCATTAGTTCTGTTTCCACCGCCTCAGCTAACCTTACAATATCAACTTCAGCCCGCCCGCAGGAAGGGCAGCTAACCAGTACCGGTCCGTGCTGGCGCAGGTTTAGGCTCTTTAGAATCTCATAACCGGCAATTACTTCCTCGCAGGGGTGGGCGGAAAGTGACACCCGAATCGTATCCCCGATGCCAAGATAAAGCAGGGTGCTTATCCCCACCGCGCTACGGATAATGCCAGTCCGAGGGGGACCGGCTTCGGTAATACCGATGTGCAGGGGATAGGGTATCTTTGGGGCAATGTTCTGGTAGGCTTCAATCGTGGTCGGGACATCAAAGGCTTTGAGCGAGACCTTAATCAGGTCGAAGTTGAGGCTCTCTAAGATTCTTATCTGTTCAAGTGCCGCCTCAACCATTTGCTCAGCCACGCTCAAGTTCGGATCTTTTGTTTTCGGCAGGCTGCCGGCATTTACCCCGATGCGAATCGGGACATTCCTCTCTTTGGCAGCTTTAGCCACAGCGGTAACCTTCTCCGGGTCACCGATATTACCCGGGTTAAGCCTCAGCCCATCAACATCAGCCTCAAGCGCCATAAGTGCCAGCCTGAAGTCGAAGTGAATATCGGCGATTATCGGTATTTGTGCCGCTTTCTTGATTGCCTTTAAGGCTTCAGCAGCTTCTTTATCGGGTACCGCCACTCTCACCACTTCACAACCGCAGTCCCCAAGTTCCTTAATCTGGTGAAGAGTTGACATAACATCACGAGTATCGGTCTTGGTCATTGACTGCACCACGATTGGGGCATCGCCACCGATGGTTACGCTACCGACTTTAATTGGTTTACTCTTTCGTCTTGGGTTCACGGCAAGAGGCTCTCTCCACTGATAATGCGAATTATATCCTGGAAGGTGATTAGTAGCATCAGCCCGATTAACATGAAAAAACCGATGGCGTGTACCATTCTTTCTGTCATTGGTGAGATGCGCCTGCCCCTTCTGAGCCACTCTAGAACAACAAAGGCAATCCTGCCACCATCAAGGGCAGGGAGAGGCAGGAGATTGATGATACCTAAATTTATGCTCAGGAAAGCGGCGAATTGAAGTAGTGGTGTGACTCCAGCTCGGGCTACTTCACCAGTGAGCTGAGCAATGCCCACCGGGCCTACTATCGGGGAAGAGGCGCCACTGAAGATCAGGCTAATAATGGCATTTTTGAATAGAATCAAGGTCTCGATACACTCCCTTGTCCCAAGTGGTATCGCCTTCCAGAATGGTTCCGATTTACGGATGATGGTTGGGCTAGAGAGACTGACGGCAATACCGATGGCACCTTCACCTTCAGGGGGACGCCATCTGGGTATCACCTTGATTTCCTCTTTAGTTAGGTCACGGTGCTGCAGGACCAGCTTGATTTCTTTGCCTAAATTAAGCCGGATATAGCGCATGTCCCCAAGGTTTTGCGCTTGTCTATTATTGATGCTGAGGATGGTATCCCCAACTTCAATACCAGCCTCAGCGGCCGGGGAATTAGGGACTACTTCTTCAACCACTACCTGTCCAACTACCACATCATGGGGAACCATAAAAGCAATCGAGAATAATAGAAGGGGCAGCAGCAGGTTCATCAGTGAACCGGCGCTAAGAACGAATAATCTAACCCTTTTACTCTTTGAGGCCAGGCCTTTTTGTACCTGCGAGTCTTCCTCGCCAGCCAGCTTGACGAAGCCACCAATCGGCACTGCATTGAGTGAATATAGGGTTTCACCGCGCTTTACTGATAAGAGCCGTGGTGGGAAGCCAAGACCAAACTCGTTTACCGTTACGCCGAAGGCTTTGGCGGAAAGAAAATGTCCCAATTCGTGGGCTAAAATAAGCCCTAAGATAACAGCCAGAAAAGTAACAATGGTAAGTATCATTTTCTATTTTTCTCCGGTCAACCTTAAAGCAGTCTCTTTAGCCCAGCTATCAGCGGCCATGATTTCCTCAAGGGTAGGGTAAGTCTGAGCCTGGTGTTGTCCTAAAACCCGTTCAACAAGTTCAGCAATATCAGCAAACCCGATACGACCAGCCAGGAATAGCTCGACCGCTACCTCATCAGCAGCACAAAGTGCTGCCGGGTAGGTACCTCCTTTTTGCCCAGCCTCCATAGCCAGTTTTAAGCAGGGAAACTTGTTAAGGTCAGGCTCTTCAAAGGTCAGGCTCTTAATCTGGTTCCAGTTAATCCTGGGAAGGTCTGGGTTGGCAAGGCGCTCCGGATAAGAGAGGGCATACTGGATTGGCAGGCGCATATCAGGGTAACTTAGTTGTGCTTTGAGTGAACCATCGGCAAATTCCACCATTGAGTGGATGATGCTCTGGGGCTGAATTAAAACTCTGATAGCCTCAAACGGTATGTCGAATAACCAGTGAGCCTCAATGACCTCAAGCCCTTTGTTCATCAAGGTAGCCGAGTCAATGGTGACCTTCTTGCCCATCTGCCAGGAAGGGTGTTTTAGGGCTTCTTTGGCGGTAACCCCTTTTAGTTGCTCGGATGAATAGTGGAGGAATGGCCCCCCCGAGGCAGTCAGGATAAGCTTGGCTGGTTTCTGCTTTTCACCACTCAGGCATTGCCAGATGGCGCTGTGCTCGCTGTCTACCGGTAAAATCTCGGCATTGTTTTTTCGTGCCTCACTCATGATGACCTCACCGGCCATAACCAGCGACTCTTTATTGGCCAGGGCAACACTCTTACCGGCTTTTATCGCAGCCAAGGTAGGGATAAGCCCAGCCGTTCCTGAAATGGCAATAACCACCAGATCAATTTCGGGTCGAGTGGCTATTTCCTCAAGTGAAAGAAGTTCGGTTTGGGTCTTAGCCAGACTGGACTCCAGTTTTTTGTCCTGGCAACAGACAAATCTGGGCTTGAATTCATCAATTTGCTTTTCTAAAAGAGCGGTATTCATGCCCGCTGCCAGCCCAACAATGCGAAAGTGGTCGGGCAGGACACGGACGACCTGGAGGGTCTGCTGGCCAATTGAGCCAGTTGAACCCAGGAGAGCCAGTCTCTTTATCTTGCTAGCCATATAACATAATAGTATACTACCACACCGGCAAAGACAATGCTGTCGATTCGGTCAAGGAAACCACCGTGTCCCGGCAGGAGCTTGCCTGAGTCTTTTACCCCCATATTGCGTTTAAACAGAGACTCCGCCAGGTCACCCAGTTGACCCAAAATGCTGACCAGCAAGCCCAAAACAAGCACCTGCCAGGGGCTAAGAGGTACTTTCAGGGGTGTCGGTAGAACAAATACCAGGCTTATGATTACAGTCGCTAGAACTCCAGCGATAGCTCCTTCCCAGGTCTTCTTGGGGCTTATTTTAGGGGCAAGCCGGTGACTGCCTATCTTACTGCCAACAAGAAAAGCCGCCGAATCAGAGGCAATGGTGATAAAAAGGGCAAAAAACACCCAGTTTCTACCCTCCTCAAGCCCTCTTAAGGCTGGGAAATAGCTGAGCATCCAGCCGATATAAAAAACTCCGGCCAGTGTCCATGCCCAACCAGTAAAACCACCTTCCTTATGAGGGCGAAGCACCATCCAGATTAAGGGTATAACCACTATCAGGGTTATAAGAAATGGAATTAGGATAGTAGGTTCGACTTGAGGGAAAAGGCGCTCATAGTGAGGGCTGAGGATGAAGATCAGGGTGCCGATTAAACCAAGGCAGGTGAGCGGTTTTATCTTGGAATTACCTATAACCCTGTAGAATTCGAAAACTGCCAGAAGACCCCAGGTAGCAACCAGGATGGTAAAGTATGGCTCACCAAAGTAAATACTAATGATGAGTAGCGGAATACCGAGAACTGCCGTTATGACCCTTTTCTTGAGCATAGCTACGAGGACAGAGTGATTAACCCCGGCTTTTGACCAGCTAAGCCTCCATAAGTTCCTTTTTTTTGGCCTGTCCTAGCTTTTCCGTATCAGCGATGAATTTGTCAGTAAGCCTTTGTAATTGCTCTTGTGCTTGCTTATGCTCATCTTGAGAGATGTCTTTACTTTTCTCCAGTGCCTTAAATCTGTTTAAGCCGTCATGTCTCAGGTTGCGAATCTCTATTTTGCCTGCCTCAATCCTCTTGCCGACTAGCTTAATCATCTCCTTGCGTCGTTCTTCGGTAAGCGGCGGGATGCTGATACGAATTACATTGCCGTCACTGGTTGGATTTAATCCAAGGTCAGAGACAAGGATTGCCTTTTCGATGCTGCGAATGCTACTTTTATCCCAGGGCTGAATGGTGATAAGTCTGGCTTCGGGCACCGAAATCCCGGCAATTTGAATCAACGGTGTCGGGACACCAGCATATTCAACCTTAATATGCTCCACCAGAGCCGGGTTGGCACGTCCAGTACGAATAGAAGCCAACTCCTTCCCCAAGGCTTTAATCGCCTTTTGCATCCTATCTTCAACGCTGGGCAAGGTATCACTAACCACTTTTCTCCTCGCTGGTTACCAGAGTGCCAATTGGCTCACCGCATACTGCTCGTTCAACACTCCGTGGCGCCTCAAGGTCGAAGACAATTATCGGCAACTTGTTCTCAAGACAAAGTGACAGGGCAGTGGCATCCATAACTTGCAGGCGTAAATTTAACGCTTCAAGGTGAGTAAGACGGTCGAATTTCTTAGCCCTTTTATTCTTGCGCGGGTCGGCATCATAGATGCCGTCGACATTATTTTTGGTCATCAGCAGGACCTCGGCCTCGATCTCTATGGCTCGTAGCGCCGCAGCGGTATCAGTGGTCATATAGGGGTTGCCGGTACCCCCGGCGAAGATGACTGCTCTCCCTTTTTCCAGATGGCGGACAGCACGGCGCCTGATGTAAGGTTCAGCCACCTGGGCAATGCCAATAGCTGACTGGGTACGGGTGCTTACTCCTTTTCTCTCCAGAATATCCTGGAGGGCAAGGGCATTGATTACTGTTGCCAGCATCCCGGCGTAATCAGCGGTGACTCGATCAATCCCATCTTCGGCTGCCTTAGCCCCTCGCCAGATGTTGCCACCACCAACCACAATCGCCACTTCCACCCCCATTTGAGTTACCCCTTTAACTTGGTCGGCTATCTTGTCTAGGGTCGGGGTGTTGATGCCATAGCTGGCGGGGCCGCTAAAAGACTCGCCGCTAAGTTTGAGTAGAACTCGTTTGTATTTGGTTTGAGCCATAAGCTGGTTCTAGGCTCCTAATTCGAATCTAACGAATCTTTTTACCTTGATGTTCTCTCCTACCTTGGCGATGGTCTCAATAACAACATCCTGAACGGTTTTATCGGTATCTTTTATAAAAGGCTGAAGCAGTAGACAAGCCGTGTCGAATTCTACCTCAGTTCCTTCAGGCACTTCTTCTTTGGAAATAAATTGCGGCTGCATGGCCGCTATCTGCATTGCCAAGTCGTGAGCCAGTGCTTTGAACTCATCGGTTCTAGCCGCAAAATCGGTCTCGCAGTTCACTTCAACCATGGCTCCAATACGCCCACCAGCGTGGATATAAGCTTCAATCAAGCCCTCGGTAGTGGTGCGCTCAGCCTTTTTTTGTGCCTTAAGTATTCCTTGCTCCTTTAATAATTCCAGTGCTTTCCCCAAATCCCCACTAACTTCAAGCAGGGCATTTCGGCAATCCATAACGCCGGCTCCAGTCTGCTCTCTTAAATCCTTTATCCTAGATGTTGGAATCTCCAATTTTTGCCTCCGTTGTAACTTCTCTATCAGGAGCGGTCTCAGTACCTTCGGTAACCGCAGTTTCAGGCTCGGCGGGACCTTTTTCTTCCTCCGTTTCTGGTGAGGTTATTGCTTCGCCGGTTTGAGCTTCAATTACGGCGTCGGCAATCTTACTGCAGACGAGTTTTATCGTTCTGATAGCATCGTCATTAGCTGGAATCAGGTAGTCAACCTCATCAGGGTTACAATTGGTATCTACCGTAGCTACCACTGGTATCCCTGTACGTTTGGCTTCGGCTAAGGCGATCCTGTCTTTTACCGGGTCGATGATGAATAAAGCACCAGGTAGTTCGGTCATTTCCTTGATGCCACCTAGATTACGATTGAGGCGTGCAATTTGTTCCCCAAGCTTCAAGGCTTCTTTTTTTGGCAGACGGTTGAAATCTCCTCTTGACTCCTGGTCTTCAAGTCGAACCAAATAATCAATCCGGGATTGTATGGTGGCAAAGTTGGTTAGGGTCCCACCTAACCAACGTTGATTGACATAGTACATGCCGCAACGTTTAGCTTCTTGTTCAATCGCCTCGTGGGCTTGTTTCTTGGTGCCGACGAAGAGGATTGAACTACCTTCAGCAACGACTTGTTTTACAAACTCGCAGGCTTTGTCCAGCATGCTAGCCGTTTGTTCCAGGTCGATGATATGGATACCATTGCGTTTGGTAAAAATATAACTTTTCATCCGCGGGTCCCAGCGACTGGTTTGGTGCCCAAAATGAGCCCCCGCCTCCAAAAGCTGTTTGATGCTGGTCGTAGCTGGCAAGTTCAAAGCCCCCTTCGTTTCAATGTTTACGCCACTTTAGTCTAATAGTATAACATACCTCCCGATATGCAGCAACTTGTGTGGAGTGGGTAATTTCATATGGCTAAGTAGTGATATGGGTTATTCTCTTTACAAAAGAAAGGTTAAGTTTTATCATAATGGCGGAAAGCAGGAATAAAAAACAAGGAGAGCCAGTGATGCAAATCAGAAAAACATATAAAGGCGTACAACCCGAGTTACTGTATGATGAGGTCAATGATTTTGTGACCAAACAAGGGGCAACCCAGGGTGAGGCTAAGATGGAAACCTACTCACTGCCAACCGATTCCTCATCTTTTATCTCTCGTGGCACATTAACCTTCGAGTGCAAAGACAGGGCCGGTAAGACTGGAAAAGAGTGCATCAGGGCTCATATTATCGGTTCAGCCAAAGGTGAGACCAAGTTGATACTTGACATAAATGAAGAGCTTTTCTCACGAGATAGAGTTGCAGCTTTAGAAGCAGACCTGGATTTTATCTTCAGTTCCTACGAGGTAAAGCCGGGTTAAATCGAGTTACCAACCTTAAAGCATAATAATTTTAAAAGAGGGAGAATTATGACTAGTCAGTCTGAGGCAGTGGCGAAAACGGAATCAATACTGGACAGGTTTTATCTTTCAGGTAAAGTAGCTCTAGTTACCGGTGGGAGCCGTGGTATTGGTCGGGCAATTTCTCTAGCTTTGGCTGAGGCAGGCGCTGATATAATTCTTGCCAGCCGCAAGATAGCTGACCTTGAGGTAGTGGCTGGGGAAATAACACAGTTGGGTCGGCGAGCCTTACCGGTGGCGGCTAATGTCCGACACCTTCCTGAAATTGAGGGTTTGGTTGAGCAGGCGGCTGGGAAATTCGGGCGGATTGATATCTTGGTGAACAATGCTGGCACCAATCCGGTGTTCGGCTCGGTGCTTAATATTGATGAAAAGGTCTGGGATGTTATCCTCGGTCTTAATCTCAAGGGGTATTTCTTTTTGAGCCAGAAGGTGGCTGGTCTGATGCGCCAGCAGGGTGGGGGCGTCATCATTAATGTTTCCTCAGACGCTGGCGTTGAGCCTGCGGTTGGCCTTGGTGTCTACTCAATCAGCAAAGCGGGGGTAATCATGCTCACCAGGGTTTTGGCTCAGGAATTGGGACAATATGATATTCGAGTCAACGCTATTGCCCCAGGAATTGTGCGGACCAAGTTTTCTGAAGCATTGTGGGCTAATCCACTTATTTCGGCTGAGGCGGCGGATAATACCGCCTTAAAGCACATCGCTGAACCGGAGGAGATTGCAACCGCGGCTCTCTATTTAGCTTCAGAGGCATCAAGCCATATGACTGGAGAAACCCTGGTCCTGGACGGAGGGCGCTTCTGCTCGGTAAGGAAATTAGTTAAAGGGCTTGAACCCAAAACCTCCGAAAAGAAATAATTTAGTTCGGGGCGTTATCACCTGAAATCGGGCTTTTACCTCTGGGATACAATGCCTACCAATCGTTGCCCTTTTTTAGTGTAAGCGTCGCGATGCCCGGTTCTTCGAGCATGAGCAGGTTGTAGAGTTTGTTGTTGTGTTTCCTCACGTCTTTGTAATAAAAATAAGTCACATTCTGATATAATAACGGTAATCTTTCTCATATTATGCTGTAAATCACAAACTGATTTACAGTCACGATGCGTTAAAGCAAACAGGAGGGAGGAAAAAGATTTGGCGCAAGGAAGGCTAACCGGTCTCAAATATAATGTTCCGTCCAAGACATATAATGGATACACCCTTTTTGCTCCGCTTGGAGGTCCTGGGGTTTGGTTAATCGATATGGAAGGTGCTTTTGTTCATCATTGGGATGTGCCACATGGTGCTGGACCTCATGGCGTGCTTTTACCCAGTGGTAATTTACTCTTTGCCGGAGAGCCACCCACTAATCCTGTAGCCGACCTCGGTGGTGGCGGAGGCGAGTTGCTTGAGATTGACTGGGATGGCAATGTGGTCTGGAAATATGAAGACCCGTATATGCATCATGATTTTCAGCGTCTGCCGAATGGTAATACCATGATCTTGAGATGGGTCAAAACCCCGAAAAACATTGCGGCTAAGGTTAAAGGTGGTGTTGCTGGAACCGAGAGAGAAGGGGAGCTCTGGTCTGACTGTTTCCGCGAGATAACGCCTGAGGGCAAGGTCGTCTGGGAGTGGTTCGGCTATGAGCACCTTGACCCTGAACTTGATGCTATCTGCCCTTTGTGCTATCGCGCCGAGTGGACACATGCCAATGCCTGTTTTGTTCTCCCGGATGGTAATATCCTGACCAGTTTTCACCAGCAGAACACCATTGCCATCATTGATAAAAGTACTGGCTACATTAAGTGGCGTTGGGGGCCGGGGGAACTGGGGCATCAACATGACCCTCGTATGCTTGATAACGGCAACATCCTGGTCTTTGATAACGGGGGGCACCGTCCAGGCAAGATGGTAGGTTATTCCAGGGTGCTTGAGATAAACCTGGAAGGCCAGATTATATGGGAATTTAAAGAGGACCTGGCATTAACATACTACAGCTCTTTCATCTCTGGTAGCCAGCGTCTGCCCAATGGGAATACCCTGATTTGTGAGGGGACGATTGGGCGATTTATTGAAGTTACCCCGGAGAAGGAAGTAGTCTGGGAATACATTTCCCCGTTTTACAGCCGGAAAATTCCCTGGCTCGGGCTTGCCAATCTCGTTTTTCGGGCTCACCGTTACGGACCGGACTACCCGGGGCTTAAAGGTAGAGAGCTTGACCCGGATAGGCTTGAGTTGGTGACGAAGGAAAAAGCCAAAGATGCGGAAGATGTGATACAGAGGCGACTTACTGGCCTTGGCTATTAACCTTGGGTTTGCCTGTTTTGAAAAAATTTTAAAAGAAAGGGAGGCAGATGATGATAAGAGATATTTGGCTTTATCGTTATCCAGATGGTGTTTCGGTTGAAGAGGGAGATAAGTGGTATCTTGGCCAGCATGTCCACGAGGTCAAGCAAATTCCCGGGGTCAAGAAATATCTTACCTGGAAGGTGCTGGAGGTTCCGGAACGGTCAAGTAGACTGGTTCGCTTAACCGAAGTTTGGTGGGACGACATTGAGACTTGGCGCCGGGTTTGGCCCGAGCGTAGCCAGTGGATAAAAACCCCAGCCCCCTGGGGTGGCACGCCACCGCTGGTAGTTGAGCCAGTATTTCTCGATGAAAAGCCAGAATATGACCTGATGAAGGATATTCCACGGATTTAGGCATACTCCAGCTTCGTCTACTGTTCCTGAGGGGGGGGTTCTTCTAAAGCCTTAGTCCTGAGCGTGGTTCAAGCAGGAAAGACGACACGTTATATCCATTCATAAACTCAACCAGTAGCTGGTGGAGTTCCTTTGCCACCTCAGGGCGCTCCTTGATGATGTTTTTCTCCTGTTTTGGGTCTGAAGGCAGGTGGTAGAGTGTTGACCCCCCCCGTTCCACGCTGTAAAGTAACGTCCATTCTTCGGTAGTAACTGTGGTAGCGGAGAATACCTGCATTGGGCGTGGCTGACCATCCACCGAACGAATAATGGTATCCCGGTTGGCGAATGGATGAGTGCTGACAACAAACTTGCGGTCTTTTAGTTTGGTGTCTTTCATCACGGGCAGTAGTGAGTGTCCCTCCACTTCAGCCGGTATTTCCTGGCCCAGGATACTAAGGACGGTGGGCATCAAATCAACGGCCGAGGTCAACCCTCTGTACACCTCTGGTGCAACACCTGGTGCATATATTAGAAGCGGGCAGGCTGTTACTTCCTCGTATAGCGGTGAGTGTGTCCAGGGTGCCAGTAACAGCCTGCCTGACTCTGCCCACCAGGGTGTATCGCTTGGAAAGGCAAGGATCATCTTTCCAAAGAGGCCGCCGTGCTCTCCGAAATAGAAACCGTGGTCGGCGGTAAGCATGATGGCAGTATTCTCCATCAGACCCAGGTCTTCTATTTTTCTGAGTAAATAACCGAGCCAGGTATCAACCATGGTGATTTCACCGCAATAGCAGGCGTGTCCCTTTTTCACCATCTCTTCGCTAAAGCCGGGTACATCCTGCCAGCGTCTATAGGGTGGGCTGATTATCTCTCCGTCGTAGCCTGGCCAGTAAAGTTCAGTGTAGTCGCTTGGGGCATCCCAGGGCTCATGGGGGTCCCAGGCGTCAATATAGAGGAAGAAGTCTTCCTCGTGATGCTCTTCAAGCCACTGGATTGCTCTGGTAAATGTCTGGGGTGCAAAACGGTCGGATTCAGAGCGCCATGTCTTACGGATGTCATCTTCCAGTCCGTAGGTATGCCGCCCCCAGTACTCCTGACCGGGCACTTCAATAAAGGTTGCAAAGCCCTGGTCGTAGTTCATACCATTACTGGTGTAGAATGGCGTATCAACCACGGCGGCAGTGTGAAAACCAGCATTTGAGAGTATCTCTGGAAGGGTTACCAGACCGCAAGGGAGCGGCTGCCATCCCATAAAGCAACCCGTCCAGCGGCCGGTATAGTAGTCGGCCCGCGCCGGCATGGTGGGAAAGCTGGCCAGGTAGTGACGCTCAAAGCGCACCGCTCTGGCTGCCAGGGCATCGAGTGAAGGTGTACGAACTGTTTGGTTGCCGTAGCAGCCAAGGTGGTCACGGCGAAGGGTATCCAGTATTATCCAGATAACATTGTTCATCGGTCGTTAGGTTAGCATTTGCCTTGATGGGTGTCAACAGATAAAATACACTTATTCCGAGCATAAAATCAACCCTGGAAGAAGGAATAGATGAATCAAGATCAAACTTCTGCCGAACTTGTAGCTCTGCCGCTCTTTGGCCCTGTTGCCAGCTTTGAGCCGTTCTTCACCAGTTATCTTCTCCCAGGAGAAAGGGTTGCTTTAATTGACCCCGGGCCTGCAGTGTGTCTTCCACAGCTATTATCCAAAATAGATGAAGCTAATATTGAGCCGGAAAAACTCGCCTATATCCTGCTTACCCATATTCATATTGACCATGCCGGTGGAGCGGGTGATTTGACTGGTTACGCCTCAGGGGCAAGGGTAGTCGTTCACCCCAGTGGGGTAAAGCACCTGGCTAACCCAGAAAGATTGTGGCAGGCGAGCCTGGGGACTCTGGGTGAAGTGGCAGAAAAATATGGCAGGATAAACCCGGTGTCAGAGACGAACCTTATCCCGGCGGCAGATGGAATGGAGATAGACCTTGGCCAGAGGAGTCTTAAGGTTATTTTTACCCCCGGGCATGCCCGACACCATATCAGTTTCTGGGACTGGAAGCGGGGAGAACTTTTTGTTGGTGACGCCGTCGGTGTCTATCATCCGGTGGTGGATATGATTACACCGGGGACTCCACCTCCGTTCGACCTGCCGAAGGCGTTTGAATCACTGGAAAAACTGGCTTCTCTTGATCCTGAGACCATCTGTTACTCTCACGGTGGCTGTGTCTCTGACAAAAGGCATACCATAGACCGTCATCGTAAACAGCTCCTCATCTGGAAAGAGGTCATCTCTAAAGTATTCTGGCAGAGACGAGAAAACATCTTTAAAATTCTCCTTCGTGAAGATGAGGAACTCGGTAAGCTTGGAAAAATCGAGAAACCGGAGTTCGAAAGGGAGACCTTTTTCCTTGCTAACAGCGTTGACGGCTTTATTGATTACTTTAAGAGCGGGGCTAATTCTTCATAATAGCTTTTCAGGGTGTGGCTACCGGTTGGTGGGGCAACACCATCGCCTCCTCCAGCCGTGATGAAAAATCCGGCAACATCCGATAGTTGCTTGTTAAACGGCCGAATCACTCTTACCGCAAGCTTCGCCAGCCAGGGCGGTATTCGGGTAAGCTTTGGGTTTTTACCCAGTGTTGTAAATGCCAGTTCAGCGATTGCCCTGATGCTATATACCACCGGGCCACCAACGGGTATTTCACCCTCCCTGCCGTGGGCAGAGTCAACACAAACCCTGGCCAGCTCAGCGCCGTGGATTGGATTTATCCTATTCTCACCATTGCCAATCAGGTAAATTCGGCCTGATTTAGCCATCCTGAGGAATTCGGTCATATCAGAAAAATAGCCGGTGGCGCCGGCAACCATTACTCTCTCCATTTGCTTCCCTTGATATTAATACCGCTTCATATACCCAACTCTATTATAGCAATTTAATACGTCAAATAAAGCATTTCCCCGGCTCCGGCCCATGGCTCCAACAGTCAATCGTATTGTGCCAGGCTTGGTGATTTTGAACGTAGGGTATGCTATACTTCTGTCTGAAAATGGAACCGATAGCCAGAGAAAATGTCTGATTCGCAAAATTAATCTCGGAGGGCGATTATGAAGGGAGCTTTCTACGAGGGCAATAAAAAGTTCAGTGTAGCTGAGTCTGAGCCGGAGGCTCCAGGAGCCGGAGAGGTAAGGCTTAAGGTTGCCTATAGCGGTATTTGTGGCACTGATTACCATATCTATTTGGGACACATGGACTGGCGTCTCAAACCGCCTCAGGTGATTGGTCATGAGATGTCCGGTGAGGTTATCGAGATTGGGCGAGAAGTTGAGGGGTTTAAAATAGGTGATAAGGTGGTGGTACGTCCCCTGGCTGCCTGTTTTGAGTGTCCAACCTGCCAATTGGGATATTATAATATCTGTCCCAATCTGAATTTTATTGGCGTTGATAGTGCCGGTTCCTTTCAGGGTAGCTGGACAGTGCCGGCATACACCCTGCATCACCTGACGGATAATATTGACATGAAACAGGCGGCCATGATTGAGCCGGTAGCAGTTGCCTCACATGATGTCCGTCTCGGGCAGGTCGCCCAAAACGACTATGTCGTTGTTCTGGGTGCCGGGCCAATCGGTATGCTGGTGTCCTTACTTGCCAGAACGAGGGGGGCTCGCGTCCTCGTTGCCGAAATCAACAATTTTCGAGTCAACCTTGCCCGTGAGCTCGGGTTGGAGGCAGTAAACCCACAGGAAATTGACCTGCCCGGATACGTAGAAAACGAGACGGGTACCGCGGGCGCTGATATTGTTTTTGAGGTGATTGGTTTGCCGGCGGGTGCTGAGATGATGACCAAACTTGCTCGAACCCGCGGGCGGATTGTGGTTGTCGGCCAATTTCCCGGGCCAGTAAACGTAGACCTGCGTCGAATTCTGTGGCGAGAACTTAATCTACTGGGTGTCAGAAATTATGAAGCCGAGGATTTTGAGACCGCTATCTCCCTGGTGGCTGAAAAAGCCCTGCCACTCGAACGGCTTATTTCTGAGGTACGCCCACTGGAAGAAGTGCAGGCTACCTTTGAGGAGATTGAGCGAGGCGCTAACTTCATGAAAGTACTATTTAAGTGCAGTGAATAAGGAAGGAACAAGAAATGGGTATTCTGGATAAATTCAGTCTGAATGGCAAGGTTGCTCTGGTAACTGGTTGCAAACGCGGAATCGGTAAGGCCTTAGCTCTGGCACTGGCCGAGGCTGGTGCCGACATCATCGGCGTCAGCGTTACCCTTGAGGAATCAGGGAGCGAAATAGAACAGGCGGTCAAATCTCTGGGCCAAAACTTCAAAGGGTATGCCTGCGATTTTGGAGACCGAAAGGCACTCTACAACTTTATTTCCAGAGTAAAGTCGGATAATCCAGTCATTGATATTCTGGCAAACAATGCCGGTACCATTATGCGTAAGCCGGCAGTTGAACACCCAGACGAATACTGGGACAAGATAATAGAAATCAACTTAAGCGCCCAATTCATCCTGACACGGGAGATGGGAAAGGGCATGCTTGAACGCGGCTATGGCAAGGTAATCTTTACCGCCTCAGTACTCACCTTTCAGGGTGGCATCTTAATTCCCAGCTATGCGGCCAGCAAGGGCGGGATTGGGTCGCTCCTCAAGGCGTTTGCCAATGAGTGGGCAGGGCAGGGAGTAAACGTCAACGCTATTGCTCCGGGCTATATTGCCACCGGCTCCACAGAAGCACTGCGCCACGACCCGGAGCGAAGCAAGGCAATTCTGGGGCGTATTCCAGCCGGCCGCTGGGGAGAACCCGATGATTTGAAGGGGGCGGTTGTCTTTCTGGCATCGGCGGCATCCAATTATGTCCATGGTGCCATATTGAGTGTAGATGGCGGCTGGCTATCTAGATAACCGCGTTTTAATACAATACAGCCGAACTCCCAGTGATAAAGCCTCATTGTTGGTAAAACTAGCTGACTTTGTAGTCCTCGCGTGGTGGGCTGAAAATATCCACGACCACGCTCCCTTGAGGTCCTGAGGTACCACAATGCATTGCATTGGAGGGAACGAGCACCACATCGTTGGGCTTCAAAAGCCTGGTTTCGTCACCGACTGTGAAGCTAAATTCTCCCTGTATAACCATTACCAGTTGCTCGTGAGGGTGATTGTGGAGTGGCACTGAGATGTTGGGTTCAAAGGGGGCATAGGAGAGCATCATCTTGTCTCCCCAGACGAGGTGCTGGGTAAATCCTGGCAGTGGCTTTCTAACTCTAAAATCCCTGGGAAACTCGAAGAACATGGGCTACCTCCAATTTCTATCTTTGTCTTGACCATTATGCAACTGATGAGAGTTCATTGCAATATCTCTATCGATTGTGACCGCGCTGTTACCTGTGACATTCTATACAATTCTTGGATTATAAAACAACAAAATGTCAAAACTGGTGAAGATAGCAGCCGATTTAAGGCTATTGACAGATTCTTGCTTTGAGAGTAACCTAGTCGTGAGGCAGGCCAACCGAGGCAGGCGGTGAATCCAGCCATTTCAAGGTTCCAGTGCTCGTGGCTCCGCCCAGGGGTTGCCGAGTCAGTTAGTCTTACACTCAAATCTTGCTCACTTATTCTGTCTTGTCCCAATTAACTGGGTATGACACGATTCTGTCGGCTGGTCTTTAGAAGCGTAGCACTGAGTTATCTTTGTGGCGGGAGGTGTTTTCGTGACAGGTAGCGTCCTGTTGGTTAACACGAATGTGACAAGACCCCCGGTTAGTCCGGTAGGCTTGGAATATGTTGGCGAGGCTCTTATCGAAGCTGGAATATCAGTTGGGGTCTTGGATTTGCCCTTTGTAACTGACTGGAAAGAAAGTCTGGCTCGAGAGGTAAAGAACAATGAGCCTTTGGTAGTTGTTTTATCAGTCCGCAACACCGATGATTCATCTTTTGCCACCAGGAAATCTTTTTTGCCCTGGATTTATGAGGTTGTCGCTGAGGCAAGACGGTTGACTGGAGCGTTTCTTCTTCTTGGTGGTGTTGGTTTCTCGGTAATGCCTGAGGCTGTCCTTAGGTTAACCGGGGCTGATTTTGGAGTTGCCGGCGATGGTGAAGGGGTGCTACCGATATTGGTTAAATGTCTGGTAAATGGCGAAGATATTTCTCACCTCCCAAGTTTGGTTTACTGGTACAATGGAAGTATCGTGCGTAATCGCACCGCAGATGTTGACCTCAGGCATCTAGCTGTACCTAAGCGCAGACTCTTTGATAATAAAGGGTATGAGAAATTAGGGGCAATAGTTGGCATAGAAACAAAGCGTGGTTGTTCCCAAGGATGCATTTTCTGCGCTGATCCGGTGGCAAAAGGGAGCAGGGTACGTCTGCGTCCCCCCAAAATGGCGGCACAGGAATTCCAAAACCTTCTTGCCCAGGGGGTGTCATGGTTTCATCTATGTGACAGCGAGTTTAATCTGCCTGTGGCGCACGCCAAGGACGTATGCTCGGCTATAATTGAGGCTGGTCTGGGAGACAAGCTAAGGTGGTACTGTTACTGTTCGCCGGTTCCCTTTGATCGCGAACTGGCCATTTTGATGAAGCGGGCCGGATGTGCCGGTATTAATTTCGGTGTTGATTCCCTTCATGACGAGCAACTGGTCAGGCTCGGCCGTGTTCACTCCATGAGTGATATACAGCAACTGGTGTCTATTCTCAAAGAAGAGGGGTTAAATTACATGTTTGACCTGCTTATAGGTGGCCCCGGTGAGACCAAAGAGACAGTTAAGACTGCCATTGATAATATCAGGAAACTTAATGTTCCCCTGGCTGGAATAGCGACTGGTGTCAGGGTGTATCCAGGCACACCCCTTGGCCGTGCCGTCGCGAATGGTAGCATCAAGAAGGGGCTATACCCTGAAGGAGAAAGGGAGTCCCATGAACCACTCTTTTATCTCTCCCCTCATCTCGGCAGTGATATTTCCTGGCAGATAAATGATATTGTGGCTGGCGACCCTCGTTTTTTGTTCCTTGCCTCTCCGGCTGAAGAGGGGAGCTACAACTATGCTGATGATGAAGTGCTTTCCCGTCTGATAAAGAAAGGAGCACGAGGCGCTTACTGGGATATTATCCGGCACAGCCGAGGGCAGTAGTCGAGGGCGGCTAAAGTTTATATAGAAGGAAGAATAGGATGAGACTTAAGAACAAAGTGGCAATTATCACTGGTGGAGGCACTGGCATCGGCAAAGCTATTGCCCTGGCCTTCTCCGAGGAGGGTATCTCGGTCGTGCTGGCTTCCCGTAACCTATCCAATCTGGAAGGGGTTGCCAACGAGATTAAGGCTAAAGGTGGCAGAGCCACCGCCATCAAGACCGACGTTGCTGACGAAAAACAGGTACAAGAAATGGTTGCTCAGACCCTGAGTGAATATGGAAAGGTAGATATCCTGATTAATAACAGTGGCATCGTCGGGCCCATCGCCACTGTGGCTGACCTTAATCTTGAGGATTGGAACCAGACAATTGCCGTAAACCTGACCGGGGCAATGCTCTGCTCAAGGGAGGCGCTTAAAGATATGATTCCACGTCGGAGCGGTAGCATCATTAATATGTCATCACTGAATGGAAAACAGGGTATGGTCTTAAGAAGCTCATATGTTACCTCCAAGTGGGCTATGAATGGCTTTACCCAGACCCTCTCAATGGAGGTAGGCAAATACAATATCCGTGTTAACGCTATTGCCCCTGGTACTGTTGCCGGTGAACGGGCTGAGAATGCTATTAAAGACATGGCCGAAAAGCGGGGGATTTCATACCAGGAAGTATTCGAGCAAGTAGCAAGCAGGGCTTCTCTGGAAAGGGTTGTTACCCCTGAGGAAGTAGCCTGGACAGCGCTATTTTTAGCTTCGGATGAGTCCAGCGGAATCACTGGTCAGATAATCAGTGTTGATGCAGGCAGGACAAGCTTATAGGTATATGTCTAAATAGCTAGCTCTTGAGTTGCGGTTGGGCCACTGGTTGTGCCGGTACTGGCTGCCCTGATTTTATGGCCATACTCGGTACTATTAACTTCGTTGCTTTTAGCGTCTGTTGCTCGCAATCCTCGAGTCTCCAGTTGCCAGACAAGAGTTCTAAGATAGAAACATCGGCGTCCATCCCGGGCTTGAGGCTTCCCTTCTCGTCCTCGATACCGAGGGCACGAGCCGGATTGATAGTGGTCATCTCTATTATCTTCTTTAAGTCCAGACCAAGCGCCGTGAATTTGGACATGGTCACTGTCAGGCTGTATACCGGGCCATCCAGCGAGAAGGCGGTAACATCGGTGCTTAAGGTTGTCGGCAAAATACCCTGTGCCATACCCTTTCTAGCAATGTCAAAACTGAAATTGAACCTGCCGTGAGCAACATCCAAAACCACTCCCCTCTCCATCGCCTCCCTCAACCCAGGTATTAGGGTACCATCAGGGTATATGACGCTACCATATTTGGCAGTGAAAACGTGACTCAGTATATCGCCTGATTCCATTAATGGTAAAATTTCCTGAGTTAAGGTCGGCGATACCCGCTTCCCGTAGTCCCCTATATGTATCATGATGGGTAGGCCAAACTTCTTGGCGATGCGCTTGGCTATTTTTACAACCTCAGCCCCGGTACTGGCAACCATGTTGCCTATCAGACGTAGTTTGATTCCCTTGATTAGGGGCTGATTTGCTTCAATGGTAGCTTCGGTGGCACCAAGGTCAATCTCACCCCAATCCCGCAGCTCCGGCATGACGCTTAGCCCGTGGGAGCCTAGATGAAGGAAGCAGAAAACTGTGGTACGGGACGAGGGTATAATATATTTGGGGAAGCCGCCGAAAATTGCCTGGCCGGCACTCCCCCCATCCACCACCGTAGTTACTCCTTGCTTCACCCCGGTGATATCAGGTTCGACGCCATTACTTAGAATGCCGGCGTAGACATGACAGTGCAGATCAATGAGGCCTGGGGTAACTATTTTATCTGTGACGTCAATTATCCGTTGGCTCTCCTGTGGGGGAATGTCCCTGGCTATGGTAGCAATCTTGCCTCCGCTTATGGCTATGTCCAGCCTATCATCAACGTTTTGTGCCGGGTCTATTATCCTACCACCCTTGATTAGCAAATCGTACATAAGATGCCTCTTTTTGCGTAATTAATTATGGAAGTCTCTGTTCACGTATGTTCAACAGGCAGAAGTAGCCTTGAAATGGCCTGGCGTGGACAGATGTTTGCACAGAAGCCACAGCCGGTGCATATTGCCTCATCGATTCGGGCTTTACCGGTTGCCTCGTCCCAGATAAGAGCCGGGCATTTGAAGATACGGTTGCAGTATCGGTTACAACCGCAGTCTTCACCAAGGCACTTCTCCGATTCAACCCATACTTTATATTCGGGGCCATCCTCCCTGAACGCCACGAGCCCACACTTGTGGCGCAGGATCATAATCTTGGAGCCTTCTTGCTCGATGAGTTTCCATAATTTCTGTTCGGAATCCTCGATATCAAACGAGTCGGCGACCTCTACCGGGCAACCCAGGCTCCGGCACACCCTTTCAATATCTACCTGCGTAACTGGCTCCTGCATGACACTTTCGGCTGTGCCCGGGTGGGGTTGGAACCCGGTCATTGCCGTAGCGTTATTATCTAAAATGACAAAGGTGGCATTAGCTCGGTGATGAACTGAATTTATGATAGCTGGAATCGCCGCGTGAAAGAAGGTGGAATCACCGATAGTGGCTACCGCTTGCTGTTTGAAGCCAAAACGTTCGAGTTTGCCAAATCCCGATGCCAAACCACTGCCGCTCCCCATTACGTAATAGGTTTTTGTCGTCATGGTGCCGGCCTTTAGTCCATCGATAGCGTAACAGCCGACATCACCGTTGATGAAGTTAGCAGTATCATCAAGCCTCAATACGTTTTTCATAGTCCGTAGACTGGCACGGTGAGGACAGCCAGGGCACCATGCCCAGGGACGGTCCTGAACCATCTCCTGAGCGTACCTCACTGCCTTCTTATCGTATTCTGACTCTCGCGGGTGATAGCTAAGCCCTAACAGCTTGGTAATAGCCTCAATAACAATATCCTGGTTTAATTCCCCCACCGAGTTTATGTGACCGCTCTCTTTGCCATAAACCTTGGGTATTCCTCCCTTGAGCCAGTGAGTACCCAGGTATTCTTTAAGCTGTGCTTCCACGAATGGATCAACTTCCTCAACTACCAGGACATCCGAGTCCGGCTGAAGATGGTTTTGAATAAATTGTATCGGTAGGGGCCAGGTGGTGCCCAGTTTGATTATGCCAACTGATGACTCAAGCCCCAGCTTCTGGATAGCATCCAGTGAGTATAACCAGCCCGTGCCGCTGCAGACGATGGTTAGTTTTGCCGACTTAGGGCCATGATACCAATTGAATTGAGAGGACTCGAAGATAACTCTCGCTCCTTCCAGTTTTTGCTGGCATCTAAGGTGGTTTCCCGTTACCGGAAACGGCGAGACATACTCTTGGGTATCAAAGTGAGCCTGTCGGTTGAGGTGCTCGTAATCACCGAAGGCAACCGGGGCACTGGCGTGTGATATTCTGGTAACGCTTCGAATCAGCACGGCAAGACGCAGTTTTTCTGAAAAAGAAAAGGCCCACTTCACCATTTCCTTGGCTTCACTGGGGGAGGATGGCTCTAGGAGTGGAAACCCTCGACTCCTAGCTGACCATCGGGAGTCATGCTCGCTGTTGCTTGACCAGCCCTGTGGGTCATCGCAGACTACCAGTACCAGTCCCCCGTCGCCGATTTCATTCGTATTAATCAGCGTGACAAAATCAAGGGCTGCATTGAGCCCCTCGGCTTTCATGCTGGTTATCGCTCTAAGCCCGCTAAGTGAGGCTGACATGGCTACCTCAGCAGCTACCTTCTCATTGACAGACCACTGAGCGTAGATATTGGCCTCTTTGGCTACTTTGCCGATGCTTTCTAATATCTCCGAAGATGGAGTTCCCGGATAAGCTGCCGCTACCTGAACACCGGCTTCGATTGCGCCTCGGGCTATGGCTTCATTACCAAGTAGTACGGCTATATGTCCGGGGGCATCTGTAGCCAGAGTGTATTTTTGAAGTTGTTGCGTTGTTTCTGTCATAATATATTGCCCTCTTCTAATTTCCTCTTTATTCTTGCATAATTATACTTTATAGACTACCTCAAATTCGAACCGAATCACCATCTCAGCTAATTGCTGTGCCTACACACCCGATGATTTATCTCTGCTTGGATATTGACGAAGTCACAGGAGTAAGAGGAAATCTTAATCCAATCAGCTTAAACGACTCTTAGAAATCCCCGCAAATCCCCTCTACAGTGAGGCTGAAAGGAAAAGGTTTTATCTTATCTGTCAGGATTGTGGTTATCGCAGCGATGAATTGCCTCTGGGAAAACTTCAGGAGTTTTTAGGCTGAACTGCCTTGATTCCCAGGGATAATTCCTTTCTAAGTGGTATAGGATATTACCTATCTGGCGGTAAGTTCTGCCAACTGGTTTAAGATGGCTGCCATTTTTTCCAGTTCTTCCCCCCAGCCTGCCCAATCGCCGGCTTTGAGGTATTCCTGCGCCCTAGCATAATGTTCCTGCGCTTGCTTAGCGAGTTGGTTAATCTGGGCAGTGTCAGCAGTAGAGGGTATTGCCGTGGGGGGGAGTACCTCTCCCGCTGGTGGCTCTAATTCGGGTAAACCAGTATAGATGGCACTCAAGCTCTGGGCCAGAGTTTGTTCCATTACAATTCGGTTGCCACTGACGACAACGACTCTTTTCAGCTGTGGCAGTTGTCCTCTTTCTGCTCTGAGGTAGATGGGTTCTACATAAAGAATTGAATTCTCAATCGGTATCACCAGCAGGTTGCCACGGATAACCTGAGAGCCCATCTGCCCCCACAGGGTTAGTTGTTCAGAGATAACCGGGTCCTGGTCAATTCTGGCTTCAATCTGCCGAGGTCCATAGATGAGCCTGTCCTTAGGGAAATTAAAGGCGATGATTTTGCCGTATTTATCGCCATCACTGCGGGCCGCTAACCAGGCAATCATATTGTCTTTTTGTGCCGGACTGAGTGGTAGAAGTAAGAGGAATTCTTCCTGCTCTTCGTCAGGAAGCTTCATTATCAGGTGATAGGGTTCTACAACTCGCTCGGTACCGGCATAAACTTCACTCGGGACTACCCACAGGTCCTCTCTGTTATAAAAGACTCTCGGGTCTTGCATGTGGTAGGTCGTGTAGACTGAGACCTGGATCTTGAAGAGGTCTACCGGATAGCGAAGGTGCGCCCGAAGTGACGCCGGCATCGTCTCAATCGGAGTGAAAAGCTCAGGGAAGATAGAACTGTAGGTGTTTATCAGTGCATCATCAGGGTCAATGAGGTAGAAGGTAACTGAACCATCATAGGCATCGACGACTACCTTCACACTGTTGCGGATATAGTTAATATTCCCTTGAACTGGCTGAGAATAAGGGTAAAGGGAAGAGGTGGTGAAGGCATCCTGTACCCAGAGGAGTCTGCCTTCACTGATGACAATATAGGGGTCACTATCCAGCTTCAAGAAAGGTGCCAGGTGTTGCACCCGCTCTTGGATATGGCGCCGGTAAAGTAGCTGGCTTTGAGGCTCGAGCTCGCCACTGATAAGGATATTAATATCGCCCAGTTCCCAGGCGTAAACCAGCTTGCGGATGAAGGAATCGAGTTTTACACCTTTAGTACCGGCGTAGGTAGTATATACATTAGTATCACCCTTGGGGTAGTCAAATTCCTCAACCCTGGTATTTAAAATGACATAATTATTAGTGCTCTCCCCGAAGTAAATTTCGGGTCTTTCAATCTCAACCTTACCTATTGGCGGAACATCCCTGACCCACAAATTAGGCAGGCCCTCATCACTGACCTCATTTACTGGACTCATGGTCACCCCGTAGCCGTGAGTGAACTGCAGGCGGCGATTAACCCAGGTCTGCGCTTCGGAGGCAAGTTTTTCCGGGGATAGTTCTCGGGCGGCGAGTATTACCTGACGGTAGCCCTCATCCAGTTGGTAGCGGTCAACATCAGCGTCGTTAAAGTTATAGTAGAGTCGTATGGACTGGATTTGATTGTAGGTATCCTTAATGGGACGAGAATCCCATAGCCGAATATTATTTATAGTAGCGCTGTTCTGGGCAATATCTTCTTCGCTTGGCATCGTTTCCACCGGGATATCTCTTTCTTCTATTTGATCAAGTCCAAAGGCAAGTCGGGTGAAGTTGATATTGCGTTCAATATAGGGTTTTTCCCGAGCCAGTTCACTCGGCTCAACTTGAAATCTCTGCACTATTGTCGGGTAGATACTGCCAAATACAATGACTGATACCAGCCAGATTCCAATCACAGTGGGCAGTGGGTGCTTGAAGCGGCGGAAGATGTTGATTAGCAAGAGCACGCCACAAATAACTGAAATAACAATCAGAATCCTCCAGGCAAGCCACTGGGCGTGAACATCGGTGTAGCCTGCCCCGAAGACCACGCCGCGTTCGGAGTAGACCAGGTCAAAAATCTTGAGCTGGTAGCTCCAGGTAATTAGGAAGAATATGATTGCCCCTAGTGTCAGGAGATGCCCTCTTATGGCGGTGGTAACTGAAGACAGACGAAAACCAAGGTTCAATCCATAAAGAGTTATGGTAAAAATCAGAGTGATGCTCAAAGCCCAGAGCAGCCACCCCTGAAGGTAGTGATAAAAAGGAAGATTGAAAATATAGAAGGCGACATCCCTGCCGAGTAGCGGTTCGATGACCCCGAAACTGGTCGGGTTTGAGAAACGCAGCACCATTTCCCAAGCCCCGGAACTAACCAGACCAAACATAATGCTGAGAAAAACTGCCACTGCCAGTATGCCGACATCTAGGATTTGCCGTGCTACCATTAAGCCCTGCCCGAATAAGTCGATTACCGTGCTAGGTGGGGATAATCTCCGGGCTAAGAAGAGGTTGGGCAGTAAAATAAGCAGAAAAATAAAGCTGCCGCCAAAAAAGAGCCATATCTTGGTGGTCAGGATAGTGGTGTAGACACTTGAAAACCCCAGGCTGTTAAACCATAGCCACTCGGTGTAGATGCTCCTCAAGATACTGATGACAATGAAAAGCAGGATGATACTGCCAATGATTACCAGCCATCGCGTTGGTGGCTGAGGCTGACTGCTCTTTGTCTTCTGGGAGCGGGACTTATTTTCTCCACCCCACAACTTATCCAGGTCGCTGAAATAACTCATCTTAAATAGCCTTCAGTTAGTTTTAGCTAAAACAGTATAACACAAGGCCAGACTCTATGGCAGGTGTCTGTTTTGAGGAGAGTCGTTGCTCCAATCCCCGTTCTAGTTTTTGCCAACCCTTTTTATTATTTGTTCTAATTTCTGCCGGTAATACCTGAAGTTGTCAAAACTTATGTCCGGAGACACATTATGGTCAATGGTAGGTATAAAGCCCCCTGATTTGAGCATGAAGGGGACCTTGCTTTCCAGTTCCCGGTCAATAGCTTCTTTGTTTTTGGCAACCGCCATCTTATCGATACCGCCGATAATACCGAGCTTGGGAAAGGCTTTACGCACCTCGACAACATCCATCCCGGCCGCTACCTCGAAGGGATAAAGAACGTTCACACCCCCCTCAATCCAGAGCGGAATTAGCTTCCAGACATCGCCATCAGAGTCAACTTTAATAATCTTAACCCCATAGTCTCTCAAAAAACCGGTCAGCTTCTTGTAGCCCGGCAGGATAAACTCGCGAAAGGTGTCGGGTGAGATTAAGGGACCGGCTTTGTAGCACATGTCCTCCCAGATGAACACGGCATCCACATCTACTTCTTTAAGCACTCCCTCATAAAGGGTAATCCAGAAATCAGCCAGGTAATTTACCATGTCTTTCATCAGTTCCGGGTCATCATAGTACTTGGTGAGCACCTCTATCTCACCCAGCAAATAACGAGGGGTGCCGAAGAATCCGGTCTGCTGGCCAAGACCAAGGGGGTAATCCCTCTTTTTGTATTCTGCAACCAGCTCGGGCCAGTTGTCGGGCAGTCTTCCTTCCAGAGTGGGCTTGAGTCTCTCAGCCTTGAAGCGTTCCCAGTCCTCCCTGGTTTTTACCGGCGAACCGAGCAGAGAAGGCAGGGTGCTTCTGCCTTTAATCTCTTTTCTTAAGCAACCGTCCGGGTCTTGCCTGATAAACCAGTCACCATGGTCTTCTATAATTTTCTCTTCAAAGGGAGGATAAGCCCCGATATTAAGCGGTACCCGTACCAGGTAAGGGTCCATTTTGAAGAAGTCGTGAATATCATCGGCAGAGTATCGTCCCAAACGCACACCGGCGGATTCAGCCGAGATTCCAACAGCCTCTCCAAGTTCTTCGGGAATCCCCTTAATTTCGGGTAATCCTTCCTGATACCAGCGCTTGATTGTCCCGGCCCAGTAGCCAAACTCCCACAGAAGGGTTCGGTCAACCTCCCCGAAGGTCATTGAAGCTACGTAACGGTCTCGAGTATTCATTGATTGTTCCTTTCCATCAAACTGTTTGGTCTATTCACAGATTATATCACATATAAATGGATGAAGTGCCCGTTTTACCTAGCTTATTTGTTTTAATCGTAATCAGCAGGTCTGTATCTGTCTTGGCAAACTATTTAACATTTCGAAGCTAGCCTGAACGATTCTCCTTGCCAATATTAAACGCCTCGGTTATCATTTTCCCATGAGCATGATATTGGCAAGTTAAGGGCACCATGTAGACAATATACCCCATTAGTTCTACTGTTTTTAAACAAGTACTTATTTGCAATAATCCAGGTAGTTTTTGTTAATTATCCTCATTGACTCTACTCGATCGAGTCCATTATAATAATTGTAGATTTTTATAGAATTTGGTAGAGTTTTATAGTTTTTAAATTACCTTCAATAGTCAGTGCAAAACAAATAAATAGTCGTCTTCGGTTTTTATCGGTTCTATCTGTATTGATAGGAGGGTGATTTTTTGGCTCGAGAGCCTTTGCTCAGCATCAGTGAAGCCAGCCAGTTACTGGGAGTTAGTGAGGGAGCCCTCCGTCAGTGGACGGGCGATGGAAAAATAAAGGCTTTCATCACCCCGGGTGGCCACCGCCGTTATACTAGAGCAGGACTAAGGAGATTCAAGAGCTTACAACCAAGGATGCTTGGTATAAAGGATTTGGCCGCTGAATTGGAAGAAACCACTCGACAGCATCGGGAAATTGCTCGGGCCTCGCTGAAAAACGCGGCTTGGTACAATAAGCTGAATGAGGAATCGCAGGCACATCTGGCTGACCTCGGCAGGCAGATGCTCAACCTGATTATTAAATACGTCACCGAGCCTTCTTGCCGAGAAAAAACTCTCCAGTTGCTCCGAGATGTTGGTCGTAATCACGGCGAAATGCTGGCCAGACTGGGGCTTCCGCTTATTGATTCCGTTGAAACTTTTTTGCTGCACCGTGACCCGATTGTGAATACGGTTACTCACCTGATGCAAAAACGAGAGGCCTTTACCGGACGTATTGTTGAGGCGATACCGATGCTCACTCATGTTATGGATGAAGCACTGATCGCCCTGATGGCTGCCCACCAGCAGTATCGCAGTGGGATTCAAGCGTACGGTACTGGAGGCGCCTTCATATGATATCAATCACGCGCTTGCTCTGTGATACCGTTGGGCCGGGTGACCACCTTCGTTATGAAAAGAAGGATGCACCAAGACCGGTGGTGGTCTGGAATTGCACCCGACAGTGTAATTTAAGTTGCATCCATTGTTATGCCAGCGCTGATAACCGCAAGTCAGCAGGAGAAATGGATACATCAGCCGGCAGAGCCTTCATCCGCGACCTGGCTGATTTTGGCGTTCCGGTTATTTTGTTCTCTGGAGGCGAGCCATTGCTCAGGAAAGACCTGTTCCTGCTGGCGAGCCAAGCACGCGAGTGTGGAATAAGGATTGCCCTTTCAACTAATGGCACGCTCATTACAGACAGGCTAGCCAGCCAAATTAAAAAGCTTGGTTTTGCCGAGGTTGGCATAAGCCTTGATGGTATTGGAGCTACCAATGATCACTTTCGTGGTCGGAGTGGTTCCTTCGAGGATGCCCTTATCGGCATCAGAAACTGTATCGCTCTGGGGTTAAGGGTATCGCTACGGCTGACCATCACCAAGTATAACTATCGGGAAATTCCGGAGATCTTCCGGCTGGTTGAGGCTGAAAATATAGGCCGGGTCTGTTTCTATCACCTGGCTTATTCGGGGCGGGGCAGTAGCCTGCGGGAGGATGATATTAATCACACCCAGACCAGGGAGGTGCTGGATACTATTTGTCAGCATACCCTGAATCTGTATAAGCGGGGCCTGCATAAGGAAATCCTCACCGTAGGCAATCACGCTGACGGTGTTTACCTCTATCTTAAGTTGAGAAAAGATAATCCTCAGCGTGCTGACACAGTTCTGGAATTGCTACGTACGAATGGTGGCAACAACTCGGGTATCACAATCGGAGCCGTTGACGACGAGGGAAACGTTCACCCGGACCAGTTCTGGTGGCATTATTCGCTGGGTAATGTTATGCAGAGAAAGTTTGGTGATATCTGGACGGATAACTCCGAACCACTGCTTAAAGGCTTGAAGAACCGTAAGGGGCTGCTCAAGGGGCGTTGTGCCCGATGCCAGTACCTTGACCTCTGCAATGGCAACCTGCGAGTGCGCGCAGAGGCGGTATTTGGCGATGTTTGGGCGGAGGACCCTGCCTGTTACTTAACCGATGATGAGATAGGCATTAGCTCATGACCACAGAAACAACCAATGGCTTGAAACAGCGAGAATTGCTAACCTCCAGACTGCATCTGGTAGCTTGGGAACTCACCCGGAGCTGTAATCTGTTCTGTGCCCATTGCCGCGGTTCGGCGACTCACGACTCATACCGTGATGAATTAACCACCGAGGAGTGCTTCCGTCTCGTTGACCAGATACTGGAAGCAGGTCACCCAATTATTATCCTGACCGGAGGAGAGCCGCTTGTTCGCCCTGATGTAATGGAAATAGCCGGATATGCGGTGAATAAAGGACTGAGGGTGGTCATGGGCACCAATGGCACCTTGATTACTGAGGAAATTGCGTTGAAATTGAAAGAAGTGCCCATAGCCCGTCTTGGGATAAGCCTGGACTTCCCGTTAGCAGAGTTGCAGGATAACTTCCGTGGTCAGTCTGGTGCTTTTGCTGCAGTGATGAAAGGTATCGCCAACGCTCGCCGGGCAGGGATTGAAATTCAGATTAACAGCACCATTACCAAGCTCAACGTGGACTATCTGGACGAACTGCTGACTCTAGCACTTGAAGTGGGTGCAGTTGCTTTCCATCCGTTCATGCTGGTGCCAGTTGGTAGGGGTAAGGGACTGGAATCTGTGGAACTATCCCCTGAGCGTTACGAGCAAACTCTACACTGGATATATGACAAACAGGCCGAACTGGGGGACAAAATATTTTTCAAGCCCACCGATGTCCCGCACTATTTACGAGTGGTGAAGCAGCGACAGAAGCAAGATCAGCAGGTAAAGATGAAAGCAGCCACCGCTCATAATCCGAAGAACACTATCACTCGCGGTTGTTTGGCGGGAATCGGCTTCTGTTTTATCTCTTATCAGGGAAAAGTGAAGGGGTGCGGCTACCTTAACGTGGATGCAGGTGATGTCAGGAAAGAAAGATTTGCTCAGGTCTGGGCTGATTCACCTTTGTTCCACCAGTTAAGAGACCTTTCCAACCTCAAAGGGAAGTGCGGTATTTGTGAGTATAAGAGGATATGTGGCGGCTGTCGGGCGAGGGCCTATGAAGCCACTGGTGACTGCTTGGAAGCCGAGCCATACTGTGTCTATGAACCGGTGACACAGCGGATAGCTTCTAATGAAGAGAGAAGATTGATATGAATCTTAGTAGGATTGACCGAAAACTATTTGATTTGTTGCAGGTAAAATTTCCGTTAACTAAACATCCATATGCCGACATTGGGTTAAGTCTGGGTATTAATGAGGAAGAGGTCATTGCGCAGATTAAGCAATTAAAGGCGCGAGGTATCATTCGCCAGATAAGTCCAGTGCTGGATACCAGGCGTCTCGGCTATGAGAGCACACTGGTAGCAATGAGGGTGGCCGAGACTCAGTTAGATAAAGCCGTAGAACTCCTCACCAAACACCCGGGAGTCAGCCATGCCTACGAAAGAGACCACTACTTAAATCTCTGGTTCACCTTGGCTAGCCCCTCCAAGGCCAGTATAGAGAATGAACTCAGTCAGTTGACCGGCTCCATTGGTGCTGAGGTTGCCTTTAACCTGCCGGCAGTAAAACTGTTCAAGATAAGTGCCTATTTCGCTATGGGCGGAGATGGTCAATCGATAGACGATGGAATGCAGCCTGATGGTGTTCTGACACAAGGGGTTAAGCTTTCCCGCTTGGACAGACTGGTAATTAACGAGCTGCAACAGGATTTACCACTTATTCCGTCACCTTTTACAACTATGGCCGAGCAATTAGGTATGGGTGAGGGACATTTTCTGGCTCAGTGCCAATCTTTTCTGCGGCGCGGTATCATGCGTCGTTATGGTGCTTCGGTCAATCATCGTAAGGTTGGTTTTGAGGCCAACGCTATGACCTGCTGGGCAGCCTCACCGGAGAAGGTGTATGATGCTGGTCAGAAACTAGCTTCGTTGAGAGAAGTGAGCCACTGCTATGAAAGGAAGACAAACCCACTCTGGCGCCATAACCTCTTTGCCGTAATTCATGGCCATACCAGGGAGACGTGTCAACAAATAGCTGGCAGTGTATCAGCAGAGACTGGGCTTACCGACTGTGTCATACTTTTTAGCACCAGAGAATTAAAGAAAACGAGGATTAAATATCTGGTATGAAAAAAGGGCAGGGAATTCCTTATTATCCGGTTTTCCTGAATATTAAAGGTAAAAAATGCACCGTGGTTGGTGGCGGTCGGGTGGCTCTACGCAAAGTCAGGGTGCTGCTGGAGTATGGCGCTGATGTTGAGCTCATCAGCCCGAACCTTTGTCCAGAATTGGCAAAACTTGCCGGGAGTGGAGAAATACGAGCTCTTACCCGAGAGTATCAACAGGGAGACCTGGAAAATACCTTTGTTGTCATCGTGGCTACGGACAATGGTGAGATTAACCAACGAGTGGTGGCGGAAGCCCGAAGAAGGGCAACCCTGGTCAACGTGGTGGATGATGCTGAAAATTCTGATTTTATTGTTCCGTCTCATCTGCGCAGGGGTGAGATTGTCATTGCCGTATCTACGAGTGGTAAAAGCCCGGCACTGGCACGGAAAATCCGTTTCAGGCTCGAAAAGGAACTGGGTGATGAGTATGCCTTACTCGTTGGCCTTGTTAGCGAGGTGCGCACGGAAATGAGACGGCAAAAGATTAAGATTGATAGTGATGGTTGGCAAGAAGCCCTTGATCTTGACCAGCTTCTTGGCTTCTTGAGGAAAGGCGAAAAGGAAAGAGCTAAAGCCGCGCTGCTGGGTAATCTGGAAATAAAACAACAGCAACTTTTATAGTTCTTGAGGGAAGCAAGACAGATGAATATTTGTTTGGTTGGAGTAAATCATCGCACGGCACCGGTGGCTATCCGGGAGAAGGCGGTCGTCAGGTCAGGAAACCTTAACGGTGCTCTGCAATTACTTCACTCTCGTGTGCCTTACGGTGTAATTCTTTCCACCTGTAACCGCACTGAAATCTATACCATTCCCAATGGCGATGACTATGCCGAGGCGGCAAGCCTCGATTTTCTGCGAACTCACCTGGATGCTCCGGATGCCACTCTGCGTAAGCACACCTATGTCTTTGACGGTGAAGCGGCGGTGGAACGTCTGTTCCGTACTGCCAGTGGTCTTGACTCAATGGTCATCGGCGAGTATGAAGTCTTGGGCCAGGTAAGGCAGGCGCTGGAGATTGCTGAAAAGGCGGGAATGGTAAATCTACCATTGCGTCATATATTTCAGAGTGCGATTCGGGCCGGCCGACGGGTGCGTGAAGAAACCGGAATCAGCAAGAATGCTTTTTCCGTCAGTTCGGTGGCGGTGGACCTGGCAGCCAAGATCGTCGGCAACCTTGAGGGCTGCCGACTGCTCGTTATTGGTGCCGGTGAAGCGGGCAAACTGGTAGCAAAAGCTGCCCGTGACAGAGGGGTCTCTCAGATAATTGTGGCCAGTCGGACTCAGGAGAGGGCATCGAGCCTGACAGAAATACTGGGAGGCATCCCAATCAACATAAGTGACCTGGTGGGAGAACTGGATACCTGTAATATTATTGTCACCTGTGCCGATGCCCCACATTGTATACTAGATGTTCCTCAGGTGGAGGCAGCAATGCTGAGACGTCCTGAGCTTCCCCTGGTGGTAATTGACATCGCTGTACCCCGTAATGTGGAGCCAGCAGTGACACAAATAAAGAATGTTTTTCTGTACAACATCGATGACCTCTCCCAGATTTCTGAACAAAACCGCGGACAGAGGCAATCAGAAGTAAAGAAAGCCGAGGAAATCATATCGGTTGAGCTGGCTAAGGTTGCTTCATGGTGGCAAAGCTTCAATGTTAGACCGTTGATTCGTGCTATGATGAGCAAGGCTGAAGAAATACGCCGCTCACATCTAGACCGCACCATGAATAAATTATCCTCCCTATCTGAGGAAGAACGATACAGTCTGGAAATGATGACAAAAGCAATCGTCACCAAAATACTGAAGGATCCCATCCATAATCTTAAAGCCAACGGGCGTAGCAACCGTGATTACACTGAATACGCTAAAATGGTTAGAGAGCTTTTTCAATTGAATGAAGAGGATTATAGATGAGTAAAAGCATCGTCGTGGGCTCCAGGGGCAGTAAGCTTGCCTTGATTCAGGCTGAGTCTGTGGTAGCAATGATTAGAGAAACAAACCCGGGCATTAAAGTCGGCATTAGCCATATAGTGACCCAGGGTGACCGGGATCCCCATATCCAGTTTGACCAAATGGAAGGGATTGGAGTATTTGTTAAAGAGCTGGAGGAAGCCCTGCTCGACGGCCGGATTGACCTGGCGGTGCACAGCCTCAAGGATATGCCAACTCAAATTGCTTCCGGATTGTGCCTCGCAGCAGTAACTGAGAGACTGGACCCGAGGGATGTGCTCGTTTCCAGAGGAGAGAGGCTGGTTGAGCTTGCTTACGGAGCAAAGATAGGTACCGGCAGCCTGAGGCGAGCCGTTCAGCTCAGTGTCTGCCGCCCTGATCTGGAGATATGCGGCATCAGAGGGAATGTCGATACCCGGCTGCGCAAAGTGGCTGATGGTGAGTTTGATGGCGTGATTTTAGCCGCGGCAGCGCTGAAACGTCTTGGCTGGGAGAACAGAATAAGCGAATACTTGCCAACGGAGCATTCTCTTCCGGCGGTAGGACAGGGAACACTGGCCATAGAAACGCGTTTGGATGACAGCAAGGTTGTCAAAATTACCGTTCCCTTAAACCACCTGCCTACCTGGCAAAGCATCATTGCCGAACGCGCCTTTCTCAGTGCTCTGGGAGGAGGCTGCCGGGCTCCAATTGCGGCTTTGGGTACGGTAAATGGCACTATTTTAAGACTTGAAGGAATGGTTGCCGATGTCGGGAGAAAGAAGATATTACTTAGTTCAGAAGAGGGTAGCAATACAGCACCGGAGGAACTTGGTGTGAGACTGGCGCAAAAACTAATCGCCATGGGAGCCGCGGAATTTCTGGCTGAGGCAAGGAAGAGATGAAAGTCGGTAAGGTGTATTTAGTGGGCGCCGGGCCGGGTGACCCGGGGCTGATTTCGGTAAAAGGCGCTGGCTGCCTCAAGAATGCCGATGTTGTCGTTTACGACCGCCTGCTTGACGAACATCTCCTTGATACTGGTTCATCGGGGACGGAGAGGATATATGTGGGTAAGACAGCCGGAGAACATACCAAGCCCCAGGATGAGATAAACCAGCTGCTGGTAACCAAAGCCAAAGAAGGCAAAACGGTGGTTCGGCTTAAAGGTGGTGACCCGTTTGTTCTGGGGCGAGGTGGTGAGGAAGCTGAGGTTTTAGTGCAAAACAGCATTCCTTTTGAAGTGGTGCCAGGGATAACCTCGGCGGTTGCCGTGCCGGCCTATGCCGGTATCCCAGTCACGCACCGCGGGATGGCGTCATCTTTTGCCGTCATCACCGGTCACGAAGACTCGGGGAAGATTGATTCCAGCATTAACTGGGAAAAGCTGGCTACTGGGGTAGACACTTTAATCTTCCTTATGGGGAGGAAAAACCTGCCGAAAATAGTAGCCAAGCTAACGGAATATGGCAGGCCACCAACGACACCGGTAGCAGTCATTAAAGAAGGTACCCGTCCAGAACAAGAAACAGTTATTGGCAACCTTGAGGATATTGTGAACAAGGTGCAAGCGCATCACTTTGCTGCTCCAGTGGTTATCGTAGTTGGCGACGTGGTTAGACTTGAGGAAAAACTCCGCTGGTTTGACAATCGCCCTCTCTTCGGCAAGCGTATCCTGGTCACTAGGGCGCGGCGTCAAGCAAGTATTTTGAGCCGACTCCTCGCCGAGCGTGGCGCTCAACCGATTGAACTACCGGCGATTGACATCCAGACAGTTACCGACTCCAGAGAATTAGACCAGGCTATCTCGAACCTGAAATACTATCACTGGATAATTTTTACCAGTGTGAATGGCGTTACGGCTTTTTGGCAACGGCTCCATAGTCTAAAAAGTAACAGTCGCGCCCTCAGCGGACTTAGGATTGGAGCTATCGGACCGGCCACGGCGCAAGCTTTGGAAACTGAAGGAATAATTCCTGATTATGTTCCCGAAGTTTATACCAGCGAAGGCATCATTGACGGGCTCAAAAATCAAAATATAGTCGGGCAGCGTTTTTTATTGCCTCGCGCCGACATAGCTGATAAAGAACTGGTCCGGGGAATCTGCCAGCTTGGTGCTTCGGTGCACGAGGTAACTGCCTACCAAACACTTGCGGCAACCGAAGCTATTAACCAAGCCAAACAGATGATTATTTCGGATAGAGTTGACGTTATCACTTTTACCAGTTCTTCAGCGGTATCCAATCTGATGGCGGCGTTTGGAGAAGAGCCGTTGGTAATAAGCGGTGTTAAGATTGCTTGCATTGGTCCCAAAACAGCTGAAACTGCCACCAGGGTTGGTCTGAGTGTGGACATTATAGCCAAGGAACAGACCATGCCTGGCCTGGTTGCGGCAGTGGAAGAGTATCTCAGAAGGGAGGCGTAGTTGGCAGACTTTCCTCAGATGCGCCTGCGCCGTCTGCGACGGACAGATGCCCTAAGAGCGCTGGTCCGTGAAAACCGGGTCGAGGTTGGTGACCTCATTTATCCCATGTTTATTGTCGAAGGTAAGGGGATAGAGGAAAAGATAACTTCAATGCCGGGCATCTTCCGCTATTCGCCGGACCGGTTACCACTCGAGATAGAAGAGATAGCCAGACTAAAGATTCCAGCCGTTCTCCTCTTTGGCATACCGGAGAATAAGGATGAAACCGGCTCGCGAGCTTACCACCCTGAAGGAGTTGTCCAACAGGCGATACGCGTTATCAGGAAATCCGTGCCTGAGCTCATCGTGATAACTGATGTCTGTCTCTGTGGGTATACTAGTCACGGTCACTGCGGAATAGTCAGCAACAGCCAGGTGGACAACGACCGGACTTTACCTCTGCTGGCTAAAATAGCCTTATCCCATGTTGAAGCCGGTGCTGATATTGTTGCCCCCTCGGATATGATGGATGGCAGGGTAAAGATGATTCGGGAGGCACTGGATGAAAAGGGATTTCAGCATATTGCCATCCTGTCTTATGCCGCCAAGTACGCCTCCGCATTCTATGGTCCTTTCCGTGAGGCGGCGGAATCAACGCCGCAGTTTGGTGACCGTCGTGGCTACCAGATGGACCCGCCCAACGTACGAGAAGCACTGCGCGAAGTAAAGCAGGATATTGCTGAAGGTGCGGACATCATCATGGTCAAACCGGCCCTTGCTTACTTAGATGTGATCCGGCAGGTGCGTACTGCATTCAATTACCCCCTGGCTGCTTATAATGTTAGTGGTGAGTATGCTATGGTGAAAGCCGCTGCCCAACGTGGCTGGTTAGATGAAAGGCAGGTGGTACCAGAGATTCTGACTGCTATTAAGAGAGCCGGGGCTGATATTATTCTCACCTACCACGCCAAAGAATTTGCGCAGTGGTTGCAAATTGAATAAGGAGTTGCCAATGAACTTAAAACGTTCGCAAAAACTTTTTCAAGAAGCCCAGCGCTATTTGCCCGGAGGGGTTAATAGTCCGGTACGCGCCTTCAAGGCAGTAGGTGGAACGCCTCCGTTTATTCTAAAAGGCAGGGGTTCAAGAATATATGACCAGGATGCCAATGAATTCATTGATTTTGTTGGGTCCTGGGGACCTTTAATTCTGGGACACGCACACCCTCAGATAGTGGCGGCGCTAAAAAAGGCAGTAGAGCATGGTACCAGCTTCGGTGCTAATACAGAACTGGAGATAAAGCTGGCTAAAATAATCTCTTCAGCTATGCCGTCGATAGAAATGATCCGCTTTGTAAACTCAGGGACAGAAGCTACAATGACGGCGCTTCGCCTGGCACGAGCATTCACTGGCAGAGATAAGATTGTGAAATTTGCTGGAGGCTATCACGGTCATGCCGATGGCTTACTGGTGGAAAGTGGCTCTGGACTGGCAACTTTAGGTATACCTAACTCCCCGGGCGTGCCATTAAGCTATGCACAGAATACCTTGGTAGCGCCGTATAATGGTGCTGAAGCGGTAGAGCAACTTTTCCAACGCTACTCCAGGGACATTGCAGCCGTCATAGTTGAGCCAGTGGCAGCTAACATGGGTGTGGTGCCGCCGCAACCTGGCTTTCTGGATAGCCTGCGTCGGATAACCAGCGACTATGGCGCTCTGCTCATATTTGATGAAGTCATTACCGGCTTCCGGGTTGCTCGCGGGGGAGCCCAAGCCCTGTACGGAATTACTCCTGACCTGACGTGCCTGGGAAAGATTATCGGCGGTGGTCTACCGGTGGGTGCTTATGGCGGCAGGCGAGAGATTATGGAGATGATGGCTCCAGTAGGCTCAGTCTATCAAGCTGGCACATTATCCGGAAATCCCCTAGCTATGACGGCAGGAATAGAAACAATCAAGGCTTTGAGCCAACCTGGAGTTTATCACCGGCTGGAAACAGCATCATCGAGGTTGGAGAAGGGGATAACTGGGGCTGCGTCTGAGGCTGGTCTCAGTTTACATATTTCACGTGTTGCCTCGCTTCTTACCGCCTTTTTCACTAACGGTGTGGTGGTTGATTATGAAGCAGCTTCACGGGCAGATACAAGACTTTTTGGCAAATTTCATCGGCATCTACTCTTGGAGGGAATATACTGGCCTCCTTCTCAGTTCGAAGCCGCTTTTATTTCCCTGGCTCATAGCGATGATGACATCCAATTTACGATTAATGCGGTTAGCAAGGCTCTGAGCTCTCTGCCTGGATAGATTCAATATTTGTGAAATATCCCTCTCGATTGAAATCTGCGAATGAAGATAGGAAATAGATAGCTTATCTCAAAAAATGAAGCAACCACCTCAAGTTCTTGTATCCTGTCCTACCTGATGCTCCCGGATAATCCTCTCACCATATTCAAGCAATGTCCTGGCCTGTTCCGGGGAATAGGGAGGAGCTTTTGACTCGATATAAGCCTTTAGCGCTTTAAGCGGGGTTATCTCCTCACCTGCCAGGTTCCCCAACCTGAGGCGTGTCTCTCGCTTAATATCTCTGGCAATGGTAAAGAAGTAGGCTTCACTTAACGCATTCCTCAAATCACTGTCTCTAAGCTGAGCTTCTAATTCAGCTGACAGGCTAATGTTCAACCGGATGATAGCATCTTTTACCTTGCCTTGCTGCTCGGAAATTGCCTTGAGCACCGTCTCAGTCGGATTAGCTTCTTGGGGGTCAATATTGATCTCAATCGTCAGAAAGCGGCGCCCGCTCACCTGATGGAACTCAAAGGATACCTCCCTCTTATCAGTTTCCTTACCGGTTGCTATCTCGACTAGATAAAAGCCCTTCTCGTCCCCTTCCTCACCAAAATCCAATCTCTCGAGACTACCAGAATAGACTACTGGTGGAGTTGAGAAAAGTATCTGGTGTCTATGGATATGACCAAGGGCAATGTAGTCAAAAGCTGGATGAACGATATTACTCAGCAGGAGTACTGGCTCCTGCCCGATAATCCCAAGCTCCTCTGAACCGACTTTAGCCCCTGAAACCCAGACGTGGGCGGCAAGAATAGACGGTAGTTCGGGTTTAAGTTTCAGGGCGTGGGAGGCAATAATATCAGTTAATATCTGCTCCAGCCTTTCATTCAGCCCCTGAAGGCTAAGGTTTTTGGCATCCTCTCTAGAGAGCAGGGCACTTCGTCTCAACCATGGTATTGAAGCTATTTGGATGGTACCACTCTTAGTCGGAATAAGGTGGATATCGGGGCGGTTAGAGACATAGACATTCCTGACCTTGAGGGTATTGAAGATTTCAATCGTGGTTGCCCTGCCAATAGCATTGGGCAGGTCATGGTTGCCGGTAAGGAGAAAGATTGGGATGTCATTTCTTGAGAGATGACTGATTCGCTGGGCAAATTCCCGCTGTTGGGTTTGGCTTGGCTCTCGACTCTTATAGGCATCACCACAGAAGATGACCAGGTCAACCTTATTTTCTACCGCATAGTCCACCACCTGGTCAAGGACAGACAGAAAATCAAGAAAACGTGTCGATAGGCCTGTTTCCGGGTCAAGACGTCCGTAGGTCTCAACCCCAAGATGCAGGTCAGCAAAGTGAATTAATTTCATTTTGCTGACCATAGAGACTGAGTGGCAAAGGACTCGCCACCAAGCTTGGCTGCTACCGTTGCTCTTAGCTCGGTAATTGGAACCCGTATCTGGTTCATCGTGTCGCGTTCCCGGATGGTGACCTCATTATCTTCAAGTGATTGGAAGTCAATGGTGATACAAAGAGGGGTACCAATCTCATCCTGTCGACGGTAGCGCCGCCCGATACTCTGGGCATCGTCATAGTAAGCCATGAAACACTGCCGAAGGTCGCTATATATCTCTTTAGCCACCCGGACCAATTTCTCCCGTCGGCTTAAGGGTAAGACTGCCACCTTAACCGGGGCTAACTGGGGGTGGAGGCGAAGTAAAACCCTTATCTCATCTTTATCCGGTTCTTCATCGTAAGCATCGCAGAGGAAAGCCAGAGCCGCCCGGTCAACCCCGGCCGAAGGCTCAATGATGTAGGGGGTGATATGTTCTTTAGTTTCCTCATCAAAGTAGGTAAGATTCTTGCCACTGAAACGGGAGTGTTGAACCAGGTCAAAATCGCCGCGGTTGGCGATACCCTCAAGTTCCGCCCAACCCATCGGGAACAGATAGTCAATGTCATAGCAATCCCTGGCATAGTGAGCCAGTTCCCTTTCGGTGTGCTGACGCAGACGCAGGTTCTCACTCCTAATACCCAATTTGATATACCAATTGAGGCGCTCTTTAAGCCAGTAGTCGAACCATTCCTTATCTGTTCCGGGTTTTACGAAAAACTCAATCTCCATCTGTTCAAATTCTCGGCTGCGGAAGATGAAGTTGCCGGTGGTAATTTCATTCCGAAAAGCCTTACCGATTTGGGCAATGCCAAAGGGCAGCCTCTTTCTGGTGGTATCAAGCACATTTGCAAAGTTGACAAACATACCCTGAGCAGTCTCTGGGCGAAGGTAAACTGTATTAGCCTCTTCCTCAACTGGCCCCATAAAGGTCTTGAACATCAAATTAAACTGACGAGGTTCAGTTAACTCACCGCCACAGGAAAGACACTTATCACCCTCCAGTTCATCAGCGCGCCACCTGAGATGACAACTCTTGCATTCCACCAACGAATCACTGAAACCCTCAAGGTGCCCGCTGGCCTTCCACACTTCAGGGTGCATCAGGATGCTGGTATCCAGACCGACCATATCATCATGTTCCTGAACCACCGTCTGCCACCAGGCCTGTTTTATATTCCGCTTTAACTCAACCCCTAAAGGCCCGTAATCCCAGCAACTGGAAAGCCCGCCGTAGATTTCACTGCTGGGGAAAATAAAACCGCGTCGCCGGCAGAGAGAGACAATCTTCTCCATATCCACTTTGGCTCGAGCCTGACTCATTCCTTTCTCCTTAAACCCTACCCAGTTAAGCCATCCTCTGACTTTATATACCCCGTAAAAACTATTGAATATTAAGTTATCAGCTTTGGGTCTAAATGTCAAAAGGTTCTAGACCGTTAAGAACAGCCCTCGTTTCCCTTGACTCCGAGTATTAAATTCTGTTAAAATTAAGATACAATAAAATAGCATCTTCACCTGAAACTAGTGAAGGAGGTGATGGATAATGAAGCAAGCTTTGTTATGCGTCTGGATTTTTCCCAAGTTGAGCTCTTCGCTGGTAGGTGGCAGAAAGTAAGTTTGGCATATCGGCGGGGAGCGGTGAGGAGGTTCCCGAGCTTCTCGCAAGTTGTTTAACAGGGCTCGTAAAGAAAAGGGGCAATTTGGCTTATAGCCAAAGAGGAGAAGTAGGGGACGAAGCAGGGTTATTAAACTAAAAAGTAGGCTTCAGAAGCAGAAGGAATTGTGGAGAAGCCTACTTTTTAGTTGAGGAACACGGACACATCAAGCAGGGTAATTAAATGATTATTAAGAAGCTAGTGGTTGGGCCAATCCAGTCTAATTGTTACATTGTCGGTTCTGAAAAGACCAAGCAGGGCATCATCGTCGACCCCGGTGCTGATGCTGAACGGATTTTAGAGATGGTTAGCCAGGAAGGATTTGACATAAAGTTCATCGTCATCACTCATGTACATACCGACCATGCTGGTGCCGCCCAAAAAGTAAAAGAGGCAACCGGGGCTCAAGTCTGCTTTCACCCTGAGGACGCCCCGCTTCGTCAGGGTTCAAAACGATGGTTAAGCGGGACAATATTTGGTACCGCCTACGATGACCCGCCGCCGGCTGACCGTTATCTAAGTGAAGGAGACAGCATTGATGTCGGCAATCTGCATTTTACAGTACTTCATACCCCAGGCCACAGCCCGGGTGGCATCTGTCTTTTAGGTGAGGGAGTAGTTTTTAGCGGGGATACTTTGTTTAATCACGGCATCGGCCGGTATGATTTGGAGGGTGGCAACTACCCTGAGCTAATTAATAGCATTCACACTAAACTCATGGTGTTACCTGATGAGACTATTGTCTACACCGGTCATGGTCCGGAAACCACTATTGTGACTGAGCGCCGCGGTAACCCATTTCTGCAAAATTTCGATTAATCTAGGAGAACAGCAGGAGGAGCGGCGCAAAAATGACCGCTACTTTTCCGATTAACTTAATTAAGATATTAAGCGAAGGGCCGGCAGTATCCTTAAAGGGATCACCCACGGTATCACCGATAACTGCCGCCTTGTGAGCCTCGCTACCTTTACCGCCGAGGTTACCGGCTTCAATGTATTTCTTGGCATTATCCCAGGCACCACCAGCATTAGCCATCATCACCGCTACCAGAAAACCAGAAAGTAGCGCTCCAGTTAGTAGCCCGGCTACCGCTTCTACCCCCAGGGTAAAACCGATAACTAGCGGTACAATAATTACCAGCACCCCTGGCAGCATCATTGATTTTAGAGCGCTTTTGGTGGCGATATCAACACAACTTACATAATCGGGATCGGCCTTACCCTCCATTAAGCCCTCAATTTCTCGAAACTGCCTTCTAACCTCATTGACTACGTTGAAGGCACCGTTACTGACACCTTTAAGTGCCAGGGCACTGAAGAGAAAGGTCATCATCACCCCAATAAATAAACCGGCGATTACTTCCACATTAGTTATACTGGCAACACTTATATTAGCCACTTCAAAGTAGGTGGCGAGCCAGGCTAGGGATGCCAGAGCCGCCGAGGCAATGGCAAAGCCCTTACCCAGGGCGGCGGTGGTGTTGCCGACCGCATCCAGTGCTTCACAGCGTTCCCTTACATCTTTACCCAGTCCAGCCATCTGGGCAATACCAGCGGCATTATCGACAATCGGTCCGTAGGAGTCCATCGCCAGTAACATTCCGAGGTTAACCAGCATACCCACTGCGGCGATAGCAATGCCCAGTAGCCCGGCAAAGTGGTAAGCAACTACGGTAGTAACGGCAACCAGAACTAGTGGGATAACCGTACTTATCATTCCGACATAGAGGCCTTCAATGATATTAATTGCCGGACCAGTCTGACTGGCCTTGGCAATATCCTTTACTGGTTTGTGCTCCGAGGTATAGTATTCAGTTACCTTCCCGATTAAAAAGCCGCACACCAGCCCAACAATCAAAGCCCAGAATATGCCAAGCCCGCCCGGGCCCAGATAGCCAGTAATAACAAAATAGCCGGCAATTATCATCAGAACATTGCTGACATATACCCCTCGGTTCATAGCACCATGGGCTTTTTTGACCTGCTCTTCAAAATTGCCCTTAAACTCTTTAGGCCTGACAAAGAGGGCGCCAATGATGGAGACAATTATCCCAACGCCACCGAGCAGAAGTGGTAGCATCATTCCTTTAGTCTGGAAGGCAACAACTCCCAGGACCATAGCCGCCGCCAGAGCCGAAACATAGGACTCATAGAGGTCAGAGCCCATGCCAGCGATATCGCCAACATTATCTCCAACCTGGTCGGCAATAACAGCTGGATTACGGGGGTCGTCCTCTGGTATTCCCTGCTCTACCTTGCCCACCAAATCGGCACCGATATCAGCACTTTTGGTAAAGATGCCACCGCCGACCCTTAAAAACAGGGCAACCGCTGAAGACCCAAAGGCAAAACCCAACCAGACATGGATATCCTCGAAAAAGATTGAAATAATACTTAAACCAAGTAAGCCCAGACCGACCACGCTAAAGCCCATAACGGCACCACTGGAAAAAGCAAGCTTCAGTGCCTTTGCCCAGCTCCCAATAGCGGCATTAGCAGTTCTGGTATTAGCTCGGGTGGCGATGCTGACTCCCAGAAAACCGGCCAGAGCTGAAGTGAGCGTACCAAATAGGTAGGCTAGGGCCACCCAGGGCTTTGGCTCGATTAATAGCGCCAGAATGACAACCATTATTACCGTGAAGAAGGCGAGGGTGAGAAATTCTCGGCGCAGAAATGCCATGGTACCCTGTCTTATGGCCCTGGAAATAGTGCGCATTTTCTCGTTGCCTTCCTCTTGACGCAAGATGCTGAAGGCCAGGTAGCCAACGAAAGCCAAGGCAATTACTCCTGCTAAAATAACCCATATCCTAATATCCATTAAGTGCGCCCTCCGAATTTTTCAAGTTTATCCTCCAGGTCTTTTTGCCTGATAACCAGCGTCAGGTCGCTGCGTGTTCTCTCCACAACACCACGAACCATATCAGTAGTACGGCGTAGTCCGCCGGTAATGGCATCAGGGAAGTCTATGGTAATCAAGATGCTGTAGATATCGTCCATGGCTGAGAGTAACTGCTCACTAATGGAGAGGTCGCCCTGCCTGATACTGTCCAGAAGATAACGCCTGAGTTCTCCAACCGCTTCACCCATGCCATTTAGATAAGCCGCCGGGTCAATGCCTAGCTGGTCATGGCCCGGCAGCGGTTCCCCGGTTATTAAAGCCAGAGTAATACTGGCCTCAGCAAACTCCTTCTGGGCATCCCGCAGGAAGCCGGTGTGGTAAAGCTCTTCACAGGAAGTAATTGCCTGTTCTGCCTCTTTCAGTCGGCTTTGAGCTGATTTAAGTTGGTCCTTAGCTTGAGTAAATTCACGGCGATGCATTGTCCGGATGGCATTACTTGAGTAGCGGATACTTTCACGGCACAATGGTAATGCCTTTTCTCTGGCCGCGTCCTTAGCCAAAAATATAACACGGATTCGCTCAACGATTGACGACAAATTATCTGTTAATCGGTTCATCTATTTTCTCATAGACTGGTCGGTTTGACGTTTCAGCCTAGATAGTAACTCCTTCTCAATGGTATAGAATTTGAACCTGGCGTGCTTGAACTTCTCCGGGTCCAGTTCGATGGTTGCTATCTTGGACATCTCTTCAAGCACCCGAAGTGCCTGCTGAACCCTCCTTGAGTCGGCTACAATGAGCTGGGGAAGTTCCCGCTCCTTTTCCTGTCCGGGCACTTCTAAATCAGCACCAACATCACCCTCTGAATCCCTGGCCGCAACCAGTTGCCCGCTTAGTTCCAAATCCACTTCAAGTAGTTCATGCCGAATAATTTTTAGCTTCTCAGTTAAGATGGCGTCATCAAGTACCAGCCGGGCGATATCCTCAAGAACGCGGAGGCCTTCGCCGAGCCGATTTAAGTTGGCGTCAATAACGCGTAATATTTCTCCAGATAGTATCCCTGACAAAGTTACCATCCCCTTGAGTTTGCCAAGAGTGTAATTCTAGCATAGCCATAAAATAAGGGTCAAGCCTTGTCTTGATTAATTTTCGCCAACCGCATTCAAAATAAGCTCAATTCGCAGTGGCTCTCCCTTAAAGTTTAACTCAACTACCACGACGTCAATCCGACATAGTTCGGGCAAATCAGGATGAGTCTGCTGGTAATAAAGGGCACAAGCCCTAAGCCGCTTCATTTTTGACTGGGTGATTGATTCCTCAGGATGGCCAAGGCTGAGGCTCTTTTTGGTTCGCACTTCAACAAAGACAAGGTAGTCTCTGTCTTTGGCGACAATATCAAGTTCACCCTCAGGACAGCGATAATTGCTCTCAAGGATATGATAACCCAGTTTCTTAAGATAGTTCCGGGCTAGGCTTTCACCCAGGATACCAGTTTCTCGACGTTTCATAATATTTTAATGGGACGAAAGGACCAGCGGTGGATAGCAGATGGGCCAAGTTTCTTCAGGCAGGCAAGGTGCTCTTCAGTGCCATAGCCCTTATGCTGGGCCAGTCCATAGCCAGGGTAAGCTTGGTCAAGCTCAACCATCAACTGGTCACGAGCTACCTTGGCAATAATTGAAGCACAGGCGATAGAAAGACAGCGACTATCACCGTCAATTACTGCCTGTTGCGGCAGTTTCACTTCGGGCAGATTTAAGTAATCTATAAGCAGCGCCTGAGGCGGTGGTTTAAGTTTATCTACGGCTAACTTCATTGCCAGCCTCGTCGCCCGAACAATACCCCTGGAATCTATTACTTTGTGGCTCACGATGCCAGTCCCTATTGCTAAAGCTTCTTGGTGGATTCGTTGTGATAGGAAGTCACGCTTTTGTGGGCTAAGCTCCTTGCTATCCTTCACCTGACCAAGCCAGGGAGTATCCAGATGGTTAGGCAAGATAACAGCCGCAGCTACCACTGGCCCAGCCAGAGCACCACGCCCAACCTCATCAATACCGGCGACTAACCGGTAGCCTTGCTCAAGAAGTCTATTTTCTTCGTCGAAAGAGGGCTCTGACAATTCATTCCTCGACTCTAACCCTCGATAATACCCCCACCCAAGACAACATCTCCCCGGTAAAACACTATGGCCTGCCCCGGAGTAATTGCCTTCTGCGGCTCTTTGAATCTGACCTCCACCTGGCTACCCTTGATAGAAAGCTCAACCTTGGCATCAGGAGACTGGTAACGGATTTTAGCCGTTATACCACTTTGCTTTTGAGGAGCCTGCCCTGATACCCAGTTTATTTCACTGGCGATGAGGCTACTTGCCAGGAGTTCATTTTCAGAACCAACTATTAATCGGTTAGCCTCGGCATCAAGTTTTATTACATAATAGCGCTGCTTTGAGCTAAGTCCCAGGCCCTGCCTTTGTCCCACAGTATAGAGGGCAAGTCCCTGATGTTTGCCGAGAACCTTATCTTTGACATCAACGATATCACCCGGCTTTAGTGGAATGCGTTGGGCGATGAATGCCCGATAATCTTTGCCTCGAATAAAGCAGACATCTTGGCTCTCAGGACTCCGGCTGGTGGGTAAATTCAGGGTTTTGGCCAGCTTTCTGATCTCAGTTTTGCGGCGATTTCCCAGCGGCAACAGGAGATGCTGGAGTTGACGTTGACCCAGAGTATAGAGGAAATAGGACTGGTCTTTTTTTGGGTCAATCCCTTTAAGCAGTGAAAAACCATCAAGCGAGCTTTTGGTTCGAGCATAATGCCCGGTAGCCAGATAACTGGCCCCCATCTTAAGCACTCTATCTAAAAGAAGGCGAAATTTGATGTGTCGGTTGCAGGCAACGCAGGGATTTGGCGTCCGACCCGAGGCATACTCCTGGCAGAAATAATCAATGACCTTGCTTTGATAGACTGACTCAAAATCAAGCTTATGGAGGGGAATATCCAGAAGCTGGCAGGTCTGCTCCAAATCGGAGAATTTGTGTTCCGGGCTGTGGTCTGGAGAAAGCAACATGTGAACGCCGTAGACCTCAAAGCCCTCTTCTTTAAGCAGCACCGCCGTCATTGAGGAGTCCACACCACCGCTCATGGCGACGGCAACCTTCATCTTTTTAGCCATGGTCAACCTGCTTTGACAACAGCCCCTTCACCCTCTGCCAGATAATCTCAGCGATTGCTCTTTTAGTTTGCTTGGCGTCAACCACCAGCCAGCGCTTGAGGTCTTTACGAGCCAGTTTGAGATAACCCTGTCTTACTTTACGATGAAAATCTAGGGTTTCCTCTTCAAAACGGTCTGACCTTTTTTGCGCCTTGCGTGCTAACCCTGCCTCTACCGACAGGTCAAGCAGTATGGTAAGGTCAGGTCCGAGTTTGCCTGTAGCTAAATCATTAATCGTCTTGACCGTCTCTAAATCGAGCCCCCGCCCATAACCCTGATAGGCAAGGGTGGAGTCCGTATAGCGGTCGCAGATAACGACTTTACCATCCTGAAGACCGGGTCTGATCAGCTCATTCACCAGATGCGTCCGGGAAGCATTAAACAGCAGTAGCTCGGCCAGCGGTGATATATCAGTATTTTGTGACCACTTGAGCAGGCGAGCTATCTTCTTACCAAGCGGCGTTCCGCCCGGCTCATAAGTCGGTAGCACCGGTATACCGAGCCTTACCAGTCTTCTATGCAGTGCTCTGGTCTGAAGGCTCTTACCCGTTCCCTCTCCCCCCTCAAAGGTGATGAATAAAGACATAGTTTATACTCTTATCTGCTCTCTATAAATCCTGACCCTTCGGTTCGGGTCTTTGCCAGAGCTGGTTGATTGGAGGCTGTTTCGCTCGGCAACGAGGTGCTGCAGGCGTCTGATATAAGCACTCTGGGAGCTTAACTCGACTGCCTCTTCGCCACCCCTAACCTGGCTGGCCGCCTTCTCCGCCTCACTAAGGGCCAGTTCAAGATAGCTTAACTTTTTAGTGCTGCCGACAGGATATATGGTCGTCAGTAGCTGCCTCATCTGGGGTGGGGTATTACTCCTGACGGCATAGATGGGCAGACCTGATGCTTCAGCATCTTTGACCTTCTGTGGTTTGCGGCGGTAGTAATTTTTAGCGGTAACAAAGAGGTTAGCCTCATTGAGACTGCTTACGATATCTAAATCCAGTTGCATCTCTCTGGCTACCTGCTCCAGCCGTCCACGATTGACGCCAAAGAGGTAAAGTTTTGGCATTTTATTTTCTTTAAGCGACTTTATGCTTTTGGAGGTTTTTGAGGGAGTGATAACGGGCGTTTCCTTTCTACTTTTGACCTCTCCCGACTCATCCAGCCAGCGAATTTCAGTGGAGGTAGCTTTGCCCCGCAGGCTCGCATCAACCGCTTCACCAACATCGGGATGAATGGCTACCTTATCCCGGTCTTGTATTTCAACCACAATATTAAATGTAGGCGGCGCCGTACGTTCCAGAATTGACTTTTGGGTGCCTCTCCTCTTTGCCTCTTCATCACCGAGGGTGACACTTTGGATACCGCCGATAAGGTCAGCTAAAGTAGGGTTCATCATCAGATTTTCCAGCGTGTTACCGTGGGCGGTACCGACCAGTTGAACGCCTCGCTCGGCGATGGTACGTGCCGCCTGAGCCTCAAGTTCCGTGCCAATCTCATCAATCACGATTACCTCAGGCATATGATTTTCTACAGCTTCAATCATCAAGGCGTGCTGCATGGTTGGCGTGGGCACCTGTATCCGTCTGGCGTGCCCGATGGCAGGATGAGGAATATCACCATCACCGGCAATTTCATTTGAGGTGTCGATAATAATAACTCGTTTTTCGAAATCATCGGCCAGCACCCGAGCTACCTCACGAAGCATGGTTGTCTTACCCACGCCGGGGCGACCCAGAAGCAGGACGCTTTTACCTGACTCAATTAGGTCTTCAATAATCTTGATGGTGCCGAAAACAGCTCGACCGACCCGACAGGTAAGTCCGACAACTCGTCCTTTGCGATTGCGGATGGCTGAAATACGATGTAAGGTGCGCTCAATGCCGGCTCGATTATCATCCCCGAAACTACCGATGCGGGAGGTGACATAATCAATCTCCTCCTCGCTTACTTCTTTCAGGCTTAAAGACACCTCTCGTTGGGGAAAGCGGGCTTCAGGCTGGCGACCCAAGTCCAGTACTACCTCAAGCAGCTCACTGGTATCTGGTTGTTCAAGTATAGGGTGGCTAATATGGTAAGGAAGAATATCAAGCAGGGCATCCAGGTCATCAGTGATTATCTTCTGCAAAAACAGTTTACCTCTTAATTTGTCTGTTCTTACTGCTGCTTTAATACAATATCCAGGAAATACCGGTGGAATCTCGGATCAGGTGTCAACTCGGGATGAAAAGAAGAAACCAGTAGCTTATTCTGCCTGGCCGCTACAATGGTGCCATCAGTTAGCTGGCTCAAAACTTCTACTCCGTCATCAGTTCGCTCAATCAGCGGGGCGCGAATAAAGACCCCGGGGAAGGGTTTCTCACCCAGCGCCGGTATCTCAAGTTCAGCCTCAAAGCTATCCTTCTGCCGGCCAAAGGCATTTCTCCTAACCCTTATATCCATCAACTCGAGCAGCTTTGCGTCTGAGTCTGAAGTCTCCTTAGCCATCAATATCATGCCAGCACAGGTCCCAAATATGGGCAGACCCTCTTGAGCTAGCTTTATAATCTCAGTCGCTAAGTTATAAGCTAACATCAGCTTGCTGATTGAAGTACTTTCCCCGCCAGGAATGATTAGCCCATCCAGCCCGGGAAGTTCTTTAGCCAAACGGACAGGCAATGCCTCTTGACCCAGTTGGTGAAGTACCTCAATGTGCTCGGCAAAGGCTCCTTGTGAGGCGAGGACACCTACCCTCATCTTACCATCCTCGGGAGGCCAGAAGTTGTTCCGTTGGGATTTCTTTGATATCTAATCCCGGCATTGCTTCGCCCAATTTCTTCGAGACCTCAGCGATAATTTCGCCGTCCCTAAAGTGGGTGGTGGCTTTGACAATCGCCTTGGCTATCTGTTCGGGATTAGTCGATTTGAAGATTCCTGAACCGACAAAGACGCCATCTGCGCCCAATTGCATCATTAGTGCCGCATCGGCTGGGGTAGCGATGCCACCAGCGGCAAAGTTGACTACCTGAAGTTTACCCTTCCTGTGCACCTCATCTACCAGCGCAAAGGGTGCCCCTAGTTCCTTGGCCTGCGCCATCAACTCATCCTCGGATATGGCTTGAAGCTGACGGATGCCACCCATTACCGCCCGCATATGTCTTACCGCTTCAACAATGTTGCCGGTACCGGCCTCACCCTTGGTCCTAATCATGGCTGCCCCTTCACCAATTCGTCGCAGGGCTTCACCCAGATCACGACAGCCGCAGACAAAGGGTACCTTAAAATCTTGCTTCCAGATATGATGGCTTTCATCAGCCGGGGTAAGCACCTCTGACTCATCGATAAAGTCAACACCAAGGGCTTCCAGCACCTGAGCCTCAACAAAATGGCCAATGCGGCATTTTGCCATTACCGGTATCGAGACAACCTGCATGATAGACTCAATAATAGTCGGGTCAGCCATCCTGGCAACGCCACCCTGAGCGCGAATATCGGCCGGCACCCTCTCCATGGCCATCACGGCACAGGCGCCTGCCTCCTGAGCAATCTTGGCATGCTCAGAATTGACCACATCCATAATCACCCCGCCTTTTAACATTTGAGCCAGACCAGTTTTCACTTTCCAAGTGCCACTTTTCATTTTCCTCATCTCCCCCCGGTTTTAAATCTTTATTACCTTATGTCTTTATTTTACTATTGTCTAGACCCTTTAGCAAGGAGTGGTCTCTTGGCTGGTATCCCCGTTCGGCGGGGGTATTTCTCAGGGGTTGGAGCCACTTTATCAATCACCACTAGCTGACGCTGGTCGGTGAATTCCTCCAAAGTAACCTCCTTTGCTTCATGTAATTTACCCCCCAGTAGAGTAATTGCCCTATCAGCCGCGGTTACTTCAGCTTCAATATCTCCCTTCTTTACGGCAACGAAACTGCCACCAATAGCGCAAAAGGGCAAGGCCAGCTCAACCAGGACAGGCAATGAGGCAACCGCCCGGGAAACTGCCAATTTGAACCTCTCCCGGTATTGAGCTTGATGTCCGATTGCTTCAGCCCTGCCAGCTACAACTTCCACATCACTCAGTTCAAGTTTAACTTTAAGATGCTCCAGGAAAACTGCCTTTTTGGCAATACTGTCAAGCAGTACCAGCTTGATACCGGGGAACAGGATTTTAAGAGGTATCCCCGGTATACCAGCCCCGGTGCCAATATCAATCACCTGAGAATTAGCTAAAATCTTTTGATTCTTTAAGGCTAGGGTTATAGTGAGGGAGTCGAGGAAATGTTTTAGCTGAACCTCTTTATAATCGGTTATCGCCGTAAGATTAATTCGCCTGTTCCAGCTAATCAATTCCTGGTAATAGATTTCAAACTGCTCAAGTTGCCTTGGGTTAAGCTGCAAACCCAGTTTTTTTGCCCCGCTAATTAGCTCTTCCATAATAGATTCATTATAATACTACATAAGATCAGGTGAACTAAACTACTCAAAGCTGAGATGACTCTTTGCAATCTAACGCTTTTTATGCTATATTTATGGTTGATTTTAATTGGTTTATCGCTAGGGGTGCCCTGAGGCTGAGAGGCAATCCGATGCCAACCCTGAGAACCTGAACTCGACAATCCGAGCGGAGGGAAGCGGCATTAACTTTAAGCCAGGGGTCTAGCGAAGAAGTAAACCCTGGTTTTATTTTTGGAGGCTCAAGATGACACAACTGGAGTTAGCCAGAGAGGGCATCATCTCACCGCAAATGGAGGCAGTTGCTAAACAAGAAGGGCTGGAGGTTGAATTTATTCGCCGGGGTATCCTTGAAGGTACGATAGTAATCCCGGCTAATGTTAAGCATACCAACCTTACCCCCTGCGGTATTGGCCAGGGTCTTAGGACCAAGGTCAATGCCAACATCGGTACTTCATCCGACTTTGGCGATATCGATACTGAGCTGGAAAAGCTAGAGGTGGCGACCGGGGCCAGGGCCGATACCGTTATGGACTTAAGCACTGGAGGTGACATTTCAGCCATCAGGCGGGCTATTATCAATGCCAGTTCTTTACCAATCGGGACGGTGCCGATTTACCAGGCTGGTATTGAGACGGTTAGAAGACATAACGCCATTATCCAGATGACGGCTGATGAGATGTTCGCTGTCATTGAGGAGCATGCCCGTGACGGTGTTGATTTCATCACTGTACACTGCGGGGTAACGCGCTCAGCTATCGGCCGGTTAAAAAAACAGGGTAGGGTAGCCGATGTCGTCTCCCGGGGTGGGGCTTTCCTCATTGGCTGGATACTCTACAATGAACGTGAAAATCCCCTCTATGAGCACTATGACCGGCTGCTTGAAATCGCCAGAGAGTTTGACGTTACCATTAGCCTTGGTGACGGGATGCGCCCTGGTTGCTTGGCTGATGCTACCGACCGGGCTCAAATTGAGGAACTGCTTATCGCCGGCGAGCTGGTGGAACGAGCCCGCAAGGCCGGGGTTCAGGTACTGGTTGAGGGACCGGGACACCTGCCACTAAATCAGATTGTGGCCAATGTCGAACTGGAGAAGGCTATCTGTAAAGGAGCGCCTTTCTATGTGCTTGGACCGTTAGTTACCGATATTGCGGCCGGTTACGACCACATTACCGGGGCGATTGGCGGTGCTATCGCGGCCGCGGCCGGGGCTGATTTTCTCTGCTATGTAACACCCGCTGAGCATCTTTCCTTGCCGGATGCTGAGGATGTAAGACAAGGCGTCATCGCCTCACGGATTGCGGCTCATGCTGCCGATATTGCCAAGGGAGTCAAAGGTGCCGATAATACCGACCGGGAGATGTCAGTGGCGAGAAAAAAACTCGATTGGGCAGAGCAAGCCAGACTCTCCTTAGACCCACAACGTTCTCAGCAGGTTCATGCCAAACACACCCCCTCTGGAACAACCGCCTGTAGTATGTGCGGTGAATTCTGTGCTATGGAGCTCGTCGAGAAATATCTAGGCATATCGTCGATAAGGTGTTAGGTTTAAATCAAATTGCCTGGTATTATAATAATCCTTAAATTAGTCATTTCCCATAATTTTGAGGTAGCCTGTTGAAGGCAGAAATTATTTCTATTGGCACCGAACTTCTCTTGGGCGAGATAACCGATACCAACGCTTCTTACCTTGCCAGCCAACTACCAATGCTGGGTATTGACCTTTATTGGGTCTCACAAGTCGGAGATAATCAAAAAAGATTGGTTGAAGTGTTAAAGCGTGCTTGGGGGCGTTCCGACCTTATCCTGACCAGTGGCGGCTTGGGGCCAACTGAAGATGACCTGACCCGTGAGGCTGTAGCCGAGATGCTGGGGGAGAAACTTGAGGTCGCCCCGGAACTTGAACATGAAATAACCGAGTTCTTTGCCCGACGAAGTGTTGAGATGCCCCGGAGCAACATCAAGCAGGCAACACTTATTCCCTCCGCCACTGCCATTCACAATCTTCAGGGAACAGCCCCTGGTTGGTGGGTTGAAAAATCAGGGCATATACTGGTTGCTTTACCCGGACCACCAGGAGAAATGCAACCGATCTGGCAAACTGAAGTCATGCCCAAACTTCGGCAGAGAATCGGTGGTTCCATTATCTTTTCCAGAGTAATCAAGACCTTCGGATTATCTGAGGCGGCCGTCGGGGAACTGCTTTCTTCCTTATTCTCCTCAGTTAACCCCACCTTAGCTATTTATGCCAAGGCAGATGGTATCCACCTTAGGCTTACCGCCAAAGCCAAAAGTCAAAATGAAGCCGGGGCAATGATTAAAGATGACGAAGACAGGATAAAGCTAATCTTGGGTGAATATATCTGGGGTACGGACGGTGATAGATTAGAGGTTCTGGTGGGCAACCTGCTTAAGGAGAAACATTTGAGCCTGGCAACTATGGAGTCGTGTAGCGGTGGACTGCTTTCCAGCGCCATCACTGATGCCCCGGGAAGCTCAAATTATTTTAGAGGCGGCGTGGTTGCCTACTGCAATGAAATTAAGACAGCCTGCGGTGTTTCCCAGAAACTTATCGCCGACTATGGGGCGGTAAGTCCTGAGGCTGCCGGAGCAATGGCCCAGGCGGCCAGGTCCAGCTTGAAGGCTGATATTGGAGTTGGTGTCACCGGGGTTGCCGGACCAGATGAACTTGAAGGGAAGCCGGTTGGCACCGTATACATAGGAATAGATGATGGAAATAAGAAGAAAGTAGCCACCGCTAGATATCCTGGAGACAGGACTCGAATAAAACACCGCGCCGCTACTGCCGCTCTGGTTGAACTGACAAAGTTTTTAAGCACCCAATAAACAAAAGGGTTCTGGAGTAGTCCTAATTTATGAGAATGGGTAGTGCATTTAATATTGGCAAGGTCTTTGGCATTCAGCTCAGGATTCATTATAGTTGGTTTATCATCTTCATCCTGGTAACTGCCTCCCTTGTTTATCCTAACTGGTCTGAACCATCTTACTGGATTATCAGCATTATCGCCAGCCTTTTGTTTTTTTCCTCGGTAGTTGCCCATGAATTAGCTCACAGCCTGGTCGGTCGAGCCCAGGGTATCCCAATTAGGAGTATTACCCTCTTCATCTTTGGTGGCATTGCTCATATGACGAAAGAAGCCACCAATCCCGGAGCTGAATTTAAAATGGCTTTCGCTGGTCCCTTGACCAGCTTCCTCATCGGGGGATTATTCGGTCTGGTCTGGGTTTTTACTCGCAACCTAAACCAACCAGTAGCTGATATGATGCAGTGGCTAGCTATTATTAACGTCGCCCTGGCGATTTTCAACCTGATTCCTGGCTTCCCCCTAGATGGTGGGCGTGTTTTTCGCTCAATTTTGTGGCGGTTTACCGCAAACTACAACCGTTCGACCCAGATTGCCACCCGGGTAGGGCGAGGTGTTGGTTACTCATTTATCCTTGGCGGCATCGTCATCATAATACTGACCGAACAACTTATCAGCGGTTTGTGGCTTGCCTTTATTGGCTGGTTTCTTGAAAACGCCGCTTCCAGCAGCTACCGTCAACTCCAGTGGCATAATATTCTGCAAGGGCTCCCGGCCTCACAGGTAATGCAAACCAGCTTTCCGGTAATTTCCTCCAACATTACCTTGAATGAACTGGTCAGGACTCATGTCCTGCCTAGTGGTTACACCTTTTTCATCGTCATTGACCAGGGGAAGTTAACCGGAATTGTAACCTTAAATAACATAAAATCTGTCCCGCAAAAGGATTGGGATATGACTCAGGTCAGTGGAATAATGACTCCGCTAGCGCATCTCAAGGTTGCTTACCCAGAGCAGGATGTAATGAGCCTGTTTGAGCAAATGAATACGAGTGACATCAATCAGGTACCTGTTTTGAGCGAAGGAAAAGTCTTGGGAGTGGTTACACGAGATAGTCTGCTAAGACTCCTGCGCGCCCGCACGGAACTAAGACTTAGAATTAGCAGGTGAGATGATAATAGCTCTGGTTTATCTTCTGGCAATTACTCTAGCTGAACTTGTTACCGTTATTACCCAGACACTGGTTTTATGGGGGATTATATCCTATGCGGTAATACTGGCAGCATTGATATTACATTCAGCCCTGGCTAAAGATTCAACCTATCGTCAATTTCTCCTGTCTTTGGCACTGGTGCCGCTGGTTCGAATCTTGAGCTTATCTCTGCCTCTAGCCAACATCCCTCGGCTATGGTGGGAGCCAATAATATATCTCCCACTACTGATAGCAGCTACTCAAGTAGTACGCATCCTCGGTTGGAAGCTGGGTGAGGTCGGTCTTAATATTAAAATGCCTCTGGTTCAAATAGCAGTTATGTTATCCGGATTTGGCTTTGGAATAATTGAGTACTTTATTTTAAAACCGGAGGCTAGAATAGCCGAGCTTACTATCTCGGAACTCTGGTTCCCAGCCATAATACTGCTGCTAACTACCGGACTTGTTGAAGAATTTATCTTCCGTGGGGTAATGCAGCGTGCTGCATTACAGAGGTTTGGGGGATGGGGAATAGTCTATGTAAGCCTGCTTTTTGCCATCTTGCATATGGGCTTTCTATCCTGGCTTGATGGTGCCTTCGTCTTTGCCGTTGCCCTTTTCTTCGGTTGGGTAGTAAATAAAACAGGGTCACTCTTCGGAGTGACCCTGTCCCACGGTATAACTAATATTATGTTATTTTTAGTAGTGCCCTTCTTTTTTTAAGATAGAACCTCAGTGATTTTTACGGTTAACACCACCAGGAATGCGAACACCAGTGGTATAATACCAACGTTAAGAAATTTAGCCATACGTTTAGAAGAAGCCGAAACCCCAGCTCCAGCCAGTTCCTTAGTTGCCAGGAATATTATCAGGCAAATCACCGCGGCTATGGTTATCCCGGCCGCCAGACCCATAGCGGCTACCGTGGTTATCGTGCTTGTTGTAATGGTAGTAATCATTTTCTCAACCTTGCTCCTTTCTGACTACAATTGTCAATAATTATAAATGATAAAATGTCTTTTGTCAACTATTTTGTGAATATATCTACTAATTATTTATTTTATTGGCGCTTACGGTAGGCAACTAGTGCAATCACACCGCCAACGATGACAGCACCAGCAATTATGGTACCAACAAACCACCAGTTAATCGGTTTGGCTGGAGGCACGGCCGGTGGTAGTGCCGGTGTAGGTGGTGCTGGTGGAGAGACTGGTGCTGGCTTGACTGTAAATTCACCGGTCTTGCCATTAACATCTACGGTATAAGTCCCAGCACTATCCCTGAAAGTAGTAAAAGCTACTTGCTTGCCGGCACCAGCTGACAGCGTTACCTTTTCGATGTCAACCACTACGTTATCAATCTTTAATATTACTTCATAACTGCCAGATTGACCACCGGTATTGGTAAGTGTAATCGTAACTGTGACCTCTTCGCCGATCTTAACCTCATCCGGTGATATGCTTAACTGCCCAAGGTTAAATATGGTCGGGGTCGGTGGCAATGCTTTCTCATAGCCAAGTACAGTGAAAGCAGTAAAGTGTGATACCAGCCCGCTGACGGTATTGTTATCGCTGTCAACGGTGATAGCATCAAGCGCAACCCACTCCCCGGCGACAGCATCCCAGTAAACGATAACCAGGTCGTTTTCATCAACACCTTCGGGTAGGAGCGATTCATCATAGATAAAGGTAAGGGTTATGGGTGGAGTAAAGGTGGCTCCAGGAGGACCGAAATTATAGGTCAAACCGATAACATGGGCTCCGGCCGGTGGTGCTGGACGGTCTTCTTCAGGCATGGTGGTCATACTTATCGAATTCAAAGGTCTGCCATCCTTAGTCAGCCCTTTAGTGCCCCTGGGAATGTCAAGGTTAAAGAGACCGTCGTCAGAGCCAGCCACAACATCATCGACGAATATGCCATTAGGATTGACAACACCACTAATATTGGTAACACCTGGTTGCGGCTGTGGACGCAGGAAACCACCTCCACCGGTGGGTGCAGTTAGAGCAAATGACTTGGTCCTGATAAATTGTTCCCCATTGGCCGCAATTTTAACTTCAGCCTTGTAGTCTCCAGCAGGCCAATTTGTCGGTGAACTCCAGGTGATATTGTAGGTTACTGATGTCGTCCCGGCTCCCGACGAGTAACCGTAACCATAACCATAGCCTCCCGGTGGAAAGAAATAGTAGCCATAACCCTGCCAGGTAACATAGCCATAGCCATAACCGTAGCCCCAGGAAACTGCCGCCGTTGAATTAACGTTAACGGCACCACCTCCTGTCTGGGCACTGGTATAGCTCTTGGTACCCGTAACCAATGGTAGGTTAGTACAGGTAGCTTCATAAGTTGCCCGGTCATCTGATTTGTAGATGTACAGATGAATACTGCCGATTGGCAATAGCTCGGTATCTTCAATGCTGACTGTTACCGTAAAGGAAATGCTACTGCCAGTGGTAAGTGGTGAGGGGTTAGAGATATTTATATCAAGTGCCTTAACCGGGGAGGCAAACCACAAAGAAACACCAACAGCTGATACCAGGGTCAAGGCTAGCGCTATGTTGAAGAACTTTCTACGTAACCAAGATATTCTCGCCAAAGCTGGTCAAAACTCCTCTAATATTTTTTAAACAAGACTTGTGACCACAAAGGTCAACACGAATATTAAGACAATTGTCGTCATTATAGCACCGTTAAGGACACGTGTCAACTAAATGTGAACAAAGGTTCTTCTTGAAGAAAAAGATAATTGTGCTGTGGATAGAAGTGATGTAGAATATGGTAAGTTATGGACTTGTTATCTCCAATCGAGGAATTATTCAAGTTTGTTTTCCCTTTTCTTGAGCGTTTAAGCATCATCAGGGCAATTTTAGGATTTTTAATCGTCTTTTTCTTGCCTGGTTTCGCTTGGACTTTAGTCTTTTTCCGAGGAAAACCGATAAATATCCTTGAAAGGGCGGCGCTCTCCTTCGGACTGTCCATTGCTCTGGTAACAATCAGTATCCTTACCTTTCACCTCTTGTTTGGAGTCATTATTACTGGCTTTAATGCAGCCGTAATTATCTTCATCATTACTGTTATACCTTTGGCCATCTACTATTTCAGTAAATATTTAGGCAGACCATCCAAAAAACAGTTTTCCCTGGGCAAAGAGTAGGAATGTACGATATTTTAATTATCGGTGGTGGGCCGGTAGGGAGTTATCTAGCCTCAAGATTAGCTGAGGCCGGAGATGAAGTTTTGGTATTAGAGCGAAAGGAAAACTTAAGCGAACAGATCTGCTGTACCGGAATTGTCAGCCGGGAGTGTATTGATTCGTTTGCTATTGATAAAAGCGTCATCTTAAAATGGTTAAGTGGTGCCAAGATATATTCACCCTCAGGTAGATTGCTTAAACTATGGCGAGATGAACCCCAGGCCTGCATTTTAGACAGAGTAGCCTTTAATCAGGCAATGGTTAATCAAGCTCAAAGTAGGGGAGCACAATACAGGTTAAGTTGTTTTGTCAGAGATGTACAGATTAGCAACGATAGGGCTAAAGTTGAAGTTTCCCAGGGGGGAGAGAGGTTAAATTTTGAAGCCAGGATGATAGTGATTGCCACCGGCCTTGGCTCAAATCTAGCGGAAAGAGTGGGGCTGGGCAGGGTGAGTGATTTTGCCATCGGTGCTCAAACTGAAGTGGAAACATATATTCTTGATGAGGTTGAAGTCTATCTTGGGCAAAAGGTAACCCCCGGGTTTTTCGCCTGGCTGGTGCCAATTTCATCACAAAGAGCATTGGTTGGATTACTGGCACGTAGTAATCCAGAACTATACCTGAAAAAACTTATCTCATCCCTTACTGACCAGAAAAAAATAAGCTCAGTTAAAAGGCAAATAATCTCTCGCGGAGCCTCTCTCAAACCACGAGCTAAAACCTATGGCAAGCGACTCATCGCTATCGGGGACGCCGCCGGGCAGGTGAAACCAATCACCGGGGGGGGTATCTACTACGGACTGCTCAGTGCCGATATTGCCGCTGATACTCTGCACCAAGCGCTTAAAACCAATGACCTCTCTGCCGGGAATCTGGCTCAATACGAGCGAAAGTGGCAGCAGAGGTTAGCCCGGGAACTCCGAGTGGACTATTACGCACGCCTTTTATACCAGCATTTGAGTGACCGACAGATTGACAGATTTTTCAACTTTGTAATATCAACTGGCATTGATAAAACCCTTCTTGAATCAAAAGACTTATCTTTTGATTGGCATGCCAAGGCGATACTGAGAGCCTTGAGAGTGTCAGGGCAAAGCATAATATCTAAACCCCTCAAGACAATAAAAGCTCTTCTAATATAGATAATAATAGTGTTAAGATTAGTTGGTTCTTGATTTAGCCAGAATTTAAGGTGGATAACTTCAAATGAACAGTAGCGGGGAAAATATCAACCTTGGTGAAGCCGCCAGTCGCTTTCTGTCCAGTTTACCCTCTGAAAATAAGGAGGTAATTCAGTCGGAGGTATATAGATTTGTTCGCTGGTATGGACGGGAAAGACCTCTAGCCGCACTCAGTGCCCCTGAAATAGCCAATTACGCCGAACAGCTTTCATTATCGGATACCGAGTACCTGAAAAAACTCGAACTGGTGCGTGCTTTCCTGACACACGCCCGAAAAGAGGGTTGGAGTAAAAGCAATCTGGTCATCCATCTTAAGGCCAAGAAGCGGGAAACCAAACTACAACCTGTATCCAGACGAGGTTTACCGGAGCCAACCTCTCTAACTCAAGGGGGCTACCAAGGGCTTATGGCTGAACTTGAGACGCTCAAGGATAAGCGCCTCCTGGCCATTGAGGAAATGAACAAGGCGGCTGCGGATAAAGACTTCCGTGAAAATGCGCCCCTGCAGGCAGCGAAAGAGGAACGTGACCGTCTGGAGGGCATGATTAGAGAACTGGAGGGAATCCTTAAGTCAGCAATAATCGTCTCTGACAAAAATAAAAAGCACGAATCAAGCCTCAAGGTCAGCCTCGGTGACCAAGTTACCCTGCGCGACCTGGCCTCCGCGGAAGAGCTGCGCTACATAATAGTTGGCCCAAGGGAAGTTGACCCAATCAAAGGCAGGATTTCTGACGCTTCGCCGATCGGCAAAGCTATAATGGGCCAGGCGGTAGGGAAGGTGGTAGAAGTTGTAGTGCCAGCAGGAAAACTGAAATACCAGATTGACAGAATTGAACGCTAACTGGCTCTGAAGGCTCTTGACATTCAGGTCTTCTTGTTATTATAATGCCGCATAATTATAGAAACCTGTTAAGCAAACGGGTCACTTTCAGGCAGGGATGTCAATCAAAATCCAGTTAAACCTGTAAAGACCCGTGTGCTAGGAGCTTTTGCTTTATCTACAAATACGATTATGACACAAATGAAAGGAGGTGATAAATAAGACAAGAAAGTTTAACTATTTCCTATTTGCAGGTTAGTATTCTGTAAGGAGGAATCTAAGTGACAAGTAAAAAGTTAATTACAGTAGTTGGCAGTATTTGCCTGATATTGGTGATTGCGTCGCTACCTTTTTTGGCAGCTTGCGCGGCACCAACGCCAACGCCGACCCCAACGCCAACAACACCAACCCCAACAACGCCAACGCCGACGCCAGCACCGGCACCAGAAAAAGTCATTGAACTAAAATGGTCAACCTATTATCCAATCCTGCACCCGATGAACTACGATGCCTATGCCATCTGGATAAAGGAACTGGACAAGCGCACCGATGGCCGGACAGCAAGCATCCTCTACGGTGGCGGCTCCCTAGCAGTACCCAAGGAGAACTGGGATGCCATTACCTCCGGTATGGCTGATATGGGTGAGGTTTGGGCCAGCATATGGCCGGAGCGTTTCCCGATTAGCGAGATGTACATGCTTCCTTTCATCGCACCAACGGCGGCAATCGCTGCTCCCTCTCTCTGGGAGACCACGTCCACGCATCCTGACATCCTGAAAGACTGGGCGAGGGTGAAATTGCTGGGACAGCACACCAGCGCCATTATGAACCTCCACACCTCCAAGAGAATGGTCAAGACACTTGAGGACCTGGAGGGCATGGTACTGGGCTCTGATAATGCCCGGGTCATTGAGTGGTTTAAGGGTTTTGGCGCTGCGATACAGCAGATAGATACCCATGATGCCTATCTTGCCCTGGAGAAGGGCGTTATTGAAGGCGGTATTTGGCCCTGGGCGCCCTTGAGGTCACAGAAGATAACTGAGTTCCTGGTCAACCATACCGTCATCGACCTCAGCTTTGTGTTCGCCACCATCGTCATGAACAAAGAAAAATGGGAATCAATACCCGAGGACGTCCAAAATGTCATCAACGAGATTGCCGGCTACGAGCTATCGGCACTATCCGGTTATACCCTGACCAACGGCTCGCTGGTAGATATCGCTTACATGAAGGACAAGGGTGATGAATTCTATATCCTGCCCCCTGCCGAGAAATCCAGATGGGCAACACTGGTGGCACCTACCGTTGATGATTGGTATGACCAAGCCAAGAGATACGGTGCTTCTGACCCCGAAAGGCTCCTGCTCGATCTGCATAAAGCAGTAGCCAAGTACTCCGAAAATCCCTATCCTGAAGCAGAATGGTGGGGTGCCGATGCTGTCGGCCGGTATGGCAGCCCCAACCGGCCCGGAGGCTGGAAGTAAAGAGAATTATTACGGCCATATAGGTGTTTTCCCTATATGGCCGTAATACCTTAAAATCTTTTGGTACTACACCTAAGAGAGAGTAAGGTAACTCAAATACTCAGCCAGGGTTAACAGGGCAATTCCTAAGCAACAAGCTAAGGAGGGTAAGGTGTGGATTTTTTAACAAGCTGGGCTGATTCCATAGATAACCGCATCCGGCCGGTGGCACGTGGTTTCAACTTTATCGGCGTCTTTATGCTGGTGTTGATGGTACTCCTGCTTGTAATCCATGTCGTTGGTCGGAAGTTCTTCTTGTATCCTCTATCCGGGCTACCCGAGATAGAAGAGATGCTGCTGGTAATACTGGCCTTTTTCGCGCTTCCCTACACAGGTCTTATCAAGGGCCATGTCAGGGTTGACATAATAGTAAATAAATTCCCCCTCTGGCTGCAGCATGTGATTGATACCTGCACCGGTTTAACCAGCCTGACGCTGTGGATATTCATTGCCCTGCAAAGTCTGAAGTGGGGCATAATGAACATAGGTGAACTGCGTACCCAGTATTTGTTGGTTCCAATCTCCCCATTCGTCTTTGTGATAGTTTTTTTTAGCATCTTCTTCTGGTTCGTGCTGACAACCGAGATTCTCCGCTCTTTACACGGTGCAATTACGGTAGGCGGGCGTAAGGCATTATGGATACTGGCTGGCATCGGCTTAATTGTCGGGATATCCTTGGTTGCCCTTTACGTAGACCTGCCCTGGAGCAAGCTTACCGTCGGGCTTGTCGGTATCCTTATCTTGATGATACTGCTGTTTATGCGCATGCCGATTGGCTTTACTATGGCTTTTATTGGTCTCATTGGGGTATGGTACTTCCGTGGTTGGGAGGCTTCCTACATGATAATGGGAGCAAAACCATATTATACCACCGCCTGGTATCTATTGGTAGTGGTACCGCTCTTTATCCTGATGGGTGAATTTTGCTATCACGCTCGAATAAGTAAAGACCTTTATGACACGGCTTATACCTGGCTGGGGCGTCTCCCGGGTGGTGTCGCCTCGGCAACTATCGGTGGCTGTGCCGCCTTTGCCGCTATCTGTGGTGATAGCTTGGCTACCGCCGCCACCATGGGCACAGTAGCCCTACCGGAGCTGAAACGGTATAAATATGACGATAGCCTGGCCACCGGGGCTCTGGCAGCTGGTGGCACCTTGGGTATTCTAATCCCGCCCAGTATGGGGTTTATCTTTTATTCTCTTATCACTGAGGAATCAACCGGCAAGCTCTTTATTGCCGGCATCATCCCGGGGATAATTCTTGCCAGTTTGTTTATTTTGAGCATCACCATCCGGACCAAGTTAAATCCCAAGCTCGGTCCATCAGGACCTTCAACGACCTGGAAGGAGAAAATATTTTCCCTCAAAGGAACCTGGGCGATGTTAGTACTGTTCTTCCTGGTCATCGGTGGTATCTACATGGGGTGGTTTACTGTAATTGAGGCTGGTGGCATCGGCGCTTTCGGCGCTCTAATAATGATGATCATTAAGAAGAGGTTTACCTGGCAGAGATTCGTCAGTGCTCTCCTGGAAACGGGTCGTACCACCTGTATGCTCATTATGATTATGATTGGTGTCTTCATTCTGGGTTTCTTTATGACCACCAGTGAAGTTCCCCTGATAACCGCCCAAATGATCAACGCCCTTGAGGTAAACCGTTATATTATTCTTACCTTAATCCTGTTAATTTATCTGGTACTCGGCATGCTGATGAACATCATCCCGATGATTATCCTCACCCTGCCAATTTTTTATCCAACGATTGTATTTCTTGATTTTGACCTGATATGGTTTGGGGTGGTAATGGTCGTTATGATGGAGATGGGTCAGATTACACCTCCAATCGGGATGAACGTGTTTATCATTGCCGGAGTGGCTAAAACCGTGCCACTGGGAACGATATTCAGGGGCATCATGCCCTTCTGGGGAGTCCAGGTAGTCTTCCTTATTGTACTGACTATCTTCCCGCAAATTGCAACCTGGCTGCCAGACCTGATGTGGGCAACCTGAGGAAATATCAATTAATAATCTAACTGGCTGATTAACGAGTTATGATATAGTCTAGTGTAAAGGATTGAAAGGAAGGAAAAATAATGCCCAGTTTAGTGCCACCTCATGGGGGAGAATTAGTACCTTTATTGGTCAGTGAGACCGAACGAAAACAACGCCTCAAAGAAGCCGAGACACTTCCTAAGGTAAAGTTAAACTCAAAGGAATTATCCGACATAATCATGCTGGCAATGGGAGCTTTTAGCCCGCTTGAAGGTTTCATGCTGGAGGAAGATTACCGAAGCGTTGTCAAGGACATGCATACTAAAAATGGACTACTCTGGCCAATCCCAATCACCCTGGCTGTCTCCAAAGAAGGGAGCCAAAGTATTAAAGAGGGTCAAAAAGTAGCCTTACTTGGTTCTGAAGATGAAGAAATCATGGGCGTGATGACCATTAAGGAGAAGTATCTTTACGATAAAAAAATAGAAGCGACTGAGGTTTTCGGCACCGATGATGAAAAACATCCTGGGGTTCAGAAGATATACGAACAGGGTGAGATTTATCTTGCCGGTCCAGTCGAGGTCTTCAGTGAAGGTGAGTACCCAAAGAAGTTTCCTGAGTTTGCTCGACCGGATGAGACCAGAACCTTATTCGCCGAGCGTGGCTGGACGACCATCGCTGCCTTTCAAACTCGAAATCCAATACATCGCTCCCATGAGTATCTGACCAAAGTTGCCCTCGAGGTCTGTGATGGTATTTTCATTCACCCTATTGTTGGTAAGCTAAAGGAGGGTGACATCCCGGCTGAGATACGAATGAAGTGTTATGAGGTTCTGCTGGATAATTACTATCCCAGGGACAGGGTAATCCTGAAGGTTTATCCGATGGAAATGCGCTATGGGGGGCCAAGAGAAGCGATACTGCATGCTATCATTCGTCAGAACTTCGGTTGCAGCCATCTCATTATCGGGCGTGACCATGCCGGGGTTGGCAGTTATTATGGCCCCTTTGATGCCCAAAAGATCTTTGACCAATTAAAGCCCGGGGAACTTAAGCTAGAGCCACTTAAAATAGATATAACTTTCTGGTGTAACAAGTGCAGTTCGATGGCATCAGTGAAAACATGTCCACATCCCAAAGAGGACCATCTTTCAATTAGCGGTACCCAACTTCGGGAAATGCTTTCCAAGGGTGAAAGGCCACCTGAACAGTATACCCGAAGGGAAGTAGCCGATATCTTGGTTGAATATTATTCCAGCCGGCAAAGCTAGAAACTCAGGTCAAAACTATCAATGTGGAGGCTCCACTTTATCGAATTAAATATGCGATTTACTAAGGGGGTAGGTAGTGAAGAACGTAATTTTACTAACACTGGATGCCACTAGGAAGGATGTCCTGGGAATCTATGGCAACAAAAAGGGGTTAAGCCCGTTCATTGACTCACTTAAAGATAAGTCCCTTGTCTTTACCAAGGCGCAAACCACCGGCCCATATACCCAGGCGGCTTTCCCAGGGATTATGACCTCCTCCTATTACCTTGACTATGGGAAACCAAAGGGGCTTGCTCCGGAAAGAACTTTAATTTCCGAGCCACTTAAAGAAGCAGGAGTTTTTACGGCTGGCTTCCATTCCAACCCCTATTGCAGTGGTTACGTTGGCTGGAACCGTGGCTGGGATATCTTCTATGATTCCATGGAAGATGAGGTTGGGACTAGAATCCCTTATATCAGAGGTGGTATAATAAACAACAAGGTAATTAACTGGCTCCAGTCCTACGTTAAAGAAGGAGATTATAAACCGTTCTTCCTCTGGCTTCACTATATGGATGTCCATGAACCATATATGCCAGAAAAGAGATACATTGACATGGTTGACCCATCCGTAACTTTAAGTGAAGACCAAATGTACGACCTGTTTGAAAATACCGTCCTGAAAAGAGATGCATCCGACCCAGCCAAGGTTGAGATTTTGAAAAGGCTCTATGACATTCATGTACGCGAGGTGGACATCTATACTCAGGAGTTCTTTGCTGCCACGGAAAGGCTCGACATCCTAAAGGATTCCGTAGTTATCATCACCAATGACCATGGTGATGAATTCAATGAGCACGGCGGGCTTTCTCACGACGACAAGATGTTTTCTGAGCTTATTGACGCACCGCTAATCATCTACGGCAGTGGACAGAGTGGGGAAGTAGACAAACTGGCGAGCACAATTGACATCGCACCAACCATAGTTCAGCTCTTCGGGCTCCAGCCAGTAGCTGCTTTCAAGGGGCATTCACTCCTGCCTCTGGAGGACTATCCGCAAAAGGGTGCCTACGCTGAGGCTTTTGACCAGAAGAGTCAGCGAGGAGGGGATATTGAGAAAGATATCTACTGCTATCGTGAAGAAGACCTCAAGATAATCTACCGTGCCAATCTGGACGAGTGGGAACTGTACGATGTTAGAGCTGACCCCAGGGAATTAAATAATATAGTTGATACTTCCCCAATGGCTGAAGAGTTGAAGAATAAGCTCAGGCCAATGGTAAGAAGGTGGAACAAGTAAACTTAAGAAAATAAAAAGGAGAGGAGTAAAAGAAAATCATGAAGGTCACTGAACAAGAGAAGGCAGAACTGAGACCACAGGTCGAATCTCTGGTTGAGAAATCAAAGGAGGTAATAAGGGATGCCTTCAGCAAGTACAAGGTAGAGGACATGGCAATCACCTGGACTGGTGGCAAAGACAGCGGCCTAACTCTTTGGCTTATTCGCCAGGTCTGCCTTGAGGACAAGATTCAAATTCCCAAGGTGATGACCATTGACGAATTTGATGTTTTTCAAGAAATCCACGACTTTATGGGAAAGTATGCCAAGGAATGGAACCTGGATTTAGAGTGGTGCCGCAATGACGATCTAATCAAAGCCGCCGGTGGTAAACTCAACAACATTGTTAAAGTAAAGGACCTGGATGAGCGAAACAAGGCTGAACTTAAGCGCATCAGCTTTGAAGAAGATTCATTCCCCTTTGAGGCCGAGTCCTACACCGGTAATCACCTGATGAAGACCGTCGAATTCAATAAATACATTGAACGGCGCAATGTCAAGGCAATCTTTCAGGGCTTGAGAAGGGATGAACAGTCCGCAAGGGTTCAGGATGACTACTACGAGAAGAAAGAAGCAGCCCACCTGATACCCGAGCACATGCGCATCAAACCAATCCTGCACTTCACCGAGAGAATGGTCTGGAATGCCTATAAAGTCTATGGTATTCCTTACTGCTCACTTTACGAACAGGGCTATCGCTCCCTGGGTGCCAAGACGACCAGTGCCATTGCTGAAGATGGTGTTCCTGCCTGGGAGCAGGACCTCGAACACACTACAGAGAGAGCCGGCCGAAGGCAGGATAAAGAGCAAATGATGGGTAGACTGCGCAAACTTGGCTACATGTAATCTGACTGGTTTCTTATCTGCTCTTTTCAGAATAGATTAGTTCAATTGTCAAAGTGAGTTCCTGACTCCTCAGCTCAAGTTGAGGAGTCAGGATAGTGGTTTTATTTAAAGAAGGAACTTTAAGAGGGCTATCTAGCAACTCAGGACAGAAATGAGCAGCCGTCTTACTCTGTTTTTTGAGTTGATTAATCAAATATTTAATGGAATTAATAATTTAAGTAAAGGAGGGCTAAAATGTCCAAGATAATCGTGCTCGGCCTGGATGGCTTTAGTCCTGAGCTGGTTGAGAAGTGGTCGAGTGAACTGCCCAACTTAAGCAAAATACAGCAGGATGGAGTTTGGGGAGACATCAGGAGTACAGTACCACCCACGGCGGCTCAGGCCTGGACCAGCGTCCGCAGCGGTCGTAATCCGGGTGCATTCGGCTTCTGGGACTCAACCTACCGGGACGATTTCACCTACGGTGAGCCGAAACAGGCTGATTCCGAAGCTGCCGATAGGGTCGACCTCCTGCAAAAACTGCTTCCTAAAATGGGACAGAGGGTGGCAATAATCAATGTACCTGCTTCATGGCCACCGAAGAAAATCCCGGCTGGATTTTGCGTTACCGGCCCTGATACCCAGGATGATAAAAACTATACCTATCCAGAGACTCTGGCCGATGAAGTTAAGAGCTTGGTCGGAGAGTATATCTTTCGGGTGAATGAAGGCGGGCTCGTTTGTCTCCAGATGGAGAAGGATAAGGTACTAAAACGTATCTACGATATGGATAGCCAGCGCTTCACCCTGCTCAAGCATTTTATCCAGAAGCGCTGTGACCATATTCTAGCAGTGCTTGTAGGGCCGGAGCGAATGGCACACAACTTTTATCACTACACCGATGAAACCCATAAACGTCATGACCCTGACCCTAAATACAAAGACGCCCTGCTTGACTACTATAAATGGATTGATAAAAACGTCGGTGAGGTCAGGGAGAGCTTGCCCAGTGATTCGGTTTTTATTGTTATGAGCGCCTATGGCTCCCAGAAACTCGATGGCAGCATCAATCTTAATGAATGGCTGATTCAAGAAGGATATCTGGTCTTAAGCGAGTATCCAACCGAGCTTAGCCTACCCGGCGAACTTAAAGTGGATTGGTCAAAGACCAAGGCTTGGAGTACCGGTTCCACTGGTCAGCTATATCTCAATGTGAAGGGTAGAGAGACTCAAGGCGTGGTTGAAGCGGATGGCTCCGACAAGCTGCTTGATGAACTTGCCGAAAAACTGCAGGCAATCCCCGATGAAAATGGACAAAAGCTCAGCACTCAAATTTTCAAGCGGGATGATATCCAGTTTGGTCCCTACGTAAAATACGGGCCTGATATGTTCATCTATTTTGACGAGTGTCGCTTTACTACCAGTGACCTTGTGGGTTATGGCAAGGGTAAGGTATACTCAGCTGATACTCCAAAGGGGCCTGATTACGCCGCACATAGCCCCTATGGTTACTTCTGTATGGCTGGTTCACGAATTCCAGCCAAGGGAAAGATCTCCGGCATATCACTGCTCAACATCGCCCCGACGGTTCTGGATGTTATCGGTCTACCCATACCAAGAGAGATGGAAAGGCCATCTCTACTAGCCATGCTAAAGGAAGAGAAAGCGGCGGCACCACCGTCACCAAAAATGGAAGATAAAGTACGCTCGCGCCTTGAGGCACTGGGCTATTAGCAAGCCACCAATTTAGGGAAGGGTAATCCCAGTAAGGCTAACGGGTGTTCTTAATTATAAGGAAATGCCAAGGGAGTAGCCCTCTAATACAGAAACGAAACCTTGGAGAGGAATGCCCTCTTTATCTCTACTGGCTAGCCTCTTATGATAGCTTTCTAGACAAATCAAAGTAGGAGGATGTTTTATGGCTTTTGCACGGTCAATCTTGCAAGGTGTTACTCACTATGAACCCTCAAAAGCTTATCAGGGCTATACCCTCTTTGCCCCTTTTGGTGAATATGACGCCTGGCTAATTGACATGGAAGGACGAATTGTTCACCACTGGAAGCTGGCCTATAAACCAGGGATGTTCGCTCGCCTTATGCCCAACGGTAATTTGCTCTATGGAGGTTCCCTACCCGGAAAAAGAGTAGGGCCCGACCTTGGGGTTACCTTCTACGGGGTAGTATGTGAGGTAGACTGGGACGGCGACCTAATCTGGAAACATGAAGACCCCTATATCAACCATGACTTCTGGCGTCTTGATAACGGGAATACCATCGTGGTCGCCTATGAGAAAGTGCCTGATGAGATTAAACTCAAAGTTAAGGGTGGGCTACCTGAAAAGGGCACCGATTATACCATGTGGGGTGATAAACTCATGGAGATTACTCCAGATAATGACGTTATCTGGGAGTGGCATGCCTATGAGCATTTAGACCCGGAGAAGGACACCATCTGTCCCTGCGATAAGCGTGAGGAATGGACTCACATGAATACCGGTACCGTACTGCCTGATGGCAATATCTTAATCTCCATCAGGAATACCGATACCATCGCCATTGTGGAGAAAGCAAGCGGCAATATTCTCTGGAAGTGGGGGCGTGGAGAAATATCCCACCAGCACGAGCCAACTCTCCTGGAAAATGGCAATATTCTCCTCTTTGATAATGGCAGCCACCGCCAGGGGCTGCCCCCTTATTCCAGGGTAATTGAAGTCAATCCCAAGACAAATAAGATTGAATGGGAATACAAGGATGACCCACCAACTGAGTTCTTCAGTAGTTTGATGTCAGGCTGCCAGCGGTTACCCAACGGCAATACCCTGATTACTGAAACAGAGTGGGGGCGTATCTTTGAGGTAACCAGGGAAGGAGAGATAGCCTGGGAGTATGTTTGCCCAATTCACGGCGGTTTTCTCTGGCGCTCTCACGACAACCTGATTTACCGCTCCTACCGCTATGGTTTTGATTACCCGGCGTTTCAGGGGAAGGACCTGGACCCGGGTAAATATGAATGGCTGAATGGTGTTTATGGACCGGATGCTTTCAGGAACCTTCAAAAAACTTTAAGGTTAGACTAAGGACTGCACTAGGGAGGACAGTACATGGGATATGCACGGACAAAACTCGTTGGTGTCACCGCCAGCATGAAATTCAAGGCTAATAATGGCTATACACTTATTTCTCCTTTAGGTGCCAAAGAGTCCTGGCTGATTGACATGGAAGGGCAGCTTGCCCACAAGTGGCAGATGCCTTATACACCGGCACTATATGGGGAGCTATTGCACAATGGTAATCTGCTTTACGGTGGGCATATTGAAGATGGCCCACTAGCTGACCTTGAGGGTTCAGGTGGTGAAATTGTTGAGGTTGACTGGGAGGGTAATGTGGTATGGAATTACAAAGACTCATATCTGCATCACTGTTTTTATCGCCTCAGTAATGGTAATACCCTTGTTGCCCGGTGGGTGCCGGTACCTGAAAATATCGCCGCCAAAGTGAATGGCGGACTTATCGGCACCGAAAGGGAAGGGGTCATGTGGGGGGATTCAATTCAGGAGATACACCCCAATGGCAAGGTAGTCTGGGAGTGGCTGGCCCATGAACACCTCAACCCGGAGGTTGATTCTATTTGCCCGCTCTGCACCCGAAGCCAGTGGACTGAAATCAGCTCAATTCAAGTTATGCCCCAAAGCGACGATATCCTGGTGAGCCTGAGGCGCACTGACAGTGTCGCCATTATTGATAAGGCAAGCGGGAAGATTAAATGGCGCTGGGGCGCCGGTGAGATTAAGCATCCACCCGATGCCAACGTACTGGGTAATGGCCGAATCCTGCTCTATGACAGTGGCTACCATTATCCCGCTCCAGCTTTCGCTTACTCTCGGCTCTTGGAAGTTGACCCGAATGATAATCGGATGGCCTGGGAATATAAAGAATATTACTGGGTTGATTTTTACGGTGCCTTTATGGGTAATTGCCAGAGACTGCACTCCGGCAATATACTAATCTCCGAAGCCCCAACCGGTCGTGTCTTTGAGACCACCAGAAAGGGTGACATGGTCTGGGAATTTGTTAACCCCAAACGTGTCAAAAACCAAGCCTACGGGCATAATAATATTGTCCCTCGAGCCTACCGCTACGGGCCAGAATATGAAGCCTTCGAGGGGAAAAAATTAGAGCACAGAAGTTTGCTAGACGAAACTGCTTGACATAAAGCTAATAGGGGGAAGGCAGTATGGCTTACGAAAGCCCGCATTCAGTCGTTTACTATGACCCCAAGAAGGCCTACGATGGCTACACCTTAATTGATACCATGGGGGGTAGGGAAGCCTACCTGATTGACATGGAGGGCAGGATTGTCCACCAGTGGCGGCTGGCCAATATGCCGGCGCTGAATGCAGTGTTCTTACCCACTGGCAACCTGCTCCGTCCACAGCAAACCCCGCTCGGTGATGAAGAGCTGCAGGTTATCGGACTGGCCGTCGCCGGTCGTGGTGGAGAAATTGTTGAGGTGGACTGGGACGGCAACCTGGTCTGGAAATGGGAAGATGCCTATATGAACCACACCATCACCCGCTGGAGCAACGGTAACACCATGGTCTTAAGATGGTACCGGGTACCCGATGAAATGATGTCTGAAATAGCCGGGGGTTTCCCAGAAACCGAACTTGCGATCCGGGGTAACAGAGTAATCTGGGCCGATGGACTTCAGGAAGTTACTCCGGATGGTAAAATTGTCTGGGAGTGGAATTCTTTAGACCACATGGACCCAAAGGAGTGGCCAATCTGCCCCTTATGCCCGCGCAGCGAATGGACTCACGCCAACTCGGTTATCGAGATGCCGGATGGTAACGTGATGATGTGCTGTCGCCATATTTCTCGAATCTTCATTATTAACAAGAAGACGGGAGATATCATCTGGCGGTGGGGAGAAGGGGAGTTAGCCCATCCCCACGACCCAACCCTGGTCGGTAACGGCAATGTCCTGCTTTTTGACAACGGCGGGCACCGTCTTGATGGTACCAACATCAGTTGGTCACGAGCGCTTGAGGTTAACTTGAAAACGGGTAAGATTGAATGGGAGTACCGGGGTAACCCACCGATGGAGTTTTACTCAGCACTCTGTGCTGGCTGTCAAAGGCTGCCCAATGGGAATACCCTAATCTGTGAAACAATGCACGGGCGGGTGTTTGAGATTACCCCTGAGGGTGAGGTAGTCTGGGAATTTATTAACCCGTTCTACAATCAGTGGTTAAAAGACGTTTTTGGTCGGATGAATGGAATCTTCCGTTCTTATCGTTATGGTCGTGATTATCCGGGACTAAAAGGGAAGGACTTAGATCCGAATAATTATCAAGGCTTGAATCAAATCTACGGTCCGGAGGCTCAAAGATGACACAGACCTATACGAGGCGCAAGCACTCAGTAACACACTACGACCCAATACAGACCCATAGTGGTTTTACCCTGATTAGTCCATTCGGCACTGATGATGCCTGGTTAATTGATATGAAGGGACGGTTTGTCCATCACTGGGAGATGCCTGGTTTTTCATGTAAGCTTCTTCAGGATGGACATCTCCTCGGCATTACCGATAAGGGACTACTTGAGCTTGATTGGGACGGTAAAGCAGTATGGCGCCATGAGGACGAAAGTGCAGGTAAGGACTTCCACCGGCTGCAAAACGGCAACACCCTGTACTTGAGACGTATTCCAGTACCAGCTGATATCGCTGGCAAGGTAAAAGGTGGTATTTCCGGAACTGATAAGAAGGGCATGTTTGAAGATGCTTTAATAGAGGTAAACCCTTCGGGTAAGGTAGTCTGGGAGTGGCTGGCTCACGAACATCTTGACCCTGAGGAAGACGCTATTTGCCAGGTGTGCTATCGTGACCAGTGGACCGACGGCGACTCGTGCTCGGTACTGGATGACGGAAACATCCTGATATGCCTCTCAAGAACTCATAACCTTTATATAATTGAAAAGGCAACCGGCCAGATTAAATGGCAATGGGGGGTTAAGGAACTGGCCCATCCCCACCACGCCACGATGCTAGATAACGGCAATATCCTGGTGTTTGATAGCGGACTGCATCCTTATGGTGTGATGCCAGGTGGACTTTCCAGGTTGATTGAAATTAACCCCAGGGAAAATAAAATGGTCTGGGAATACAAAGGCGCCGCTGCCCTGTTCTTCTACTCCACCTTTATGGGCGGTTGCCAGCGGTTACCCGATGGCAATACCCTTGTCACTGAGTCGCAGACCGGGCGCGCCTTTGAGATTACCGACAACAATGAGATCGTCTGGGAATATATTAACCCATTTTATTCAGACCATCCTCTATATGGGCAGAACAATATACTATTTCGGGCTTACCGTTATGGGGTAGAAGACGAGAGCGTCAAAGGCAGAGCCTTGGATGCTTCAAGTAAGGTTGAGTGGGCAAACAAAACCTATCGGCTAAAAATTCTTACAGGCTAGGTGGTTCAGCATGAGCCAAAGGAAGAAAGCTTTACTTCAATCAATCGCACTTTTGGTAATTATCGGGCTTATAGCCTGGCATACGGTTTATTGGTACCTAAGCGGGGTGCACCTCACCATATTCAACTATATCAAAGAAGGTAAGAGCTACCTTAGCGTGCTTTACAACATGAGCTTAACCATTGTGAGTGGTATTCTGCTAGGTATCCTCATGGGGAAGATTCTGGAGGTTAGCGGTTATCAAAGTAAAATAGCCAAAAATGCAGGTGATGACAAATGATCAGCTTCCCCATGATTCCTGAAGTTGAACTTAGTTTGCTCTTACTCATCTTTCTCGGCTTTGCCGTCGGTGTTATCAAAGGCTTTGTTGGTGTTGGTGGCGGCTTTTTGGTAACGCCAGCCCTGATTATCATTGGTTTACCTGCCAGCTTCGCCGCTGGAACCAGCCTGATGTGGGTGGTCGGAAGCTCTATCATCGGTTCACTCAGGCACCGAGAACTGGGCAATATTGACTTAAAGCTTGGGGGCATAATACTAGTTAGTGCCATGGCTGGGGTTGAACTCGGAGTACGTTTACTCAATCGGGTTAGAGATGTTGGTGTCGCTGAAGAAGTGGTGCTCGGAATTTCCATAGTCATCCTGTCTGTCGTTGGAGCCTATATGCTTCGCGAATCCCTCATGAGAAAAGCCGAGCTCGACCGAATGCGCAAGGGAGGTGAAAAACTGCCCCCGCCAGGCACCGGGTTGACTGCAATTTCAAAAAAGCTGCAGAAACTTAACATCCCACCAATGATTTATCTGAAAAAATCCAAAATTACCATATCTCTGTGGTTTATAGTAGTCATCGGTATTTTTACCGGGATACTGGCCGGTCTGATGGGTGTCGGTGGCGGCTTTATTATGGTACCATCCCTGGTTTATCTCCTCGGGATATCGTCCTTTGTTGCCGTAGGTACCGATATGTTCCAGATTATCTTTTCTGGGCTTTATGGTGCCGTAAGACATACCATGAGCGGCAATGTGGAAATCTTCACCGCCTTCATCATGATACTCGCCTCCAGTGTCGGCGTTCAACTTGGAGCTCTGGTTACCAGGTATGCCCGGGGAGTGAGCATGAGGTTTACTTTGGGTATTGCCATCTTTTTCGCTGTTATCGGTTCCATCCTCAAGTTACTCTCCTTTATCTTGCCAACCGATATTGTTTGGCTTAGCACCACTTCTGTTATAATTACCTTTGGTGGGGCGGGTTTGGTACTGGTCTTTATTTTATGGTTATTCATTACAGGTGTTTCATACCAAAGAGGTAGACAGGTGCCCGACTGGGCAGTGTCTCTGGTAGCCAGGGAGGACTAAATAAAAATGAAACTGGACGGGAAAATAGCCGTAGTAACCGGCTCGGCACGAGGTATCGGCAAGGCGATTGCTCAGAAATTTGCCGCTGAGGGTGCCACAGTAGTAATCAATGCCTTGCATCTGGAAGGTGCTAAAAAGGTGGCTCAGGAAATCCAAAAACAGGGTGGTCGGGCAACTGCCATTAATGCCGATGTCAGCCGGAAAACTGAAATTCAGGATTTGGTCAGGCAAACCCTTGATGATTTCGGAGCGATCCACGTCCTGGTCAACAACGCCGGTATCTCACGCACTAATTCACTGCTAAAAATGAGTGAAGAGAACTGGGATGCTGTTCAGAATGTGTGCCTTAAGGGTGTCTTCCTCTGCACCCAGGCGGTTCTGGGGCAGATGATAAAGCAGGAGTATGGCAAGATTATTAATATTGCCTCACTGGCAGCACTTGGCTCTTATAATCCAGGTGCCGTAGCCTATGCCGCTGCCAAAGCGGGTGTTGTCTCGCTAACCAAGAATACAGCCAGGGAAGCTGGGCCACATGGAATCAATGTTAACTGCATTTGCCCCGGTCGTGTTTTAACCGATATGATCTATACCGTTCATGGGGAAGAAGGGGGCAAGCAGTTTATTGAGGAAGGGAAGAAGTTATCAATCCTTGGCCGCATTGGTAGTCCGGATGATATCGCCAATCTAGCCCTGTTTCTGGCTTCGGATGACTCAAGTTTTATGACTGGGCAGATTATCCGTATGGACGGCGGACGAGCTGACCTTCTCTAACTGTCAGTAAAGTTACCAGTTTGGTTTGGCTTAACCCTCAAGCAAAATAGCCTTGACCTTCCCAGCCAAGGCTTCACTCTCCGGGTCATCAGTAATTAGCTCTATTTGCCGGGAGGTTTTTATCCCCAAACCCAGCTCAACCGCCCTTGAAATTTGCTCCTGCTCAAATATGAGACCCTTGCTGACCTCAGGGGTGGTGCCCAGAAGCCGCAAGATGGCGACCCCGGCAGCATCAATCGCCGCCCGGTCAATTCCAGCCAGTATCACTCCGGCATCTACTCTGGTGCCATGCGTCGGACCACCGGTGGTGAATACCTCAACTCCATCAAGGAGGATTAAATCTGGAGAGTAGGCAGTGTTAATTTCAGCAATCATCTGTCGTTGGTGAGGTGATGAGTGTAATTCACTCATGTAGGAATAGCCTTTTCTAGCTACCATACCCACTGAGTTCTTCAGGGAAAGGGTGAAGTGTCCGCCGTAGCTGTGAGTTTTAAGGCAACAGGTTTGGACGACGGATTCTGCTTCAAGATAAACTCGGGCGAAGTGAAAACCATCTTTCCAGTGACTATCTCTGGGATGCAGATGAATCCAACCTTCAGGGCCGAGTTCTTCGAGGTTAACCACTTCAAACCCAAGCTCCGAAGCCAGAGTGAAGATTCCCTTCTGCTCCATAACACTGCGGGTGTCCGCCGGCCCACTACGCTCCGCTACAGTGATCTGCTTTGCTCCCATCTCTTGAAGGGTTAAAATTAGGGCTTTCAGGGTATCATTGTGAGTTGCGGCCGGGGGTGGGTCAGCAGTATTAAAATTGGGTTTGAGGACAACTGCTTTCCCTTGTACCGGATTGGACTTGAGTAAAGCAATTGCCCTGGGCACACCCTCGGTGCGGTCAAAGGTCTTCACCAGTGATATCTTGGCCATTGCTCTCTCCTCATCAGGTTGGGGCGCCCTAACCTCTCTCCGCAGACAGGATGGGATGAAGGAAGATAAAAGTGCCAGTCCTCCCAAGAGGGTAATGCCCTTCAAAAAATCTCGCCGCGCCAGTGGTATTCCCGGTAAGTGCTGCATAGGTCTTTGGTAACGAAACATCTATCAAACACTACAAATATGCTAGCACGCTTGTTTAACCAGTGTCAAAGTCTCGGCATTCCGGGTAAAATTGCAGTCAAACCGATATTGCATTATTATTAAGAGACAGACAAATGGATAAGCCTGTATACCAACTGGTTGATACTCACGCTCATTTAGATGAGATTGAAGACCTGGAGCGAACCATCAGCGAAGCCAAACTGGCTAATCTGACCGCCATAATTGCCGTTGGCTCTGACCTCCAGTCCAATCGGAAGGTTTTATCCTTAACCCAGGCATATAAGGGTTTTGTTTATCCAGCCTTAGGATTGCACCCCTGGAATCTGAAAGACGCCGATATAGCACTTAACCTGGAATTTATTGAATCTCACTTGGAGGAAGCTGTAGCCATTGGTGAGATCGGACTGGATTATGACAAGAGGGTCAGGGCACGAACGGAAAAGGATTTACAAAAACAGGTGCTTAGGCAATTACTAAGAATAGCTAAAAATCACCGAAAGCCGGTGACAATTCATTCCCGCTATGCCTGGCGAGACTCTCTAAATTTAGCTGGCGAGGTGGGGGTAGAAAAAGTAGTTTTCCACTGGTACACCGGGACCTCAAGCGTATTACGGGAAATAATAAATCGTGGTTATCTCATCTCCGCCACTCCAGCGGTCGAATATCATCAGGAACACCGAAGAGCGATAAAAGAAGTTCCGCTCGAAGGGTTGCTCCTGGAAACGGATTCGCCAGTAATTTATCAGCGAGGGACTGAATTTGAGTATAGCTCAAGACCGGCCCATGTCTTAAGAGTACTAAAGGCAGCAGCCAGCCTGAAAGGTGTTGCTGAAAATCAAATCGCTCAAGCGTCCACCGATAATGCCCTGAAATTCTTCGACTTACGGCGTACTTAGCTTATCTGGGCAGGAGTAATGAAAATCAACGATGCAGTAGTTTCTTTTTGAGATATATTATGGCACGATAAGTCTGAACCGTTATTATAGCTGTTATAAACCGGGGCACCCATAGCCAGAAGATATTGGGTCCCAGCACCGCAAAAAGTGCCGGGTCTTCCACCATAGCATGGTTAACCCCAACGGAAATATGAAAGCGCTCAATTTCTTCTTTGGTCAAAGCCGCCCTCTTGGCTTCTTCGACGATAACTGCGCCACCATAAAGTACACCGAATAAGATGGCAGCTACCCATAGCATTGATACCCGGCTTGAAAGCCCGAGAAGCCTTACCAAAGGGCTGAATAACCGCATGGAGTATTCATTCCAGCCAAAGGCTCTTAACGACTCAAACAGAATCATAATCAGCATAATGATCCCCAGGATTTTTAAAAGTAACCCTACTATGTTTATTGCCCAGGCTTTCAGAAGCTCAAAGAATGGAATGCCAACCATAGCTGTATCTGGAACGGCGACGCTCTGGGCGGTATCACCAAAGAATTGGGAGACAGCCAGAACGGTTAAAATAGCCGCAGCAACACGAATCAACCCTATTTTAACGACGTTGACACCAGACTTGTGCTGGATTACCCCCTCCATGATAAGATTATGAGCAATCAGGTTAAATATGGCGATCAGCGTCATCTGTTCAACCGAAAAAGGAATAATTGTTATAATGGCAACAACGGCATAGATATTGATTAACAATCCGGTAATAATCGGCAGCGCCGCCTCAGATGGCAGATTGATTGAGTTCATCAAGGGGTTTAATAAAAAGCCAAGCTCGTTTAACCAACCTGTCCACTGGAGAAGAGCCACCAGAAAAGAAATCGGGATGATGATTTTGCACATCCAGATAAAACTGCGCCAACCCTTTTTGGCTCCAGCGGTAAAACCATTTTTTAATTGAGTCCGCCGACTAGACATCTCAGCACTTCGTACCCTATTTCAAACTCAATAGCAAATCATATCATTATCACACAGGTACACCTTTGGGAAAAGTACTTTTCCTAACCGCGGGATTAAGGTATTATCTATCTGGAGGGTTGAGGTTGTTTAAGTTATTCATCATAGTTTTAAGTTTTAAGCTCCTTTTGATTAGCCACTCCAGTAAGAACCTCTCTCAAACCTTTGATGAAATTACAGACTGATTTAAATTCGTCGTCAGTTTCCATAAGCTGGATTATCCGACTGCCTACAATCACACCATCCGCTATTTGCGCTATCTGACCTGCCTGCTCGAAGGTGGATATCCCAAAGCCGACACAAAGGGGTTGATTGGTTACCTGTCTTACCTCGGTCACAAATGTCTCCAATTCAGTCGGTAGTGTCGCCCTCACCCCGGTAACCCCGGTTATTGAAACTATGTAGATAAACCCTCGTGACTTTTCAGAGACGAGTCGGATTCGCTCCTTGGTGCTGGTCGGAGCCAGGAGATAGATTAAGTCGAGGTTTTGTTTTTGGGTGATAGTCTCAAGTTCCGAGCCTTCATCAGGGGGTAAATCAGGGATGATTAAGCCATCGACGCCGGAGGAGCTACAGGCAAGACAAAACTCCTCAAGCCCGTAACTGAGGATTGGATTAAAGTAGGTCATAAATACCAGCGGTAGACCAACCTCTTGCCTCAACTGTCTGGCTACCTCAAGGCAAGTCTGCGGGGTAACCCCATTCTGCAGGGCGTGAAAACTTGCCTTTTGGATAGTTGCACCATCAGCCAACGGGTCAGAAAAGGGTATGCCCAGTTCAACGATATCACAGCCGCCTTTGGCAAGAAGAGGAACTATCTTCAGAGTGGCTTCAATGCTTGGATAACCTACGGTGACATAGGGGATGAGAGCAATACGCCGTGGTCGTTTAAAGATATCAGCAAGGCGACTCATAATTTCAGCTCCAGTGCCCCAGCTACTATGTCCATATCTTTATCACCCCGGCCACTCAAATTGATGATGACAATCTCTTCTTTAGGTAATGAACCTGCTATCTTGGCGGTGTAGAATATGGCATGAGCCGGCTCCAACGCCGGCACGATACCCTCGGTTTGGCAAAGAAGTTGAAAACCTTCAAGTGCTTCCGTATCACTTACCGCCACATAGGTAGCGCGTCCGGTGTCTTTAAGGTAACTGTGTTCCGGCCCCACCCCCGGATAGTCAAGGCCAGCCGAGACACTGTGGGTCTGGCTAATCTGGCCGGCACTATCTTGAAGAAGGTAGGATTTTGCCCCGTGGAGGACACCTACCCGTCCCGCCGTCAGTGAGGCGGCGTGTTCTCCGGTAGCAATGCCTTTTCCCGCTGCCTCCACGCCGATTAGTTTGACGTTTTTGTCATCTATAAAAGGGTGGAAAATACCAATGGCATTACTGCCACCACCAACGCAGGCGATTATGTAATCGGGCAAGCGCCCGGCTTTTTCCTGAATCTGCTCTCTGGTCTCCTGACCAACTATCGCCTGGAAATCACGCACCATAGCTGGATAGGGGTGAGGACCAACCACTGAACCTAGAAGATAGTAACTATCCCTGGGATTGGTTACCCAATCCCTTATCGTCTCGTTAATGGCATCTTTCAGCGTTCGGCTACCGCTGGAAACCGACCTTACCTCAGCACCCATGAGTCTCATCCGAAAAACATTAAGTGCCTGGCGGCGCACATCCTCCTCACCCATGTAGATAATACACTTAAATCCCAGCATAGCAGATACCGCGGCGGTGGCTACCCCGTGCTGGCCGGCCCCGGTCTCGGCGATAATCCTTCGCTTGCCCATTCTCCGTGCCAGAAGCCCCTGCCCCAGGGCATTGTTAATCTTATGGGCACCGGTATGAGCCAAATCCTCCCTCTTCAGGAAAATTCGGGCACCTCCACAGTGCCGGCTCAGTTTTTCTGCCAGGTAAAGGGGTGTTGGTCTCCCCGAGTAGTCACGGGACAGTGACTTGAACTCAGCCCAAAAAGCGAGGTCATTCCTTATTTCTGTGTAGGCTGCTTCAAGCTCATCAAGCACCGCCACCAGGGTTTCTGGTACAAAACGGCCACCATAGTCCCCGAAGTAACCCCTCTTATCAGGTAACAATGACTCGTCTCCTTTCGCTAAAGAAAAATCTTTAAGGTTGATTAATACCTTATTCAGCTTGCCTAACTGCTTTAATAAAAACCTCAATTTTGGCAGAATCCTTGCGGCCGTTACTCTCGACACCGCTTGAGGTATCAACCCCCCAGGGCCTGGCCTCCTCTATCAACTGACCGACATTTTCTGGCGTTAATCCACCAGCAACGATTACAGGAAATCTGGCTGATACTTGCCGAGCTAGTTGCCAGTCAAAGGTCTGACCGGTTCCACCATAAGCCTGGCCGACCTTGGAGTCAAGCAGACAGATAGGCCCATGCTTTAGCTTCAAGCGATAGCCCATCTCTATCTCGGCTAGAACCTGCTTGGACTTCTGTCCTGAAGATACGTGAATAACCTTGAGAACCGGGTATTTGACCCCCCGACAGTATTGCCAGCTTTCGTCACCGCTGAGCTGAACCAGGTCCAATCCACAGTAGTCGGCAATCTGGTTCACTTCTTCAGCCGTCAAATTAACAAAAACCCCAACTACAACCGGTCGGACTTTCAAACCGCCAACTGCTTCCACTATCTGTAATGCTTTTCTACGCGAGATCCGACGCTGGCTGGGAGCAAAGATTAACCCCAAGAAATCAGCCCCGGCCTCAGCGGCAGTTAGGGCATGTTCTATCTCGGTTAGTCCACAAATTTTGACCTTGGTCAAAGTAACTCCTTCATTTTGAGAGCGATATCGGGTGCCGACATCAGAGTCTCTCCGATGAGAACGACATTAACACCCCAATTTTTCAATTTCTCCATATCGCTGCGGTTCTTGATACCGCTTTCACTGACGACTATTCGATCGGAAGGGATAAGCGGCCGCAAACGTTCAGTGGTAGATAGGTCTACGCTGAAGGTAGTTAAATCCCGGTTGTTGATACCGATAATCCTGGCGCCGCTCCTCAGGGCGATTTCAAGCTCAACCTCCGTATGCACCTCCACGAGACATCTCATCGCCAGTTCATGGCTAAGTTCAAGAAGTACCTTTAACTTGTCAAGCGTCAGGATAGCCACGATTAGCAGCAACCCGTCAGCACCATAAGCCCTTGACTGGTAAATTTGATACGGGTCAAAAATAAAGTCTTTGCGCAGCAGGGGCAATTGATTATTCCCCAGTGCAGTCCTGATGTCATTCAGATAATCAAGACTGCCCAGAAAGTATCTGGTTTCAGTTAAAACCGATATCGCTGAAGCACCGCTCTTTGAGTAGATTTTGGCTATCTCCACCGGGTCAAAATCAGGACGAATAATACCTCTTGATGGTGACGCCTTTTTCACCTCAGCGATGAGTTTGATACCTTCTCCACGCAGTGCCGAAGTAAGATCAAGGGGTGGAGATTGCGTTTGCACCATCTTTTTTAACTTTTCCAATGGCTCGTTACGCTTCTTATTCTCAAGCTGCAACTGACTTTCGGCGACTATCCTTTCCAAAATCATTAAATGCCCCTTAATCCAGGCTCTGAGTGAATTCAACCAGTTGGTTTAGCTTTGCTAAAGCGTGACCACTTTCTACTACCTCTTTAGCCAGGGTTATCCCCTGTTTGAGTGTATCCACCCTGTCTACGGCCAGCAACACGGCACTCGCATTCATCAATACCGCATCTAATTTAGGTCCGGGGCCACCATTTAAAATGTTAAGCACCAGTTCGGCGTTTTCAGCGGCGGTACCACCCTTAAGGTCACTTAAACTGGCTCGGGGTAAACCGAAGTCCTCAGGGCTGATGGTGTAGCTCCTTAAAGAGTCATTTTTCAATTCGCAGACCATAGTTTCTCCAGTGACGGTGATTTCATCCAAGCCATCTTTACCATGCACTACCAGGACGTGGTGAGAACCCAGACCCTGGAGCACCGACGCCAGTTTCTCTACCAGTGAACCATCGGCAACACCCAGCACTTGAGCCCTGGCACCAGCCGGATTAGTCAGCGGCCCGAGGATATTAAACACGGTGCGAATTCCAATTTCGCGTCGGGGCGAAGCCGCGTATTTCATGGCTGGATGAAATATCGGGGCGAACATAAATCCCATACCCACTTCCTCAAGGCATCGCTTCACCTGCTTGGCATCAAGGTCAATCTTGACACCCAAAGCCTCCAGCACATCAGCACTGCCGCACTGGCT
>SDBU01000213.1_pt1 | contig 82745 bp, 112 predicted proteins | sample 2277071 | NCBI WGS metagenome assembly SDBU01 (sample SAMN10397929, study PRJNA504765) | marine sediment metagenome | isolation source: marine sediment core GS08_GC12, 126 cmbsf | place: Arctic Ocean: Gakkel Ridge, Loki's castle | collected 2008
GAACCTCAGCGAGGCGGACCTCAGGTGGGCGAACCTCAGCGAGGCGGACCTCAGGGGGGCGGACCTCAGGGGGGCGAACCTCAGGTGGGCGAACCTCAGCGAGGCGAACCTCAGGTGGGCGAACCTCAGGTGGGCGAACCTCAGGTGGGCGAACCTCAGCGAGGCGGACCTCAGGTGGGCGAACCTCAGCGAGGCGGACCTCAGCGAAACACGGTTACCATCACCAACAATGGTACTGTTGGCTAACTGGAGTGACGTATCCGACGTACTGTGTGTGAATCTAATGGTGTACGATTCCGCATGCCATCCTGACCGAAACGCCTTTGACGACTGGGCGAAAGGAGGAGCGTGCCCTTACGGCAACATCCGTGTGGACCGCGCGGCTAATTTCACCGAAAAACGTTCCCTCTGGGATCCGTCCTGTCCGCCTACGCGTCCGTATGACCTCATGACGAGAGTCATCCAGGAAAAGTGTAAAGACTCAGATTTTCACCCGAAGGAAGAGTGAACCACAGGGTAGGTCTAGACACCCTCCAACCATATTCCAAATGGAGCAAACGAAATGATCCCGATCGAAGTCCTCAAGAAAGTAAAGATACTAGTCACCCACGCAGGCTGCGCCGACGGTATCGCCTCGGCACTCATCGTCAAGCAGGTACTCCCCCACGTGGAGGTGCGGTTCCTGCAGTACAATACCCGCGCGTGGAAGGAACTGGATCCCAAACCGGGCATGCTATTTTGCGGATTCTCTCCCTACCCCGAGCGTGCGCTCGGATTCGTGGCAGTCGGTGCCGTCGTCCTGGACCACCACGAGGGGGTCCGCGACCTGGTGGCCGAGTTCGGTAACCGGGGTGTCTACGCGGACGCGGAGGAGAACCCAGGTATCAGTGGCGCGTCGCTGGCGTTCTCCATGGTGTACACCCCCATCGTGCTGGGAATGCCAGAGGAGAAGCGTGAGATGCCCGATGAGGTATTGGGCGAGTGGGGTGACGTCCGATCCTTCGCCCGGCTCGTTGGGGTACGGGACACATGACAGACACAGGATTTCAGTTGGGACCACGCGTGCGCCCTAAATTTGGCCCTCAAGTTCGTACCGTTAGAGGAACTGTGGGACATGAAGCCGTCCCAGTGGGCCTCCTTGCTATCGGTAGGAAAAATGTTGCTGGTCCGCAACCGTCAAACGGACGAGCGGACCTTCGCCGGGGCCCAATTCTTCGACACCTCCTTCGGTCGCCTGTGCGTGTTCCAGGGAGGCAGCCGTGACGCATCCGACGTGGCCGAGCGATACTGGAACCAGGTGGCAGTCTTCGCCGCGTTCTCCTGCTTCGTGGTCGAAGGACAGCAGGGTATGGTGGTGGAGGTGCGGCCGGGTGGGTCTGGGGTCAGCGTGCTGGACCTGGTGAAGCCCTTGGGCGGTGGCGGTCACGAGAAGGCGGGTGGGTTCAAGCTCTCGAAGGTACGAGAAAATCCATGGACGGAGGTTCTAGTAGCACTAACGAGGGGGTTTATTACATCCGACGCGAATCCTATCCCCGGATATATTCGGGAAATTACCGTACCTCCCATCGTCTTGGTTGTGGACGAGGAGAACTAGATGTCACGTTGGATTCCAAAGAATATCACGACCCTTGTCTCAGACTCCTTCGTCTGTAGTGGGCGAATGAAGAGTACACCTTTCAACTCCGGCAATCAGCCCCGAGTAGGTGGTATCCGGGAATGTTTTCCAGAGGACGACCGCAGACGCGCTCACTTCGTCACGACTATTACCCGTGGTCAACGCGGAGAAACGATTGAGTTGTCGTCATCCCTACGTGACCCGTACGAGGTTATGTGTAAAGTTACGCCAAAGGAAGGGGATCCTATAACGATTTCTCTTACTACTACGACAGCAACGAACCTGGTGGAGGTCCTCCTCTACCACCTACGACGAATAACGGAGCAGTAAGTGACATTTTCAGTTGGAGACCAAATCAAGTGGGTGACGGGTGCACTACGTGGCTTCGGTCGGATTGCTCGTGCACGGGGATGTGCCCCTGTCACTGGCACTCTCTTGACGAATCACCCCCTCACCGGGTAGGCTGAACGAACCCAAAAAAGAAAGGCCCTTTCGAGTGAATCCTCGAGGGGCCCAGTTAGCGCCGGTTGCGGCGGCGCGGTCAAAAGTAAAACTACCACCGGAAGACCCCGCCGTCAAGCCTCCCGCGCGTGGAGAGCTCCTATGACCCGTCACCTGACTCGCCCTGCCGAAGAGCACCCCCTGGTCGTCATGCCCGTGTGGCGGATCGATGACCGTCCCGTGTACCCACGCTCCCTCAAGGTACCTCTGAACCAGATCGAGCGCGACGACTGGCCCAAGTTCTGGCCTACCTGTCCTTTTCTCGACGCCCTGGCCACCTCCTGGCCCGACGACCACGCCACCACCGACGCCCACACGACCCAGTACACCGTCGCTGGGGAGGGTGATTTTCCCCGACTCAGCAAGACGCACCCGCAGGCTACCCAGTGGCTCGAGTCCATAGGGGGCGGCGTGTGGATGGTCGCGTTGTTCCTGGACCAGGACTTGCCGGGACACCGGCGAGCGCACGAGTTCACAAAAGACCAGCTCCGAAAGTGGTGGAAGCCCAAGCTCGAGGCCTTGCAATCCCACCCCCTGGGGCAGAAGGCCGGGTGGTACAAGACCGCCGGCGGCGTCCGGTACGTGTGGTTACTGGACCCGTGGCTGTCGTGGCGAATCTGGCCGGCGGTATTCTCACGGGTCAGGACGGAGATGGAGTCCCTCCTCGGGCCCATCGACGACACCAAGGACTGGACGCGCCTGATGCGTCTCCCACGCGTCGTGCGGGACGGGCGCCCGCTACGGTTCGGGTACGACTTCGGCAGTATGGTCCCGGTGGACCTACCCGCGGAGCTGGGCGCGCCTGATGCGTCTCCCAAGGAACTCCTCAAGGAGAGCGTTCCCAAAACCCGAGTACGGACAGAGACGCCGCAGATAGTCGGTCCCCCTCCCACGTCGGAGCCGACGACGTTGCTCGAGCGCGCGTGCGTCGCGTCCGCGCAGGTGAGGTTCGCGGACGTGGTGGAGAAGATGAGAAACCAGAAAGTGCAGGGAGATAGGAACGGCCTGCTCTACTGGTCCGCCGTGCGCCTGGGGGAGGTCGTGGGCTGGCTGGACAGGGAGCAGGCGGAGCAGGTACTCGTCGACGCCGCGCTGGACGCGGGTCTGCGGGGAGGGGAGAGGGAGGCCGTGACCACGGTGTCCTCGGGGGTCGAGGAGGGCCTCCGCGCTCCCAAGGACCTTCGCAGGGAGCAGTTGGAGATTATCGCCCTGCGCGTAGCATTCACGAGGAGGGGTCGGTGAAAGAGGACCTACCAGATAACGTACGAGAGCTGCAGGCGGACTCGGGCCTGACCAACGAGGAGTTCGAGGACATCATGAGGGGCGCCGACGTATTCGCCGCCAAGGAGTTGGTGCTACTCTGCAGGGGGCAGTACTTCGTGCGGTGCGAGGAGGGGGCGTACCGCGGGCCCCTCTCCCGCGACGAGGTGCGGTCGGTGATAGAGGACGAGGCGCCGACCGAGGCGTCGCTACCCCTACCCGGCAAGAAGGACGAGACGATCCTCCGCACGTCCAACGGCAGTCTGCGAGACCTGCCCGACATCGTCCAGCGCGCGGGGACCGTGCTGAAGCGCGTGAGGCTCCTCGCCCACGTCCCGGGGGAGTCGAGGCAAGCCTACGACCCGCAGTCCAAGATCTTGTCACACGAGGTGGCGCGGTGGAAAGAAGGCGTAGAGCCCGCGTACTCCAAAGAGATCGCGAGGTGGCTGGAGTTGCTCTGCGGGGACATGACCGGCAAGTTCCTGGACTGGCTAGCGACGTTCCGCAGGGTGGATCGCCCGACGTGCGCCCCCTACATAGAGGGGGTGTCGAGCGCCGGCAAGGAGATGCTGGCGGCTGGCCTCGCCCAGTTGACGGAGGCGGAGAGGATCATACGGTACGAGCACTTGACCTCAGACTTCAACGACGGTTTGCTAGACAGTATGTTCGTCTACGCGGACGAGAAGATGCCCGACCAGGGGTCGAAACGGGGCGCCCCATCCGCCGTGTTCCGGACACTGATCGGTACGGACAGGCTCGAGGTCAACGGCAAGGGGACGAAGAAGATGGAGCTTCGCGGCTGTCCCCGAGTGCTCATCACGGCAAACAACGCGCGCGCCCTCAACCTCATCCGCGAGGAGCTGGAGAAGGCCGACGTCGACGCCGTGGGCAAGCGCCTCCTGTACATACGGGCGGCGGACGGGGCCGAGGGCGCCGTTGACTACCTCGAGGAGCTGGGGGGTCGGCAGTATACCGACGCGTGGGTAGACGGTATGGGGATAGCCCGGCACGTTACGTGGCTCGAGGAGAACCGGGAGGTAGTCGTGGGCAGCAGGTTCCTCGTGCAGGGGAACCCGGACGACGTGCGGTCGCTGGTCATCGGGCACGAGCAGGACGAGATACTGGAGGCACTGACGCAGTACCTGGTGCGCTGCACGCAGACCCGCGCCGAACGTAGTGGTCTCGGGGGTGTCAGGCCGCCAGTGAGGAGCCCGCGTATAGTACCGGGTGACGGTGGTCTGTTCGTCCACGGCCCGACACTCGCGGGACTGTGGTCCGAGCTGGTCCAGGACAAGAAGGCGCCGGGAGTGAAGAAGATCGGCAGAATGCTGGCCAACGTATCGTCCGGCAGGTGCCACCGGGACATCCAGAATTCTCGGATAAGTGGTTACCTGATACCTGGAAAATTAATCGTCCAGTTCTCGGACGTCTCCGGCGTAGGGGACCCGTCCTACCTGCAGTTGATCATGGAGAAGGGGTTGCCCTCCGCACAGCGAGCCGTGACTCCTCACGGATGAGAATATCCAAAGAACGATAATTGCAGGGGATCACTTGGGGATCACTTGGGGATCACTTGGGGATCACTTGGAGGGGTTTGGGGATCACTTGGGGATCACTTCGAGGGGCTCATTTTACCTCTCCTGCATGTTACATGCGTGCGATTGTGTGGGAATCATTGAGAATAGTTGAACTTCAACTAGATGGTTCGATCGAGTAAAATCATGCACTTCCGGTATAATTTGACTGTTGGGGGATCACTGGAGGGGAGGTTCGAGGGGCACTCGGGGCCATTTTGAGGGGTTTTTGGAGCGACTGCATGTTATATACGTGTGATTGCCGTGGTATCGCCCTCCAAGTGATCCCCAAAACGCCCCAAGTGATCCCCAAAACGCCCCAAGTGATCCCCAAAACGCCCCAAGTGATCCCCAAGTGATCCCCCAACTAGATGGTTCGATCGAGTAAAATCATGCACTTCCGGTATAATTTGACTATTGAGGGATCACTTGGGAATTAACATTATAGAGTAGGAGTATACAAACAGCAGTATGCCGTCTCAAATACGAGAAGTTGAAAAAGGCCCCCAAGTGATCCCCTAAAAAATGGAGGTATCAATATCCTGCAAGCTCAGTCCTCTACAGGGGTTTTGTATGGAATTCCGTGGTTTTGTGGTAAACCGGGTAGTTACTCGAGATCTAGTGTTCTCCTAGATGCCAGTACTATTTGTCGTTACACTAGAGGTAGTTGCAGGAATATACCCAGTAGAACTAAAGGGATCACTTGGGGATCACTTCAACGTTAAACTAATTTTTGTCAAAAGTGACAGCATCTCCCCGCAACACCCTCGGGTACGCTGGGAGGAAACAAGGAGGCGCGCATGAGGAACTACGCGACGGAGGGACTGGACCTGGCGTTTAGAATGAGGGTGGCGATCGGGAGTCGATCACCAGTTGACCATGACTACTTGCAGGAGTTAGAGGAGTCGTGCCTGCGGGAGGCCCAGAAGGCGCGGGGTAAGAAGGTAGACTGGGAGACGGAACTGCAGGCACTCTTCGTGGCGGCACTGCGCTCGGACCCGTTGCGGTGGGAGGGTTCCACTTCATTGAGGGGGGCGGTCGTGGAGGTCCACCACTCGCCCATGGGTGGACACCGGGGCAAGAGAGAGGGTGCAGACCTGAAGAGGGCAGGGGCACGCGCTGGCTGGCCCGACCTGGACGTTCGTATACTGACGAAGGGTGGAGAGCCACGGTCGCTCCTGCTCGAGGTCAAGGCACCTGGGGGACGTCTCTCCCGCGCGCAGAAGGATACGCTGGAACGATTGCGGTTGGCTGGTTTCGACGCGAGGGTGGTCACGGGGTTGGTTGAGATGGTGAGCGCGGTTATAAATGAGTTGCAGGGTTAGTCGCAACCCGGTCCCTTAATAAGGCTCATGAGACTCCGCCAATGTACGCTCGTGAAGATCAGCAGCACGAGTACGCGCGAGCATCTTTGCTTCCAAGGCAATCAGCCGCCTTAGTTTCGCCATGGCCATTGACGGAGGTCGGTCGCCCATCGAGCACAGTGACCATTCTCGTTGTAATTTGGCTAACTCTTCAAGCTCGTCTTCCGTCATAACTCCCCCAATTGGTGAACACCAATCGCGACCTCGGCAGCTATCCGGGCTGCGATAAACTCTTCGACGTCCTCAAAAAGGAGGATGCCGTCGTGGGATAATATCCACCTGCTTACGTTCAAGCCCTTCTTCCACCGGGCTTTCACTTTGGACCAGCTGAATTCGTACCGGTCTAGGTGAAATGTTCGGAGGCGTTGGCACGGGTTGTGCTCCTTCCACTCAAAACGTTTTAAACCAGCCAACTCAGCCCATTGGGGTACGTAGTCGAACGTGTCTCGGGTTACCGCCCGCATACCAATCACTGAATACCGCGGGCAAAGGTTTTCAATACCCCAGGGTTCAGTATCGAAAAATGTCCCGTTGTCGCCTTCGATATCGGGAAGTCGGTAGCACAGGTATTTCCAATCACCATACTCGTCCCAAGCCTTGATGGATTCGGGTGGGATACTCCCCACCGGCTCCCACCCCGCCATCTTCTGCCGCTCAGTCAGTTTCATTGCCTCGTGCCTCCTCCACTTTAAACCTGTTCACGATGTCCACACCGCACGCGGGACAGTGGTTGATTCGTATTGGACCACCGTGGGCGCGGGATCGGCGGAGGGCAACGCAGTCTCTCGTGGCCTTCCCGGTATCCATGTTGAAGTAGTTCAGCCAGAACAGCCCCGAGCCTCGTTGGTCCCGGTGTCCGGTGATCTTGGAAAGGTTGGTGCACGGTTTGGTGTCGGTGCAGTTGGATGGTTCACTCATTTGGTTCTCCTTCTTACCACGGTTGCTCCTTTGCCAAAAAGGCGTCGATCGTCATGCCTTCCACGCTGCCTTCCAAGTCTGGATATTCCCGTACGATCCGTTCTCCCTGAGCTTTCGTGAGGTGTCGACAGTTCGGATATACGCGAAGTGATTCTTTGACCTGGTAGACGTCTTCTACTGAGTGCTTGGTGACCCGTTCCAGGAAACCGACGTGCCAGGGGTCGTTAGGGTCCCCATCGCTCCAACGGCTGACGAAGACGTAGTCGCCGATCTTGAAGGCGTCTTTTGACTCACTTCTTTTGTTTTGCCTCAGATCGCGCTCCTGCTGTTTCTTTTCCATGTGCTTCATTCTTGCGGTCACTTTTGATTCCGCGTGTAGGATTTTCAAGAAGGCATGATCGACACTTTGGAGCCATCCTGGTTCAATCTTTAATTCGATGCCTTCTTTCTTGAAGGATCTGTGCTGAATGCCTCCCGGTCCCAACCTTCCGCCAATGTCGATCAGTTGCCATCCGTTCCTTAAGAGGAACATCGTGTAGCTAGCCCTCACTTGCTGGTCGCGGCTACCGATTTGTAGTGCAACAGCGGATTGAAACAAACTTGAATAGTCGGGCTGTTCCCTTTGGTCGAACTTATTACTTTCCGTCATTACCACTCCAACCCGTCGTCGGTGGTTTCTTGCTCGTTGTTTGCCGTCCCGGTCACGGGTGTCAGCTCCTGACCGCCCCCGCACCTGACCACGTGCCCGGTATCTTCTCGTTGCAGGAGGTGCAGCGACGGCACTTGAGCCAGCCCCAGGAACGTCACCAGGTAACCTCCGGGGGTCGTGTAGAGGGTTCCTACCTCAGCGTCGGCCGCGGTCATGTCAGTCTCCTCGCACTTCGAAGTGGTCCAGCACGTCCCCGTGCATGCTGTAGACGGGATAGCGTCCGGGTACGAGGATGTCGATCGCGTCGGCGATGGCCTCGTACAGCTCGTTCTGTCCTCCGTCGTTAATCTCATGCGTGGTGTAGCAAGTGACTACTCCCACTCCTTCGGAACCGTACCCGAGCAGGCAGGAGTAGTCCTGGTCGCTTCGGTCGGCCACGTGCTCGTTCCAGAAGGCGTCGTCGACCCAGGTCGCGAAGCGCATTATGGACAGGACCTCCGCGTCGTGTGGGATCAGCTCGGAGGACCGGTAGTAGATACCTTCCAAGAAACAGGCGACCATGATGGTTGGGAGACACTTCCGCCGGCGCACGGTGTCGAAGCAGGTGAAACCCCCGTTGACCTCATCACTGGAAGGGTGCGGGTCATGCACCATATGTATTTTACCCTTTACCCACCGACCGACAATGGCATGGTGAAAATCACCCCTTGGGGACTTCCCGCCTAAGATGCAATATTCCCCTTCCGTCAAAACCTCGGCCGCAGAATCCCCCGGCCACACGGCCCACTCCCAGCCCATCGCGGCCATGCGCTGCGTCAGGGTACGTTCCCAGTGGGCCAGGTCCTCGTTGAAGCCGCTCCCGTCCCCGACGTAGGCTGAGGGGGCCTCGTCGATCCTGACCTCCATGATGGACGCCAGGCAGGCCGTGAGACAGTTGCCGGTCCCTTCTCCGAAGAGTGTCTGCGTGATGGGTTTCATACTAGTGTCCTTCCACCGTAAACGCCAAGGCACGGTCTGTGTGGAACCCACCCTTTTCATCCTGCCCTACCATCATCAACTGTCCGTCGCTGACGAAGGCCGCTACCAGTACGCCTTTGTCTCCCTCCACGGGGACCCCTACTACCTTATATCCAGCCCATTGGACCCGCTTGCCGATCAGTCGCTTGTCGAAAATTAGCATTATCTCTCCCTTTGTTGTCCAGCTCAGTCCCGGTCCTCTGCGCAGCGCTGGTACACCGCGTTCCCAATTTGTTTTTGGACGTCTCGAGGAACGCCTCCCCGGTCGTTCGTCCAGTTTATGGTCACGCTGGAGATATTCCCCGTCTTTTTCAGGTAGTAGGTAGTGGCCGTCGCGACCAGTACCCCGCGTAGGACAGCGGCGACTCGTTTCTTGTGGTCCAGCTGCGATGACAGGAAGATTTGGAGCCCTCTCACCCCTCGCTCCTTGGCTCGACCGTCGTCGCGCAATACTGAGGTTTTCACGAGGACAACTCCTCGTCGATCCAGCGCAGGATTTTCTTCTTGGTCTCGTCGTCCATGGGTTCGTTCCTCGTGATGTCATTCTCGTGCAATGGTGCTTTCACGCCCAAAGCCCGACTCTCACCGGGCTGGGCAGCTTCCCGCTGCTGGGGGTTTGGAATGGTGGGTTGGTCAGCTGAATAGGGACTGGAGTGCTTCCAAGAGGCTCAGGAGCCAGTGTTGGAAGTTTGCGAGGATATACCAATTCTCAGGACTACCCTGATTATCAGGATGCGGCACAGGCTCCACGGTTTGGGAGCGCACCACGTCAAACGCTTCAACGCCCAGGCCTTCGGGATCCGTCGCATTTAACTCCCAGTTTTTGAGCTGAGTCGACATCCCGGATATTGCGTCTTGGCGGTCAAATCCGGGCACCGCCAACACCTCAGCAGGCACCAGCATAATCGCCATCAAGCACAAGGTCAATAGTCTCTTTCGCATTTCAATTCCACTTTTATGCGGTCGCAAACCCGCGATAGGCGAAACTTTTTAAGCTCCCAATCTGCGCCATTTATTAGTGGTTAAAAATGGTGAGTAAACCTTCAGATTGGGAGCTTAAAAAGTGCCCGTCTTTCCGGGCTGTCAGCTGAGCGATTCCATTTATCGCCAAGGGCTTTCGCTCCCGCAGTTTGCATTTGTCTGTCCTCCAGAAAGTTTCCATATTCCTAAATTAGTCTAGGTTTATCTAGGGGGACATACCCCTTTACGCCCAAAGCCCGGCTTTAACCGGGCCGCCCACTTCCTGCGGGGAGGGTGTAAATTGTGTGGCTTTTCTTATTGACCCATCCGAGCCATGACCTTGTCGGACTCAAGCCGGTTCAACCGAGTGATGTCTCTCTCCGCTGCCCTCATGCCCTTATAGATGACTCCCGTGAACTCGTCGCGGATGGTCTGGCCTGCTTTCCTCACGGTCAGCATCTGACCGATTTGACCTCTTGAATTCTCAGCGACTGCGTAGAAAGTGATTTCCATGTCGTGCTCCTATTTCACCAGTTGGTGATTTCCCATGAAACGAACTCGCGGGTGAGGGTTTAGGGGGTTGTCTGCTTTACGCGCAGCCGATCCGAGCGCTTAGCCGGAAGGGCGCCGTGCTCGGCTTTCATGCTCGCAACGGCTACGTCGAGCTGTTCCTCGGTCGCGCAGGTTTCAAACACCATCAGGCCCATTCGCCGTTGGAATTCAGACTTCTTTTCTGTAGTTCGGTCGCTGGCATCGAACCGACGGTAGGTCAAATCGACGTCGGAGTAATGTCCGTTTTCCCGAATTTCGGCACCGAAGAACGGATGGCCGGAATTATCGCGCCTGGTGGCTGTGATGAAAATGGGGTGCATTTCGGGGGTCATATTCGTTTCTCCTGCGTGTTCCCTGGTGACGTTCTGAAATCAGCCTACTCCATACCATTAACGGTGTCAATGTTTTATATAAAAAACCCGCGAAAGATAGAGTTGACAGTGTTAACCTCTCGGAGTACCCTAATAGAAAGGAGGCGAATATGAGTACGGACGAGAATAAGGGGCGCGTGGACGCGCGCTGGACGGAGGGGATATTGGCGCGGGAGATCAGCACCACGACGAAGGAGCTCGTCGAGGACGCCCTGGCTTACTGTGAGGGAAACCAGACGCGTGCCAGCGCACTGCTGGGCTGTTCCACGGTGTACCTGTGGAAGCTCCTGAAGCGCGCTGGGATAGACCTGCAGGAGATCAAGGCCAAGTCCCTGGCTGGGGATTGGGTATACCGCACGGTCCCAGACGGGGCGCCCTGGGTGGGCGTGGAGTGGTAGGATGTATTTCCAGCGTAACGCAGACCGTAAGAAGATAGCGCGCGAATTGTTGGACGAATTGAGGACGTTTCGAGACACACTCGTGTTCCAGAAAAAGAACGTTCAACTTAATGTGAAAAACCTGGAAGAAGGTATCGAGCGTCGGTATGTCGTTCCGTCATCACCTTGTTGTCGAGGACTCGCTGTCGTCCGGACCCCTGCGGATATGGACTGTGTGTGTACAGAGTGGACGTTAACCCACATCAGGAGTGGGTTTTTCGTGGCGTTAGGGAGGCGCGCCGCGGATATTTACATGGCGTTGTCCGCGGCCATTCTCAGTGGTATCGACTGGAAACAGTCCATTACGGAGCTGGAGGTGGATCCATACGTGTGTCGGGTGGGGAAGGGTCTCTCGGCCATAGGTTGTGGGGAGTGGACAGAGATCACAGAGGAATTGTTAGGGTGTGTGCCGGAGTATTCTGACCTATTTGGACTGGAGTGGTGAGGCGATGAGGGTGACGCACGAGGAGCAACAGGCTGTAGAACTGACCCAGGTTCTAGAGAAGTTCCTGAAGACACTCCAGCTCAAGCGCCTGAAGGTTGAGATCTGCGTCGGCGACCCGTGCACGGGTAAGGTTACCGAGCCGCGGATGATGTCGACGCTGTACTATAAGGGGCTCGCAGTGCTCCAGCTCCCCGGTGACCTGGTGGAACGTGGGCTCAAGTGGACGGTGACGCACGTTGCCAGTGGCCGAGCGATCGTGCGGTGTCGGAGTCGTACCGAGGCTAGGATAGCGTTGTCCGCGGCCGTCTACAGTGGCGTCGAATGGATGCAGGAGGGTGACGCACTGTCAGTGGACGCGTGGGCAGGGCGTGTTGTGGAGAATGCGTCTCGGATAGCCGATGGGCGCTGGACCGGTGTCACGGAAAAGTTGCTGTTTATGGACGCTCGCCGGGAGCACGAGTGCTCGGACGACTTCGAGCTGGAGTGGTGACATGATTGAGTTTGCAGGGATGATCGCGATCAGCTGGTGCGTCGGTTTGGTTTTGAGTTGCGTCGGAATGTGGTGTGCGTTTCGATTAGCGCGGGAGATGACGTGCTCAGACTGTCACGGGTACTCGTGGCAGGTAGGAGTCGCTGACGAAGCCGTCGACGCACCCCTCGTCATTCGCTATTTCCCGCCGAATGCGAGAGATAGCGAATGGTGGTCTGTTATTGGGAGGCGACCGTGTCCATTGTGCGTGCCCCTCGTGACCGATTATCACGAGTACGGGTCGAACATACCGCCTCCTTCTTCCCGGACAAGGACTTAAAAAGGAGCCTGAACCCGATGACACCCTCAAAAACCTTTAGGTGTGGGCGTTGTGGTCACGACTGGCCGAGAGACCATCTCCGTTACTTCGAGAATCACGCGGAGTGTCCTGACTGCTCGACCGGTGGAAAGGGACCAAATATCTTGGACACGTCCCTCTACAGGTATTTGCCGCTCGACCTGAATTGCCCTCTCTGTAATTCGCTGTCGGTTCGAACGCGCAACGTCTTCGAGTGCTCCGAGTGTGGCGTCAAGATGACCGTGACTAAGATTCGTCCCTGGCTGAAGTGGTTGGACCGGTGGATGAATGATGGAGGAGAAACCAGATGATATGCATGAGGAGTAAACGACCATGAGTAAGAAGATGGACATCCCGACCTACCCGACCCGGTCTGGCAACCGGCGCATGAGTCGGTGTCGGTGCTACTCCTGTAATACCATCGGGCGTATACAGTGGGGCGAGGGTGGCACGGGGGAGGGTGCTATAGAGGCTCTAGGTTGGCGCTCGTTGGACGAGTGGGAGGAGCGCTGGGTTTGTGGTGACTGCCACGAGAAGATGGAGGAGAGCAGGGGGAGGTCGGCATCGTGGCCGGCCAACCGGTTTGATGACCTGAAAGGGGAGCTTGATGTCCATGCTCTTCTAAAGGCACCGGTGAAATCGATCGCGTTTGGGCAAGCTTTGGCTGCCTTTAAGTCTTTGCCACCCAAAGCTGAATTCTCGAACTACACGCGGCAACGTTCCCCTGACATAGGTGACGCGGAACTACCCTTACCATTCTTCGATAGAGATACCTAATGAGAGTCGGACAGTGGTTCTGGAATCGGTTAGTAGCTACTCATGGACAGCAACGAGTTAAACCTCCTCAAGGTTTCTCTCCCTGGGCCCCTCCTACGCGAGCTGAACGCTGGCGGTACCTACTCCGTTACTGGGTCTGGTGTAGGGTCGTCGCTATCGACGACGTGCTGGGAGCGGAGCGTCGGGAGGAGTGGGTTCGGCAGCGACATCAACGAGAACATCCCGAACTGTATCCACAATCCACAGACCGTCCGTAGGCAGTATCACGAGCCACGCGTGGAGCAAGACTGTAAACCAACTCATACCTCGTACCTCCTTTTAGAGTAGTTATCCCATCGGCATTTTCTCCTCGAAGGTTTAGTAGTTTCTATGCCCTCCCCATGGGAGAAGTACTGGTTCCACCCAGAGTGGCACGTGGGGGAGGCCTCCGCTGGAGTAGATAACTTTTTATAGAAAAAAGTATTGACGTCGTTAATGATGTGGAGTAACCTTCTTTCAGACTTTGAATTTGAACTCGAACGGAGCACGACATGGAAATGACAATTGAAGCCAAGGCATTCTGGGGATTGTTCGAGCAAAGCCAAGTAGCAATTGGTGCAGATAGAGAAGCTCTTAAAGAACGAGTTGGTGACGCGTGGGAAGCTATGTTTATCGCCAACAAAGGCCTCTATAAATGCGACTTCCACGGAGATGACAAGATCTGTGGCGCTTGTAGGATGAAAAAATAAAGTATAGGGGTTTGACGTGAAAAAATATGAAGTATGGATGGAAGGTTTCCACGTATCTGGAAACTGGTCTCAGGCACAGTTTAAAGGGCGTTTTCTGGGCAATACTTTTACTGATGCGTGCCTCCGTTGGGGACGAACGTTGCCCACGTCCGACCAGCGTTTCTTGTCGGGAAACGTATTCTGGGGATGTCGTTTGTTTGACAATGAGAAGGACGCCCGAAAGTCCTTTGGGTAGGAGGTCTGAGAAATGGGAGCTGCATTCTGGTGCCCAGACGCGCCTTATATTTGGACCCCCTGCCCCTTTTGTGACGGTTTTTGTAGCTGCATGAGGCCGAGGAGACTGTGCACGGAAACAGCGTCACCCTCGTTCTCGGTCACGTACACGACCACCAGTATCCTCTTGGAGGCCGTTGGGATTGAGTACGACGACGTGGGCACGATCCCGGTCGACGAGGTTGCAGTCGTTCTCGCGCGCTTCGAGACGGCGGTTTGTCCGAACAGGTTCTGGCCTTATTTCCGGGAGCTGCTCGAGTACGCGTTGGAAAACCAGTTCGTCGTCGGTTGGGGGTAAGGTTGAATTACAAATTTCAGGCAACTACGAGTGACGTGGCCTTACGGAGTGTGACCAAGATATGGACGTCCATTATGAAACAGGAGGAGAGTATGAGTGACCCGGTACCGAAGAAGAGAACCCTGGCCAGCCGGGTAGTCGAGTCATTGAAGCGCACTCCCCTATTCCAGAACATGGTTACAGAACAGTGGTGGGTACTGGCCAGCGAGATTCAGGCCGCGGTCGAGGATTGTGACTTCGTGGAGCCGGAGGAAGAGGTCAACGGGGAGTTGTACCTCGATAAGATATCATCTAGTAAACCTGGGTCGTACAGTGTTCTCTACCAGATACGTGCGAGTAAGGGGGTCACGTCTATCCGGGAGTCCGTGTCGTTTGAGCGCTCCTTAAATGGGAAGTGGCACGCGACTATAGAGATTGACTCTCATGAAAACCCAAACGAATCCTTGGACGAGTGTAGGATTCGTTTGGGAAGGTGGCTCTTGGCCTTGGGGACCGTACTGCGAACGAGTGATATACCCCGAGGGGCATTTCTAGTCCCACATCGGTTTGAAACGCCAGAAGGGGGTGGGCAGTGATCTGTAAGGTGCAGTTTCCGCACATGACGAAGTACACTTCGGAGCAGATCTTGAAGTTACGTAAGCTCCTTGATCGACCACTGGAGACGGACGAGCCTGACGACGACGGGTTGGTAACGCTGAAGTACTCCTACCAGGATTACGAGGCCGACGTGCCTTCCCTCCTCGAGGCTGGCTTCTACAAGTTTTCCATCGAGGAGAAGGTGAGTGGTCCTTTACTCGGGGTGATCGAGCGCGTGGCAGCCACGCTGGAACGACTCGAGGCGACGTTGGCCAACCGTCCTATCTTGGAAGTGCCGAAGCAGGACGCGTACTTCAACGCCAAGTGCGACGTCCACGTTCCCGGACTGGGCTTGCTGGCCCTCAACCAGGTCAAGTTATTGGAAAACACCTGCACCGACGAGTTGCAGGCACTGTTGGACGAGGGGTGGCGCGTCGTCGCCGCGTGCCCCCAGCCGGACCAACGCCGCCCGGACTACGTCCTGGGCAGGTACGATCCCGCCCACACACCTTCTATTTAGTATTGACAGTGTTAATAGTTTCTTGCTACCCTACTAGGGAACCCTAGCACGAGGATTCTCTCCGATGACGACCCCCCGCGACCTCTTTAAACTCCCTGGCGAACTAGTTCTAGGTGGAGCAAAAACCCGTTACACGCAGAACCTCGAAGCTCTCAGGGTACTCCATTCTCTCCGTGCGAGACGAGCTTCCCCCGGCGACGCGACCACCACTGAGCAAGAGGCACTCAGTCTCTACTCCGGTTGGGGAGATACCGCCGTACTCAAGCACGCGCGTAAGGTTACACCATCCTCGTACTCGTGGGGAAAGGAGAGCGTTACCAACGACCCCAGCGAGGAGATCGCGGAGCTGGTGACCGACGACGAGTGGCAGTCCCTCCTCGGTTCCACGCCGAACGCCCACTACACCCGCGTCGACCTCATACGCGCGATTTGGGAGGGGGTCTCTCGCCTCGGGTATGGCTCCCAGCAGGACGTGAGGTTCTTGGAACCCGCGTGTGGTGTCGGTCATTTCCTGGGAGCGGCTCCAACATGGTTGCGGGAGAGGTGCCCCAAACCTGTGCTGGTGGAACTCGACCAGCTCACGGCGGAGATCGCGTCGTACCTCTACCCGGAGGCGGACGTCGTGCAGACGGGATTCGAGAGGACGTTCCGCAAGGTTCACGGCGAACGGACGCTCGAGAATTACTTCGACGTCGCGGTTACCAACGTCCCGTTTGGTAAGATCCGCGTGGCTGACCCAGGTATGAGACCCCGGTCCGCGTGCGAGTCCGTTCACAACTACTTTATCACCCGAATGCTCGAGCTGGTTCGTCCCGGTGGACTCGTCGTGGTCGTGACCTCCCGCTATACGCTGGACGGTACCACTTCGGCGCCCGTGTGTCGCCGCGCTTGGGCTGACTCAGCTAGACTAGAGTTGGCCCTACGCCTACCCTGCGATACCTTTCGCGCCAACGCTGGGACCGACGTGGTGACGGACGTCCTGTACCTGCGGCGACTGCTACCCGGTGAGGAAGGCAACGGTGGCGAGTGGGAGGAGAGCAACCCCCGTCCCGTATGGGGGACGGAGAAGAAGGGCGTCTACGTCGACCTGGAGGGGAACATAGGTGATTACGCCACACCTTATAGCACGTACGAGCAGCGGGACATGCCTTGTAGTATTGATATTTCTGTCTCCAACTGGTACCAGTCCCACCCGGACTGCGTCCTCGGAAAGGAGACGCTTACTGGGAGCATGTACGCGAACAAGGCCTCCTACGGGGAGTTGTCCTGGGAGGCCAAGAGCGCGGACCTGAAGGCGTCGTCGGCGACCGGTCGCACGGATTACGCGGAAAATGGTCGCCGACGGAAATGGGCGAAGTACAACGTCGAGTCCACGGGGGATACCTCCCTCCTCGAGGTGTTCTGTTCCCGTGTGGAGCAGTACCTCGAGTTGTCCCGGTTCCCGAGGATTCACGTCGGACCCAGTGCCGAGCGCGAGACCAGTGTGCTCCCGGAGATACAGGAGTACCAACCCGGTACCGACTTGCAGCGACGATGGTGGGAGACGTACAAGGCCGCGAAGGAAGTCATCCGAATCCAGGTCGAGGGTTGCTCCGACGAGGAACTGAAGTCGTCCCAGGACGAGTTGAGGTTCCGTTATGGGTCTGCATGGGCCGCGACAGGGAAGACGGGTGGGGGAGTCTCCCACAAGGTCGTCGTCAAGGCGTTCGTCAACCGTCCCGATATCCTCTCGTTCTTGCAGGCCTTGGAGAAGAACGACGGGAGTCCCGAGGCGATATTTTCCGAGCGGACCGTCTACCCCGAGCCTCCCCCTTCGAATACTTCCGACCCCGCGGACGCGCTCTACCAGTGCTTGGACCGGCTGGGTCGGGTGGATATCCGTTGGATAGGGAAAGCCTGTCAACTTTCGGACGAGCAGGTGGTAGAGCAGCTCGGTCCGCGCGTGTTCTACTCCCCCGCGAGTGATCAGTGGGTATTGCGGGAGGAGTACTTGTCGGGAAATGTCCGACGAAAACTCCGGGTCGCGCAGGGGCGCGTGGACATGGGGGAGGAGTCCCTCGAGCGCAACGTGGAGGAGTTGACCGCGGTCCTGCCCCCAGACGTAGACTCCGCGGAGATCACGCTGAGCCTCAAGTCCTCGTGGATCCCGGCGGAGTTGGTGAGCGCATTTATCAGGCAGCTCCTAGACGGGACCATGTGCCGTCCCGGGGAGGGACAGGTCGTCGTCCGCATCGCCGGCGGTGGGTGGGCCCTGGAATGGAACCGGGACTGGGACACCAGTCAGGAGGCCAGGAAGTGGGACACGGACCGTGCGGACCTCGGGTGGCTCCTGCAGTGCGGTCTGGACGGGAAGACGCCACGGATTTACGACTACGTGGAGGAGCTTGGTGGGCGCCGCCGGCGCGTGATGAACCCCGAGGAGTCGGTGTTGGCCCAGGCCAAACTCGATCTCGTTCAGGGCGAGTACCGCGAGTGGTTGTGGAGCGACCCCGAACGAGCCACTACACTCACGGACGTTTACAACGACGCGTTCAACTGCCTGGTCCCTCGTCGGTGGGACGGGTCGTTCCTGACCTTCCCAGGGATGAGTACCTCGGTGGACCTCCGTCCGTTCCAAAAAGATGGTGTGGCCAGGATACTCTTCTCCGACCGCGAGAACCATCCCGCGCTCATATGGCCGACGGGAGCAGGGAAGACGTACGGGGGGATTGCGGCGATCGAGAAGCTCCTCCAGCTCGGACTGGCGAGTAAGATCTTGATCTGCGTCCCCAAGCACCTGGTCGGGGAGTGGTCTGACAGTTACCGGCGACTGTTCCCGGGACGCGCTGACCAGATCCTCTGCGCGGACAAGGGTTCCTTCGCCAAGAAACACCGGGGGACGTTCCTAGCTCGAGCCGCTACGGGTGGGTACCGCGCCGTCGTCATATCCCACCACCAGCTCAAGTCTCTTCCTGTTACAGACGAGACGTTCCAGGCTGTCGTCAAGGAGCAATTGTCCCAGCTCGAGTCCGAGATCGAGGACGAGCAGGCCCAGGACGACTCCCGAAACAACGTCACCCTGAAGCGTTTGCAGGCCATGAAGAAGAGCCTCGAGGCGCGTCTCCGCCACCGTGCCGAGAGTACGAAGAAGGACAGCACCTGGACGGTGACCTTCGAGGAGATGGGGTTCGACGTCCTCTTGGGTGACGAGGCCCAGGTCTGGAAGAACCTCCAGCTCGTCACGCGCATGGGAAACGTGGCTGGGATACGCACGGGCTCGAGTCAGATCTCCCTGGATTTCCTGGTGAAGATCAGGCACCTGCAGCGTAAGAAAGGGAGGTTGATACTGACGACCGCGACACCGATCGCCAACTCCCTCGCGGAGGCGTACGTATTCGCCACCTACCTGCAGAATGACTCGCTGAAAGAGCAGGGAATCGACTCACCCGACGCGTTTTTCGGCGCGTTCACGCGGACGTACAGCTCGGTCGAACTCGAGCCGTCCTGCTCTGGATACCGCGTGGTTTCCCGGTTGGAGTTCGGGAACATACCGGAGCTCGTACACATGCTGCGCCAGAGCTGGCATGTGGTGAAACCCGCGGACCTGGGTCTGACCATACCCGTGATGGCGACGGGGAAAGAGATCGTCGTCCAGACTTCCGGCTCCCCCGACTTGAGGCGCTACATAGACGATATCGCGCACCGGGTCGTGCAGATTCGGGAGGGGAGGGTCCAGCCCGACGAAGATAACATGCTCAAGATCTGCTCTGACGGGCGCTGGGCCAGCTTGGTCAACGGTCCTCCCGACGGGGAGATCAGGGACACCAAGCTGGACGAGGTAGTCACGAGGGTAGTCCAGCACTACGAGGAGACTCAGGAGGAGCGCGGGGCGCAGCTCGTGTTCTGCGACCTGGGGACGCCTACGGGTGAACGCGCGGAGAGTCGCGTGGGTGACTTATCCCTGGACGAGGTGTTGACCGGAGAGGGGCAGGTAGCGCAGACGCGCGTGTACCAGTACGTGAGGCAACAACTAGTGAAGGCTGGTATCCCGTCACAGGAAGTTGCGTTCCTGCAGGACCACCAGGGTGACCAAAAGAAGCTCCGGAAACTGTACTCCCGCGTGAACTCCGGCGACTGCAGGGTCCTGATCGGCTCCGCTCCCACGGGCATGAACGTGCAGGAGCGCCTGATAGCCCTCCACCACATAGACCCCGTATGGCGCCCCGACTGGAAGATCCAGCGCGACGGACGCATCCTTCGCCAGGGGAACCGTTACGGGACCGTCTACGTCTACCTGTACCTGACCGAGGGGTCGTTCGATGCCTACATGTGGGGACTGGTCAGGGCCAAGCTCCGGGTCATCGAGCAGGTGACTCACGGGGACCCGTCCGTGCGACGCGTCGACGGTGACGTGGGGGACATGGTCATGCGCGCGTCTGAGATCCAGGCCATCGCGAGCGGCAACCCCCAGGTGCTGGAATTCGTGGCGGTGCAGAACGAGCTGACTCGCCTGTCCGCACTCCGCAACGAGTGGGAGCGGAACCAGCTCAGGATGTCGCGCCGGCAGAAGTGGATCCCGGGTGAGGTCGCGCGAAAGCGCAGGGCTATTCAGCGTCACCAAGAAGCGCTGGTGGCAGGACAGGAGCAACCCAAGCGCTTCTCCATCGTACTAAAGGGTGAGGTCGTGGAGGACACCAAGGAAGCGTCCCGGGCCGTCAACGACGCGTTTCGACGTATGCTCCCCAGTGACCGCGTCGTACTCGGGGCGTGGGGAAAGTTCCAGTTGATAGCGTCTCTAGTCGGACGTCGCCGGTACGTGGGTCTATCCCTGGGACCAAAACGACCTGAGTACAGCGTGGTGTTTCGGGCGAAGGACAAGGGCGTCTGGACGACCCTACGGACGAAACTATGCGAGGGTCCGCGTCGGTGGACCCAACGGCTCACGCGTGAGATTGACGACGCGGAGAGGGACCTGCGGACCATCGAGAAACAGCTCCCCCTAGACTGGGACCGTGGTCCAGAGTACGCGCGGACCTACGCGAAGTACAAGGCCCTGGAGAGCGCCCTCGCGGGAATAGACGTCAGTTCGGGGGACTTCCGAGCTCCGCGCGAAGAGTGGGTGGACGATGAAGAGGCTGGAAGGATATTCCTTCCGCAGGTGAAGGTGCCGTTCAAGATAGGGCGTAGTCGAGTATCTCCTGCGCAGTTACGGTTGTTTTGATTTTCTGTTGACAGTGTTAATACTCGCGGCTATCATACGTTTGACCATTCGAACTGTCATTACTGGCAGCGTTTTAGCGTTGTTATATTATAGCGCTATCACAGATAATCACTACAGTCTAGCACGAGGTATAGTATGAATTTGAAAGAGTTGCAGGCCGAAGCCGCCACCTACCCCGAGAACATGACCTATTCCCAGTACGTGTCCTTCTGCATGATACTCGAGCGTATCGGTCGTCTCGTGGTCGGGAGGTAGCCGTTCGCGGGTACCATGGCAGTGTTAATACCCCCCCCTTGCTTCCACTTCACGCATCTGAACCCATCCTTCTATTCCACTTGTCTATCCCGATATTCTGGGATAGTATCCCACTATGGCACGTACACCCAATCCTGAGACAGTAGAGCGCGCCCGTGAGGCGTTTACCAACAATCCAGATCTCGGCATCATTGCGGCGCAGAAGCTTGTAGGGGGTGGCAGCAAGGCCGTCCTGACCCGTATCCGCGATGAAGTCAGGCAAGAGAACTCCCCCTTGAAAAGCATCCTGGACTTGAAAGAGGACGTCCGCAACCCGCGACAGATCTCGGATAGCGCGCTACTCGGGCTTCAGGTTAGCGAGGAAGAGTTCGGCGACATATCAGGCATTGTCTGGAACAAGCGCAGCGGTGTCCTGGTAGCTGGCCATCAGCGAATGAAGGCGTTGAAACAAGCGGCATCAGATCGGGAAGTCGAGTTGAGGCTTGAGCAAGCTGGGCCAGACCGATATGAGTTGATCCTTCCTGCCTCGGCCGGGAACGCTGAGCAGATCTTTGGTGTGCGGGTCGTGGACTGGCCCGAGAGTAAGCAGTTGCGTGCCAACGTGGCTGCCAATAACCAAGCCATTGGTGGACTGTTTACGCCTGACGTGCAGGGGATATTGGACGAGTTGCAGGCACTCGATGAAGGGTTGTTTGATGGGCTGCTGTTGGGTGAGATTGAAGTGCCAGAGATGCCTGACCTGGAACCGGGCGGCAGCGGATTAGGTGACGACGATCCACCCATTGACCGGGCTGTGGAGTTGCAGAAGGTTTGGGCGACTGAGCTGGGGCAGGCCTGGGAAGTGCCGAGCCTCACTGTGCCGGGTAGGTGTCACCGGGTGGTGTGCGGGGATAGCCTTAAGGATGCCGCGCCGACAAGAGATACGTTGTTTTTTGATCCACCGTGGGATGTGGATACGTGCAGGTTAAAAGACTGGGGAGCATTTAAGAATATCCTAGCGTTTGCAGACGGGCAGCGCTTGGCGGACATAATCGAAAAGTGGGGAGCCCCGACGTGGTTATTTGTTTGGGACTGTGTGACCAGCTGGTACGCCCCAAACAGGCCACTTAAGAGGATGAAGCTCTGCGCCTGGTATGGGGACGTTCAGACGTATGATTTCGACGGGGCGCATTACGGTGAGCCTGACGTGGAAAAGACTGTTACGAATACTCGTGGAAGCTACACGTACAAGCCCGACCCGAGGGGTAAACACCTATCAGACGTATTCCAGATGGGCATCACGAGGGCCCACGCCGATAAACGACACAAGCACAGCAAGCCGCTCGAATGGATCCGGATGCTCCTAGCCAATTGTACACAGGGCGATATCTACGACCCTTTTCTGGGCAGTGGTGCAGCGATAATCGCTGCCGAGGCGCTCGGTCGGATAGTGCATGGATCTGAAATAGACCCAAAAAACGTAGCAGTTATACTGGAGTATGCGAAATCAAACGGGTTGACCCCAAAAAAAGCAAATTAAAGCAAAGTATTCCCTTGACGGTATTCCGTATGCGGACTATTATGGACACAAGATGTACCCAATCAAGGGTCGTCAACGGGAGTACGAAATGATTACAACGACGCGAGCTGCAGAGTTACTGGGGATTTCAACTAGACGAGTTCGAGCATTGACAGCATCTGGAATCGACGGGGCACCCAAACTGAGATCGAGTAAGTTGGGGCGTGACCGATTTGTCAATACTGATGATGTGATCGGGAGGGTCAAGAGTCTTGACGATCTGTTGGCTATTCTAAAAGCTCTGAACGAGGAAGAAACAGCTCACGTGGATATGACCGATCTGCCGTCGTTCGGTGGTGAGGAGCCTGATGATACTGCAGGTGTTTGGTCATGGGATGAAAAGCGAGAGTTGGTTGGCGACGGTCGGTCGGATCTGTGTATCGATGTGCGCTCATGACTATGCCGGGCAGGATTCGAATTAGAATGTTTGGCTACGTGTATATGTGGCTACATCAACAGAGCAAATTAACTGGATTGACGCTCTCTGATGTCGTTCGGAAATGCATAAAAGGAAACACTGTCGGTTCAATAGGTGGCCCAGAAAGGCGAGGTAGCCCCGAGAGCGGCATTCGCTCGACAGTGGATTTTATCCCGCAAACATCTGACATGAAAAGGATTGTGGAGTTGGTTGTTTTGCTCAGGCTCAAACCAGACAAAGCATTAGAGGCAATCCTCACCATGCATGCAACTATCGCAGTGCCCCACGGAGAAAATCATGAATAAGACCAATATCGCGTGGACGGATTTGAGCTGGAACCTTTGGTCGGGATGCAAGAAGATCTCAACCGAATGCAAATTCTGCTACGCCCACCAGCTCGCGGAGCAGAAGAGAGGGACAAGGGCGTTTCCGGGCGGATTCGATCTGACCCTGAGGCCCCACAAGTTGAAAGAGGTACGGCGACCGAAGGCCGGCGCGCTCATTTTTGTGAATTCTATGTCTGATTTCTGGCTCACTGCTGCTGAAATGGGTAGGCCAGAGTTGGAAGATGATTTGCAGATTCTGAGGCATCAGGCGATTGATGCGATGGAGTCACGCCCTGATCTGAATTTTCAGGTGCTGACGAAGCGCCCGGAAAATATAGCAAGGCAATTGGGCGGACGTCGACTGCCAGATAATTTCTGGGCTGGGGTGACATGCGGCCACAAGGAACAGGTCGGTCGCCTTGATATCCTGCGACGCTCGTTGCCATATCTACCGATTAGGTTTGTGTCAGCAGAGCCGTTACTGACGCCACTAGCAGACGTCCTGGACCTGACAGGGTTCCAGTGGCTGATCAGCGGTGGCGAATCGGGAACTCATCTGATGGATTCCGCCATCCGCGAGAAGAGAGGTCTTGCGGGGAGAGAAGGGAAAGGACGGTGGTTTCCACGGGAAGATCGAATCCAATGGGTGCGAGACATTCGAGACCTATGCCTGAGTTCGGGCGTTGATTATTTCCATAAACAATTCGGGGGTGTACGTCCCCATAGTTCAGGTAGAATATTAGATGGGATGGAGTGGACGAACACTCCGGAACCTATGGCCGAACTCGAGCCACCGCAACAATTGTCGTTCGCGGTGTAGTAAGGTATTGTTAGGCGATTGCTGGGGATTGACATCTCTGGCAGTCGTCACTTTTGGGGTGGCGGTTCAAGTCCGACCTCTGGGCTCCATTTGGCTCAGTGAACACATAGGTGGTAAACGATGGAAACACAAGCCAAGCACAGCAAGCGACGTGCCAAGGCAGCCATCCGAGATGCTGAGATTCTCCAGCTCCGCGCCATCATGCGCCTGACCTTTCAGCAGATTGCTGACAAGCTGGGGATGAGCAAGGCGGGCGTGTTTAAGGCGTACAAGCGGGCTGTGACGATGCAGGAGGCGGATAGGGCCAAGCTTGGGACGGCGGTGCGTGAGGGCGAGTTGGCATTGATTGACAAGCTTCAGCAGGCCGTCATAAAGAAAGCGTTGCAGGGTGACCCCAAGGCGCAGGACCAGGTCCGCAAGGGGATGAAGCAACGGGCTGAATTGCTGGGGCTCAATGCCCCGGTGAAGATCGAAGCCAAGGTGGTGAGCGATGCAGAGCTTGACAAAGTCCTCCGGCAACTCCCAGAAGCAGTCCAGCTTGCAATCCTCGAAGCTCTTGCAGGCGCTAGCAGAGAGTCCGGAAAGGGTCGCTGAAAGGCTTCTAGTTCTGAAGAATGAACGAGAAGAGTCCAAACGGTTTCTGTTCGATCCTGCTGCTTTTATCTGTGAGAGACTCAAGTGGGAACCATGGGCAGGCACAGACGAAGAACCAGGCCAACTACAAATCATCGAATGGTATGAGAAGATACTCCGCCAGTTACACGAAAAACATGACTTCGACCTTGGAGTGAAGCAGCGCGATCAACTGGAGTATTGGCAGCCAGGTCAACTGATCAAGAATAGGGGACGGCTTGTCGCTGGTGCCAGCGTGGGTAAAACCAAGTTGGCCAGCGGGTTGTTTAACCACTTCTTTGAGACCCACGACGATGCAATCATTTACACGTTCGCGCCAAGTTATCCGCAAATCAACGATCTACTATGGAAAGAAATCAGGAACGATCGGGCCGCTGCTGGCTTCTCAGTCCAGCCACTTCAAACGCCTTTCTTGAAAGCAGCTACCAATCATTTCGCTATTGGACGAGCTACGAATGATAGTCACGGCCACGGCGGCACAAGGATTCAGGGTCAACATAGTGGTGCTATGATGTTCATCTTGGATGAGGCCGAAGGCGTGCCAAGCTTCGTATGGGAGGCGGTTGAACGCATGACCCAGGGGCTTTGCGTGGTGTTGATGCTCGCCAATCCCGAAAGCCGGACCAGTGACTTCTATCGGGCCCGGTTGAACCCATCAGTTCAAAATTTCCGAATTAGTTGCCTGGGTCACCCCAACGTAATACATGATCGGCTGATAGTTCCTGGGGGTGCAACAAGTCGACAGTGGGTCAAAGAGCAGATTGAGAAACACTGTACTATTGTCGATGAACACGACCCAGACAAGTACACGTTCGAGTTGCCGTGGCGTCCTGGCGTTATCTACCTACCTAACAATGAATGCCTCAAGGCTGTGTTGGGGATCCCCCCGGATAGGTCTGCCCGTGAATCAGTCTGCACCCCTGGACGGCTTCAAACGGCGGCAAGGCGTGAGGTTGACGACTCGCATCAGGGTTGGGCCACCATCGCGCTCGACATGGCGGACACGGGGAAGGACAAGGGGGTGATAAGCTACCGACTGGGCGACCTGATAGGCGTCAAGGCCAAGATGGACCACGGGGTGGATGACAAATACCAGACGACGGAGTACATGCAGCACATCTACGAGCTCGGGGAACGCTTTCTGGAAGCCGGGGTCAAGCGGCTATTCATCCGTATAGATGCCGGCGGCGGGTTCCACGTAGGGGTTCGTGACGCACTGAACCTCGACACTGATTTCCAGGGACGGTTTGAAGCGTTCAACCTGGAACTGGTCAACTTCGGCGTCCCATCGCTCGAAGACGAAGAGGACGACCTGAGCTACGGGAACCGAATCACAGAGATCTACTTCCAGGCGGCTGAGGTCTTCAAGGTTTGCCGGATCGAGGGATTGACGGAAACGCTCGAGGGGGACTTCACCGAGCGGGACGTGGGCTGGAAGCTGGTCAAGGGTCGAAGCGTCCGTGTGTTGGAGCAAAAAGAGCGGTTCAAGAGACGCCTGGGGAGGTCTCCCGACGAAGGCGACGCGGTCGCGATGGCTGCCGTGCCCCCCTTGATGTGGGAAGAGCAGGGCGGGCTCGGGTGGCTGGATGGGTGGGGATAGTTGCATGTCAAGGAAAAACTGCATACAATGCCTGCAACTATAACGGAGCAAACAAGTGGGCATTAGAGACGACATAACCACCCGCCTGTCAGGCGCCTACCAGGCCATCAGGGGCGCAGAGGCGCCTGACGTGACTGACAGCCAGCCAACCCAGGACGCCGACCCAGCAGCCGCGGCCACTGCCACCATGAGCGGCGGATGGCAGAATGCCGTCACGGGCATGGGCATCGAGGGTATCGATCGGAACACTTTCACGAGCTTCACCCGTCGTAGCATGCTGAGCCAGGTCGAGATTGACTGGCTCTACGAGCAGGATGGTATCGCGGCGCGGGTGGTAGACCGACCTGTGCATGATATGACTCGCGAGGGCTTCAAGGTCATCACTGGCGCGGATCCAGAGAAGGATGAGGCACTGAAGGCTGAATTGAGGCGGCTCGAATGTAATCAGCGACTGGGGCGTGCCTGGACCTACGAGCGCAAGAACGGTGGTGCGGCTATCCTGGTCAACATCGACGGCCAGAATCAGGACGAACTCTGGAAGCCGATGCCCTCCTTTGTGCGAGGTATCACTGACCTAACAGCGTTGAGCAGTTGCGAGATGGATCCGGTGCAGTGGTCGAAGGCGGGCACGTCAGAGGACGCGGGGCGGGCGACGGTCTACCAGGTCTACCGGGTGGGCTACACAGCCACGGCGTTCCGGGTACACACCAGCAGGTTGCTCAAGTTCGGGGACAAGCGGTTGAACGCCTCCCGGTCGTCCGCATACAGCGGTTGGGGTCCGAGCCTTTACGAGACCCTATGGGACCAGCTGCGTAACGTGGGAGTTTCAGACAACTCCGCCTCACAGGTGATCCAGGAATTTAATAAAATCGTCTGGAAAATGAAGGGACTCGCGGCCGCAAAAGCAGCCGGCATGGAGGAGAGGATTCGCGCACGTTTGCGGGTGGCTCGCATGGGTATGGGGAGCATCAAGGCACTGCTGCTGGATGCTGACAAGGAATCCGCGGAGGTCATCGGTGCCAGTGCTCAGGGACTGCCCGAGTTGCTGGATAAGTTCCGGCTGGCCGTCTCGGCTGTTTCGGGCATCCCCTACATTTTTCTCTATGGCGACCAATTAAGTGGGCTCAGCACCGAGGGTGGGGCGGTGATCCGCAACTACTACGACGAAATACGCGGCCGACAGGTAGCCAGACAAGAGCCCGTCGAGGGCTTGATCAGCCTGCTGTTCCGGGTGCCCAAGTGGGGCAAGGGGCTTCGCGAGCCAAACCCATTTGGCGCACAGGAGCCTGACCGGTGGTCGATCGAGTGGAATTCATTGTGGCAGTTAACCTCCCTTGAGGACGCGGAATTGCAGACGAAGTTAGCCCAGGCCGACGCGCTGAACATCCAGAACCAGGTCTACGGCCCCGAGGAAGCCAGGACCCGCTACATAGGTGAGGGAACCAGGACTGACTTGGTGTTGGAGGAAAACCCCGACGACTTTGAGCTTGATCCCGAGGAAGATCTGCCCGAAGAGATAACCGAGGTCGAGGAGTTCCCCTCTGGCTATCCCGAAGAGGAAGAGGAGCAGGACGCCGAAGAGACGACGGGCTTCCCCACGTCGGACGACAACGAAACTGTGAGCCTCAAGAACTCCCGCTTCCCGCAGTTCGATCGCCGATTCGCGGAGAAGGTGCGCAAGGAGAACCCCGACGTCTGGAGACGAGGCGGCGCTGAGCGCGGCCCCATGGCCTTCGTGATGTGGGGCAGGGCCCGGGCTGGAAAGGACACCCCGAGCGTCCAGGGTTGGATTAGGGAGCGCGAGGCGTGGGCTATGAGGCACTTTAAGGACTTCCGGCTGCCTGGTATCGTGGCGGCTATGAAGTGGGGCGTGGCTGTTGACCGAGGGGTTCCATTTATGAAGCAGGTTGTACGTGAAGCTATTGAGAAGGGGAAAGCTTGATGGGTGGCCAAATAGATGACAGGTCGGAAGGCATGCAAAAGTTACGAACCGCTTACTACTCGGGTACGTGGACTGCAAGGTTGCTACCTGAAAAAGGTGATGGAGATGGCAGACACTGCGATGCCATCATTGAAGAGAACGAACCCACATACAGTCCACTGGGTCGATTTCGTAGAAAATTGTTCGGCGACCAAATTGGTCTGAGTTCACCTACAGATACAGAGGAGAAACCACAGTGATCACAGTCGAGCAATTCTGCAAAAAGAAGCCCAAAAAGCCCCACTTCCTGAAGCTGGGCACGGACACGCGCTTGGCCAAGAACGTCAGGAAGACTCGCCGCCCCCGCCGCGAATATGACGTATTCTTTGGAGATGGTAACCACAGCATCGCCTTCGAGGGTGGCCAGGAACTACACCCCGAACATGTGCCGGTCACGCTATTCCAAATCGTGCTTGCGGGTGAGCCCCCACTCAGCAAGCAACTTGTCCGATGGCGAAGCGACGTCGGCAATCAGACCATTGCTCAGATCATGCAGGTCCTGGACCGTCACAAGCTTGACGCTGAACAGGTGGCGGCAGACGAGCGGCTGGTGCAACGAGAGACGCCTGACGGGGTCGAGTACCTACTTGATGGTGTGGTCATCCTTCGTCGGGTATTCAAGCTGGGTAAGCAGTCTGTGAGCGTGCGCTTTACGAAGCCGAGGAAATAGGTTAGACTCAACCCAACAATTTCAACCCCAACGCAAAGGAGGCTGTCCGATGCGACTCGCCACCGGCAAAAGCTTCAAGATCAAGACCGTCCACCCTCGAACCGAGGAAATAGATTCACTCAATCTTGAGATTCCCTCCAAACTTTCCGGCGCACTGATTTGCGCAAAAATTCGCGCCAAGTACCCCGGGCGCTTTGTCCAAGACACGGGTAACATTCTGATCCCCATGGGCTTCAGCCGTCGCGAGGCGGTTGAGATTCCAGACGAAAAGCACTACCCCGAGATGGACCGTGTCCTATTTGGTGGCAAGGACGACCCGTCCAAATTGGCCGCGCTCTCCAACTTCCACGCATGCGAAATTAAGTGGCACGACCATGTTTGGACACACTCCGAGGGGCCTTTCCAATGGGCCAAGATGATGAGGTATCCGGCTCGGCCTGAGCTGGCCGTCAAGCACCTCATCGATTGCATGGAGAAACCCCAGAAGGCCAAGCGGGCAGGGCGCCGGTGCGTAATCCGGGGCGGGTGGGATCAACCGATGCGGGTGGCCAAGCGGGATGAAGAGGGTGAAGTTGTCAAGCCCCTCGTGTACGTCGGCGGACCACTCCACAAAGTCGAAGTCATGTACTCGGTCTGCCTCGCCAAGTTCAGGCAGAATCCCAAACTCCGAGCGCTCTTGCTCTCGACCGGCAACAAACCCTTGCACGAGAACCGCATCGACTCGCACTGGGGTGGGGGTCCGAACTATCCACGGGCGTTGGATCTGCTGGGTCAGGTGTTGATGAGGGTTCGGGATGAGCTTCGGGGGCCGGTGCAGGGTAAGAGTGCCAAGAAGTGAGCGACACTGGACTATTCGAAAGCATGTCAGATAGTCAGCCGTCCACGGTTAGCCTTGGTCAGTCCTTGGAGATTCAGACGCTTCTAACTCAAGTGGTGATGCAACAGAAAGAACCAGAGACAGTAGATATCGATATCTGGGCGGAGCGCCTAACGGCCTCCGTAACAGACATGACAGACTGAACCATCCAGCGACGGGAGAAGCAACCCGCCCAAATAAACATCGAAATAGGGAGAGAACGATGTGAACACTGTTACCAACCAAGCAACCGACCATATCAACCTCGTTGGAATATAAGGACGACCAGATCGCCTTCAAAATGACAGACAATGGCGAACGCAAAGCCTTTGGCTCAATCGGTCCTGTTGGTTGGTATATCGAGGCCAAGTTCGTGGGTTCCGATGCACTCGATGAGTTGAAGCTTCTCGTGCAAACGTTGGAACTGACCATGGCGCAGTATGAGCTTGGTAGCCGCGAGTAAACCATCCAGCGACGGGAGACGCTATGGAACCCTGGATACAACCCGCTCAGACGATCATCGGCTGCTTCAACGGCAAGATGGGCGACCACTTGAAACGTCTTGCAGCCAACGGGCAGCCCCGCCCACCTATCACCTCGCAATTCTACCAGGACGTAGCTAGCCATCTCATCGCTGCCGTGGCGACCTGTGAAGGGTTGGGGCTTTGCTCGGTGGGAGAGTTCGGCGTTGATTTGAAGCCCTTCAATCAAGCGGTGGCGGAAAGTCAACAGGCAGGCGATAGGCTTCTGATAGCCTTGAACCATCAGGCTACTGGGCACGTGGTCCAGGTAGGCATTCATGTAAAATGGTAATCTAGCGACGGGAGACGCGACGATGAGTCAAATAGAACATGTAGACGGCACCCACTGTCAGAAGTGCGGCCAATTCATCAAGAATGAGGCAGCCGCAAGCCATCGAAAAGAGTGCTTTCACCGCGTAATCGAACTCAACATTTGCAGGGACTGTCAAGCACCGATCGAAAAGTACGGGTCCACCTGGGGTCACACCGGCCCAAATAAGCCGCAACATATAGCCCGGCCAGTGGATGTCACCGAGGCTTCACACTTTCCGAGTCTTCAAGATCCCAGCCCCATCCTCATCGACTTTGGCAAGCCTCCCGAGTGGCGGGGGCGGTTGACTGAGAGGGATTTGAAGGAGGTTGAGCGGTGGCAGGTCGTAGATCGTAATGGTGCCGATGCGCTGGGGAGGTGGTCGTGGGATATCGTCCCGCTCGCACTGAGAATCGTGGACGGGATGGTGCGATATATGGACAGCGAGCGGGACCCGACGTGGTATGGATTTGATTCTGGACTCTTTCCCCTCCAGTTCCGCCCCGCTCCAGTTGACGGTAAGTGGGTCCAGTGGACCACAGGGGGTGAGTGATGACTGCATTAAACAAGACGGTGACACATCCGAACTTGACTGCTGGGCAAGTGCGAAGACTCATGTCCCAGGTACCTGACTCCGCTCGAGTCGTATTGGTGGATCATCTGATTGAATTCGCCACAGACGAACATAGTTGGGGATTTCAGGTCATGCACGGCGGCAGCATTGAGAGCTCTGGATTTGCTGTTTGCCCCGAACTTTCCCCCGAAGGGCAACTACTCGAAGACGTTACGGCAGACGCAACCCGCAGGATTGAGACGTGGCTTGAAGGGTTCAACCTCCAAGAAGACCGTGGGGGGCACTTCCCATCGCTGATGAGCGCCCGCGGAGTCATCGTCATGCATACTCAGCTGGCTATCGAGGCGAGTGGGCATCGAGCAGTACTATATGTGATCGTGCCGTCTTGGCAGCAATTCAAGCTCAGTTACGGAAGCTTTGGCGCATGCACGGGGGTAGGGGTCAGGCACGCGTCCACTGGAGCCTATCGCGACGTCAGGCTTGGATCTGCGGCTACTTGGCGCTTGCATCAGAGGCGGCACGCTCAGACCAAGCGGGAGGGCGAGGATGAGCAGTAAACCATATTGTTATTTTGATGAGCGCATGGGCGTTGACTTGGACACGATGATTGGTGATCGTGAGAACCGCCTTAAATGGGCTGAAGCCGCGGCGCGAAGGGTACTCAAGCAAATCATTGAAGAGGATAACTCTATCAATGCAGGCACGGTGAAGACCGTTGAGGATGGTGTGGTGGTCACGCTGAGTTTCAAGATAGAGGTGGATTGATGGCAATCTATAAAGCCAGCGAAGTCACAATCACGTTTGGGTCATCCAAGGAGTTTCCGGAAGGGCACACGATCGGGCCGGATGAATGTAGGCTGCACCTCACTCCAGCGTCGACATTTTACGGACCGTGTGTCGAAGTGCAGGAGCCTCCTCTCGTGGATAAAGCCTACCAGGTCTCCGACGATGAGATCCCACTTGACGAAAGTATGACAGGTGATGAAATTATCGCGCGCATGAATTAGGCTTGGAAAGAGTTGGAGATTAGCACGGTAGGACTGCCAAAGCCAGACACGATCCGGGTATCTCCCGACGTGGCACTTGCCGTCTATGGTATGGATATACTGACGCATTGGGAGGCATGATCTTGTCTGCGCATTATCATTTAGCCTTGGGCAGTGGTATAGACTAACATGCTCTCCAACCTCCAACTCCAGATACTCGACCCGCTGACAGCCCAACTGCTAGACGCCCGTAAGCGTCCCCAGTCCACCCGACAACCTCGCCCACGTTCCCCTATCCCGGCCCTGAACGCCGAGCGGATTTACACCAGGCGACTCACTGTGCTGATTCGACAGATGCGCACCATCGCGGGCAAGCGACTCGCGGCTGCGCTTCGACGGGTGGATACCAACGACGTGATGGACGTCAGCGCGTCCGAAGCGCTCAAGGAAGAGCTCGCCAAGATCAAGCGCGACTTCGGTACAGTGGGCAGTAAGCGGGCGATCAACCGGATGGCGGGTGAGTTCGTCGAAGGTGTCCGGGGTCACAACGCTGAAGAGCAGAGACGGCTATTCGCGGCCACGATCGGCATCAACCCGCTCGCGGTGGACTCCCAACTCAAGGGCCAGGTGGAGGCAGCCACGAAGACCAACGTGGCCCTCATCAAGACGATCGGTTCGCGGTACTTCGACGACATCGAGAAGCGGGTACTGGCGGGAGTCCAAGCCGGGGACCTGCAGAAGACGATCGGCAAGGCGCTCCAGGACGCCACGGGGGTCAGTGAGCGGCGGGCCCGGTTCTGGGCCAGGGACCAGAGCGCGAAGCTCAACAGCAGCCTGAACGTGGCCCGGAATGAGGCGCTGGGGATCAAGAAATACATATGGAGGACTGTTCGAGATGAGCGGGTTGTGGGGAATCCTGCTGGTCTTTATCCGCGCGGCAACAAAGGCCATATGAATCACTGGAAGCGGGAGGGTAAGATATTCAGCTACGCCAACCCCCCCTCAGACGGGCAGGTGGGGACGGCATTTAATTGTAGGTGCTTTCCCGTGCCCTTTATTGAGGACCTCGAAGACCTCCGCCCCGCCAACCCCCCACCCGAACCAGTGGGAAAGGCGCTGGAACTACTCAGGCAAGCGGCCGACAGGCAGCGTAAGCGAAACGTCCCCAGGATCACGACTTTCCAGCCTAACCGGCTGCTACCGACACCGGGCAAGAAGACCGCCTTCGCGGCTCGCCCCCCCGACTTCACGGGGACGTGGCCCAAGAACCTCGACACCGCTGCCCAGATGGCCCAGTGGCAGTGGGTGCATGGTAATGACCGAAAGAGCATGATACAATTCAAGGAGGCAGTCGCCCAGGTCTTCGGGCGCAAGGAAGTGGTCTGGAACCCGCGAGGGCATGCCCTGGTAAGCTCTCAGGTCGCAGCCCTTTGGAAGGTCTCGAAGCACATGCACCAGGAGACTCAGAAGGCGCTGGCGGCAAAGGGTATCAAGAAGGGCGAGACGATCACGCTCTACCGGGTGATAGCCGGGGATTCGTATATTCCCGGCTCGGTCGAGAGTTGGACCACCGACCCCAAGAAGGCACGCAAGGCCGCGAAAGCGATGGCCAAGCGGGCGGGTATCCCAATGGACCAAATCTTAATTATCAAGGCGGAGGTCCCCCGCGAGCGCGTATTAGCCTTCCAGGGTGGACCCTTCTGGGCCGATGGTGTATTTGGTGACCAAGGCGAATGGATAGTCATAGGAGGCGCGGCGCCGTGAAATTCCAGATAATGTCTGCCACGACATTGAGCGGGCGACGAACGCGGGTGGTGATGAAGATCCCCGAGTCAGAGAAGGATCGAAAACAGTTGGAGCGGGAGCAGAAAGAGAGTGGACTTCCGGTTATCGAGGGGTTCGCGCCGGAAGGGGCGGAGAGGGGGCGTTAAGCATTCAAGATTTCAAGTTCCAATTCATCCATCGTGAGCGTGGTTAGAACTACGATATCAGTTCGAGCCAACATCTTCAAAAACGCGCGCTGTCGTGCTGTCAAACGTTCTTGCTGCCAGCCTGTTAGATACCAGCAGGTGCTCCCTTGTTTTTTACAGAGGGCCTTCTTAGCAAACCAGGCGGAACGGTTTCCGCGGGCGAGCTTCACATACTTCCGTTTCTCACATTGAACCTGAACCCAAGCGCTATTTCGATGATATCTGAGATAGATCATCTTGCTTCTCCCTGCGTTACAGCTTCAACCCCCGAAGGGGCTGGGGTTCACGGGTTCAACTCAGGCCATTGGCTTCCATCTCTGCCTGATTCACATCGAAGTCGGTATCCACGGTCACATCTTCGCGATACTGGACCAACCGAACTGCCTTACCATGGTCAGCCATCCGACGAGCGCGGTGTTTTGCCGCGTCCAGTTCGTCAGCATCGAATACTCGGTAGATTTCGTTGGTGTTGGCGTTGATTACTGCATAGAGGATGCTTTCCATTTCGTTGCTCCGGTGTGTTGTTGCTGCGTCGTTCCTATGGTGGGATAATACCCTCATTCTTGATTCACGTCAACCCCCTTAATCAAGATAATGTGTAAGTATTTTGATTTATTTTCTAAGTGGCTGGCTCTGCTACGGATTTAGCGCAAGCCTCCGCCACGATCCTCTCGATAGTCAGCGCTTTGTTGAGGTTGAAGCGCTGCATTAGGGTGGTGAGCTGCTGGTGGCAGAGGAACGAGACCTTGGTATTGAGCGCTCGTTTGTGTTGAGTGGGATCGCCAGGCTTGCGCCCGGCGCCTTTGCGGTAGCCGCCGTGGCCGTTGTTGGGTTTGGGTTTCATGTGATCTCCATTGTTAGGGATTCGCCGCGCTATACTGGAGGTGTTACACCCGCATCAATCTGTCAGCTTTGTAGAGATGAATTCACGCGAACCGTATCTGCGCCTCCCACGGCTTCCAGCCACCATCCTTGACTTCCTCGTGGTCCATGCCGCTGTTCACAGCAATGTAAAGTTTACCGCCCTTCTACAATACTCTGCAGATGACACCGTTGTGCAGGTGCCATCCTGGGGTTGGTGGTAGCATATCGTTCTCCCTCTATCGTTCGCCCTTTCGGGCTGTAAAATATTTGAAAGCGCTGTCAGGGAACCGGAAGAGAGCGCGCTCTCCGCAGACCGTAGAAGCAAATTGCATGGTGAGGATCCTCCCCAGGATTGACGCGAGCTAAACTTTTTTTGTAAGATTTCCCCGACTCACGGTACCACTCTAATTGCCACCCGTTGACCGCCAGAGAGGCTTGACCTCGAGGACGGGGCGATGCGGGGATTGTGCCGGGGGAGCCTGGGTGTAGGGCCATGATCCCGGCGCGCTTTACGCCAGTGGTTTGGTGTACGAACTGCTACTCCCCCTCCCCAAACAAGGGTAAGTCCGGCAGCGCTTGCTGCCGCCTCCCCCCTCCGTCGACGACGAGGAGGCCATCCTTCCGATACATGATGGCGCCAGCCCCCTTACTGCGGCTGCGCTCTCTGCGACGGCAGCCACACTCTGAGCGCGCTCAGCCTGGTGCCGCTCTGCCACATAGTGCCGATAATCTGGGTTTAAATCCAGCAAGGTGTGATGCAGCACATCCCTGCGGATCTTGTCTTCCCTCTGCTCGTCTGAGTCACCCCAGACGAGCTCTAACCTCTCCATCTCTAGAATGTAATCTAGAGTGGTTTCTGATACCAAATTGAAGTCGAATTTCATCCTCATCTCCCCGCCCTCTCGGGCCGTTAAAGTTCAATGGAACCACGCCATCTCATGGCATGGGAACGGGCATTCGTGGGCGATACCCGTTCAGCGCCCCTACCATAGCTCGCGTGTTGCGAGGCTCAGTAATCCGCCAAGGCTTTCCCCACCCATAGCGTAGCAGGTGGGATAATTGGGGGAGTGATCGGAGGGGAAGTTGCCTCTACCAATATAAATTCTCCCCACTTCGTCAGAGTGGAAAGGGGTGTCATCGCCAATTCTTTGAGGGAAGTACCCATACTTCCCGTTATAGCCTACACTGGTCGACCGCATGATTCGGTACCTACCTGGTCCTGAAACCTCGTAGAAGCTCCCTTCCCTCATTATTCCGACAGCTGTCGGACGAAAGTGTATAAATTTTATTTTTCCGTTAAGACGAGGGTCCTCCCCTGCGAGGATTAATGTATTCCCGTAAATAAGGTTACTGGTTCTGCTCCGAGTAACTCGGACGACCTTCATTTTTATTCTCCCGCCCTCTCGGGCTGTAAAAGGTTTCAATGGAACCACGCCATCTCCGGGCATGGCTAAAGCTGCTTCTTTAACCCCGTTCTTTAGGCGGCTATTTCCGCATGGCGGGCGTTAGCCGCCACACGATCTGCCCCCTCCGGATTTAGAGCTGCTGCCCTGGCTGCGGCATCAGCCGCCCAAATCACGGGCATGTTGGCCCGTTCTCTCCAGTCATGGCGACCGACGCCGATGGCTAGATCAGTGAGGAATACTGCCCCGAGTTCGTGTTCAAGGGCCAGACATGCGGCCCGAGCCTTCAGCATTTCTGCACTGGTCGCCTGACCAAGCGCGTACTGACGGGCGATTTCGATCGCCTCGAGATGCCGAGTCTCTTCGGGCATGGCATCCGTCACAATGTGTGCGACTTGCTCCGCACACTGACATGCGACCAGCCGAGTTTCTTTCATTGTCATCGTCATCATTTCATATTCCTTCGCCCCTCTCGGGGCTGTGACTGTAATTAAACGAATTAGAGAGCAACTGCCCCCTTCAGATCCTGCTTCCAGCACCATCCCCAGTAGGTGGTGGGTTCTCCGTATCTATGGCACCAAACTTCCTCATTGGTCCGGAAATAGAGGGTTCGCCCCCCTTCATCATCTTTCCGGAACAGGGGGCTCCCTACTCGAGCGCCATTTTCAACGCCCCACTGGGCCTCGATTGCCTCTTTCCACATTCGGCAATAGCCGGTGTCGACGTAATACCCGTCTGCGTTTCTGCAGATGACTGCAACGAACATATCGACACTGCCTAGGAGTACTGGCGATGGCCCTAAAACCGTTGCGAAAATCTGACTGTGATATTTTCCAGTCATGTGCCCCGTACGATCATTCCCTCCCGTCGAGAAACAGTTCCGCATTTTTATGGGATCCCCTTGCCGGGAGGGACTTCGCGTCCAATCCCCATCGCCGAACCGCCACATCTGGACACACCCATCCTCCCTTCTCTCGAAAGAGGCCATTCGGTACTTTCCCACTATTTCTGTCAGTTCTTTTTCGGCTTCAGTTTTCGTTCTCATCGTCATTTCCTTCGCCCTCTCGGGCTCTAATTGTCAAACCGTTGCTCAGGCTATAGCACTATCAACCTGGACCAACTCTCGACGCACCCAGGCATCGTCAGGTCGATGGTGTCTTCGACCACCATCCGCCCCATCTCTTGCGCTAGCTGCAATAGGCTGGCGCGGGCCGACCCAATGTTGGCGAACCAGGTCATGCAAGTATGGGCTTCTGTAGCCCAACTGGTTTCACAAACCACCCCACCCGTGGGGATCTCCCTGAACTGCCCGTCGCGCCCATTGGCGCACACGTATCCTTCCCCAGCCCTGCGGGCCAGTTCACCGCCGATGTCGGCGGTCAGGGCTTGCAGTTCTGTCGCTGTCATGTCCTTTAACTCTTTCACTGCTCTCTCCTCGCCCCCTCGGGCGGTTGGTGTTTCAAATTCTCATCGGCAGGGAGGGGCTTAACTTTCCAGCTCAACAATGCAGCGAGCCGCATCGCTCTTCCAGTGCAGCTCATTCCAAGCATCCCCCTCTGGGGTGATGGCGTTTCCGTCTTTGGGAGGGTCGCCCAGCAGGGCGTCCGCAGTCCAGAAGGCGTCAATCTCTGGGTAACTCTCAGCCTGGGCTTTCTTAAGCCGTGCCCAGAGAGCGAATACATTCAGGCTCATCAGCTGGGCTGATTTCTCTGGAAGGATTTGGGTAGCGATTCGGGTAAAAGCGTTCAGCATTGTGTCCTCTGTTGCGTTGTTCCGTTTTGGTCCTATCTAGCGCAGCACCCCCAAATCCCAGAGACTGCTTCCGCTCTCAAAGGCCCGGCGAGTTCCGTTACCAATTAGAGTATTCTCGTCCATTGCCTCCAAATTCGCCAGAGCGGTCATGGCCTGCTTCAGCCATGTCACCCTTTTGATTTCGCGGTTGAAACATCGGTCGCCAAACAAAATCACCTTTCGGCCAGTTTCAGTATTTTCAATCAGTTCGATTTCGGCTTTCAGTTGGGCGGTCATTACTGCTTTCATGTTCTCTCCGGTGAGGTGTTGCTGCGTTGTCCGTCTTGCTTATGGTTAGAATATAGTCTGAGACTTGATTCACGTCAACCCCTTAATCAAGATAAAGTGCAAGTATCTCGATTTATTTTCTAAGTGGCTGGCTCTGCTGGTAGATTTGGTAAGTGTTACGAGGCGTTTATCCCGCTTCCACGACACCCGCTCAAGTTCAACCCGCGAGCCTCCGCCCACTCGTGCACCATCGCCTGCGCTTCTGGGTTGTCCCAGCTTCGGACGATCGCCAGGTGAATCGCCTCCCCTTGGCCTTTGTTGCCGCAGTGTGACAGCTTGCCCTCGGTGGGCTTGAGTCCCTTCGAGTGGAGTTGGCATCGCTTATTCAAAAATAGTGTACAAGTACCGGTAGGGTTCCGGCTGCAGACTTCCCCTCCGTGGCCTATTTTTGCGGGTGTGAGTATCAGAATTGATTCAAAAAAGGAGATATCATATTCCCACCAGTCGACCATGAGTCGGTCAGAGAAGCCACCATCGATGATCGCCCGGATGTCTTCAGGCGTCCCCCAGCACGGCCTATAGCAGCACATTTTATTACAGGTCGGGCAACTGCAAGTGGTGGGGGCTAGCTCATTCAAATCCACCACGGCTTCTCCGTCGACCACTCAACTGTGACCCAATCAATTTCGGGTCCTTCCAGTCGACGCGCCCAAAAACCTCTTTTACAGAGTCGTTCGCAGACCAGGTCGAGTACTTCAGGCGCTTCGCGAAACTCATCCAGATCCATCTCGACGCCATCCCAGCCCCCACGGGCTGACTTGTTGATGAATTTAATGATCTTCCGATAGGCCCTCTTGAACGCTTTTGAGTCTTTGGCCGACGCCTTTCGTGTGATCTTTCGTGCTTGTTTGGCTTTCATTGGGGTCCCCTTTGTCGTTGCATGTCGTGAAGTTTGCAGTATTCGTCCATTTTGCACAGCACCAACCGGGGGTTGTCGGTCGCGACGAAGACGGGTTGGTTTTCCTTCTCTACCCGTTCGAGCAGTTCCTCAAGCAACCAGATCGGGACCGGGTAATGTGACGGGAAAACTTGCCAGCCGTGAACGTGTTGGTGATAGTCAACCATTTTGAAAACGCGCGTTCGTTCGGGAACGGCCGCAAGCATTCGCATGACCTGAGATAACTCCCGAGGCGTCAGAATGCGGCTGGATTCCAGAAGGTTGGACTGTGGCCACCATGCGATCGACACGTAGTGATGAACCCGCACTTTGGCGGCTGCCTTTCTAGCCCGTGCTGCAACGTCTCGCATATGGCGATTTGCCTCACACTTGATCTTCCCCCGTTTGGACTTGCGCCGCTGAGCTATAAATTGAAGCCTACCCTGAGAGTCAAGCCTGGCCAACACGTGACACCGGGACCTCCAGACCTTGGGCGTGGCACACAGCTCGATCTTGCGCCGTAGATACTCGGCTGCCTGGTGGCCGCTATCCATCCCGGCGATCTGTTTGACTTCGGTGGTCGTGGTTTCCATGGTCGCCAGTTCCCCGGCGGCTGCGCTGTCCAGCCACACGCTGCGAACACGTGTACGGCAAAAATGAAGTGCTTCGTCCACCTCAACCGTGACGTCTCTCCAGTCGTTCATTTTCCCTCTTTGGAAGTATCTACAACTTCCTGCAGATCGAACGTTGCTGTTAATAGCTCGACAATCTGCTTCGCCTTGTCTTTCGTGAGTCTTTCCGAAATACCAGCGTCTGCACCATATGAGTACGAGACAAAGACGTCGCCTCCCAGCGGTTCAATTCTGAGATCCCCGTCGTTAAATGTAATCATTTTCCCACCTTCGGATTATCCCAGCAGTCCTTGCAGATTGTGAAGCGCTGGTCGTCAAGACTGTGACGATGATATTTCTTGCATGTGGGGCAGAGGTGATTGAACTGAGGAAGAATGAAGTTATGACCGTACTGAGCCGTGGGTTCTGATTGGAGAGGGGCGCTTGTGAACGTGGACGCTTGCGGTTTACCCATATGCATGTTGAGTCTCACGATATCGCCCAGATTACCGTCTTCCTCGTAGCGAGCGGCCATCCCAAAGGCTTCAGGCTCGAGGCTGTCGCAGAGATCGCCATGACGGTTGCAATACGCCCTCTCGCCTTTCTTGACGGTGCATGGCGCCGTGACGGTGATGATGCCTTTGGACAACACCTGCATGGTTGGAATCTTGAACGGCTTAGGCTTCTTCACCCGGCCCCACGCGAAATTGGAACTGTCTGGCTCGATGGGGGCGCAGTGGGCAATCTCTTTCAGGGGAACTTGAACCCAGCATATTCCTTGCTGGTACTCAAATTCGCCAGTTCCGGTCGAGTCGTCTTTGGAGGGCACCCGCAGCCCACGCATCAACTGCTCATGGCCGCTGTTGAATATCACCCACCAGTCCGGGCAACGCTTCACCCACCTCTTTTTGGGTGGGCCCTTGTAGATGTGCCGGGACTTCTTAACGAAGTTGATGATTTTGAGTAGTCGCCTGCGTGCCTTAATATAGTCGGGCATCGTTCACTTCTCCCATTTCAATACTGCGTATTCCCTGACCGCCTTCCTCGCCACTCTCACCATCCGCTTTTGCACGGCAGTGGGCTTATTCATGGCTCGACACCACCTCCGCAACTCCGCGGGCTTGGGGGGGAGCCTCTGGCCTAGCTCAACCATCCGCAGGCGCGAGGGGTCGATGTCCAGGATCTGCGCCATCTGGTAGCGGCTCATACCCTGCCGCCCATAGCTAAGACGCAGGCGCGCCAGCTCCTTTCCGAAGGCTTCCAGGGGCTCGGAGATATGGATCGGCTTGGTCTTCATTTCCTTCCTAGCCTACCCGCCAACACTTGCCAGCGCAACAAAATAGCCCGTACCCTACACAAAAACCCACTCAGGATACTATCTTGACCATTTTTTATGATCGCCACCGAACAGAGGCCAGTGGTCGCGCCCCTCAGATCACCGACGACGGGCGCATGCGCTTGGATTGCATCGCGACTCGGACGGGGGTGTTCGATTACCTCCAGCGTGATGGATCAGTGCTTCGAGTGTTGCGTCATCCAGACGACGTGCTCGACGAGACGTCAAGGGAAAGCCTGGGTGGTGTGAGAATTACAAACCTGCATTCAACGGGTCTCGATGCCCACAAGAGTGGAAAGGTCAAACCGGTTGGAACGGTTGGCGACCAAGTTCGCGCAAGCCTGTTTGGAGACGAGCAGGCGGGTTATGTGGGCGTGTCTTTGAACGTTCACGACGTCGACATGGTCCAGACATTGGTCGACGCAGCTAAGGCACGTGAGGACATCGAAGTCAGCGCGGGATATACCGCGAAACTGGTCCCAGGTCCGGGTGTATTCCGCGACCAGGCTTTCGGTGCTAGGCAGACCAACATTCGGTATTTCGAACTGGCTCTCCTGCCTGGCGTGAAAGGGAGGATGAACCAGGGCCTCGATGAGCCGGTAGTCAAGGTCTTGCTCGACTCTCAGGACGACGTCCACGTGCAGATCTTCGACGTGCTCGAGGAGACCGAGAACCAGATCCGGTTCCGGGTAGCGGCGCCTGGAGGTTTTGAGCCCGACAGTTTCCGCTCGAAGGATTTACCGACCGCTGGCATCAGCCTGCTGGTAGCCAAGAAGAAGGGCGAGGATAAGACGTCCACCCAGGCGGTCAGGTTCGATAAGGGCAAGGACTGGACGTTGGCGAAGGCTCGAAAATGGCTGAAGGAAAACAATTTTATCAAAGGCAAGAAGGAATCAAAGGACACGAACGTTGCTGATAATGACCTTCTAAACCAGGTCAATGCTGCGATCGATAAGTTGGCCAAGAAGCGGGCGGCCGAAACGGACGAAATCACAGAAGAGTCAGCGCGGTCGGGTATTGTCGGTGCTCTTGAAGACCGGCTAGGCATCAACTGGGGCACGATACGCGATCTGCTCAGCAATAGGTTGCAGAGCCTGGACTTGACGCCATTCAGCACCATGCTCGGTGTGGATGTCCCGAACACAAAAGCACTTTTCGACCAAGACCAATTAGACCGCAGTCTCGACGGGCTGCTCAAGGCAAACCCTGAAAGCCGTGAGACGGAATCGCGAGCACTGGGAGACAGTATGAAAGTTAAATTCATCGTGAGAGACGGCGAGATTGAACGTGTCGAAGAGCATGACGTCAGCCCCGAGGCAGCCAAGCTCATCACTGAGCTCCAGGCCAAGATGAGCGCCCTTAATGTCCAGATCGAGAAGTTGAAGGGCGTGAGCGGCAAGTCCGACGTTGACAAGGCCAAGGCCGAAGGCGAGCGCGACGCATCCAAGTCTGCCAAGGACGTGGCCGACAAGGAACTGGTCGACGCCAAGAAGGAAATCGAGACGTTGAAGGCCGACAAGATCACACTCTCGATGGACAGCGAGGACGTTCGGAAGTTCGTCAACGACCGCGCCTCCCTGGTAGCCTTTGCCAAGCCTCTTCTGCCCAAGGAGACCGTCCTAGACGCCATGAGCGAGCAGGACATCAAGCGCCTCGTGGTCGAGACCGAACGACCTCATCAGAAGGACAGCATCAAGGGGCGCGAGAAAGACGAGAACTTCGACGTTTATCTCGACGCCTCCTACGACAGCTTCAAGGCTGATTTTGAGAAGCAGCGCGGCGGCGACTCCACTGATAATGCCGGTGCTGGCACCACCGATACTTCGCCCGCCGACGGTGTCAAGACCCTCGCAGACCTGAACGCCCAGGCGCAGAAGGATGCGGACGAAGAATTTCAGCAGCCCGGACAGGCTGCCTAATACGATTCTGATAAACCCTTTTCGGAGATTGAAAAATGCCGAATACCAGTTATGCAACCCAGCCCCGGCAGAACATCCCCGGATTGTTGGTCGATCGGTCTGGAATGAGTGCCGTCAGCCGCTTTAACGGCGGCAAGGTGGCCAAGGTCAGCACCTTTACCTTCGTGGCCGCGAATAGTACCGCCTACACGTACCTTATCGAAGGTCGAACCATCACCTTCACCAGTGACTCAGGCGCCACCCAGGCGGAGATAGCCACGGGGCTGCAAGAGGCGCACGAGTTGGACACCATCGCCAACGGCGTGGCCATCGCGACCGTGAGCGGCAACAACCTGATCCTCACGGGTCGTGAGCCGGGTCGAGATTTCGCGCTGAGCGAGACCGACGCCAACATCACCATCGCGGCCACTACGGCGGCCAGTAACGGGACCAACCTGAACTTCGGTACCTTCGCCATGCAGTCCGCGACTGCTGACCAGGCCGAGGCGCCCACGGGCACCAACCCGGTTGCCCAGGTCATGACCCTGACACCACTGGCTGTCAGCAGCGCCGAGTACAACGTCAACGTGCTTTTGGAAGACGGCCGAACTATCACCGCCAACTTCACCGCGGACGGTTCTGCGACTGTTTCCGAGGTCGTGGCCGGACTATTGGCTGACTTCAATACCAACGCGCCGGCCAACACCATCCTGGCTTCTGGCACCACCACGCTGATCCTGACCGCCGAGGTTCTCGGACTCGGGTTCAGCGTCGGCTGGTCCAGTGATTCTGCCGCGGTGAGCGTGAGCGTGGTCGAAACCACCGCGAACACAAACGGCTCGTTTGACCGCGACCTGATCGGCGTTCTCGAGCGCGACAACAGCGTCGGGCTCGTCACCCAGGCCAGCGGCGGAGAGTCGACAGGCGGTACCAGTTACTCGGCCAACCACGCCATGTCCATCGTCCGCAAGGGTCGTATCTGGGCGAGCGTGGACGACACCGTTTCTGACGGTGACAGCGTCTGGGTTCGAATCACAGCGTCCGCTACCGAGACCGTCGGGATTGCTCGCAACGACTCGGACAGCGGCGACGCTATCCAGGTTCCGGGTGCGTTCTTCCGATCCGCTGGTGTGTCTGGTGGGCAAGCCATCGTTGAACTTAACCTCCCCGCATAGGTCGGGCCGATAGGAGAACCGCTATGCCATGGTTCAAGCAAGAGATTTTAGACGCAATCGTGGGGGCGGCTTTCCTGGCTCGCCATCTGGAGATCGTCGCGAAGCGCGTTTTTGAGCGCAAGCACCCGGAGTTTTTGGCGAGGAAGGTCTTCGCGATTGCCCAGGACATGGATCCGGGCGCGACCCTCTACACCTACGAGATCGGCGAGGAGGCCGGAAGGGCCAAGATCGTCAGCGATTACGCCACCGATATTCCTGTGATTGGCATCGCCACCGGTGCCATCAGCCAGAAGTTGCACGAACTCGCTGCGATGTTCCAGTATCCCATCGGAGATCTCGAGAAGATCCGCATGAGTGGACGGGACACCAACCAGAGGAAGATGGTCGCGACCCGCAGGGCTCACCTGAGCCTACACGAAGATCTCGTGTGGCAGGGTGACACAGCCAAGGGCATCTGGGGGCTGGTTAGCCACCCTTTCATCCCTCGCATGGTAGCGGCCAACAGCTTCGACGCGAGTTCAACCGGTGATCAGATCCTGGCAGTCATGAACCTCGCCTGGGAGCAGATGAGGACCAACACCAACAACGTCGAGACCCCCAACACGTTGCTGATGAGTTCGGGCCCATACAGCTACGTGGCCAGCACACCGCGGTCGTCTGCCAGTGACAAGACTATCCTGAGTTATTTCTTGGAGGCCCACCCCGAGATCGACCTGCACATGCCGGTTCCGAGACTCGACGCTCAGGGGACAGCAGGGGGGGACATGATGTTCCTACTCGACCGCAACGCCGAGAACATGGGGCAACTGTCCAGTCTGCAGCCGAGCCTCTTGCCGCCACAGCCTGAAGCGCTGCTCATCAAAGTCTTTATGCGCAGTCGCCACGGTGGCTTCGTAGCGTACTACCCCTTCGCCGCTTTCGGAGTGGAGGCTATCTAACCTCATTGTCGGGGCTTTGCCTCCGGGAGAAACGATGAATATTGTCCAGATTGAGAACCACACCGTCACGCCGCTCATTTTTACTCAGCCGATGCCCAGGCAAGGCGAGATGTTGAAAGAGTTCGCACTCTATGGTGAGGACGGAAAGCGGGCCGGCAAGGCGACAACCTTGCGGATCCCTGCCGGTAAAGGCTGGTCGGATCTGATAGTGAACACGAAGACGCCCAGGACCGTGAAGCCTGGCATCGTGCGTCTCGAAGAGGACGCTTGGAAGCTCTTCACCGTCAAGGAGATTGGTGAGGGGAAGACCCGGCGTCGAAATCCGGTAGCGGCAAAAATTGACTACATGATGAGTCAGGGGCTTCGGATCGTAAACGCTAAGAGCGACGACAAGCCCGGCAAGGGCAAGGCTCGAACCTAATGGCTATCATCTGGGTACAGGTCCAGGCGGCGCCCTACGCGCCGAATGACGCAGCCATACAGGCAACCTCAGATTCAGACGGGGCTGCCTATATCGCGGCGGCGTTGCTGGAAATAGTAGGCGATTGTTGGGGCGACCTAAAAGACCCGGCGACCGCATGGCTTGCGGCCCACAAGGCCAAGAATGCGTCCACAGACGGTGGCTCGAGTTCGGCTTCTGGTCCAGTGACTTCACAGTCGGTCGGGAGCGTGTCGAAGTCTTACGCGAGTGGCTCAGTCAACTATTCCACGGCTGAGGACAGCGACCTGGCCTCGACACAGTTTGGACGGAACTTTCTAAGGTTGCGGGCGTTAGCCTGCCCTGAAGGATTCATGGCGGTATGACGGATAAGGTTGTCACAATTCGAACTGACAAAGGGTTGGCACGACTGCTGACCGCCATCAAGCGCATGCAGGGCCAACCGTTCTCGAAGATCGGGATCATGGGCGCCCAGCAGGTCAAGGGCGCGGATTTTAACATGGCCAGTCTGGCAACAGTGCAGGAATTTGGATCTGCAGACGGGCATACTCCAGAGCGGTCTTTCATACGGTCCACGATGATCGAGGAAAAGGCGCGTTTTTTGGAAATGAATAAGCGGCTCATCGGTTCGATCGTTGAGGGTAAACGGACCACGAAACAGGCGTTGGGAATCGCGGGCGAGGTCATCGCGGCTGCGATAAAAGAGCAGATATCGAAGGGGATTGAACCTAAAAACGCTGATGAGACTATCCTACGCAAGGAGAGTTCGACGCCACTAATTGCTGACGGCGACATGCAGCGCGCGATCACCCACGTCGAGGTGGGCGTGTGAGTGTACCCTTCGCCGAACCGTTCACTGTGACTCGATATTCGGTCGGTGGCACGTATGGGACGGCAGACGGGGAGTGGACCAGCGCGGCGACTTCCACGGTGGCTATCCAGGCCAGCGTGCAACCGGCGCCGGGTAAGTTACTGCTACATCTCTCGGAGAATGACAGGAAGCGAGATTCTCGCGCAGTGTATACGACCACACAACTCTTCACAGTGGCTGAGGGTGCGGTGGGAGTCAGGCGCGAAGCAGACGAAATCGCGATAAACGGCGATACATTTCAGATCAATTCCGTGAAGCCGTGGCAACACGACAGCCACGCAGATACCGAGCACTGGGAGTGTTTGGCACTCAAGAAAAATTAACTCAGGTGGAGGTCATCCAGAATGGCACAGAAGAGCAAAACATTTTCCGGCAATCTGAGCACTGCTTCCAGTCAGGCGGTTGAACGACAGCAAGGGCGCCAACTTCTGGAAATTCAGAACCAGAGTTCATCCATTGAGATATTCCTTGCCTTTGGCCGTCCAGCGACCACTGCCGATTTCAGGATTCCCGCTGACAGTGTCTATACGGCACCAACGTTTAACCACGACCAGAGTCGAAACCACACCCAGACCGGGTCCGTCAACCTGATCGCTGCGAGTGGAACCCCCGCATTTGCGGCCAATGTCGAATGGGTATCTTAATAAACGACTCGAGGAGGTATTGAGATGCCGATCAATTCATGGGGCGTGCCAATCAGCCGCTCGCAGCTTCAGCAGGCACCTGCCGTTGAATTGACAATCAGCGCTGGTGGCGCGATTACAGTCACCGGATCCCACCACACAATTGACACTTTCGGTGATGCCGGTTCGGATAACCTGAACACCATCAACGGCTTGGTTGCCAATAAAATCTATCGCCTGCGCGCAGAGAATGACGCCCGTACGGTAGTGATCCGACATGCAGTGGACAATATCATTTGCCCAGATGCTGTTAACGTCACGCTGGCCGAAGACCAGGACGAGGTGCTCGGGTTTAGTCCAGATGGAATCAACCTGATTATCGATACCGAAACTACTCTGGCTGGTAGTCCAACATCTTCAGACGGCACCAACAATCTCAGCTGGACTGTCAATGTCGATGGCGCCTCAGCCGCTGAAGATGCTCTCTTGGTGCTGAATAGTGCTAACGATGCCGCAGCTGCCAGGAACGCGACTTTTGCCAACCGTGGCCAAGAGAACGCCGTTGAACTCTCGGGTACAGCCGGCCTCGACTTTGCCCTAGTTGGAACAGGGGGCCTTCAGGTTCGGAACGCCTCCCTCGACGCCAACCCGCAAGCACAGCTGAACTCATCGAGCTTGAGCTTCGGTGCGGGTGGTGGATCTGCTGTCGACTGGGTTATGTCTCGACAGGCTGCAGATACCGCTGAGCTCACCGCGGGCGATTCACTCTTTGGTCTCGGTGCGAGCATTCTGGGAATCAAGACGACGACCGGTGATGCGGTTCCCTCCTTGCAGCTCGCGGGTCAAACTTTGAGTTATGGCCCAGGTGCCGCAGGAGCCTTGGACCTCACCCTGGCCCGACAGGCGGCAAGTGTGGCCGAGTGGGGTGACGCTGATTCGATGTTTATCGTCGGGGCTGCAAGCCTTGGACGAAGGGCCAGCAGCGCAGATGCGCAGCCGACGATCGTTCTAAACGCAACCGGCCTACAGCTTGGCCCCGGTGCTGCAGGCGCACTGGATCTCACCTTTGCCCGACAGGCTGCCAACGTCGGAGAGTTTGGAAACGCTGACAGTATTTATGCCGTAAATGCAACCCTCGGAGTGCGGGCAGCTTCCGCTGATGCCAATCCAACCGCGTCCCTAAACGGCTCGCAGCTGGATCTGGGCGCAGGCGGAGTGACTGCCGTGGACTGGACGCTCAGTCGCCAGGCCGTTGATATTGCGACCATGGCCAGTGGGGACTCCCTGTATAGCGTAGCGGCTGCCACCATCGGGCGCAGGGCACTGATCGCAGACGCCAACCCCACGATCGCCATGACAGCCAACGGGCTGGAACTGGGACTGGGTGGCGCGACCGCACTGGATTGGCTCCTGTCTCGACAGGCTGCCAACGTGGCAGAAACCGGCGCCGGTGACTCACTCTTCGGGCTGGGTGCCGGAATCATCGGGATCAGGACATCAACCGGCGACGCGGTTCCAAGCATCCAGATTGCTGGCCAGGTCTTGAGCCTCGGTCCGGGTGCCGCGGGCGCGCTTGACTGGACTCTCAGCAGGCAGGCTGTGAGTGTTGCGGAGCTTGGTGACGCTGACTCTCTATATATCCTGGGGGCTTCTCAGTTGGGTCGCAGGGCTTCATCGGCGGATGCCAACCCCACGATCGCCTTCACGGCGAACGGGCTAGAACTTGGTGCAGGCGGCGCGGGAGCGTTGGATATTCTGATTTCGCGGATTGGGGCGGGTGCGCTCGACTTCGCGACCATGACAGCGTTCACTGCCTCGGGCAACACCACTTGGGACTTCGGAACGGGTCAAGCGGATTTCGGGGGCAACGTCGACTCTAACGCCGGGCATGATGTCTCCGGCGCCGCGCTGACGATCTCCGGATTCGACATGGCCTGCAATAGCCAGAAAGTTGCAGGGCTCGGTGCTGCAACCGTAGCCGGTGACGCTGTCCGATTCGAACAGTTGGACACCCAGCTTAACGGTTCGGTTGCTGTTGCTGACTTGATTCAGTCCGGCCAGCCCACCGCCACAAACCTGTTGCTCATAGGTGTCGACACCTACGAAGCAGATGGTGCAGGCGGCAACATCAACTTCGTAATTGCTGGTTCGGCTGAGCTCACCCTGGACAATCTGATCACGGAAATAAATACAAACGGTACAGAACTTGTACGTGCTGACAAGATCGGAACCACAGTGTTGCGGCTTCAAAGTGCCGCAACCGCTGGTGGAACAGCGGCAAATGCTGACCCGTCGATCGTGCTTGACGCGTCAGGTATGGCCAATTACGACTTCGAGACCGGCGACGTCAACATGAACACCCTGTCAGGGCGTGCGTTGAGTCTCCAGGGTTCGGCCAGGGCGACACTAACAGCTAGCGCAGCTCTTGTTGGCGGCGCCGACGCAGTATTTTTCCAGTTTACTTTTACGCCAGTGGACTTCTCGATTCAAGTTCGGGACTCTGCGGGCGTACTCAAGCAGAACGTCTCAGACCAGTTCACGATCGTGACCAACGCGATCTTGTGGACATCCGCGGGGGCCACCCACGTGGTCAACACGGATACCGTTTCGATTCACGCCTGGGCATAGTCCAGGACTACCGGCTGAATACTCAGCCATCAACATTCCAATCGGGAGATATCATGGAATGCGTCGCACTGAAAGTTGAAGATTGGCAGGTTCTCGGCAAGCTTTTGGATGAGCTTCCCCACAAGTATGCAAAAGGCCTTGTGGGTTTCTTGCAGGCAAAGGCATTCGAGACCAACGTGCCGAAACCCGAACCGAAAGGCAAAGACAAGCCCGTCGCTAAGAAAGCTGAGAAGATCATAAAACCGGAGGTCGTTGCTGAGGCATGACCACCATTGCCCAGGTAGAGACAGCGGTTATCAGCTGGGCCAGGGCGGCCACGGGGCTCAGTGACGTTATCCGAGCAAACCAGGCCACCCCCCAGCCCGCTGAACCCTACCTGACGTTCCAGAAAACGACCGGGCCGATACAGATCGGTCAGGACGAGATCACGATGGCGGCCAGTAGCACGGGGCTCGTGACTGTGATTGGCCAGCGTGAACTGACTTACAGTTTCAATTGGCTCGGCGCAGGCAGTCTTCAAGGGTTGGACTCTGCACGACTCAATCTCTCGCTACCTTCAGTCGTTGAAGACTTCAAGGTGGCGAACATAGGGGTAAGAGCGATTCCGACAGCGGTGACAGACCTGACGTTTCTCCAGGAGACTGCTTTCCAGGAGCGGGCCCAGATGGACGTCACCTGGGGATACGGTTTCAGCGTGACCGAGGATGCCTCCAGGATTGAGATCATCAACGGCACATTGACCCTGACGGACGGAATAGACGATCACGTCGAGACTTTTGACGCGATACCATAGGAGGCCCCATGGCCGCAGAAATATCTGAAGTCATCGCGGTATCAGTCAGCGTTGCAGCCGGTGGCGCGAGCGCTGCCGGGTTCGGTACCAACATGGCCGTGGGAGCCAACGGACCAGGGGGCGTGAACAGCTATACGAGCCTGGCGTCGATGACCCTGGCCGACTACAGCGCGTCGGACGCTGAGGCGGTCGCGGGCGCGGCAATGTTCACGCAGTCGCCTAAACCCACGCTTATCAAGACCTACACCACCATCGCCGACGTACTGCAGCAGCAGACCATCACTTTCGACATCGACTTTGTGACGGGCAACACGGTCACGTTCACGATTGACGGGTCGGACACCGCGATCGTCTTCAACGCTTCGAATGTTCAGACTTATGCCGACATCAAGACCGCCCTGGACCTGCGGGCAGACGTAAACACCACGGTCATTGACGCGGGTGCCCGAACCGTGGTCATCACCACCGACGCCTCAGTTGTCGACGGTGAACTGACCGTCACGAACGCGACCGCAGGGGGGGCAACTCAGCCGGTTGGAACGCTGGTCGAGACCGTCGCGGCAGTGAGCCTCATCACGAACTTGAACGCCCTCGAGCAGCTGGATACCGACTGGTACATGCTTGTGATTTCGACCCATACCAGCGTTGACATCCAGCGGGCTGCGAGTTGGGTAGAGACTCGCCGGCACGTATTCGGCTGGCAGGATGACGATCCGAATATCCTGGTTGCGGCGGACACCACCGACGTAGCCTTTATCCTCCAGGCAGCCAACCGAACGCGCACGTTTGGGCTCTACCACGACGACAACACTGAAGACAACGTAGCCGGCTGGATAGGCAACGTGATTGCCGCCGCGGATCCCGACATCCGCACGACCACCTGGGCTAACCAGACGATCGCCAGCGGGGTCGTGGTCGACCTGACTACCACTCAGAGTAGTTCGGTGCGGGGCATCACCAAGACCGCCAACACGTTCGAGACCATCGGGAGCAACGGGAGGACCCGTCCAGGGCAGCTACACGACGGAACGTTTATCGATATCCGGGTAACGGTCGACTGGCTCACCGCCCGGCTCGAGGAGGCGCTGTTCAACCTGATCACAGCCGCGGCGGATAACGGTTCAAAAATCCCGTTTACCCAGGCGGGAATTGACCAGGTCGAAGGCGAGATCTCTGGGGTGATGACGACAGCCGTGAATGCCGGCCACGTTGCCGACGGCACGGTGGTGATCTTTATGCCTGTCATCGCGTCAATCAGCGTGGCCAACAAGGCGGCCAGGACGCTCACCGGCATTCTCGTCTCAGCCGACCTTGCCGGCGCCGTCCAAACAATTACCATCAGCGTCACGCTGGCCACATAACGGAGAGACTAAGATGCCGACCTATAGTGTAGCCAATGTGAGCATCGCCTTCGGTGAGATTCTGATTAGTGGGTTTGGCCCAGACGACTTTATCACCGTTGAAGCCACCAACCCAACTAACACGCTCACAGAGGGCGCTGACGGTGCCAGCCACTTCAACCGGTCTGCGTCGAGCTCTGGCAAGGCCACGGTGACGTGTCTCGGCTCCAGTCTGGCTAACGACCTGCTGTCGGTGGCGTTCAATTCCGATCGGATTTCAGGTAGAGGTGCAAAGAAGTTTTTCGCAAAAGACAACAGCAGTGCACTCAGTTTCGTAACAGCTGAAACGGCCAAGATCGAAGGGCCTCCGCCATGGACGAAGGGGCGTCAATTAGGTCCGACTGTCTGGGTGTTTCTGCTGACCGGTATGGTCATAAATCACGGCGGGACTATAACCGCATAAACAAGTCGGCTGGGCACCCGCCTCGAGCGGTAGTCACTTCTCCCGGTGACCCGCCCAGCCGTCATTTCTCCGGGAGCCTCTTGGGAGGGAGGAAAGCATGCCAATCAAAACCCACACGTTCCAAATTCTTGACGACGAAGATCGCCCGCACGAGTACGCGATCAACCCCTTTAAGGCCAGCGAAGGACTCAAGATCCAGCAATCACTCCTGCACGTCATCGGGCCATCGATCGGCCACACGGCGGGTGCCATAAAGGGGTTGAGCTTTGGCGGGACTGTCGCCGAGATGGTCAAGGGTATGGATTTAGATGGCGATAATCTCGCCTCAGCGATCGAGGGCTTTGCGCTGCGTATCGTCGAGCAGGGTAACGACGCGTTATGGCGTCAGCTCGTCAGCGAGTGCCGGCGACAGAACGCCAAGGGAGGACTGATAGCGCTGAATAACCCGACCAACTTCGACATCATCTACGCGGCTAACTACGGCGAACTCTACCGGGTGGTAGCGAAGGTGTTGGACGTGAACTTCGCCCCTTTCGTCAAGCGTCTAAAGGCGCTGATCCAGAGCCTGAGCGAGGACGAGACGGACCAGGAGACCCCCAGCTCGAGCGAATCTTCGAACGAGCTAAGCTAGCAGGGGTCGACTGGCGTATCTGGCGCATCTGGATGACCGGGAGGGCTGGTCTGGTAGAGATCAGCGAGCAGTGGACGCTCTGGGACCTCCATTGCGCTCACCAGGTTCTGGATAGCGAGGCAGCCGCGGACAGGTTGCAGGCACAGCGAATTGAGCAGAAAACGAGGCAGTGATGGGACGTAAAATCACAGTCGAGGAAATCATCACCAAGTGGGGATTCGACGTCGACGTTGAGTCTCTCGACAAGGCTGGAAAGTTAGTTAACAAGCTGAAATTGGGATTTGCGGCCGTGGCAGCAACCGCGATTGCTGGTGTCGTCGGGCTGTTTGGAATTTCCAGGGCAACCGCGCGCGTTGGCATCGAGGCCGAGCGGGCGTCCATCCGGCTGGGCGTAAATGCTCAACTTCTGCAGGAATATGCACTCGCAGCAAGCCTTGCAGGGCTAGAAACAGAGGACTTCGTCGATGCCCTGAAGGACATGACCGAGCGCGCGTCTGAAGCAGCTCGGGGTGAAGAGGAGGCAGCAGAAGGTTTTACACTCTTGGGAATAAAGGTTACGGACGCTTCAAATCGCGTTAAGCCGGCCCTCCAGTTGTTTGACGAAATCGCCAACGGCCTGGCAAAGATCGAGGATCCAGCGCGTCAGACAGATGTCGCGATGAAGATCTTTTCTGACACGGGCTTCCAGATGCTGCCCTTTTTGAAGCAAGGGTCAAAAGGTATCGCCGATTTACGCAGAGAGGTGGTGGCCGCTGGGGCCGTCTTAGACGGGCAGATATTGAAGGGATCCAGCGAATTCACCGGCAATATGTCTCGGCTCTCGCTAAGACTTGGGGGCGTCCGCAATGAGATTAGTCGGTTCACGCTCCCCCTATTTAACAAACTGGCCAAGCTGATATTGTCCAGCACTGAAGATCTAGTTCCGTGGATAGCGTCGATTCTTCGGTCGGAACGTGCGATGGCAACCCTAAAAACAGCGCTAATTTTCGTTTCGATAGCAGCCGGCCAGCTCGCGTTCTCCGTACTCCCGACACTGATCCCACTGCTGATTACTGCTGCCGCTGCAACTAAGGCGTGGATCATCGCGGCGGCGCCCTTTATCCTGATTCCCGCACTTATTACCGGAATCATCCTCGTCATCGAAGACCTGATCACCTTCGTGAATGGCGGCAACAGCGCGTTTGGCGCGTTGCTCGAAAAAATGAAGGAAACTAGCCCACTCCTGTCCTCACTAGCAGACTTTCTCCGATTCATTTTCGGCGGCGGGTTGGGTGAGGAATTGTTCGATACCTTCGAGCGACTCTCTAATTTCATTAGCGGGATAGTCGACACCATCTTGACCATACCAGGAATGATTGTGCAGACTTTGCGCGATCTTAGTGCTGACCTCCCAGACCTCTTAGGTGAGTTACTGAGCGGGTTTGGAGGTATCCCGGCGGCGTTTATCGCGGCCGGCCGCGGACTGATCCCCGGCGGCGGTGCCCCTACGCCCGAGATAGCGGGCCAGCAGGCCGTGCAGAGCGTCTCAAACCAGAGCGCCGTGACCAATACCTCATCCACTGGCCCCATCACGGTGAACGGTGTGGGGGGCAACTCCATGGACATTGCCCAGCAAGTTCAGGATGGCGTCCGAGCGGAGATGGTCCGTGAGAATAGGAACCTGCAACGCGCATCTGTCAGCGGAATACGGAGGTAGTGATGCCAGTTACCGTATTCCCCAAGGGTCCATTTTTTAGTTTCGGTGGCTTCGAGGTTGACGCGGAGTTGCAGCAGCGGCACGTGTTGCGGCGGATGTTGACGGACAACCCCGTTGAAGACGGTTCGGTCATCACGGACCATACGGCGTTGCTGCCGCGCGAGTTCGACATGCTGGGCTTTGTTACCGACACCCGTGCAAACGCCGACGTGGAGATAGGGCGCAGCAAGGCTGCTTTCCAGGATCTTAAAGCGTTGCTGAACGGTGACCCGGCGGACCTGGTCACGGGGCTCGAGCTGATCGCCAACATGGTGATGGTCTCTCTCAACGTGCAGATCACGGCTGCCACGGGCGCGAGCCTGACTTTCCGGTCGCTGTGGAGGGAACTGCTGACAGCTGAGACGCAGTTTACCGAGCTGCCACCTGACGCACCGGCGGCGGCGGACAAGAACAAGGTCTTGCCCAGCCAGGACTCCGGCAGGCAGGCGACCGAGCCGCCAAACGACGAAGAGGTGTCGAATAACACCAGCATTCTCGCGGGCCTTTTAGGGGTAGGAGGATAGAGTTTTGGTCACGATTCCCACACGGTCCGACATCCCGCGCTATACCCAGGTGGTGGAGCTGGACTCAACCAGCTACAAGATCAAGTTGGACTTCAATACCCGCACGGATAGCTGGGTATTCTCTATCCTAACCCTGGAAGACGTTGCGATCCTGGTGGGTCAGCGACTGACGGCCAACTGGGACGTGTTCAAAGGGCACAGCCACCTCGCCGCGTTGCCCCCGGGCAAGCTGATTCTCCAGGACACCACTGGCGGTGACGCGGACCCGACAGCAACTAGCCTGGGGAGTCAGCACAAACTGATTTACATCACGGAAGCGGAGGTCACGGCCGCGTCATGAGTAAACTCTTCGGCCGCACATACCTGCTGACGATCGGTCGCGCTGGGCAGACTGCCAGGCAGTGGGAACAGACGGCTACCACGGGCGGGCTGAGGATTAACTACCAGGTCGTGCGAACGAACGGCGAGGAGCCCAACACGCTCCAGCTGTCGGTGATGAACCTGAACGACGACAGCAGGCGCTTTCTGCAGACCGATGGCCTGACAGTCAGCCTAAAGTGTGGATACGGCAACATCAACCCGGAGATCTTCCGGGGCGACGTCGACCTGGTCGAGCATCGCTGGGTCGCCCCAAATTGGATCAGCAACATCGAAGCCGGGGACGGGCAGGAGCAACTCCAGACAGCATTTATCAACAAGGCGTTCACGACTGGTATCACTCACCAGGCGGCGATCGAAGAACTCGTCGACGCCCTCGGACTCGGCAAAGGGGTGATAACGGGCATCGGCTCAGGGCGGTTCAATCTGGGCACGGTGCTGAGTGGAAATGCGGCGAAGGAGATGACCCGCATCACGTCAAGCCTCGGGCTCGAGTGGAGCGTGCAGAATGGCGCCCCGCAGGTCTACCCGGCGGCCAGCCACAATAACGAGCCCGTGATAGTCGTCAAGAAGGGCACCGGCCTCGTAGGAGCTCCTGAGCGGGTCTACGAGGCCAAGGGCACGGGCCGGACTGAGACGGGTGGAGTCAAGATCCGTTCACTACTCCAGGGCCAACTGATACCCGGGGGGCGGGTGAGTCTGGAGAGCAGGACCATCACGGGCGTGTTTAGGATCGAGTCGATTGCCCACACCGGCGACTCGCGCGCGGGTGAGTGGGTGACAGATATCGAGGCCAACGAATGACGACCGCACAACGCAGCCCAGGACTTGCAGCCGCGTTCCTTGCGGCTCTACGAGAAGACCGGGTGACCCTCCGGACGACGATGCCCGCGCGGGTTATCAGCTTCGATGCCAGCACCCAGACGGTGAGCGTTCAACCCGCATTCAAGCGATTCCACGCCACGCTAGGTGAACTCGACTACCCGGTGTTGCCCGGTGTCCGGGTTGCTCTCCCACGCGGCGGCGGCTTCGGGCTCTCGCTTCCGCTCGCGGTCGCAGCCGGCAACACGGGCACGTTGACATTCTGCGAGCGCACGCTTGATCGCTGGAACGTGGCGGGGGGTGAGGTCGACCCGGAAGACGATGAACTGCACGGTTTGAACGGGGCCATTTTTAGGCCAGACATTCACCCGGACGACGACGTGCCGGGGAACATTCACGCGACTGACCTGGTGCTCTCGAATGACGCCGCCTCATTTGGAATATGGGTGAGTAACTCAGACGTGAGGATAGGCGACTCAAGCGCGTCAGACTTTGCCGCCCTGGCCTCGCTGGTCGAAACGGAATTGGCAGCCATCAAGAGTGCAATAGCTGGAGCCGCAGTGGTTCCGAGCGACGGTGGCGCAGCATTCAAGACCAATATTCTTGCCGCATTGGTCGGCTTCCCAGCATCCGTGGCAGCCACGAAGGTGAAGGTCAAATGAGTGATATCCAGCTAGATACCACGGGTGATATCGTACTGACGAGCGGCGACTTCGTGATGCTCGAAGACGCGGCGGCGGTTGGCCAGCACGTGGATATCCGGCTCAACTTCCTCAAGGGCGAGTTCTTCCGAGATACCCGCTTGGGGGTCGACTACTACGGGATCATCTTCCAGCGACCGGTCAACCTCCCCGTGATCGACGCGTTGCTCAAGAGGGCGATGTTGACCACGCCGGGGGTGGATAAGGTTTTGAACTATACCAGCGACCTGAACGACGTCACCAGGGCCTTGACCGTGACGGCGACGCTCCAGTCGGGTGACACTAACATCGACTTTACGACCACCATAGAAGAGGTGATCAGCTAATGCCCTTGACTGCCGCAGGATATACACGCCCGACACTAGCCGAACTCAACACGGATATTGAGGCAGCGCTGAGGGCCAAGCCCGATCTTGGGGCGGCGCTCAACCTGTTGCCAAGTGCGGTCTTTGGGATGCTCAAGGAAGTCATGGCCGATCGTGAGTCCGACCTATATGAGGAAGCCGAAGCCTGCTATCAGAGTAAGGATCCGAACACTGCTGGCGGGGCGAGTCTGGACAACCTATTGCAGACCGTCGGGACTGCCCGACTTGCCTCCACAAAATCGACAGCTACGATCACCCTGACGGGTACGCCCCTGGCCGTAATCGCCACACCGATGACCTTCGCGGTCGCGGGCGCTACTGACGACACGTTCACCCTCGACGCCAACGTGACGCTGAACGGCGGCGGGACGGGCACTGGGACCGTGACAGCGGTAGCTACTGGGGCAGTTCAGGCACTCACCGGAACTCTCACGGTTATCGTGACCACCAACCCAGACCTGACCAGCATCACCAACGCCGCGGACGCGACCCTCGGCCGGGCCGTTGAGACGGACGCGGCTGCCAGGCTGAGGCTATTCCGGGTGGTCACGGACCCCAACGCCGCGGGGCTCGACGATCTCCTTGACGCAGCAGTCAACGTGGCTGGGATCACGAAGGCGATCGTCTTCGAGAACACCACGGATGCCCCGGTTTCAGGGCGCCCGGCTCACAGCTTCGAGACGGTAGTCTGGGACGCGCCGACGACTGCCAGCGAACTCGGAGACGCCATCTGGGAGGCCAAGCCTGCGGGGATAGCCACTCACGGCGGCACGTCGGTCGTTATCATCGATGACGCCGGCAACAACCAGACCATCAACTACACGGTGGCCACGAAGGTCACGATCCACATGCGCTTGGCCTCGGGTGTCCTGAATGACGCGTCGAGCTTCACGAGTGCCAAACAGGCGGAGATCCAAGCCGCGCTGATCGACCAATTCACGGGGGTAGTTGACAGCGTAAGCCCGGTCCAGCAGGAGATCGGCGACGACGTCTTCTTCAACCCGATGCAGGGTACCGTGTTCAACCACGTTTTCAGCGACGGGACGTTCCTGGTTTCGGGGACATTTACAACCGACACCGCGGATCCACCCGTGGGCGTTGTGGACATCGTGATCACGGATACCCAGATCGCCGAACTGGTAACAGCAAATATCGACTTCACCTAGAGGACGCAATGCCTGACATCAGCGAAATTACCAACCACGAGGCCCTCGCCCTCGCCCGACTGCTCCAACAGTTTCGAGCCAAGGACAGGATCGAGGCCATCGTGGAGGTCATCGGCGCGCGCGCGCAGTTGCTCGAAACGGACTTCCACGATCTCATCGTAGAGTGTTTCTTGGCCAACGCGGTCGGGGCACAGCTTGACCAATACGGGGCGTTGCTGGGGCTGCCGAGGGGCACGGCTGACGACACCCGTTACAGGGCGCTGTTGGGCGCCCAGGTGCAGATACTGTACAGCAGCGGAACCCCTGACGAGCTGCTGGCCATCTTGGCACTGCTGGCCGACGTCCTCATCACCGTCACGAGTATCACCGAGCCGGCACCGGCTACGATCCGGATGGAATACATCGGGACCGCCTACAGTGGCGATACTGAGTGGGGTGAGGATATCGCGAGAATGATCCTGAAGGCGAGGTCGCCGGGGGTAGCAATCGATCAAATAGTCGAGGCGACGGCATCAAGCTTTCGTTTCGACACGTCCGGCCAGGGCTTCGACGAAGGGCTATTTGCCGTCGACCTTGCCGCGGAGGCTGGAATCTAATGTCAGCAACTGAACCGACCAGAAACCTATGGCACTCCGGCACGGATGCGATCTGGGCTAGTACTCCCGGAGGAGGCGCCGCAGAGTCTACGCCTAACGACGCAGCGATCATCCTCGGGCATGAGTTCGAGACCGCTCTGACTTCAGGGCGGCAGAATTATATCATTGCTACCGTGGCCGAGTGGGGTCAACGGGTACGGGACACCCTTCTGCCTCAGCATAGTGACAACGGCGATCATAACCAGGTGACAATAGAGCCGGACGCTGCTGGAGAGGAGGGTCTCATCATCCGGTCGGACGCGGGTGATGCTGACGCCCAGGCGAAGTTTACAGTTCGAAATAGTGCAGGCGCTGGGGTTGTTACGATCCGGTCGGCTGGAGCAATGACAATCGGCCAGCACGGGACAGATATAAATAAACTGACCATAACGTCCGATGCTTCAGACGCGCTAGGGACGGAGCAGTTCAGGGTCGGGAGAGAGGCTGGCGCCACGGTGTTTAGCGTCGAGACCGATGGAACACTGAATACTGCGATGCCTAGCTATACGCTGGGACTGTCTCCCGGCATGTTCTCTGCCGCCGTTATCGCGGCTGGTAGTACTGATACCGCAGTAGTGTACGAGATCGATGGAGCAACGTTTAACGGCGCGATGAATACAGCTGCCGATGCTCTTTTTCGATTCGTGCAGTGCCCGGAAATGCGCCTGCAAGTGGGCGATACAATCGGGACAGTGACTCTCTTTTGTGATCGGAACGCCGGCAGTGTAGGCCAAGTCTCCCTCAATTTGAAAAACAAGAGTGCTTTCGGTACCGCTGAACTGGTGGGCACAGTGACAATAAACGCTGGTGCCAACAATCAGTCCGCGGCCATGTCTGGAACTCCGCACGTAATCACTGACGCAAAAAGCTACTACTGGGAGGTCGGTATCGCAAATACGACACCTGCAGTATCTGAGGTAGAGTTTCAGTATGTTAGTATCGTTGTGACGCGCGCAAAAGTAAGGTGAGGCAGGATACAATAATTGTCACTACCCCCTATACTCTTCCTCATATTCCCTCACTGTGTTAATAGTGGACATGAGGGGTAATAATTCCAACCAATGTAGACAAACATGTAAGGAAAGAGGGATTCACATGGCAATTTTGAGACAGTTAGTACTCACACTCGTAATCAGTGCAATACTTTTCTGCGGTTGCTCCGGAATGGGGGAAGACGATGATGATGATAGCAGTCACTCTCCCACTCCAGTGGACATTACACCAACCCCGGTCGGAGACACCCCTACGCCTACATCAACGCCTGCACCCACTATCGCTCCTACTCCGACACCCCTCCCACTGGAGGACGGTACGGCAACACTTGAGATCAGAAATGACAGGAAAATCATGGAAGACGGTTTCGTCATGGTCTACGGGGACGTGCTAGCAAACGACGATAGCGACCTGACATTGTGTGCGTGGATGGGAACTTGGCTCGATGGTAGTCCGGTGAATGTTTTTCTGGCCTGCGACTCAAACATCGACTACCCACTGCCCGTCGGTGAGTGGGTCCCATTCATACTGGACACACGCATGAAACCCTCAAACTACGGTGTAAGACCTAGCGACGTGTTCTATACATTCTGTGTTCTTTCCGAAGACAAGGAGCTTTCGACATGCTGAAAACCAGAGGTTTCATGGTTGCTATGGGCGCAGTCTTGGTCTTTGGTTGCTCGGCCTCCGGAACAGATGATGACGACGATACTAGTCCATCTTCCACGCCAACGCCAACAACCGCCCCACCAACAGCGACACCCTTTCCAGAAGAGACGCCAACTCCTACGCTGCGGCCGATCTATAATGATGTGGTCTGCGGATCATTTTACGAGGATGACGACGGGGATTTTTTTAGCGAAGCCGATGGGGACTGCGACGATAGCAACCCACAAATTAATCCAGACGTTTATGAGGTGTGTAACTATCGAGATGACGACTGCAATGGGGCAGTCGATGATCATATAAAGTATAATTGGTGGCCAGATCGCGATGAAGATGGCTATGGTGACACCTATGATTCAACGTATGTAAAGGCTTGTACACAGCCCGAAAGATACTCGTCTCTTGGTGGCGACTGCGATGATACCGATCCAGATGTTCACCCGCAACAAGTAGATTCAATCTGTGATGGCATAGACCAAGACTGTGATAATGGGTTGGACTACAACGACTATGATTTGGATGGCTTTCTGGCATGCGAAGACTGTAACGATGGTGACGCTGAGACTTATCCCGGCGCGGATGAAATATGTGACGAAGCGGACAATGACTGCGATGGTCAGATTGATGAAGGCTTCCCTTATTATGGACTGCTCTATCTTGATAGGGACAACGATCATTACGGAACGGAAGAATATTCAATCGGCAGGTGTTCAGAAACTAGAGAATGGGATACGTATCCGAATTATATATCAGAATTCGACGATTGCGATGATTGGAACCGCTTAATCAACCCCGAAGCCCCCGACATCTGCGACGGCGTCGACAACGACTGCGATGGTGAAATCGACGAAGACTGCGCTGAACGAGTCTGCCCCAGTGAAGAGGAAGCGGATCCCCTCATGCCGGGAGGAGACATTAACAACTTGACTAGCATCGAAAGGATACACCAATGAGATATCTATTCGGCTTACTGGCCATATTTTTGTTGCTTGGCTGCTCAGGTATGGGAGGTGACGACGACGACGATTCGACCACCCCTGGGGTTACCGAGACTCCCGAACCCACACCGACCCCGAGTCCTACGCCTGACCCAACTGAGGCACCAACGGCGACCCCTCTGCCGTCGTGGAACGACACGGGTACTCTCATAGTCGAGAACTATGTGGAGAGGATCGAGGGTGATGTCGGATCAACTCTTTTTATCTACGGCGACGTCATGGCCACCGACGACAGGGGCACAAACGACAGCAACTTGGTACTCTGTGTCTGGACGGGCACGTGGGTCGGTGGGGTGCCTATTCAGTTCGTGTTGGGTTGCAGCTCAGATATCGACTACCCCTTACCCGTCGATGAGTGGGTGCCGTTCGTCCTAGATTCCGGCATGGTGCCGAGTGACTACGGGGCTGAAATAAATCAAATATTCTACTCATTCTGCGTCGTCGATGACAACAACGATCCTGACGACCCTGGAGACTCCACATGCTAGCCAAAATTCTATTTTTCATCGTTGGCGTACTCCTACTGCTGCCCGGTGTCGCGCAAGCGGCAACGACAACGGCGGTCACGGTCATCACCGGCACTTATCCCACCCTTGCAGGGACGTCACCAGACCTTCGAAGCAACGTCGTGTCCGTCGGCGCCTCAGTGGATTCCATCAATATAGACATCGTGGTCGACGTCTCGGCTGCGAGCGGGACGGTGAACCTGATTTGTTTCAACACCACGACAGTCCTATGGTTGCCGATTGGAGGGGCTGTGACGATCAGCTCGGCCGTAACGGGTGGAATCACATACGCGAGATTTACGCCAGGTGCCAGCCAGTTCAGCCGTTGCGCGATCTGGGAGGCTTCAGGGACTGCGGTTATTGACAACGCTTGGATCATCAAGGGCTCTGAGCGATAGGGGGCAGGGGATGAAACTTCGGAATAAATGGCTCGTTGGTTTGCTGGCTCTACTGGTCTCATTCCCACTTATTGCGGGTGGCGATCGGGTCCAGTGGGAGCCACTGACAAGCGACGACATCCAGGGCGCGATTGTCGGGATACCTACGGACAACCAGGTCATCGACTTCAACGCTGCTACTAATCAATTCAACTATATCAGCCCTGGAGATATTGCTGTCACGATTTCGACCTCTGCGCCGCTTGGGGGTGACGGTAGTGCGGGAGATCCGGTAAAACTGGATGCAGGTCTAGCGGGCCCGGGGGAGGTTCCCGTAGCCAACGGGGCAGGAGGTTCTGCGTTCGGCCTATTGGCTGCGAGCGAAGTTACCAACGTGGCAGCCGGGGACATCGTTGCCACAGATCTTCAGGCAGCCGTCAACGAACTCGACACAGACAAGCTCGCTCTCGCCGGAGGGGCACTGTCCGGCGCCGTAACGACGTCTTCCACGTTCGATGGCAGGGATGTGTCTGTTGACGGGGCCAAGTTGGACGGTATTGAAGCTCTCGCTGATGTAACCGACGATGCCAATGTTCGCGCGGCACTCGCTGCGGCGACAGCAACCATTGATGTTAACGGGCAGACCATCTCCAACGTCGGGACGATTGACGGCATCGACATTTCCAGCTTAGCAACCGCGACCGTTTGGACGTCTGCGGCTTCTGGGGACTTCAGTGCTGAGAATAACGTGGGCGCCCTTGGTGACGGTCTCATCAAACACGCGTCAGGCGTTCCAGCTCTCGCAGTTGCCAACGCAGATTACCAGGTGCCGCGGGCCAACACGATTACGGTGGCCAAAGCCGGAGGCGACCACCTGACCATAGCGGCCGCCATCGCAGCGGCTTCAGCGGGGGACACAATCCGGATCTTCCCCGGTGCCTACAGCGAAGACAACTCCGGCGGGCCTCTTGTCCAACCAACTGGTGTCTCCATTCACGGCATCGGAGGTCACCAGAATGTCACGGTAGCGTTCACCACCACGACTCAGCACGGGTTTCAGGTTGGTTCTTCAACGAGCTTTGGAGGGATCGGGCTCAGTGGAGTCACCGGAGCGCTGAAGGCTTGCGTTCATATCCCGGCCGGTGTGGTCCATAACCACATGCAGGACGTTGAAACCAACGACTGCGAGATCGGAGTCTTAGTCGACGCGAGTGATGATGCCAACGACGCCACAGAAATCTTCGTTCGGGGAACCGGCACCAGGGCGCAGGGGATCAAACTGTCGGCCGGGTCGCATTATACCGTCCATGATGCCGAGTTGGACAGTGGTTTGACTTTGACTGACTTTGCTCTGGTCGATGGTGCAGGCACAGAGTTCCATCTGTTCAGTTCTCACCTACAGGGTGCATTGAGCACGAACGGGATCCACGTTACCAACACGGCGGATGCCCAGATTATAGGCGTCCACCTGAATGGCTTTACAAACGCGCTTCGAATCGGAGCCTCGGATGGTCTGCTGTTCGCGCTGAGTTGCGATATTGAATCGTCTGATACGTGGGACGTGCTTGTTGAGGGTGGAGCTGGTAGCTCATTTTATACGGGTGGTACGAGGGCAACCCGGAGCATGTTGTCGATATCAGCCGGCTCAAGTGTACAGGGATCTATCGTCTCAGATCTTGAGGGCGATCGGGCATTGCTTTCCATCGGTGAGTTGGCAGTCGGCCTTCCTCTGGCTGGTAAAGAATCCGTCTTCGGGGAGGGTGACTCGCACACCGATGATATGCATGTCTTCACCAACACAAGCCTGGAGGCTGGGACGTGGGCCGACGTGACAACCGCGGCAGCGAGTGCGACCGGTTCCACGTTCACATTACTCCCTGGAATCACTGCTGATAATTGCGTGTTCGTGGGATCGGAGAATGCTATCTTCCCAGGCATCAAGGTGACGATGGACTCAACGGCTATCACGCTTGGAGCGGGTGCTATCAACGAGGAGTTTTGGAACGGCTCGGCCTGGACCGACTTCAACTTGATGGCGACTGACGCCGACATGCCGTACAACCAATATGCTGACGCGGTATTCCAGAGAGCCTCCCAAAGTGATCAGGTTCGGTTTGGCCCGATGACCGGATGGGCTTCGAAGAGCCTCAACGGCCAGGTAGCATTCTGGATGCGCTGGTGTGTCACCACGGGGATTACGACATCGCCAGTACTGCAGCAAGTTAAGGTCCACACCAACAGATTTGAAATAAACCTGGAGGGTTTCGCAGAACAGTTCGGGGATGCAATCGAAGAGCGTTCAATGCCACTTCCGGAGCATAGGGCACTGAAAGCTCCAGCTGCTCCGGGCAATGTGGTCGTTACCGTTTCGGCCTCAATTGAGTACACAGGTTCACGAAATAGCTACTCGACCGGTGACGGTGTTGTCTACATCGTTCCAGTGCCTGACGGGCTAGACACCAGTCAGCCTCTCACATTCAGAACACTCTGGAAGCCCAGCAGCACCAACGCTGGCGATGTCAATTTCAACCTCATCGTTTCGGAAGGGGATATTGGAGACGTCGTGGATGGCACGATCGCCGAGACTGCGGTATCTGTAATTCAGGCAGCGTCGGGCACTACGGACGCGATTCAGGCACTGACAGAGCACAGTTTCTCAGTGCCTGATGTGATCCCAGGCGACGTGATCTTCATTGCTCATACTCGAGCCGCTGCCAGCGATACCTTCACCGGGAACGTTGAAATCCTGCGGCGCGAGCTCGAGGGGCACTTCTGGAGGTAGCATAAAATTTGATGGCCAGCCGATCGCTCCCAACTCCCTGAACTATTCGAGGTGAAATATGCAGACGAAAATAGCAGCCGTTGAGCCGGCCGCTTCCGACCTGACCTGGTTTTACTCCCTGGTGGAGTCGATCGCTCAATACGGGTTCTGGGTTCCAGCCGGGGCCGTGCTGCTCCTGGGTTTGGTGGTGGGTATCTACCGGGGCACGTTTACGAAGTTGATGAAACATGTCTTCGGCTACCTGAAGCGGGAGCAAACTATCGAGGCGGCTGAGGTGGGAGTGGAGTTGCCGAAAGAGAACGAAGGCGGCGGTGATTAGTCTAGGGCCACCAGCTTCCGTCCGCCGTTAATATCCTTAACGATCTTGACGTGGGGCACGAACCCCAAAGCCTCGGCAACCGCATAGCTCCCATCTGGGTTTCGTTGCTGCGTAGTGACCTGCACAATGCAACCAGAAGGCACTTCCATTGCCTTGCTGCTCTTCATCCAGCCTTCGTTCTGGCTAGACGCCTTACAGAGCAATTGGAACATATCACCGTTACCAACCACTTTGATATCCGGTACATTCTTCCGTGCGCCCGATACGTCTGAATTGTGAAGTGTCTTATTCATTACTGTTCTCCTTGCTTAATGTTAATATCGTTTGGGTCTGTGGGGAGTGTCCTGCTAGAATTCCGGCTCCGGGCCGAGAGCCGTCAGCGCCTTCTCAAACGCCTCCACCGTGACCTCAGACGAGCCCGTCAGGCGCTCCAGGAGGGGACCCGCAGCCGCTTGGAGCTTCGAGTCCAGCACCAACTCCCACCCCTCTGCCGGTTCTGGGATAAACATTCCCTCAATAATTCCCTTCACATACTCCTTATTGAGTCGACCATCTTGGGCACCTTTATCCAACGATTGCAGGTACTCCAGCGCCTCCTGAGCTCCCTCCTCGTGCCCCTCTTCCGTGACGTCCAGGAGCATGCGCGCTCGTTTCGCGGTACGTTCCACGGCCTTGCAGGCGTCGTCCGGAGTATCCACCCACTCACACTCGATCGACTGGTACACTCGTGCGAGTACCTTAGACGCGGTCGTCAAGAACTCTTCCCGGTCGTCGTCGGGTTCGAACCCGGCAGCGAAATTATCGTCGGCAGTTTTTGCACTCTCAGTGAATTCCTTCGTCGCGGCGTTGTACATCTTATACAACTCGTGCAGTTGAGAAACTTTCTCCCCCACCTCGTTCCATTCGGGGGGGGTTTCGATCATTTTTGCCAAGTCCTGCAGGTTCGCCTCGTCCTCGTCGGAGCCACCCTCTATCTGCTCCGTGTGTCCCCCAGGAATAGAGATCACGTCCCCAGGACGCGCGATCTCATGGGGGTTCCCCAGGTCGAACCCTATCATGTCTTTCATCATGTCTATGAGTGCTCTTCCGAGGCGACTCTCTACACCCTCGCTGTACCCAGTAACCAGTACCTTCCCATAGCACTGGTCACCCTCGACTGCGTTTCCCATGTCCTTTCTCCTCGTGCTGTTTGATCTCTTGGTTTAGGACGTCCTCGAAGAATTGCAGGACCTCTTCTTCACTCAGTGCATGCCTCATCGGTGGTGGAATTTTACTAGCGACCTCCTTCCCGTCCCTCATCACCGATACGGAACCCATCAAAGATCCAGTATGTCCTCGAGCTACCTTGTATCGCTTGGTCACGCTGCTGTCTCCTTCTCTTCCATCGGGATGACGTACCCGTTCGCGTCCAGTACGCGCTCGAATTCAGTCCCGGCTTTCCTATCCTTGATCCACCTCCGCGCCATCGCGGACTGACTCCGGATGGCAACGTCGGGACACCAGAATTTTCCCCTCTCCGTGATGATGTCCTCGAGCCTGCAGGCGGCCAGGTGGGAGCGCTCCCTCCCCCATCGCTGGTAGGGAATCTCGAGGATGAACTCGTCGTGGACGTGGCTCCACTGCCTGGCACCGTAGAGGGGGGAGAGGATCCCCTCCCGGACCAAGAACTGCTCGGTGTCCAGGGACGGGTCGTGGATAAGACCCAACCACTCTACTCTCCAGTCCTCGTGCGTCGTGCGGCCCAGGTAGCACTCCAGTGCGACCCTCACCATGACGTCGCCGGCGAGGTCCGCGATCCGTCCCTGGAACGGCTGGTTCCTGCCGTCCGTGTACCCGCAACCTCCTCGCCGGCGACCGGACAAGGGCTGGACGAACGTGAACTGGACGTCGTTCCGGACGCGCGAGCCCACCCACTTCTGGGCCATCGCGGACTCGGGCCACGCCTCGTCGAACGCCTCTATTATCTGCTGGGCCTCCTCGAACGAGACCTCTATACCGTACCCACGCGCGTACTCCATGAGGGTCTCGGCACCCATGCCCCCCATGCGACCGAAGTTCCCGATCTTAGAGAACTGCCTGCACCTCTTAACTACCTTGTCCCCTGTCTTCTTGCGGGTCAGCGCCTCCTCGTACGTGACGCCCGCCAGCTCGGGGAAGTGGATGGCCAGCCACAGGTGCGGGTCCTTACCCTCGTTTATCGCGTCCATCATGGAGCTGAACCTGAACACCTCGTAGCACCACTGCGCCCAGGCTGCGCACTCCGCCTGGTCGATGTCCGCGTCCAGGAGGACCCACCCGTCCCGCGCGACGAAGCACTCCCGCACGCCTCCGAACGTGGGTAGGTTCTGCATGTTGGGTCTCTTGCAGCTGGTTCTGCCTGTTTTTTTAAGCTCGTCGTACTGCGGGCAGATGGGGTACCGCATCCCGTGGGCCAGGATCGGGATGTACGTCCCGTCGATCTTCAGGATCGACGACTGCTCCCCGTACGCCACGAGGGCCGTGTCCTCAGACTGCGCCATGACGTCGCGGGACCAGCTGACCTGTCCCTCGGGGAAGCGACCCGACGGGTCAGTGGTGGGTGTGATGACGCGGCCGTCCACCTCCGTCGCCACGGCGCCTCCTTCCGGCTTGACGTTGGGGACCTTGTAGTGCACCCACCCCTTCTCGTCCGGCGGACCGTGCTGCTCGAGTAGCGCCTCCCAGTCCTCGTGCCCCTCCTTCGCCTTGGCCTTCTTGTCTGGCCATATGGCAGGGAGGCCGTGGTCGGAGAACTGGTCTTGGTCCTCGAGGGTAAAGGCGCATCCCTGCACTCGTTGGATATACGTACTCTCTAATTCTTTCCCTCCGTCGGGTAGTAGGAGTTCCTTGGAGTCGACCGTGATACCTCGGCTCCGGATATACTTCGCGTCGTACGCGGCCCGGACCCGGTCCTGGACGGCGCGGCGCTTCATGGAGACGGCGACGACGCCTTTCTTCGTCACCATGTGGCCGAGACCCTCCTCGAGGATCAGTTCCTCGATCTCCCGGACCTTCTCCTTGACCCGCTTGGTCAGGATGGGGACGCGCTCGGGGTCGGTGCGTACTCCCCAGGCGGACATGAGGTGCAGCGCCCACTTCTTCAGTACCTGCCGCCGCTCGTCGGTAACGAGCCAGGGGAGCCGCGGGTCCTCGTACTCAGTCTTCTCGCACATTCGCTGCTGGGACTCTCCCACCAGCACGTTGTAAACGGAGTCGTCCTCTGCGTAGCGCACAAAACCTACAGGCCACAGTTCGAGGGGTACGGGTATCATCTCCCCGTACCGCAAGCGACACGCGTCCGGGTTCTTCTTGTCTTCCCGGATGTCTATATTGAGGTGGTTCTTGACCAGCTCGTAGAGGGGGATCCCACGGGCCTCGTCGTCGTCCCCCACACCGAACAGGAGTCCACGCTCGTTAAGGAGCAGTTTCTCCCTCGTCTCGATGTCGGACAGGCGTCCCTCCCAGAGGGCCGCGAAGACCAGCTCGAGCAGTTCTGCGGCGCGTGCGTCCCCATATTGTCGTGACGCCTCCTGCACGAGTACGGCCCAGTCGTAGGGTCCGTTCTGCCAGCGGGAGGTGACGTCCTTGTCCTGCAGGATGGCCTCGAACCAAAGGACGCCGTCCACGCGGTCCAGCAGGTGTCGGTCCACGTCCTCGTCGGAGACCCGCTCGGCCCACGTCAGGCACGCGAGGGGGGGACAGATGTTGCCGGGTAGTACCAGGCTGGTCTCGGTGTCGACGCCGATGATTCTCACGTGGGACCTCGTGGCTGGAGAAAAAGTCCGGGGGAACTCTCCCCCGGTCAAGGTTGCAGGTGTGACCTACCAGTCGAGATCTTCGTCCCCACCGGACTCGAGTGCGGGCTCTTCGGGAGCGGCCACGGTCTCGACGACGGCAACCGGGGGGGCAGCCTTCGCCGCTATAGCAAGGACTTCGTCGTACTTGTCCTTGGGGATGTGGATGTACTGGCGGGGATTGATCTTGGTCTTCTTTTTCTTCGACAGGAACGGGGGCAGGACGTCCACGAACAGTAGAGTACCTTCGTACTTAAAGGGACTCTGTTCCAGTTCCTTCAAAATGCTCAGCTTGACCTTCAGTTGGGGGAGGTTCATGACCGCCCCCATATGAGCCTTGACCTTGCCGAGGATCGTCTGAGCGGTCTCAGCGTCACCAGTGTCAATCGTCATGACGTCGGAGCGACGACTCCCAACAGGGTGCGTGGCGTGTGCGGTCTGCACGATCTCAAATTCGGGAATGAACTTGATCTTGTGCTTGTTGGTGTGACTTGGACCTGTCTTGTGACAAACTATCCGTATGAGATAACGCCCCTCCTCGTTCAGGTACGGTGACTTGACAAAGCCTTCCGCTTCGTCAAAATCATCTTTGTCTACTTTGTCCCAGATACTCATCTTGATCTCCTTCTAGGTTTTGGTTTTAGTTTCTCCCGGATTGACCGCCGGGCCGGTATTCGTTATCCCAGCTCACCCAGCGGGATGTGATGGCATACCTTGCGGAGAATGTTCCTCGCGCGTTCAAATGCATCCAACTGGTTCCACGCGCGACACAGACCAGACGGGTGGGGGAGGCACACGATCGTGCTGCTCCCGTCCGTCGTCGTCTCGAACGCCTTAACACCCGCGAACCCCGCGGCGGCCTTGACCTTGTTGCCGAGGAGGACGAAAACGTGTCCCGGCAATAGCCGTCCCAGTTGCTCCATCTCCCGACGCGCCGCGGGCATACTCCACCGTTTCACGCAGAGGTTGCGGCGGATGAAATACCGGAAATATGTTTCACGTTTGACACCGAGAATTAGCTGGCGCAGTCGACTACCCGCACTACTTGCGGGTTCGTCATAGAGGTCGAAGTCCCGCCGGTTCTGGTAGGGGTTCAACTCGCCGACCAAGACGACCCTCTTCTCCGTATCCGGCCACTCGTGGTGACCGTACTCGAGTTGGAATCGTTCGTGGAACGGCTTCCAAACCATCATCTTTAAGGAGGGGTCAAGTCCTTGGGAAACCATGCGGTCCTGCACTTCACATAACTCTCTCCACGTGTACGAGAACCTTTGCTCCTTTCCCTGCTCGATTCGGACGTAGGGTTTTTTCCCCGGAAAATAATGTGTATCTATACATATTTGTCGGTGGTTGCTGTCTCTGTTCATTTCGTCACCTCCTTCCACGTCCCTAATAACAACCTCTGAGGTATCTGGGACGTACCCTGGATGTACCTGGCCTGCTGCATGGCCGTGGCCAAGTTATCCCGCAGTGGTTCAGCATGCTGCCAGAAATCTGCGATCACCTCGTCCGCCATCTGGCCGGACCGGTACACGCGACCGAGCACCTGCTCCGCCTGCGCTCCCGGACTATTCTTCGCGGCTCCGGGGCTCGTGATGATCATCCGCCGCCACGCCTGCAGGTTGAGTCCCTCACAGTGGGAGAACTCGCTCAAGGCCACTGGGCGACCGTCGCCGGTCAGCTCGTTCCAGGGAACCTTCTCACCCGACATTACGACCCGTAGACCACGGCTGCGGAGTTCTAAGGCGACGACCCTGTGCTTGTACCAGAGGATGCACTTGCGCCGTAAACGCTCGGCCATCTTGTCGATTATCGCCGTCGTCAACCATACCGGCTCGACCGGTATCGGCTCCCCGACCGACGATGGTTTTTGCCCCGGGTAACATACACGGTACTTGTCACGCACCGTTTCCCAGTCGCCCCAGGCACGCTGCACGAACGCGGGTACGAGACCCAGCTCCCGCACGATCTGTCCGGGGGTGTCGATCCCGTCCCGCTCCCCTTGACCACCCGCGACCAGGTACTCCGACGACGCCTTGGACCACGATCGCTTCCTTTCCAGGTAGTCGCTGTCGGGCTCCCCGTGCGACGTCGTCTCCCACGCCCAGCGGTAGAAAAAACCCATGCAGATCTGGCTCTGGGCTATGTTCTGCGCACCCCTCCCCGCGGCCTCCATCTTCTTGTCGCGGACGATGGCGACGCCTTCGCTACCGGGTAGCTCCCCCGTCCGGTCCAGCTCGTCCAACGCCTCCTCTATCTCCGGGGGGCAGTCGAACATCACACTCCGCAGGGTGAGCTTGGCGTCCACGTCGACCCGCGACCCCGTGACGACCCCCGGGGTCGCGGCGATGCGGGCGTCTAGCGACCGGCGGCAACACTCTATGCGCGACCCCGAGGACTCGTCCCACACGTCGGTGGGGAGGATGTCCGGGGGTGACCACGCGTCCGCGAGGGGGCGTATCATCCCCCAGTCCGACGCCTCCGCCGTGACGACGGAGTCCACGCAGCGCGCCCACGCTTCCAGCTCGGTCTTGTGCATGGGTATGGGCGACCCATTTCGCAAGGACAACTCAAACAGGTGCGCGTGGTCCTTCAGTCCCTTCGTCGAGCTCGTCGCGCTCATGATGACCCACACGATGGACGAGTCGAGCCGCGCGGTACGCAATACCCTCCGCGTCCTGGCCGAGGTCACGTTCTTGATCGCCTGCCCCTCGTCGCAGATGACCAGGTACGCCTTGATCTTTTCCAGCAGGTCGGGGTCGCAGGAGACCTCCTCGTAGCTGTGCACCAGGATGTCGGGCCTAATCTTCCAGTGCCTGCGGTAGTCAGGCATCTCCCTCATCGTTTTGTCCCGGAGTGCCGCAGGGCAGAGGTACACGGCTCGGCGACCAGGAGCCGGGGGAGGTATCACCGTGGGCAAGAGGAGGCCGGGGAGAGTCTTCCCCGAACCGACTCCCGCGCGCACGAATACCCCGAGTTCCGCAGATATCCTCCTCTGCCGAACCGCCTCCAGCAATACGCACGCCTGCATCTCCCACAGGTCCATCGTCCCCCGGGGGGTCTTGAGCGCGGCCGTGAGCCTGCGCACGGTATCCACCGGGAGAGGGTGTCGCCTCGGTAGCGCGAGTATGCGGGAGGTTTCCGAGGGCATTATTTAGGCGACTCCTCGGTCTGGACGAATACCGCGTTCGCGGAGAGGGGCGTTCCTGCAGCCTTCACCTCGTTGCGGATCTGATTTACTTGTGAAGACTTCCACTCTCGAAGTCTTCGCCGACGCTCCATCTCTACCTGGTGTTCGGGTGTTTGTTTCCGTCTGGCTGCCTTACCCATAGTCGTCACCAAAAAGAGGTAAAAAAACAGGCGCGATTTCGAGTACTGTTACTCGACCATCAACCCACGCGCCCGTGGAAGGGCTGTTACTCAGCGAGACCCCGTGCTGCTGTCACTTCGTACCAAATATCACGTGGGTGGAGCGCTCGATAAAGAAACGCCGCGTCACGTCCCATTCCTTGGAGAACCCTCGGACCACGATCGGACCGGCGGGAGGGGGGTTAGCGTGTAGGGCCTCCATAAGGAACCCCGGCCACTCGAACGCCTTGAGGCACTGCACGTCTGGGACGTTCCTGTCCGCCGCAATCTTATCAAGGTACGGCGCGAGTACGTTCTCGAGGAGGACGTACGAAGAGTTCAGGGGAACGCAGTCCACATAGAGTGTATTTTCGGTGAAAGGCGTGGCGTCCCCTGATTCCAGCTCCTTGATCCGTTTGAGCGCCTTGTCTACGATTGCCGGTTGACCGTCGTACGACTCAAGTGCCGTCCTCAGTGCCTCTATCTGCTCGTCCTTGGCCAATAAGTCAGCCTCGAGCTGCGCGACCCGCTCGTCACTTGCCGGCACCTTGGGAGCGACGCCGTATTTCTGGAGAATTTTCTCGGCACGCGGCTCGGAGAAACGTGGTAGTGACGCGAGCTCCTGCACGCTGACGTCCCCTGCGCGGAGGCGTCCGTCGGTGACGCCTGCCGCGACCATCTTCTCCGCCTGGCTCTCGGAGCAGCCGGCCGAGATTAACTTCTGCTGCTCCTCTGCTGGGTTCCTCAACTCCGTACCACCGGCATCTGCCGCCGTCTTCTCGATGGAGGACAACGCGTCGTCCGCAGTATTGGGCTTCCCATCCTCGGTCGCAGGGTTCTCCCGGTCGTCCCACGCCCGCAGGAGGGGGTTGAGAACCAGTTTCCGTACCAGGTCCGCGTCTATCTTGTCGTCCCGCACGACACCCGGTTCGGCCAGACGATAGGCCGGCTGTCCCTTCACCTCATATTGGGACGCTCCCTCCACCACGGCGTCGGCGCGGAATCCCTCGGACGTGGTCTTTTTAACGACGGTTCCGTCCTTCCGCTTCACTTCTTTCCACTGGCAGCCGATGAGGAACCGGTAGTCGTTCCCCAGGAGGCGGAGGTCGAACACCTTACCGTGCCGTTCTCCGGCAACGGAACAATACGGCTTCCCCTTCAGTGTGTCAGCCTTCCACACGACTGCTCCCTCTAGGAGCTCCGTGGTCGTGTTCGGGTTGGCGTCGGATGCGTTGATCATGTCGTCTTCTCCTTTTGCAGGGAGGCGTCCGTGCCGCAGGTCATTCCGCACGGTCATTAGCAACTTCCCTAGTTTGTTCAGACCACGCCCCGTGCGTAGGTCAATTCCCCAGAAACCGTCTCTCCATGTGTTCCCTTCCTCCAACTCCATGTCCCCCGTGGCCAAGAGCTTATCAGCCAACCCCTTGTCACGGAACTTGGCGCGGAGGATTCCATACATGATGTCTTCTTTCACCTGCTCCCAGTTCGTGCAGAGCGTGACCCGTCGTCCTCTCCACTTGGCGTCGCTCGGAGTCGGGGCGGAGTGGACGAAATCCCTCTCCGTCTGATCCAATGTCTTCGCGGCCTGGAAGCAGTGCTCTGAGGTTTGCCAACTACACAGACCGTCTCCTAAGTCAAACTCGAGGATGGACTGGTAGAAGTTCGAGAGGAACCCGTAGTCCCCCTCGAAGACGGAAATCTTACGCTTGGGTTCCCCCCTCACTGCCGCCACGCGGTCAATCATGTCCCTCGTCCCTCGCCCCCCGCGGCCGTCCTGGTCCGCGGCTGCCCACAGGTCCTCGAGTGGGACGGTCGTCTTCGCGTGGCAGCGGTCGTAGTAGGGGCATATCGACCCGTAGAACCGGTCGCACTGGGACTCGGGGGGTGCTGGCAGCTCGAGGGTGTTCTCTTCACCGTGGCAGGCCACGACGCGCTGTACGAGGGGTCGGTCCTCCTCCTCGAACGCCTCTGCATGCTGGACGGACACGATGCGGACGGGTTGCCGGATGCGGTGGGGTGCGTCTCGCTCAACGCCCACGTGGGAAATCTCTACCAGGTCATCGATGACGGGGTCGTCCTCGCGGGCTACTCCCAGGACGTACACGAGCAGCTGTCGATTGGTGTCGAGTTGCTCGCGGGTCTTGACCCAGCGCACGTCCTTGACGGACTTCAAGTCGCTGACGCGGACCATGTTCTTAGGGATACGTGCCAGTCGACCCCACTTGGCACCCGGAAGGGTCAGGAAGTCGAGGCACCCTATTAGGAAGACGCCAGCGTACTGAAAGCGGACCCACTTCTGGGTCTTCACGAGGTTCGGCTGGTTCGGGAGAGGGCAGCGGTCTACCGCTACTGCCGCGGCGCCTGAAACACTCTTGAGCGTCCCCTTGATCCAGTTCTCGACGTCCTGGTCGATCTGCTTTCCTTTCTCGATTACTCGGAGTCGGGCGGGAGGTATCTCGGAGACGATTCCGAGGACGTGCTGGTAGTGGTAGTAACGGAGACACATCTCGGCCGTGTTCAACTTCGACACGGACGTCTTGCGGAAGGGTTTCAAGATGAGGTCGGTCATTTGGTCTTAGTCTCCGTTTTGTTTTGTACGGGAAGGTTATCCGGAACTCTTAACGCTGTCAATAGTAAAGGTCAAGAAAAGTACGGTTTGACTAAGTCCTGAAATTCTCTGATAATATTCCCGGCATACAAGCGTATCGGGTGACCCTTTTCGGAGTAAAAGAACTCCGTGATCTTCTGGTGCAGCCCATACCGAGTGAACCCTTCCCGTTGCTGACGGAGGTACGCTTCGAGTTCTGGGCAACAGTCGTTGCATAAATATTTTTTACCTTCCAAGGTGATTACTTCTATGACGGTAGAGGCATTCTCACACTTATATCGATTGCACTTAAGATCCATCGATGACCTCCTCGTAAATATTGATATCCTGCCCTGGACGCACCCAGACCTCCACAGACTGTACGTTCTCATCTCGACGAGCCGCCTTGCAGAGCGCGTGCAGGATGACGTTCCCGACCGCGGCCATGGCGGCGGGTGGTACGGCGTTGCCTATGTGTTGCCGTCGCAGTCGGGACGACCCCTCCAAGTCCACGCGGCGTCCCTGGTAGTCCAGGTGCAGGTCCTGCAGTGCCGCCAGGTCCCTGTCCGTCAGGGGTCGGTGCCAGCTCCACTTACCCGGCTCGTCCTCAGTGAACACGTAGTGGTACCCGTCCTGCACGATGGGGACGTGGAAGCGCTGGTCCTGCACGGCCGAGGCCGTGGCCCAGATATCCGCGCTCGCGGCGACGGTACCAGATGGTCGGTCAGCCGCCTGCACGCACAGTGCCGCACCCGGACGAGGGCTGCAGTTGAGTCTCAGGTCACCGATGGCCGCGGCCATGTTGGAGCTGGACACCGACGCGGAAGAGGTGACCGTCGGTCCCGGTGAGTGCCAGACGCAGACACCGTGGAGCCCCGGATACCCGTCGCTACCGACCCGTAGGTCACCCACAGATAGCGCTCCACCACTCACACCGTCCGAACCAGTGACCGTGTTCGACGGGAGGTTATCCACCTGTACTTTCAACTTGGATGAGTGCCTATCGGTTCGGTGTTGTACCCGCAGGTCCTCCACGGCCAGCGTGCTGTTGCTGCGACCAACCCCTGAGGCGCCGGTGACGGAGCCGCATGCCCGGTCCCACTCGCTGACCCTCCACGCGCCATCTCGGGCACTGTGTCCTATCCTGAGTCGTCCCAGGCGGTCGTCGTTCAGGTCCCGCCAGTCGTGGCCGGGACGCACGCATGCCAGCCGCAACGCCGTCTTAAGGTGGATCTGTGGGAGTCGGTGCATTATCCCACCGGCCTCCACGTCACCCGGCCAGGGCAGCTCCGCGAGAACGCTCCCGATCGAGCGCATCGGCCGCTTCACGGGCTGGTACACGAACCGCGGGACCTTCTCCACGTGCCGGGCCACCATAAAAAACCTGACCCGGTTCTGGCCCAGTCCACCGACCTCGCCGGCGTTGTGCGTCCCGCAGTGCACCGCGTACCCGTACGACTCCAGCATGGTCCTCATCTGCTCGAGCAGGTGTACTCCCCGCGTCTGTATCCGCGGGACATTTTCAAAGAAAATAACGTCGGGGGGACACTCCGCGAACGCCTCGAGCGTCAAGAACACGCCACGCACGGTCAGCTCGTTCAGCGCCTGATACTTGCGGGTCGCGGCCTTCTTCTGACCCAGTAACCCGGACAAGCCCTTGCAGGGACTACTGAGGGTCACGAGGTTAGGGAACTGGTCCTGCGCCGCTCGTCGGATGTCCTCGGGAGTCGCCTCCCTCCAGTCCCCAGGGGGAGGTCGCCCGTTTATGTCCTCGTACTGCTCCCGCGTGGCCAGGTCCAGGCAGGTAGCCGGGACACCAACGATCCGGAAGAAGTCCCGGCAGGCTACTGGGTCCACGTCGACTCCCCCGAGACTACGAAAACTTCCGCGGAATCCCCCGAGCTGGACGGCACTGCGTGAGAGTCCTAGGGCGATACCCCCGATCCCGCAGAACAGTCCGAAGTCCGTGAACTCTTTTCTGAGGGGGAATGCTACTTGTCGCACGGGGTCTCTTCCTCCAGCTTCGCCCAGATTCGCGGCATGACATCCAGCTTGACGCCACACTCCAAATCTTCCAGTGTACCCGTGTTGAATACGACGACGTCACCCTCCACCATGAGGGAGCCAGTACCCACGTGCGTCTCGGACGCGTGACTCTTGTCGCCGTCCTCGTTCCGTCCCCTGACGTGCACGATGATTCCCCCAACTTCCCGTATCTTACGGGCCTCGTTAGGGAATCGGACGTCAGTGACGATCGTAATCTCGTTGGCTTGACGGGACTTCAAGAGGTAATCCACCCACACGTCCTCTCGTAGTACCCTCCCCCACTCGGTCCCGAGGGTTTGTAGGGCACTACGAGGCGTGACTCCGTCCGGGTCGGGGGTACTTCGCCCTGCGCTGGGACCAAAAAGCTGATCGTGGTCCCATCCAAATATATCCATGCAGAAACGCTTCATTGGCTCCGCGAGGGACCGGAGGGCAATCCATTGGTTTCCTTTTAGTAAACGCGGATCAGGGAATAACTGATTCCGCACGTACAACGCCACCGTGTCCTTCCCCGAGCCAGCAGGACCGGCGATCCCAACGATTACTCCATGTCCCATTCGATACCTCCTAGAGGTTGCAGTGTCTTTTTGACGTAGGTGTTCCAGAGACTAAGAGATGGACGTTCTTGTATTTTGATCACGTACATCCCACACAGGTCGAAATTGGGTTGTTGTCCCGTCTCCGTCACCATGAGATCGAGCCCGGGGTGCTCGTGTACCGCGGACTCGACGAGTAACGCCTTGGTGTCGACCCCCTTGACGACGCGTTCGAGGTGCTTCCACGCTGACTCGTCCAGTCCGTCGTACAGTCCCAGAGCGTCGTAAATTCGCGCCTGCCATAGGTGCTCAAGATTTCTATATCCTGGCAGCACGTCCTTGAGCCCCGTCGGGAGGTCTCGGAGGTACACCTCGGACAGGTCGTGCGCCGCGCACGCTGCGACGATTTTGGGCGTACTATAATCGTACTGGGCGATCAGCACGCACAGGGCCAAGTGCTCTATGAGGGGCACGGATATGACTCCCAGGTACCGGGTCTCCGTCCGGCAACCGTGGTACAGGTCGGTCTCGTATAGGGTCACGTCCTGCGGTCGGTCGTACCGACGAATCAACGCTCGTCGGAGCTTGACGGACCGGGGAGGTGGTGGGGGAGTGTACTCGGGTAAGGGGTTGTTAGTTTTCATCATTTGCTCCTAGGATACAAAACGCGCGATACGGAGCGCGAGAATGTCATAATATTTGAACATGACATTGAGTTGTCTATGTAAGAGTATCTGATCCTTTCGTGGAAGACCTCTACATACCTCCCCTTTGACGAACACTCGCAACTTCTTGATCTTCTCGTTAAGATCTCGCTGTTCGGTTACTACTCGTTCTTCATGCGGTTCCATACTCTTCTCCTCTCAAGTTATCAGTCCAAAAAGGGATAGTTCGTCACACGCGTTTCCGAAGGAAGTACACGTCGGCCTTATGGTACCCACCCGTGTTCCGTTCGTCCGGGCAGTGTAGGAGTGGCTCACCTTCCTTCTGCACCGAGTCCTTGTCGAGCCAGAAGTGCGTCGTGTCTTCCGGAATCTTCCCGTCCGTGCCGGCGAACACCTCCGCGATTGACGGCTTAAAGAATCCGTAATAGCCCCAATTGTGGTAAGTCTGCGCCTTCCCAACCAAGGTGAAGTTGAACGCCTCCCCCTTAGTTTTTGGGTCCCACGTGAACGCGACGTCCCGTAGGTCGGGGATCTCTATCTCGTAGAAGAGGTCCTCCTCCTCGAAACCCTTGATCTCGTCCTCAGCACTTACAACTGGTTTCACCTGGGTGATGAGTCGCTGAAGGCGCTCGTCTGAAATATCAGGTATCGTAAAAGTGCTCATGCTGGTCTCCTCAGTTGATTAGACAAATAATCTCGGTCTTCTCCGTCCCAGGATACTTTCCGTTGACGCTCGTTTTCTTCGGTACCGTCTCCGCGACCACCCTCCGACCCAGGGAGAGCACCCTCGGGAGCTGGCAGATCGTCTCGCAGAATATCGTCGGACCCCTAACACTGCGTAAGGTAAAGTCCAGGTCCTTCTCCTTCCACGCTCCCGTGTAGGAATTGAACGTCGTGAGGTAGGGGGGGTCGAGGACCAGCAGGTTTTCGGGTTTCACGAACAGTAGTGGAAGGGGGTACGCACAGCAGGATATAGAGACACGCCCCTGCAGGTCGTTCTCCGCGCTGTACCGGGAGAACCGGAAAGGGGAGTTCAACGTCTCATTCGATTCATCCAAGAGACGACCGCTCCCCTTTCCGGTTCTCCCGGTACAGCGCGGAGAACGACCTGGTCACGAGCCATATGAAACGCGCGGCGTAGATGGGTGCCTCCTCATCGTCGGGATTGACCTCATTAATCCACTCCTTCATGTGATCGTGCGTCGTCCACCGTTCGAAGGCCTCCAGATATCCGGCGACCATCTGCGCGTCCTGCAGCACCCCCTCCCACGCCTTTATCAAACGCGGGTTCGCGTCGGACAGAACCAGCTCCGCGTCGGGAAACCGCGCGGCCAGGGCCAGCTCCAACGCTCCACCACCCAGGAAGGGAGACACGATCCGCTTCGGATTCAGGTCCCCCACCATCCGGATCACGCGCTCGACATGCCGCCTCTTCCCCCCGACCCAGCTCACGAAGGGCAGGGGGTAGCCCTCACTCATGCTGCTCGATGACGGCGCGGTCTGCCGCGAGTACCAGCCACGCGGACAGGGACATCTTGGAAAGTTCCGCGGCTCGCTGCCACCCCCTCTTTTTCGTGGGGGTGGTCACGAAGTTGACCTGCTGGTACTCGGCCGCGGATACCCCTACCGATTGATTACGCTTCGACACGTTGCACTCCTTTCAATAGTTCAAATGCTTAACACCGTCAACCTTACACGGACTGAAACCAGACTGTCAACGGTTTTTTTATAGAACTTTTTCACTTGACTCCCGCGAGTACAGCGGGTAGCGTTGACGGTGTTAAGCATTTCTCACTGGAGCTACGCATGGATATCGACGACCTGTTCCCTGACCCCGAGTCCTTCTTGGACGGGCTATTTCCCGAGCAACAGACTGCGGTGGAGGGACTGCTAAAAGCCGTCGAGGACCAGGTACCCACGGCCGCCATGGTCGGGTACGCGGGGACCGGCAAGACGCTGACGACGGCGCGGTTGGTCATGTCCCTCCGCCAGGACGGTTTGCGAGTCGTCGTCACGGCTCCCACCCACAAGGCCGCGGCGCAGCTGCGCATGCGTCTGGGGGATGGGGTAACGACCCTGCACGCGGCACTCAGCCTGCGGGAGTACATCGACCCGACTAGCGGTCGAGTGTCCTATAAACCAGGGTACCGTTCCGCAGGCTACGACGACGGGTTGGAGTCGGCAGACGTGCTGGTGGTGGACGAGGCGTCCATGATCGGGGAGGAGATCCTGCAGTACAGCAAGGATGCCATGGAGGGGCGAACGATCGTCTGGGTCGGCGACGACGCGCAGCTCCCTCCAGTGGGTGAGACGACGTCCAAGGCCCTGTCCGAGTCCGACGTCACCGTGACCCTGCAGGAGGTACGGCGCCACGGTGGGGACGTGCTGCGTGAGGCGACGCGGATAAGGACAGCACTCGAGGCGGGTACTCGTCCGGGAGCTCCCCGCTCGGGTGACGGAGTGAGAATATACGGTCCGGGGGAAGGCTGGCTGGACGAGGCCGTGCGGGCGTTCCGGGAGGGGGAGGACGTCCGGGTCATGGGCTGGACGAACCGCATGGTACGAAGGGCTAGCGACTCCATACACGCGGCCCTGTGGGGACGGGACGCGGCTCCGTGGCTGCCGGGACAGAGGGTCGTCGCGCTGGACCAGGTGTATACACCTCAAGTCGACATCCTGTCCGAGGTATTCGTCCTCCTGCGCCGGTCAGAAGAGGCGACGATCGAGAGCGCCGAACCGTCCGACGAGGAGGGCGTGTCCTCGTGGCGCGTCGTCCTGCGACTGGGTGGAGACTGGACGGCCGAGATCCGGGTCGTCGCGGACGATGGTCTGGTAGAATACCAAGAGCGGGTGACTGCTCTGAAGCATGCGGCATTGGACGTCGACCCCGGAGACCGCGGCGCCCGTTCCAAGGCGTGGAAGTCCTTCTACTCCTACGGGAAGTCCTTCGCGAAGATAGAGCGAACCTACGCCTCGACGGTCCACAAGGCCCAGGGCTCCACGTTCCGCCACGCGTTCGTTAACCTGCGGGACATCGGGCGAAACCGAAACCTGGCCGAGATGACCAAGTGCTACTACACGGCGGTCACGAGGGCAGCCGAGTCACTTCACGTACTGGTTTGAGAAGGGAGAAAGGAATGACCATCAAGTTAAAGACTCTACGACGTAATGGAATGGCCCCTCAAGCCCGTTGGCAATGGGTACGGGACGACGCTCCAAAAATAACGAAAAACCTTCTACCTTACCTCAGCGAGGCGGACCTCAGGTGGGCGAACCTCAGGTGGGCGAACCTCAGCGAGGCGAACCTCAGCGAGGCGGACCTCAGGGGGGCGGACCTCAGGGGGGCGGACCTCAGCGAGGCGGACCTCAGGGGGGCGAACCTCAGCGAGGCGGACCTCAGGTGGGCGAACCTCAGCGAGGCGGACCTCAGGGGGGCGGACCTCAGGGGGGCGAACCTCAGGTGGGCGAACCTCAG